>Ga0181526_10003450_pt1 | contig 12874 bp, 11 predicted proteins | sample PEATcosm2014_Bin_35_FD_119750 | JGI IMG/M metagenome (GOLD analysis project Ga0181526, IMG submission 119750) | Peatland microbial communities from MTU Mesocosm Facility, Houghton, MI, USA - PEATcosm2014_Bin06_30_metaG | ecosystem: Environmental > Terrestrial > Soil > Wetlands > Peat | place...
CGAGGGCAAGACGGCGGCCGCTCATCGTGCTTTTCAGATCGGCGTCCATGCCGGCTCTCCGTTTTGGTCGCGGCTCGAGCCCGCAGATGAGCATCCGCGGTTGACCCTGTCGAGCCGCGGTGGCACCGGGTAGCCATGTCGGCTGTCCTGTCGGTCCATGTCGAGCGCTGGCCGCTCGCGAGCACGTTCACGATTTCACGCGGCGCCAAGACCGAGGCCGTGACGGTCATCGCCGAGCTCGTCGATGGTGGCGGACACCGCGGTCGGGGAGAATGCGTGCCCTATGCGCGATATGGCGAGACCGTCGAGGCGGTTGCGGCGTCGATCGAGGCGATGCGGGGGCCCGTCCGCCAGGGCCTCGACCGCGCGGGCCTGCAGTCCGCGATGCCGGCGGGTGCCGCGCGCAATGCGCTCGATTGCGCCTTCTGGGATCTCGAGGCCAAGCGGTCTGGGGTGCCGGCGTACCGTCTTGCCGGGCTGCCACCGCCCAGGCCGCTCGTCACCGCCTACACCATTTCGCTCGGCACACCCGCCGCGATGGCGGAAGCCGCCGCGAAGGCGTCGGTGCGGCCCCTCCTCAAGGTCAAGCTCGGCGGAGCCGGGGACCCGGAGCGGATTCGCGCGGTGCGCCGCGCCGCGCCGAAATCCGCGCTCATCGTCGACGCCAACGAGGCGTGGGACCCGGATCACCTCGACGAGAACCTCGCGGCCTGCGCGGAGGTCGGCGTCAGGCTGATCGAGCAGCCGCTTCCGGCCGCCGACGATGGGGCGCTCGCCGGCCGCGCCTGCCCCATTGCGATCTGCGCCGACGAGAGCGTGCACGACCGCGCCTCCCTCGCCGGCCTCGTCGGCAAGTATGCTGCGGTCAACATCAAGCTCGACAAGGCCGGTGGATTGACCGAGGCGCTGCGGCTCGCCGACGAGGCCGAGCGCGCCGGGCTCGGCCTGATGGTTGGCTGCATGGTGGCCACCTCGCTCGCAATGGCGCCGGCGGTCCTGCTGGCGCAGCGGGCGCGCGTCGTCGACCTCGACGGCCCGCTGCTGCTTGCCGCCGATCGGCCCGATGCTCTCGCCTACGACGGGAGCCTGGTTCACCCGCCGACCCGGGCGCTGTGGGGTTGACGAGCGAACCGATCGTCGAGCCAAAGCTTTGTGTCGTGCTGTATGAGCAACGCGTTGACTTGCATGACCAACGCATTGACGTCGGTGACGACAACGGCCCCGGCGCGTTCGCCTCAGCCGGAGCGGGCGATCCGACGGGCGACGAGCACCACCGCGCCTCCAGCGGCGGCGAGCAGGGCCATGGCCCAATAGGCGCGGTCGCCCAGCGCCCCGTAAAGACTTCCAGAGAGCCCCGTGGCGGCCGCCATCACGATGACGAGGATCGTGGAAAAATCGCCCTGTGCGGTCGCGCCGTAGCGGCCGGGCATCATCCGCGAGAGAAACTGCACGGAGCCGAGGTGGGTCGCACCGAAGGACAAGCCATGCAGGACCTGCAGCAGGGGTAGCAACGCGGCCGGCGGATCGAGCGCCATGGCGGCCCAGCGCACCGTGCCGCCTGCGGCACCGAGGCCGATCAGGCCCAGGGGACCGAGCCGGCTGGGCAGTCGCGCCGACATCGCCAGCAGCACGATCTCGCCGCCGACCCCCAAGGCCCAGAGCGCCCCGATGGCGACGCCATCGAAGCCCTTGGCGGCCCACGCCAGGGTAGAAAAACCATAGTAGACAGCGTGGCTTGCCTGGACCAGGCTGGCCGCCGCGGCAACCGCCAGGAACCCGGCAAGACGCGGCCGTCCGGTCGACGCTGACCGGGGCTGCGGACGCGGCCCGGCGTCGTGCCGCAACGGGGCGAGCCGCAGGGCGGTTGCCGCCATGACGGCGAAGCCGGCGACGATCGGCCAGACCAGATCCCGGCGGGCGATCGCATCGAGCGCAACACCACCGGCGAGATTGGCCGCAACGAAGGCGACCGAGCCCCAGAGGCGGACCGGGCCGTAGGCGCGTCGACGAATCTCGAGGCCTTTCAACGCATAGGCGTCGGCGAGCGGCATCGTCGGGGCGGCGGCCAGAGAGGCTGCCGCGACCGCCGCCACAATGGCCACAAGGCCATTGGACAGGGCAATCGCCCCGTAGCCCACGGCGGTAGCGGCTGCGGTCGCGATCAGGACCTCGCGCGGGGCGCCGAGCCGATCCGCGATCCTGGTGCCGATCGGGATGGCAATGACCCGCATCAGCAGCGGGACCGCCAGCACCCCGCCGATCGCCGCCGCGTCGAGCCCTTTGGCCGCGAGCCAGGCCGGAAAAAGCGGCATCTGGATGCCAACGGCGAGGAAATACCCCGAATAGAACAACGCCATTCGCCGCGCGAAGGGGTCGGTGGCGATTGCCCGGCTGTCGGAGTTCATTAAACTCTTTGAGACGATTCGCGGGGCATGATGCCAGAGATTCCATGCCGTCCACGCCATCCATGGGCTCCACGATGCCGACACTCCCTGCCCTGATGCCGCTCACCGAGGCCGACTACGAGGCCATCGCGGACGCCGTCATGGAGACCAACCGCGGCCGCTGGTTCCTGGCCGAATATGCCAGGCGCAACCGCCACGCCGATACGACCATGCTGCTCAGCGCACTGGAGCGGATCGAGGGCACGATCCGTGGCGAGCGTGCCGCCGAGTCCGTCGATCGAATCCGCTTCGACCTCATCGAGATGGCCAACGCGATCGCCCGCACCAAGGCGGAGATTGCGGCGATCAAGCCGGACGCCGACCACCACGGCAAGTTCGGCGAGGCCACCGAGGAGCTCGATTCGATCGTCAGCACGACGGAGGCGGCGACGTCCGACATCCTGGCCGCGGCCGAGCAGATCCAGGAGATCGCCTGGACGCTCCGCGAGCAGGGTCTCGAAGCCGAGGTCTGCGACCTGATCGACGCCAGGGCGACCGAGATCTACACCGCGTGCTCGTTCCAGGACCTGACCGGTCAGCGCAGCCGCAGGCTCGTCCAGGGGTTGCGCTATCTCGAGGGCCGGATCAACGCGATGATCGACATCTGGGGCCTCGACCGGACGATGGCGGCGGAGGCGGCGGAGACCGCCAGGGCGCGCGACGGCGAGGCGGCGCTGCTCAACGGTCCGTCGAAGCCCGGGCATGGGCTCGATCAGGCCGACATCGACGTCGTGATGGGGCCCCCCGCCGCAGGTGCCGACGAAGGAACGGTCGACGGTGTCGCGGCCGCGCCCGGTCCGGTGATCGCTGTCGCACCGGCGACGGCGCGCCCGGCGCCGGCCGACCCGGCAGCGCTTTCCGCGCCCGAACCCGCAGGTCCGCCACCCGGATATCGGCACTCCCTGACCGAGGCGCCGAGCCCGGCTCTCGCCCCGACCCAGTCTCCGGAGCCGGCGCCCGAGGAGCCCGTCGCCCGTCGCCACGAGGCATCCGCGAATGGCTCGTCCGCGCTCCGCCGTGAGCCCCCGCACCTGGATACGCCCGCACCGCATCCTGCCCACCACGACCCCCTTGCCCCGATCATGGCGCTGAGCGCTGAGGAAAAGATCGCGCTGTTCAGTTGAAGCCTCCAGGCCGCATGATTCGCGCACCGCTGGTGGACGGCATCGGGCTGTGGTGCGACCCGCACGGCCGATTCGACGGCAGCCCGGCGCTGTTCGTCGATCGCGACGGCGTGATCGTGGAGGAGGCGCACTATCTCGGCCGCGCCGACGACGTGCGCTTGATACCCGGGGCCGCATCGGCGATCGCCGCCTGCAACGACGCATGCATCCCGGTGGTCGTGGTGACCAACCAGTCAGGCATCGCGCGCGGCTACTACGACTGGGACGGGTTCCTGGCGGTCCAAGGCGTCATCACGGCCGAGCTGGCGGCCGAGGGAGCCCATGTCGACGCGGTCCTTGCCTGTGCGTATCATCGCGACGGGCAGGCGCCTTATCGCGTGGCCGATCATCCGTGGCGCAAGCCGCAACCCGGAATGATCCTGGAAGCGGCGCGGCGCATGGGGATCGACCTCGCCCGCTCCTGGATCATCGGCGACAAGGCGGACGATCTGGCGGCCGGTGCGGCCGCCGGGCTGGCCGGTGGCATCCTGGTGATGACGGGGCATGGCGCGCTGGAAGCCGAGCGCGCCGCGGCCCTCGCACTCGCCCATGAGGGTTTTGCCATCGAGTCGGCGCCCGCTCTCCCACAAGCGGCGGCGGCGGCTGTCGGCCGGATGAACGGCGCGGTGCGGCAGTGAACCGATCCCGCCTCGCCGAGCAGTAGCAGGTGCTCCGCCTCAGTCGGCGATCAGCTCGAAACGGTCCACATCGACCAGGCCCTTGTCGGTGATCTTCAGGTGCGGGATCACCGGCAGGGGCAGGAAGGCGACCTGCAGGAAGGGCTCCGCCAGCACGACGCCGAGGCTGCGTGCGGCCGCCCGCAGCGGCAGCAGCGCACCGCGGACCTCGTCATGGCCGAGCAGGCTCATCAGGCCGGCGATCGGCAGGGCGAGCTCGGTGAGCACGCGTCCGCCATCGGCGACCACGAAACCGCCCTCGATCTCGCACACCCGATTGACGGCGACCGCCATGTCGGCCTCGTCGGCGCCGACCACCGTAATGTTGTGGCTGTCATGACCGACCGATGATGCGATGGCGCCGCGGCGCATCCCGAATCCCTTGACGAAGCCGCGACCGATGCCCCCGGGCGCGACGGTCTTCCCATGCCGCTCGATCACCGCCACCTTGATGACGTCCTGGGCGAGATCGATGCAGCGCTCGCCGTTGCGATAGGGCAGCGCCAGATCGATGCGCAGCGTGATGATCTTGCCCGGGATGATGCCGATGACCGGCGTCGACGGCCCGCTGCCGGCGGTGCGAAAGTCGTCGGCCGCGACCCGCCGCGCCTTGACGCTCCGGCGACCGATCGCAGGGACCTCGGGTCGTGCGGCGAACAGCGCATCGTCGACCGGACGGCCGGCCGAGATCACGGTGGACACGCGACAGGCATGGAGATCATCGAGCAGCAGCAGGTCGGCCCGCCAGCCGGGCGCGACGAGCCCGCGGTCGTGCAGCCCGAACGCCCGAGCCGCCGACCATGACGCTGCCCGATAGGCGGCGAGCGGCGGCACGCCGAGCCGGATCGCGGTGCGCACCATGAAGTCGAGATGCCCCTCCTCGGCGATGTCCAGTGGATTGCGGTCGTCGGTGCAGAAGGCCATGAACGGCGCCGTCGTCTCGGTGAGAACCGGCGCCAGCGCGTGCAGGTCCTTCGACACCGAGCCCTCGCGAATCAGCACCGTCATGCCTTTGGTGAGCTTTTCCAGGGCCTCCTCCGGCGTCGTGCATTCGTGGTCGGTGCGAATGCCGGCCGCCAGATAGCCATTGAGGCCGAGACCGCGGAGCAGCGGCGCATGTCCGTCGATGTGGCGGCCGCGGAATGCCGCAAGCTTCGCCATGCATCCCGGATCCTTGCCAAGCACGCCGGGAAAATTCATGAACTCGGCGAGGCCGAGCACCTTGGCGTGACCCGCGAAGGGGCCGAGATCGCCGGCGGTCAGACGCGCGCCCGAGGTCTCGAGCTCGGTTGCCGGCACGCAGCTCGACAGCATGACGCGCAGATCCATGACGGTTGCGTCGGCGCACGCGAGAAAATAGCGCAGCGCTTCGGCACCGAGCACATTGGCCATCTCGTGGGGATCGCAGATCGCCGTGGTGACACCGTGAGGCAGCACGCAGCGGTCGAATTCATGCGGCGTGACCAGGGACGATTCGACGTGCAGGTGGGTATCGATGAAGCCCGGCACGATGATCTTGCCGCGGCCGTCAATCTCGCGGACACCACGGTACTCGCCGCAGGTACCGACGACGCGGTCCCGGCAGATCGCCACGTCCGACTGGATCAGACCTCCGGTGACGAGGTCGAGGACGCGACCGCCCTTGATCACCAGGTCGGCGGGCGCGACGCCGCGGCCCTGGTCGATCGCATGGGCAATGTCATCCTGGATGCGGTCGTTCATCGGCAATGGCGGCCGGCCCGATGTTGGACCGAAGGTTCACGCGGCGACGAGGCGGTGAAACAGCTCGGGATCGACGTTGCCGCCGGACAACACGGCGACCGCTACCTTGCCGGTCACGTCGATCTTGCGCGACATCACCGCGGCGAGCGCAACCGCGCCACCCGGCTCGACCACGAGCTTAAGCTCCCGGAACGCGAATGCCACGGCCGCGGCGACCTCGGCATCGCTGACCGCGAGCCCCTCCCCGACCAGCGCGCGATTGATCTCGAAGGTGATCCGGCCCGGCATCAGGCTGAGCAGCGCGTCGCAGATCGATCCGGTCACCGCCGCGTTGGACTCGCGCCGTCCGCTCCTGAACGAGCGGGCATGATCGTCGAACCCCTGCGGCTCGGCGGTAAATACCCGCGCTGACGGGCAGCGCGCCTTCACGGCAAGCGCGACGCCGGCGGTCAGTCCGCCGCCGGATGCCGAGACCACGACGACGTCGGGGGCAAGGCCGATGGCCGCGAGATCATCGACCATCTCGCGACCGGCAGTGCCCTGACCGGCGATGACGAACGGATCGTCGTACGGCGGCACCAGGATGGCACCGCGGCGCTCCGCGATGTCACGGGCGATCCCCTCGCGATCCTCGCTGGCGCGGTCGTAGAGCACAACCTCGGCCCCGAGCGCGGCGGTGCGATCGCGTTTGGGCCGCGGCGCGTCACGCGGCATCACGATCACGGCCGGCATGTCGAAGAGCCGCGCGGCTGCGGCGACCCCTTGCGCATGATTGCCGGACGAGAACGCCACCACCCCCCCGGCGCGCTGATCGACCGGAATCGCCGAGAGCCTGTTGTAGGCGCCGCGGAACTTGAAGGAGCCGGTGCGCTGCAGGGTCTCGGCCTTGAGGAAGACCCGCCCGCCGGTCAAGGCGTCGAGCACGCTCGAGGCGATCAACGGCGTGTGCACCGCGACACCCTCGAGCCGGCGCGCTGCATCCTCGACATCCGCCGCAGTCGGAAGTCTCGGGGCCGGCCCTTCGGGTTGATCCATCGGACGAGCGTATCCGCCACGGCGCTGCCGGGCAAGCCCGCACGAGGGCCCGGACGGCGGCGATTATCACAGCGGCGACGTTCCGTTTGCCGCGGACCCGCGTATGATCCCCGGTCAAGGACAAATGCCGGGAGGGCTCCATGGATTTGAGGATTGCCGGCCGCAAGGCCATCGTCTGCGCGTCGAGCCGCGGTCTCGGCCGCGCCTGCGCCATGTCGCTTGCGCAGGCCGGCTGCGAGGTCGTGGTCAACGGGCGCGACAGGACCCGTACCGAGGCCACGGCGGCCGAGATCAAGGCGGCGACCGGCGCCAGGGTTGCGGCCGTGGTCGCTGATGTCTCGACCGCCGAAGGGCAGGCGGCACTGCTCGCCGCCTGCCCGGAGCCCGACATCCTGGTCAACAACAACGGGGGCCCGCCGTTCCGGGACTTCCGTGAGATCGGTCGACAGCAGATGATCGACGGCGTGGTCGGCAACATGGTGGTGGCGATCGAGCTGGTACAGAAGGTGATCGACCCGATGATCCGGCGGAAATTCGGCCGCATCGTCAACATCACGTCGGGCTCGGTGAAGATGCCGCTGGCCGGCCTCGATCTCTCCTCCGGTGCGCGGGCCGGGCTCACGGCGTTCCTCGCCGGCGTCGCCCGCTCGGTCGCGGCCGCGAACGTCACCATCAACTTTCTGCTGCCGGGGACGTTCGACACCGACCGCCTGCGCGGCGGCATCGAGACGCTGGCGAAGCGCGCCGGCAAGGACGTCGCAGAGGCGGTTGCCGACCGCATTGCATCGGTGCCGGCGCGGCGTTTCGGCGACCCGGCCGAGTTCGGTGACGCCTGCGCATATCTTTGCTCGGCGCAGGCCGGCTACATCACGGGTCAGAATCTGCTCCTCGACGGCGGCGTGTTTCCGGGGACGCTCGGTTGACAACGGAGCCGGCAGGTAGCCCAGATGGAGCCATCAGGGCGTTACGCCCGTCTTCGACGGGCTAAGGCGAAATCCGGGGCCGGCCGTGCCGCACTTCGGGCGCTGGTCCCGCATTCCGCTTTCGCTTCATGCGGGCTACGAACCTATGGACCGCGCTCAGAACCTGAATGCCGCCTGGAGGAAGCCGCCGAAGCGATCGACCGTGAAATTCACCGGCTGCGGCGCCCCCACGCCCCCGAACACGCTGTTGGTGAAATCCGAGTTGCCGGAGGTCTCCATATGCCAGTAGCGGCCGCCGGCGCCGACGCTCAGGGCTTCCGTCACCTGATAGCTCAGCACGGCCTCGAGCTGATATCCGCCGTTGCCGGTTCCGGTCTCCGGCACGGGCCCGCTGAAGCCACCGGGTTGGTTGAGCCGAAGCCAATGGGTATCGGTGCTCGACAGCGACGTGTAGGGCAGCCACGCTGCCTCGGCATCGAGCCTCAGCCGGTCGGTGAGTATCAGCCGGCCGTTGACGCCGAGCCGCACCGAATTCCACACACCGTCGTTGGTGATGCCGAGAATGCTCGACGAGATCGCCGGATCGCAGATGCCGGGATTGGCGCCCACCTGCGCGCAGCCGACCGCGTTGAGCGTCTCGTGATAGTAGTGATAGCCGGCGAACGCGCCGAGCTTGTAGCGCGGCCCTTGCAGGAAGCTGTAGCCGACGTCGACGCTGCCGTAGGTGAGCGCTCCATCCTGCAGGCTGCTGGTGGTGGCGCTCTGCGGAACGACGAAGGGCGGGAAGTCCTCGTCCTTGAGATTGCCGCCCGCGGTCGGCCCGGTTCCCAGGTAGCCTTTGACGAAGGCACCGGACCAGTGATCGACGCGCATGAAGGACTCGGCCGTCTGCGCCGTGACGTTACCGTAGGTGAGGCGCGACACCATGGCGGTGCCGGAAATATCGAAGAGGTCCTTCGCGGTCTTGCCGCTGCTCAGCCAGTAGCGCGCGCCGAACTCGACCTCGAACTCCCGGACATAGGGCGCCTCGGCGACAATCCCCGGCGCGCCGAGCGTGGTCCACGGCGGCGCCCAGTCGATCTTGTAGTTCAGACCGACACGGACGAGATGGCCGGTCATGTCGAAGTGAGTCTGGGTTTCGAACGGCGGGTTGATCAGATTGGGCAGGCCGACCACCGTCGCGCCGCCGAGGTCGTAGTAGAGATACTCGATCTTCGCCGACAGCGAGTTGGTGATGGCATACTCGGCGCCGGCGCCGGCGGTCCACCCGACCTGCAGCCGCGACTGCTCGTTCGCGTAGGTGATGCCCGGAAAGCTCACCGTCGTCCCCGCGGTGACGTGACCATAGGCGACGCCGCCGGTGGCATAGAGCAGGAGCCGGTCGAACGGGGTCACGCCGAGGCGCACGCGCGACGTCCCCAACCAGTCGAGCTTCTGGATCGTCACCGAGTTGAAGGGCGTGCCGTCGAGCGCGCTCCCGGCGGCGCCGACGCTGGCGCGCCGATCGATCCAGGAGATGTCGGATTCGGTGCCGACGACGACCTTTCCGATCTGGTAATCATAACCGCCTTGGGCGCCGCCTGTGACCCCGCCCGAACGCAGGCTGGTCGCCGCCGGAAGCCCGAATGCCCCGATCGCTTCGGGAAAGAACGTGAAGCTCGCGGCATTGTCGCCGAACGCATAGCCGACCTGCGCGCCGACATATCCGCCGGTCCAGCTATAGGCGATCGGCGCCGCAGGGGGCGCGCTCGGCAGCGTGGCCGGAACCGGATAGTCGGCGGCCCTCGCCACCGTCGACAGCAGGATCAGACAACTCGAGACGAGCAGGATCCTCTTCATCTTCCGGCCCCCGGACGCCATCCACCGCGGACGAACCTGGGACACAATCGCTAAAGGACTCGCTAAAATTGTCGGTTAATTGGTTGCATTCTCCCGTACCTGCCTGGTCGAGAGACCGGGCGCATGGCGTCGCCGGTTCGCCAGCGGTCGCCGGTTCGCCGGCGGTCGGCGGTGCTTGCCCGCGACGCTCCGGCGTCGCATGATCGCGGCGCGTTGGTCATGCGTCATCACAGCCAAAATCGAGAACCTGAGGGGGAGAAACCATGAAACTCGTCCGCTTCGGCCCTGCCGGCCGCTAGAAGCCCGGAATCATCGATCCGGCCGGCCGCATTCGCGACCTCTCGGGCATCGTCGACGACATTGCGGGCGAGACGCTCGGTCCCAAGGGCCTCGCCCGGATCCGCAAGGCAAAGATCGACTCGCTGCCGACCGTCAAGGGCGGAGCGCGGCTCGGGCCGTGCGTGGGCCGGGTCGGCAACTATATCGCGATCGGCCTCAACTACGCGGACCATGCCGCTGAAGCCGGCATGCCGATCCCCAAGGAGCCGATCATCTTCAGCAAGGCGCCGAACTGCATCGTCGGCCCCAACGACGACATCATGCTGCCCAAGGGCTCGAAGAAGACCGACTGGGAGGTCGAGCTGGCGATCGTCATCGGGTCGCGTGGGCGCTACCTGTCGAAGAAGGACGCCCTCGAGGTGGTGGCCGGCTATTGCGTCGCCAACGACGTCTCGGAGCGCGAGTTCCAGCTCGAGCGCGGTGGCCTGTGGAACAAGGGCAAAGGCTGCGAGACCTTCGGTCCGATCGGTCCCTGGATGGTGACCAAGGACGAGATCGCCAACCCGCAGAAGCTCGACATGTGGCTCGACGTCAATGGCAAGCGTTGCCAGACCGGCAATACCAGGACGATGATCTTCGGCGTCGCCCATCTGGTCTGGTACGTCTCCCAGTTCGTTGTTCTCGATCCGGGCGATGTCATCGCCACCGGGACGCCGCCCGGCGTCGGCCAGGGCATGAAGCCGGAGCCGCAGTTCCTCAAGGCCGGCGACGTGGTGCGCCTCGGCGTCGAGGGACTCGGCGAGCAGGAGCAGAAAGTGGTCAGGTTCAAGATGTGAGCCGACCGGTCTGGCCGACCGACGCCTCGGCTCACCAACGGCCGGCGAAATGGTGCACCGGGCCACGCCCCTTGCCGATCGCCAGCTCGTCCGCCGCGGCGATCGCCCGAGTCACATAGGCCTTGGCCTCGACGACCGCCTCGGCGAGCGGCAGCCCTTTGGCGAGGCCGGCGGCGATCGCGGCCGACAGCGTGCATCCGCTGCCGTGGGTGTTGCGGGTGGCGATGCGGTGCGCCGGCAGGCGCAATTCCGCGGTGCCGTCGAAGAAGACGTCCACGCTTTCCGCTCCGCCGCCGTGGCCGCCCTTGACCAGGACCGCGCCCGGGCCGAGCGTCAGCAGCCGCTCGGCCTGCATGCGCATGTCGGCCTCCGTCTCGGCCACGGCGGTGTCGAGCAGGACAGCGGCTTCCGCCAGGTTGGGGGTTATCAGCAGCACCCGGGGAATCAGCACGCGGCGGAGCTCATCGACGGCGTCCGCCGTCATGAGCCGGCGGCCGGTCGTGGCGATCATCACCGGATCGAGCACGACCCTGCGCTGCCGCCAGCGGCCGAGCCCGGAGGCGACCGCGCCGACGACGGCCGGCTGCGGCAGCATGCCGATCTTCACGGCGCCGACCGCCAGGTCGGAGAACACCGCGTCGATCTGCTGGGTCACGAATGCGGCCGGCACGTCGTGGACCGCCACGACGGCGGTCGTGCTCTGCGCGGTGAGCGCCGTGATCACCGAGGCACCATAGACACCGAGCGCCGAAAAGGTCTTCAGGTCGGCCTGCATGCCGGCGCCACCACTCGAATCCGAGCCCGCAATGGTGACGGCGATTGCGGTCATCGCGGCTCCGCGCGTCTGCCGATCGCGTGATCGACGATTGCCCGCAGCCGGCGCGCGGCAGCGCCCGGATCGGGCGCGAGCGACAACGCCGAGATCACCGCGATGCCGTCGGCGCCCGCCGTGATGACATCGGCCGCATTGGTCTCGTCGATGCCGGCGATCGCCCCGATCGGCAGGCGCGGCGCCCGGTCGCGCAGCACCTCGAGGATCGCGACGAGCCCGGTGATCCCGACCGGCGGGTCCGGGTTGTCCTTCGAGGTCGTCGCGAACACGCCACCCACGCAGACGTAATCCAGCGTCTCGATCGGGGCGTCTCGCGCCTGGGCGACCGTCTTGATCGACTGCCCGATGATGGCGTCCGGTCCGAGCAGTGCCCGGGCATCTTCGGGCGCCAGGTCGTCCTGGCCGACATGGACGCCGTCCGCCGCAGCCGCGAAGGCGACGTCCGCACGGTCGTTGACGAGCAGCGCCACTTTGAACGGCGCAAGCGACGCCCTGATGGCGCGCGCCTCGTCGACCATCCGCCGCGTCGTCGCGTGCTTGTCGCGCAGTTGCACCATCGTGGCGCCGCCACGCGCCACCTGCGCCGACAGCTCGGCAAGTCCCACGCCGCCGGCGCGCTCGGGGTCGACGAGGGCGTAGAGGCGAAGATCGACCATCGGATCATGCTCCCTGGCGGGGCGACGCTTCGTCAACATACCGCGATTCCGCCCAATTGCGGCAACGACGCGCGTTCCTGGGGCAGCGGGCGCCGGTTTTGCATCCGAACGCGCCCATGCTTTAAGATTTGGCACGCTTCGACCCATCCCGGTTTGCCGACGTCCGGCATCTCACAGGCGAGTCGGGCTCGACCGACGGGCATGCGGCAGACCGCTGTCCAGTGAGCTTGAAAACGCGCTCGAGCGCCCGGTCGCGCCGGGTTCATCGGAGGCACGCATGGTTCCGTTCTTCGTCCAGATCAAGTGTCACCTCGGCAAGTCCTATCAGGTGGCGAACAGGCTCGCGGACGCCGAAATCGCCTCCGAGATCTACTCGACGGCGGGCGATTTCGATCTGCTGGTCAAGTTCTACGTCGAGGACGGCGCCGACATCGGTCATTTTGTCAACGAGAAGGTGCAGACCATTCC
>Ga0181526_10003451_pt1 | contig 12873 bp, 13 predicted proteins | sample PEATcosm2014_Bin_35_FD_119750 | JGI IMG/M metagenome (GOLD analysis project Ga0181526, IMG submission 119750) | Peatland microbial communities from MTU Mesocosm Facility, Houghton, MI, USA - PEATcosm2014_Bin06_30_metaG | ecosystem: Environmental > Terrestrial > Soil > Wetlands > Peat | place...
CCCCCTTATCCCGCAGTGGCGAAGAGTTTCCACATTACGGGTGTCGTGAAGGTGCAAGTTGTGATCGCCGCCGACGGACACATCAAAGCAACCGAGGTCCTTGGCGGTCATCCACTCCTCGTGGTAGCAGTCGAAGAGACGCTGAAGAAGTGGAAGTATGCACCTGCCAGCGGCGAATCAACAGCTCTCCTGGAGTTCGACTTCCATCCGTAAGCTAACCGGGCACGTACCGGCAAATATTCAATTCTTCTTCTGAATTGGCCAGCTAAAACGGGAGTCCAGTGGAGCACCGAAGGATTTTCTGATCGTCCACTTTGTGCCGCGAACTCTTACGAACAACACCGTCATCTTGATCGCTCTCCGATAATGCTTGGGAAGGCTCATGGACTGCGGATTCAACACGCTCACCGCACCAAACGTCCTGGTAATACCGAGTTCCCGTGCGTAGCAGTTCGCGGCCGCGTTCAGGACGCTATGCACACCACGACCTCGAAAGGGCGGGATCACAAAAGAATTATAGCGAACCGCCTCGCCAGGCCGAATAACCCAACTGGTGTCGAAAATTAGCTCTGGCAGGCAGGAAATCGCCAACCACATGTACCCCACCGGTTGTTCCCCCGAAAAGGCAACAGCAGCAAGGTCTCCCCTTGATAGGCGACTCGCTACTTCCCCGGGCGCCAATTCGCCCATGGAAGTTATCATTGTCGCCACGGAATCAGCATCTTCCTCTATCCCGCAGATTCTTGTCGTCCATTCTTCCCTGGCGTAAGGCTGAGGCGCTTGTAACGAAATATCTGTCTCGTAGATGTGCCACAGATCCCAGTAAACAAGCGGGCGCACAAGCTGGCGGAGGATGAGTAACGCAACGATGAACGGCCCACGCCATCGCAGATTCTCGCGAACCTTGCGCCAACGCGATCTAGGCTGCATCACCATGCTCCCTTACACGGAGAAGGATTGGTCCCGGGGCACGTCAGTCCTAACGCTTCAATTATGAACAACGGTGTAACCACGATTTCCGTCTTGCACTCTATCCTTGCTCAAACCATTACGTGCCGTCCTCTCGCGAAACACGAGGAGGCACTAGATTAGGGTCGATTCCCGAGTCCGCTTGACGGACAACTGATGCTAGTACCCAAGCTTCCGATTTCGTTAATCGGGACCTTGCGATGGTTATTAACTATTCGACAGAAAACGTAGTGGTTTGCCAGCCCATCTTGCTTCCTGCAATGGCCGATGTTTGCTCCCGGCTCTCTGTTTCATCACAGTCGGACGACCAGGAGCGAGAGTCGTTTTTATATTGAAACCGAACCCCACGCCTGCACGTCTACCAATCATCCGTGGCAAATCTGTACCCAGTTCAAACGCGAAGTCCGCGAGTTTGCACCGTCGAATAAGTGTGCTCGCAAAAGACGGAGGGAGACGAAAATGGGCAAGAGGAGAACGCTGGGGCTATTGGTTGTGCTTATGTGTTCGTTGTGTTGGACAGCGGTGATTAGCGCGCAGGGGACATTGCGCGTCGGAGCGGCGCGCGTAGACATTACTCCTTCTGCAGACCCGGCCCACCCGCCCTCCGGCAAGTATGCTCACGAAAAACTTTACGTGCGTGCCATCGTACTCGATAACGGCTCGACACGTGCCGCGTTGATCGCCGCGGACCAGGGAATGCTTTCCGAGCAGATTTGGCAGGCTGCCTCCAAACAGCTCGCAGTTGAACTGAATTGCCCGGTGGAGAACATTGTGATTTCTGCTACGCATACGCATAGCGGTTGGGGCCCCGGCGGTTTTCCAGGAATGGGTGGTTTAGGACGGAACCCCAATGAACCGCCCTCACCGATCGTTGGTCAGATTCTGGATGCGGCGCGGCAAGCCAAAAAGAATCTGCAACCGGCACGCGTTGGATTCGGTACCGGAAAATCCTACTTGAATGTGAATCGCGACGCCGTCGATGGCGATACCCACTTGTGGACGCAGGCGCCGAACCTAGACGGGCCTTCGGATAAGACCGTGGCCGTAATCGAATTCCTTGCGACTTCGGGCCAACCAATTGCTGTTTACATGGACTACGCGATGCATCCAGTAAACGGCTTCCTCACGGGACTGACAAGTGCTGATTTCGCTGGAGCCACCTCCCGATATGTCGAACAGGCCTTCGATGACAAGATGGTTGCAGTCTTCGTGCAAGGGGCGAGTGGCGACCAGAATCCTCTTTATCTTCGCGCCGGAACCAACGCTATGGCCTCGTCGGGTGGTGTACCTATCACCGGATTTGTGATGACGCGTGAAACGATCGAAGCGCCCATCCGCGACGGGAAAGTTAAGCCCGGCCCCGTTGACCCGAAAGTGGAGGATGTGCTGGAACGCGTAATGGACAGCGAAGGGGTATTGCTGGGCGAGGAAGTGATTCGCGTTATGACCAACACTAAACAACTGCACGCCACCCCAACCATTGCGGCTGCTCAAGAATTTGTGACCTGCCCGGGCCGTAAGCGCACCGATAGTGGCCGCGAAGGAATGGCCGGGACTTACCAGGACGCAGAGCCCGTGAACATCCGCCTGGGGGTGCTGCGCATTGCGAATATCGAGGTGACCTCAGTGGATGCCGAGGTGTACAACCCCATTGCACAACGCCTCAAGCGAGAGTCACCGATGGCGAATACGCTGATGGTGACACTGGCGAATGGCAGGGCAAACTCCGGCTACATACCGAACGACACGGCCTTCGGAGCACAAACGTTCCAGGTACTCGGATCAAGCCTGAAACCGGGTTGTGCGGAAACAGCGATCGTGAATGGATTGCTGGATTTAATCTCGGCCACTCAAAAGTGAATGAAGTTGCTCACGTTGTCGTAACTGGATCTCATCAGACTCGGGTCATGTCCTAATCAGGGGTTTGTTCAAGGGAGGAATGACCATGCCAGGTGTAAGGGACGTTTTGTCAATGCGGTTTGTGCCCGACCGGGCATAGTTCGGTCCGGCTGTATTGCGGGTGTGCATAGGCGCGACGCTTCAAGCGTGCGTTTTTGAGCGGGTAATTGGATATGTTGTTGTTACCCATTCAGGAGTTGAGTAGCCTCACTCTTTTTCTGCGACAACGCCACGGGGTGTCAAAACAGCGAGAAGAACTGCCACGATAATTAGTGCGGGAATGTCTCCCAAAAGATGGCCGTGTTCGGTGGGAGCATTGATGGCTTGTGCAGCCATAATGCCTGCATGAACAAGACTCGACCAAACAGTGAACCAGATCAGGCTACGGTGCTGCAGAGGATTTCGAGAAGCAATGAGCAGAAACACGCCAAGAGTTGCATAGATGCCGAGAATCATTTGTTCGTACTCGGGTTGATTGGGCTGCCAACGCCAACCAGAAGGCCACCAGGCCATCATGAGCGGATATACTCCGAAAACAAAAATCAGACCAACGAGAATCAACGCTACACGCAGATAGCGCAGTCGCGTCGCAACGTTCACATATCACCTCCGCAGATTGTTGTTGATGCGTAACCGGACCTGAGCGGGAATGCTAGCTGTTGCGTTGGGACAGTTCAACTCCTGATTGCGTCGTTTTACCTGGACCGTGCCGCATCCGCGTCTCAATTGGATTCAGCGTTTCAATTGTCGTCTGCTACGCGTCTAAACTGTTGGCACGGACAGAAGCGATGAGTTTCGACTTAGGCGTGTGGTATCCACAAAAGCGAATCCGCAGCGACGAGGCGACGAAATTGTATGTCCGCATCTGTGACGGCGATACGAGTGGTGTCGTACCACATCCCGCAGTCGACGCGTTTTATGCCGAACTGACCGCCAGACACCCCGAAATCGACACAATTCCCGAGGAAAAAATCGACGACCACGACTACTGTCCTTGGAGTTGCAAACTGGATCATTCACCCGGTCACGTCGTCATGAGCTGCGTATGGCCCAAAGCAACGCACGTGTATCAATTGGTCCAAGGTTTAGCCCGCAAATACGGCCTCGCACTGTATGACCCTCAGAGCGAGGAAGTGATTTACCCAGACGGCTCTAAGGGTGGCAAGACCAACACCAGCCGTTCTTCCCTATGGATATTGGGGTTGTTCGCGCTGGTTTTTGCCGCCATGTTCATCTATTCGGGACAAATTACAAGTTCAGGAACACCGCTGGCTTTCTACGTCTTTGCTGGGTTATGTGTTTTGATGGCCGTGGCTTGCTTTACGCAGGCGTGGAGGTCCGGAGACTTAGAGCGACAGAGCAAGATGTCGTCGGGACGGCTGCAGGTGGCATTTCCCTTTCGGAATTATGGAAAATTCAACATGGACCAGCAGGTTGCGGTTGAAACTGATTTGTTTGAACACCGCAAGGTGAAGCCGCACTTCATTAACCCATGTTGTTTTGGAGAAGACTTTGCGGTGTGGTTGAAAAAAGAGGTCGGCGCTCTTGAACGCTCGGGCTTTAGCTTCTCGGAAATCGTCCAGGAAGACTACGGCTGGGTCTTCTGGGCTTGGCGCGGCAAGGACCCGTTTTGCGTGGCGCTCTCGTACGTTGCTGATGCACCTCAAGAGGCCCCCGCTCAATGGGTCATTTCGGTCAAGTACGACCCTGGATTAAATCTGCTGAAGCGCCTTTTTCGCAGAGTTGACCCAAAGGCATTAGAACAGGTGCGAGGTCAGGTTCGGCGAGCCCTGGAATCCAATGCGGCTATCAGGATTGTGCCACCTCCGCAATATGGCACATGAGAGCCTAAGTCCCGGCCGAGGAGGCCCGGGGAATTTCACCCCGAGCCCCTCATAGAACCGTGCTTGACTGCCTCCAGTCACCCGGCTCGTGCCACCCATTGAAGGAGGTATGGGGTCATGGACCACACCTCCATGGAGAAGCTGACCCTGGATTTCCAATCAATCGCTTGGAGTACGCAGGACAGGCGCCTTGCGGCCATCATTCCTTCGGGGGCGCTTTGCGCTGTCTCTGCTCCGACAAATCTGGGTTACGGCCTCTCGCGCATGTGGGAAGTCCTTTCGGAGCAATCGGGATGGGAGATAGAGGTTTTTCATTCTCGCGCTGAGGCTGATCTCTTGGTTCAGCACCGTGTTAAGTAGAAATTTCGGAATGATCTGACCAGCATACCATTCCGTCCATGAACCTCCCGATGGCTCGCAGTGTCTCTGTGCGAAGCTGTTTCGGCATTAAAAAGGCTCCTTTCTCCGCAGCCTGCGGTCGTCAAGCAACCACAGTTTACTCGGGTCGAATCGAGCCAGCATTGTTATGAAATCATGTTCGGGCTAGAACGTACTTCGGCGGTTTACCGGGACCTAGTTTCAGGAAACCCAAACTGTCGTATGTGGCATCCATAGCAGAAACAATGAGTTCCATCCTCTTACTCCTTTTCTTACTACTCACCCTTGAAGGAGCATTCGCACGGGCCCAAGACTCCAGTCAGTCAGTGGCCGCGAAGATCAAAGTGCGTACGATACTGGTTAATGAACCCGCGACCGTACGTAATCACGATGGGCAGATGGTGCATAATCTGGAACCTAAGAATTTCAAGATTACTGATAATGGGGTCGAGCAGACAATCACCCATTTCGAGGTCGGCGGTGACTCGATTTCGCTTGTCGTGCTCGTGGAAACAAGTTCACGAATTGAAGCCTTGCTCCCTGATTTGAGGAAATCGGGCAGCGTAATCAGTCAAATTGTCATGGGACCGAACGCCGAGGCAGCTGTGGTGGGCTTCAACGATTCGGTGGACGGACTCCAAGATTTCACCTCTAGCGGGGATCAGGTCGAAAAGACATTCACGCACCTAGACGACGGAACTTCTGGTTCAAGACTGTACGATGCTATGGAATTAGCTGTGAAGATGCTCAGCAGCCGCCCTGCACCTACTGCAACGAATCCGCAACGCCGTCGGGTCATGCTTGTTCTTGCGGAGTCCGACGACAAAGGAAGCAAGGCAAAACTCGGAGCTGTGTTGCGCCAAGCGCAACTGGAAAACGTGACGATTTGGAGCGTTGGACTCTCTACTGTCCATGCTTGGTTCTTAAACCGGGCGAAAATGAAACCAACCGATCCGCATTGGGGAGACAACAACTTGATCCCGCTCGCGGTCTGGGCGGTCACAAACATCAAAGACCAGATTCACAATAATGGTTTGCAGATCGCAACCACCGCGACAGGTGGCACGCATTTTGCCACTTGGAGAGATCGCTCAATTCAAGCTGCCATCGACGAAATTGGTGGTGAGCTGCACTCTCAGTATCTACTAATGTACACACCGACTGCGACGACCGAGGGCTACCACGAAATCAAAGTCGATGTGGACAAACCTAACGTAAGCGTGCGGTCGCGTCCCGGTTATTTTGTGGAATCGGCTGAACCCTAAGTCAACCCCCGGTTACGGCGTGAGGGGGTTGAACATCCTGTGAAACTCAGCAATGAGAAATCAGTGAGTGGGCTTAGTCTTCAATTCGACGAGGACCGCTTCCACAGGTTTGTCTGTGAGATTCTCAGGCAGGTGAACTCCGGCGGGAGTCCATTGCGAATCGTGGGCCTTGCCGCTCGAATCGACCGATTTGCCGTTGGGCGTAGTCATCTTCATGTGGACGTCGCTCTCGTAGACCACTACAGCGTCGGGATGAGAATGCATAACGGATTTTTCATGTGGCCCGTAGTGTAGAATCTGCAACTGCTGTGCACCACGGAGAAATAACTCTCAGACACTTCCGCTGCTGTAACGGCGCACGCTTGCTCGCAGAGATTGCGCGGCAGGTGCGCACGAAAGGTGGCAAGTCGCTAGCAAGCAACACTCTGGCGAGAATCAAATTTTTCTTGTCCGGCACATTCAAAACCGCGAAGCGCGTTGGCGCTCTCGACTTATCAACCCCATGACCGACACTTCCCTTCCCGATGGCACTCGACCAGGGGCACCCATGCCCATTCCCTCGATGAAATCAAAAAGATCCTCGTCGTTCTTCCCGAGCCTGCACGGACGGTTGTCCTCACAGCGGCGTTCACTGGCCTGCGCCAGGGCGAGCTTCGCGGCTTGCTCTGGAAGGACTTCAACGGGAAAGAACTGAACGTTCAGTGCTCCATCTGGAATGGGATTGTGAACAAACCAAAAACCGCCTGCTCTGCAGCGCCGATCCCGGTTGTGCCGCAATTGCGTGATGCACTCGAATCGCACAGACAGAGAATGGGCGCACTCCCGGCCGCGGACCTTCCTATCTTTCAGAGCGGAATCGGCACACCGATGAACTTGGCCAACGTTGCCAAGCGCATCATCCCGAAAATCGAAAAGTGCGTGGGGTGTCGCAAGGCGAAGGCCTAGCAAAAGCCGGAAGTGCACTTATTTGAATTGGACACGTCACTTTACTGGAAGGGTGGGCACGCATTCAGACGCGTACTCGCCACAGCCTTACACCGATTGCGAATTCCCGATAAGGAAATTCCCGTCAAATCAATAACCGCTTTGTTTCTAGTGCTTTCCATTTCCTCTCGTTTCTCCTCATTTTCGCTTATTTCCCCTCATTTCCTTTCATTCAGGGCCAACTTCGGGGCCAACTTCGGGGCCAACTTCGGGCGGGTTTCACTGGGAGAAACTTAAGGACGCATTCTCGCCTCGGCGGGTTACCCCACGCACCACGTTAACTTCTCCATTTTTCTTGGTACTTGTCAGTGCTTAGGCTTGTGATCGGATCGGACCGAAGTGCTACCAAGCTGTTTCGACGACGTGCGTGGTTAGCTCGAGTTCACCCACAAGTCACCCATGGTGCATTGAAGGAAATCGCGGACTAGGGCAAAGTGCGCGTGGTACGTGGCGGGTTGATTCCGCCACGGGGTTGGCTTAGACTCCCGGCGCTGTTGGTAGGGGTCTCCGCCCCGAGATATGAAAAGGAGGAAATATGAGCGAAAAAGAGAATAGGAAGCAGGTTAAGGAAGAGAGCCCAGAAGAGAGCCCGAGGGTCAACGAGCTAACCGAGCAGGAACTGAAGGAAGCCAACGGTGGATGGGGTGACATTAAGGGCGGGAGTTCGGACGATAAGCACAAGGACTGGTCTGAATAGGATCTTTCAAGGAAACCGCGGGTGAAGATTTATTGGTCTCAGGCTATCCCCTTGCTGTTCCAACACTCGTAACCCAAAGGGGCACTGTTGCAAGTGTGAGTTTTGAGCCCATTGAAATCGCGAGAGGCCCGGTGCGCCGTCCTGGCAAACCGCCGGCTGGCCGCAACGCCTTGGCAGCCGCCATCAGCCGCTCGATATCCTGCGGCCCCGAGGACGGTAGCGCAGAAGATCCAGCGGCGGGATCTGCGTGCGCGGATCCGTGGCGCTGTGGTGACGGGCAAAGCCACGGACGGCCATCAGTCGCTGAGCCCAGTATGAGGACTGAACACTTTTAGGCAGCATAGCCCATTGCAATGCGAGGTCGGCGGTGATGAAATGGCGTCTTGCTCTTCCATAAAGTCCGCGAACTCGCGAAGCAAGTAGTGCGCTCCCTTGAGCTTGAAACCGAGGTCGCGGCGTAATACCAGGTACTGCTCTATGGCATCGCGAAGGCCAATCATCGCGCACCTCCCGGCCAGGAGTTGCCTCCAACAGGCTCTGTAAGGGACTTGCACCCTCAATCGATCATTCATGTTCAACGTACGCACTCCGCTGCGGCTCGCTTCGCTCGCCTTCGCTTCGTTCCGCGGCAGCCAAACCCCCAGGGGAAAGAACAACACCAAGAGAATTCCCATTCATCTCTGATCTCTTCTTTCTCGCCCTACTGCTCATTAATTAAGGGTACTAGACTTGTCTCAGAGATGTTGGCACGGAGGGATAGCAAACCGATTTCCTTTGGTTGATTTTATAATCGGCAAAGATACTCCGCCTGCATTTGCTCAAACCGGACGGCGTGCCTATCCTCGAAAACACCTGTTGTGATTTCGGCGGTGCGCTTTTTGAGGAGTTTCAACGCAACGGTCTCCTCGGCGATTTTGGCACTCTCGCGAATCTGCTTTCCGCCCGCGTCGTAGAACTGAATCCAATAAGTATGGCCGCGCAACCAACACCGGCCTTGTCCGCGTTTCCTCATGATTTTTCCCCCTTCGCCGCTATTAGTCTGCGAATGATTTCGCCAAAAGACGCGCCCGTTTCGGCCTTGATTCTGTCCAAAATCGCGCGGGTTTCCGCGTCCAACGTAATGACAAGCCGCCCGCCATTTGCCTCGTTTGCCTCCGTCAGTTTTTTGTACGATTGCCTGAGTGTTGCGCCTCTTGGCCGGTTTACCTTTACCATTGGTGGGAGCCTCCAGACACAAAAGTACTCCGAGAATCATGTGATGTCAAGCGATATCATTTAGAACGGGGACAACTTCGGGGACAAGACGCGAGAGGAGTATTGGAAGTTATTTGTTTTGTTGGAGGCGCGAGGCGGAATCGAACCGCCGATATGGGTTTTGCAGACCCATGCCTTAACCACTTGGCGACCGCGCCACCGTTTGAAGAGCAAGAAAGGGCCCTCAGCGGCTTAAGCCGCTCTCCTTTCGTCGCCCTTGCGGGCCGGCTGAAGCCGTGCCCTGAAGAAAATCGTCGACTGACGCCATCCCTACTCCATCTAGACGATTACTTCGAGTGGCAAGGACGCCTTGACGGGATCCTTGCCACCCCTGCACACAACGGGAACCTTAGCCTAGGCGCTCTGACATACAGGCACAGCCTGGAGAGTAGCTGCGTTCAGGTTCACGATGGGTGCACCGACCAAATTGCCCCACTCGGTCCACGAGCCGTCGTAGTTGCGGACCTTGTCGTAGCCGAGCAGGTATTTCAAGACAAACCAGGTGTGAGAGCTGCGTTCGCCGATGCGACAGTAGGCGATGACTTCAGCGGCGCCACGAACGCCTTTTGATTCGTAGAGTTGCTTGAGCTCGTCGTATGACTTGAACGTGCCATCCTCGTTTGCGGCCTGGCCCCAGGGAACATTGACGGCACCTGGAATGTGCCCGGCGCGCAGAGCGGTTTCCGAGAGACCCGGAGGCGCGAGAATTTTACCGGTGAACTCGTCCACGGAGCGCACGTCGACGAGATCGCCACGACGGCGCTTGCTGTGAATCTCGAGGACATCTTCCTTGCGAGCGCGGATGGTTTCGTCCGGATAAGTAGCGCGATAGGTCACGGACTCGACGGAGGTTGGCTCGGTGGTGACCAGGAGACCTTCGGCAATCCACTTTTTGCGGCCGCCGTTGATAAGGCGCACATCCTTGTGACCGTAATATTTCAATTGCCAGAAGGCGTAGGCGGCAAACCAGTTGTTGTTATCGCCGTAGAGGAGGATGACGGTGTCCTGAGTGATGCCGGAATCGCCAAGGAGGCGCTCGAGTGCGGACTTCTCGATGAGATCGCGACGGATGGGATCCTGGAGCTGGGTTTGCCAATTCCAGCCGACAGCACCGGGAATATGGCCTTTGTCATAGGCGGCGGTATCCACATCGACCTCAACGATGCGGAATCCCGGGGTGTTCAAGTTTTGGGCGACCCAATCGGTGGTGACGAGAACTTCGGGGTGTATATATCCAGACATTTGTTGCTCCTTTTTTCTACGCAGTGCCAAGTTCCAGGCCATAAAAACAAAAAACCCATCGACCAGGCATTCTGGCGATGGGTTTGAGACTTCGAATTGGCTAAACTTTTCTTGCTAGCTGCTTAGCCTCCCCACACCAGAAAACACTTGTGCGCAACACAGGCAACAGCAACATGCGCAAAAGGACTTGTGTGGGTTGCCAAACATGGGGAAAGATTACGTCTATGGCGGGATCCCGGCAAACGCAAATTTTCGATATGTTGCATCGAATCTCCGCTCAGGATGCAAAAAGGGCCTTAACTTTGCAGGAATACATGGGTTAAATAGAGGATTCGCATCAAGCACGAGGAAAACGAGAATGAAACTGCGGGATGTGGCACTGGTGGTTCCCATATTCCTGGGGGTTGCGGTCGTGAGCGGGTACCTGGTCCGCGCGCGGTCCGATGATAGGCGGGGGAAGATTCGCGTCGATGAGCACGATCGAACGTACTCGCTACACGTCCCGGGCCATTACGACGGGACGGAGGCCGTGCCGCTGCTGATTGCATTACACGGAAGGCTCGGCACGGGTCCTGGCGAGGAAAGGCTGGCGCACCTGGACAAGGTCAGCGATGAACACAGTTTCCTGGTGGTCTATCCCGACGGACTGGACCGAAGTTGGGCCAATGGACGTGGCGGGACGCCCGCGGAACGCAGCGGAGTAAACGACGTGAAATTTCTTTCTGCGCTTATGGGTGCGCTGGAGAGCGAATACAAGGTGGATCGCGCACGAATTTACGTCACGGGCATGTCCAATGGAGGGTTCATGAGCGGGCGGCTGGCATGCGAATTGTCCGAGCGAATTGCAGCAGTAGCCATTGTGGGGGCTTCCCTGGGGGAGAGCGTGTCTGCGAACTGCAAGCCGGTGAAACCGATATCCGTGGTGATTATCCAGGGGACGGCTGACCCTCTTGTGCCGCTTGGCGGTGGAACAATCGAACGAAACGGCGCGGGCGGGCTAGTTTTGTCCCACGAGGCAGCAGTTCAGAAATTTGTGGCCGTCGACCACTGCACCAACGCACCCCAAAAAGACCATATTCCGGATAAAGCGGGCGATGGCACAAGCATCGATGTAACAACGTATGCGCCATGCGCGGAAGACAGCGAGGTACAAGGGTACGTGGTAAATGGAGGCGGGCACACTTGGCCAGGCGGAAGGCAGTATCTCCCCGCGATGTTCATCGGCAAGACGACGCAGAATCTGGACGCCAGCGAAGTGATTTGGGACTTCCTGTCGCGCCACACACGGTGAGAAAAACGTTGTTGTTCAGTTACTGGGGTCGGACGGAAGAGACGACAAATTGCGCAATCGATTGGCAGAATTGGGAGGCGGGGTGGGAGCGGCGAGGCCAGCGATTTCCGAACCGAGGCCGAGTTTTTGGAGAGTCAGCGCGTCCAGTTTCCCCGAGGGATTCAGACCGTTGGCGGACTGGAACTTCTTCATGGCATCCACAGTGGCGTCGTCCCATTGGCCGCTGGGCGTGCCGCCAAATGCTCCCTTTTTGGCGAGAGCCTCCTGAATTTCGTTGATGCGCTCGGGAGTGGGCGCGGCCTGGCCCTTCACCTTCTTGGTCTTTTTTCTACTAGAGCTTTTGGAGCTAGTCGACCGGGTGGATTTACCGGTCGTGGGGTTTGTCGAATGCGCTGCGGAGGAACCTGAGGAATGCTTGTGCACGGGCTTCTTGGCTTGTGAGGACGTGTCTTGAGCGGCGACAGCGGGCACACTGAGTGCGCCCGCCGCAACTGCCGCGAGAATGAAACTGCCAAGATTACCCTTACCAAGCAATGAACGCATAGTGGAACAAACGTGTCTTTTACTTGCTGTCCGCCGGAACCACGCCGGGCAGAAAGACGGTCATGACCCGATCCGTGTTTCCGCGGCGGAGAACCTTGAACACCACATTTTCTCCAGGTTTAAGCTTGTCGACGGCTTTGCGATATTCATCCACTGTGGTGACGGATTGACCGTTCACTTCGGAGATGACATCGCCCGGGCCGAAGCCAATGTCATCGGCAAAACTGGTGGGTTCAACTTCGCTGACAAGCACACCCTTCTGGCCTTCCACGCCGACACGCTGCCCTCTTTCCGGAGTGAGGCTTTCCACGCGAAGTCCGAATTCTGCGGGAGCGGAATCGTCAGGAGTATTGGTGACTCGCCCAGCGGTATTGGGGAAGACGCGAGTGCGGTCTTCGACAGTGGCGGTGGTTTCCTTCAGCTCTTTGTCGCGGTAGTAGGTGATTTTCACCTTGCTGCCGATGGGAGCGGAGGCGATGGGATTGACGAGGTCATTGCCTGTCTTGA
>Ga0181526_10003456_pt1 | contig 12863 bp, 9 predicted proteins | sample PEATcosm2014_Bin_35_FD_119750 | JGI IMG/M metagenome (GOLD analysis project Ga0181526, IMG submission 119750) | Peatland microbial communities from MTU Mesocosm Facility, Houghton, MI, USA - PEATcosm2014_Bin06_30_metaG | ecosystem: Environmental > Terrestrial > Soil > Wetlands > Peat | place...
GACCGGTCTGCGGGGAAACCCGCTTAACCGCATGGCGGCCGGGAGCGGGTAACACCCGCTCCTACCTAGTTCCGCCGCGGGAAGCGCGTTAGCTGGAGCTGAGCCGCGGCGTTCGGTCGCTGCCGCAAGTACCGTGGTGGAACGCCGGCAGGCGAGCGCGCCCGCAAGCGGAGGGCGGCGCAAGCCGCACTCTCCGTGGCGCGACCCGTGCGCCGCTTGCGCGCGGGACAGTAAACACTGCGTCTGCCGGCGTCCCGCCTCCCTTTTTCTTCTTTCGTCATTGCGAGCCAACGGGTCCGGCCCGAAGTGGCCGGCCCGATGACAAGCTCCACGAAGCAATCCAGTCCGACCGCGAAGTCTGGATTGCTTCGTCGCTTCGCTCCTCGCAATGACGGTGCGAGAAGTTGGCTGTTTGACATCATGGCTCGGCAAACTCGCACGCTTTCGCGCCGCGAGAACGATCCCGCGCATCCGCCCCCGCGAAGCGGGGGAGGGGGACCACCCGTAGCGCGCAGCGCGAAGGATGGTGGAGGGGGCCTCTGACTCGACGCTTCGCTTTCGTCGAAAGAGAATCGTCGAGTCCCGCGCCCCTCCCACCGCGCAAACGCCACAGCCGATGCTTTCCATCGGCGTCCTTGAAGGACGGCGGCCTGAGGCCGCCTATGCTCCCTCCCCGCTATCGCGGGGCGGGACGCAAAGAACGGCTCTCGTCGCAGGTTGGACATTGCAATATACAAACATTAGTATAACTATATGATGGATCAGGTCAGGCCTGTTTTCTGGGTGGGGTCGAGCCGCCGCGATCTCCGGGCCATGCCGCAGGAGGTTCGCCGCGATATCGGCCAGGCGCTTTACACCGCGCAACAGGGCATGACCGATCCGGCGGCTAAGCCGCTGAAGGGATTTGGCGGCGCTCGGGTCATGGAAATCGTTGAGCGGTATCGCACCGATGCCTATCGGGCCGTCTATACCGCGCACTTCGAGAACGCCGTCTATGTGCTGCACGTGTTCCAGAAGAAATCGAAGGCGGGCATCGCCACGCCGAAACATGAGATCGAGTTGATCCGCCGGCGCTTCGCCGAGGCGGAGCGGCACTACCGGGAAAGGCAGAACTGAAATGCGCAAGACCAAAACGCGGGTGACCAAAGGCAGCGGCAACATTTTCGCTGATCTCGGCCTGCCGAACCCGGAGCAGGAGCTGCTGAAGGCGCGGCTGACGCTGCAAATTTACAAGATCGTCAAGGAGCGCGGGTTGACCCAGGCGCGGGCCGGCGAAATTCTCGGCATCAAGCAGCCCCACGTCTCGGCGCTGCTACGCAACCGCGCCGGCAACTTCTCCATCGGCCGGCTGATGGAATTCCTCACTGCGCTCGGCCAGGACGTGCGGATCACGGTGCAGCCGACGCGGAAGGCGCAGGGTGAGATCGAGGTGGTGATGCGGTGAGTGCCCGGTTCAACATATTACCCATATTACCGGTGACCGCCCCACCGGGAACCTGAAGACTAGAAAATATGCGCTGGGATCATGCCAATAATGCTCTTCGAATCGCGTTAGATCTCCCTGCGAATACTCTGATTGGCGAACACGCGGCCAGAGTTGCTGAGATCGGAAGTGCATACCCTCATACTATTATTCTTAATGCGGGACAGAGCGATCTAACATGCGTGCCTTACGCCCTGAGACTGGACAAGGACGCAACGTATCGAGCGATTGCTGTTGAATTCGATCGCGAGGTCTTTGCCGGTCCAAAATTTGTCGAATGGCTGCTGATTGACAAACTCGATGAGGTACAGCGTCCTTCGCTCGGTTCGCTTGCCCTCTACTTCTATGAAGCAGACTGGAGGCATATTGGTGTGGTTGGTAGCCCCGGTCGGATCACGTCAAAATGGGGGACATTTCCCGTTTACGATCATAATCCCTGGGAAGTGCCGCTCACTTATGGGGATCATCTGCGATTCTATAAAAAGCCTTCACCAGAAGATGCGATTGCACTATTTCTAGATTACTGCCGGTCTGAAGGCATCTGCGACCAAGACATAACCGACATTCAAGCGGAAGTGGAAAAAGCCCCATGAACGCCCCCCTCACCGAACACCCCCTCCCACCCTACCACCACGCCCCGCTGTTCCCCCTCGGCAAGGACTTAGCGCCCTACCGCAAAATCTCCGCCGACGGGCTTCGCGTCGAAAAAGTCATGGGCGAAGAGGTTCTGGTCGTGCCGCGCGAGGCGTTGCGGGCCCTTGCCGAGGCCGCTTTCACCGATATCGCCCATCTCCTCCGCCCGGCGCATCTCGCGAGCCTCAAGCATATCGTCGAGGACCCGGAAGCTTCCGAGAACGACAAGTTCGTCGCTTACGATTTTCTCAAGAACGCCAATATCGCGGCGGGCGGCGTATTGCCGATGTGCCAGGATACCGGCACTGCCCTGATCATGGCGAAGAAGGGCCGGCTGATTTGGAGCGCGGGCGACGACGAGGCGGCGCTCGCTGAGGGCGCGCGCGATGCGTATCTGAAGCGCAATTTGCGCTATTCGCAGCTCGCGCCGATCTCGATGTTCGAGGAGAAGAACACCAAGAACAACATGCCGGCGCAGGTCGAGATTTTCGCCGAAAGCAAAGGCGATTATGACGCGGCCTACAAGTTCCTGTTCATCGCCAAAGGCGGGGGCTCGGCCAACAAGGCGTTCCTGTTCCAGGCGACGCCGTCGATCCTCACCCGCGAGCGCATGCTGGCCTTCCTGAAAGAGAAGGTGCTCACGCTCGGCACCGCGGCCTGCCCACCTTATCATCTGGCCATCGTCATCGGCGGCACGTCGGCCGAACTGACGATGAAGACGGTAAAACTCGCCTCGACCAAATATTACGACACGCTGCCGGACCACGGCTCGGAAGACGGCCACGCCTTCCGCGACAAGGAGATGGAGGGCGAGATCCTGAAGATGACGCAGTCGCTCGGCGTCGGCGCGCAATTCGGCGGGAAATATTTCTGCCACGACGTGCGCGTCATCCGCCTGCCGCGCCACGGCGCCTCGCTGCCGATCGGGCTCGGCGTGTCGTGCTCGGCCGACCGCCAGGCCACCGGCAAGATCACCAAGGACGGCGTGTTCCTCGAAGAGCTCGAACATAATCCGGCGAAATATCTGCCGGAGGTCGACACCTCGAAGCTCGGCGGCGAGGTGGTGAAGATCGATCTCAACCTGCCGATGAAGGAAATTCTGGCGCAGCTCACCAAATATCCGATCAAGACCCGGCTGTCGCTCTCCGGCCCGATGATCGTCGCGCGCGATCTGGCGCATGCCAAGCTCCGCGAGCGGCTGGAGAAAGGCCAGGGCCTGCCGGACTATTTCAAGAACCACCCGGTCTATTACGCCGGCCCGGCGAAAACGCCGGAGGGCTACGCCTCCGGCGCCTTCGGCCCGACCACGGCCGGCCGCATGGATAGTTTCGTCGATGATTTCCAGGCCGCCGGCGGCTCGATGGTGATGCTGGCGAAGGGCAATCGCGCGCCGGTGGTGCGCGACGCCTGCAAGAAGCACGGTGGCTTCTATCTCGCCTCGATCGGCGGCGCTGCCGCGAACCTCGCCGAGCATTGCATCAAGAAGGTCGAGACCGTGGAATATCCCGAGCTCGGCATGGAAGCGATCTGGCGCATCGAGGTCGTCGACTTTCCGGCCTTCATCGTCATCGACGACAAGGGCAACGACTTCTTCAAGGAACTGCATCTGGGGTAGCGTTATTCCGGGGCGCGCCAAAGGCGCGAGCCTGGAATCCATAACCACGAAACTCTCAGGACAGGCGCCGCTACATTTCTCGAAACACAGGGATTATGGATTCCGGGCTCCTCGCTGCGCTCGGCCCCGGAATGACATAGGAAACGGAAATGAACGTACAGACTGCGCCGGCAGCGGCGACACGCGTCAAGGGCCCGATCGTCTGGCTCGGCATGGACCAGAAAGAGCTCGACGACGCCTATGACCAGGAAGTCTATGCGCCGAACCGCGACCAGGTCGTGGCCCGCCGCCATGCCGCGAGCCAGCGGGCCCGCGCCATCCTCGGTCAGCCCGAGCGTGTCGCCTATGGGCCGAGCGAATGCGAGCAGCTCGATATTTTTCGCGCCGCCGCGCCGAATGCGCCGATAAATATCTTCATTCACGGCGGCGCTTGGCGCCGCAACAAGGCGGCCGATTACGCGCTACAGGCCGAGCCGCTTATTCGCGCCGGCGCGCATGCGGTGCTCATCGACTTCATCAATGTCGATCAAGCCGGCGGCGACCTCACGCCGATGTACGAGCAGGTCTGCCGCGCCATTGCCTGGACCTGGCGGAATGCGGAAAAATTCGGCGGCGACCGTGAGCGGTTCTATCTGTCGGCGCATTCGTCGGGCTCGCATCTTGCGGGCTGCGCGCTGACGGTCGGCTGGCGCGAACAGAACCTGCCGGAAAATTTCTGCAAGGGCGCGATCCTGGCGAGCGGCATGTATGAGCTTGCGCCGGTGCGGCTGTCGAAGCGTTCGTCCTATGTGAGCTTTACCGATGCGATGGTGGAAAAGCTCAGCGCGGCGCGCCATCTCGACGGCTTGTATACGCCGCTCATTCTCGCCCATGGCACCTGCGAGACGCCGGAATTTCAGCGCCAGACCCGCGATTTTACGGCGGCCGTCAAAGCGCTCGGCAAGCCCGCCGAGCTTCTTGTCGGCGAGGGCTACAACCATTTCGAATTGCAGGAAACGATCGCCAATCCGTTCGGCCTGCTCGGCCGCGCGATGCTCGGTCAGATGGGATTCGGTTAAGCCGCTTCCGGGGCCTGTGCGGCGTCGGGCTTCGCGGTTCGTCGCAGCGAGGTGCGGATCAGTTCGGCGCCGCAGCGCCGGCAGGCATAAACGGTGTCTTCGATATCCTGGGTCAGCGGTCGGTGGCCGTGGAAGACCATGCGTCCTGCGCAGACCGGGCAGGGCATCATCAACGAAGGGAGGCTCGACGCGGTGGACACCGCTGGATGGCGCATTCGCTTATCCTGAATGACCGTTTTATGAATTACCTGCCCTTTTTTGGACAGAGTCAAGGAAAATTGTGCATTGCACACATCTCCGCTGCGTTGCGATACGGCCAGTGGTTAAGACCCATAGGCCGGCGCCAAGTGGGTTGAACGGTCCGAGCCCTGCGATGGTTCCGTCCGGCACAAAGCGGCTAGAATTTTGTTTGCGCATGATCTTTTCGGAAAACCGGTTTCCACTTTTACGGATAATGCTTTAGGTCAGGCAGCGGCTCCAGAGCCGATTTCCCGGGCCGCAATGCACGGAATGTCGAGCTCGGCAAAGCTTGCTCGCGCGGCCGCTATGGAATTGCCGAGATTGATACCGCGGCACGCATCTTCGACGACCATGACGGCAAAATTCTCACGGCGCGCATCCTTGGCCGAATAGCGCACGCAAAAATCGAGGGCGAGCCCGGCGAGAAAAACGCGGCGCAGGCCGCGTTCGCGCAGGTAGCCGACGAGGCCGGTCGGCGTCTTGCGGTCGTTCTCGTAAAACGCCGAATAGGAGTCGATGAGGCGGTTCATGCCCTTGCGGATGACGAGGCCGGCGTGAGGAATTTGCAAGCCGCCGTGAAATTCGGCGCCCGGCGTTTGCTGCACGCAATGGTCGGGCCACAGCACCTGCGGTCCGTAGGATGCCGTGACGGTTGCAAAAGGCTGCAGGCCCGGATGCGATGAAGCGAAGGAAAGATGACCGCGCGGATGCCAGTCCTGCGTCAACACGACGTTGCGGAACGAGACAGCGAGGCGGTTGACGGCCGGCACCACTTCATCGCCATGCGGGACCACCAGCGCCCCGCCGGGACAAAAGTCGTTCTGCACATCGACCACGATAAGAACGCCGTCATGGCCAAGTCTGACAGGAGTGCTCATGTCTAGCTGTCGGGGGAAGTCCGCGCTTGCAGGCGGCGATCGACCTCGTCGGCGAGTTTGACCAGATCGTCGGCGACCTCGACCGGATAAGTGGCGTGCGGTTCGAGCCGCCGCAACGGTTCCGGCAAATTTTCGAGTTCGCGCTTCGCCCGCTGCCGGATTGCATCGAGCGACGGCGAAGGCGCAACGCGCCGGCCATCGATCATCACCGGCTCAATGAGCGGTTCGCCGGCCGGGGCGTGATCGGCAAGCGACAGCACATCGCCGGCCATGCGGCCATCGGCACCGAAACGGCGCCAGACCTGTTTGCGTCCGGGCCAGGTCGCTTTTTTCTCCGAGCGCTTGCGCCGCGGCACGCCGGCATATTCCTGTAACTTGTAGACGCAGTCGATCGACGGCACATCGGCCGACGTGGTCAGGCTGGTGCCGATGCCGATGCCGTCGATCGGCGCTTGCGCCCGCGCAAAGCCCAGCAGCGAATCTTCGTCGAGGCCGCCGCTGACGAAAATCGTCACCGCCTCGAGCCCGTCCCGATCGAGAATGTCGCGCACGCTCTTCGACAGCGCGATGAGATCGCCGGAATCGAGCCGCACGCCGCGGACCGCGATGCCGCTGGCTTTGAGCCGCGGCGCCAGCGCCACGACTTTGCGGGCGGCGGCCTCGGTGTCGTAGGTGTCGAGCAGCAACACCACATTGTCGGGCCGCGACCGCGCGAAGGCCTCGAAGGCGGCAGTCTCGTCGTCGAAACTCTCGATGTAGGAATGCGCCATAGTGCCGTAGAGCGGGATGCCGAATTCCTCGCCGGCGAGCATTGTGGCGGTGCCGGCGAAGCCCGCCACGTAGCTTGCCCGCGCCGCCATCAGCGCGGCCTCGGCGCCGTGGGCGCGCCGCATGCCGAAATCGACCAGCAATTTGCCGGGCGCGGCGAGCACGGAGCGGGCCGCCTTGGCGGCGATCAGCACCTGATAGTGCAGGATGTTGATGAGACGGGATTCGACGAATTGCGCCTGCGGCAGCGGCGCGGTCAAACGCAGGATCGGCTCGTTGGCGAAGAAGGCGGTGCCTTCCGGCATGGCGTGGACGTCGCCGGTGAAGCGAAACTCTCGGACGTAGTCGAGCAGGTTTTTGCCGAACCGACCGGTGCTTTCCAGCCAAGCAATCTCGGCCGCCGAGAAGCGAAGGTTCTCCAGAAAGTCGAGTGCCTGCTCGAGGCCGGCGGCCAGCAGAAATCTCCGCCGCTCGGGCAAGGTGCGGACGAACAATTCGAAGACGGCGGTCCCGGTGTCGCCATGGTCCAGATAGGCCTGGATCATATTGACCTGGTAGAGATCCGTCAGGAGCGGGCTGATTCCAGGCTGCATGGGGCTTTCGTGTCGGGTTGAACGATATAATCGTCTTACTAAGACAGGTATCTCTTTGGTTCAGCAAAAATTACGACACGAAATGGGTTCCTCTCGCTCCATGGCGAATCGTGAATACCTTAAACGCGCACATCGCGCGAATCTGCGGTGAGGCTTCAGGCGGATTAACGCAAAGGCTTCAGACGGTTTCCGGCGCTTTGCACCGGACCTAGTTGAGCCCATAATGAGAGTATTCTTCCACGATATTGTGTTCGATAGCCTGCGCGGCCGCGAGGTCGGCGCTGCTGCCGGCCCGATCCTGTATTTTCAACTTGGCCAGCCCGCGCCCATACAGGGCGGTTGCCAATTTTGGATCCATGCGGAGTGCCGAATTATAGTCAGCGATGGCTAATTCCCATTGACCCAATTTGAGGTATGTGAATCCACGCGAATCGAACGCCGCAGCGCTTGGCTCCAGTCGGATCGACTGATCGCAATCTGCGATCGCGTCTTGTAACTGACCGGCTAAGGCGCGCGTCCAGCACCGATCATTCCATAGGACTGGCAGCGCGGGCTTGAGTTGAATTGCTACATCGAAATCTTTCAAGGCCTCGGCGTAATCGCCCTTTTTTTGGTTTGTCTCCGCGCGATTGGCGAAGGCATCGGCATAGTTTCCGTCGAGCTTAATGGCTGCGTCAAAATCCCGGATCGCGGGCTCATAATCGTCTTTTTTCAGGTAAGCAACGCCGCGATTGTTGAGCGCTTTGGCGTAATCGGGGTTCAGTTTGATCGATTCGTCGTAATCCAAAATGGCCTGGTCGTACTCCCCTTTTCCAGTATACGCGTTGCCGCGATTGTTGTAGGCGATCGCCTTTACTTGCGGATTGTCCACGTCAGACTTTAGGAGTGCCGTGCAACCGGCGATTTGGATGTCGGCCGATCTGTGGCCTTTTCCGTTGCACGCATCAACGTCGCTCGGGCTTTGAGCCGCGGCGCCGGCCACCAGCAACACCAGCAGCTGGATCGATACTGCGCCGCGCACGATGCTTCGAGTTGCATCACATCTCATGTCGATATTCCGCCGCGTCGAGCCGCGCCTAAACGCAAGCCTCCGTTGGGTAAAATCCCGGGATCGTTGCGCTGGGGATTCCAATTCTGCAGATGTCCACCTTGCCATGATTTTCATCATGCTCAGGCGCATTACCGCGAGCCGTTTTGTTGTAAATGCAAACTTCCCGGGTAGTGAGGTCGGCAGAATGACCTTTCGTTCCGCTGGAGCGTCTTATTTTTTTTGTTCGATAAGAGTAGTAAATTTGGTGGTGCCGTCATCGAGGATTTCAACGCGCGGGGCGGTCCCCCGAATTCCCATCGTTCCCACCGGCGTGTCGACTTTCATGCTTCCGGTATGCGCGATGTTGCCGGCAAGAAAAGTGAACGTCCCTTTGGTCAGACTGACGAGGCTCGAATTCGACTGGCCCTTCGGATCGTAGATAAACTCATTGACTTCCATTCGAGCGTTACCGGAAACATTGAACGACGAGCCGTCTGCGAACGTAATGCCGAGCGCTCCGTCTGCTCCGGTCTGGATCACATCGCCAAGATAGACCAGATCACCGATTTTCGCCGCTTCGGGGCCATTCGCGGGCGCGTTGGCCTGAACCATGACGGCGGCCGAATGTTCGATATGGGCGGTCCCGGTAACGGTTAAAACCTTCCCGATTGGCTTGGTGTCGAGGTCGGCCGCCGGCGCCGCACTGCCCTGGCCCCAGGCCAAACCTGGGAGCAAGGCGCACGAACTCAAACAGAGGCCAACCCATAGCAGGCCAATCGCGCGGGCACCCATGGCTCCCTCGATCCAAGGCCGGAGGAATTCTAAGTTGATCAGCATTAGACCCATTACCCTTGCAGATCAATGTCTTCAGCGGCCCCCTTGGCGGCAATTTGCAAGAACCTTTTGATTGTGGTGTATGGCGCCGATAATCTAATTTATATAACGATATCAAATCATTAGGCTGAAAACGGCGCGACAGGCGGGCGACCAAGGACGACGTCGGGTTGGGAACCGCGACCAGCGGTAACTGAATCCGTCAATTCTTACGAAGCCCTAAGAAAAGTCGCTAAGATAGTATGAACGTCGGGGTGAGAGCGCCCGACTAATGAAATAATCCGTAAACGATCGACAAATTCTGGCGCCGCCCGTCCCGAAATCGAGAACTAGGGATACGGCGCATGAGACGGGGAACGTATGATGTCTCGCAGCCCCACCGCTGCAGACGACCGTGTTGATCTTGCCAGCAGTTGCGCTCCGCAACCAGCGAGTGCGCCTGCCATTGGCAAATTGCTACAGGCGGTGGGCTCGATTACCATCATGCGCTCGAACGGTTTTGTTGCTCGACCCGCTGTTGGCGATCTTGTTTACCAAGGCGATCTGATAGAGACCGGCATCGATGGTCTGGTCGTGATCGCGTTTGTGGATGGAACGACATTCCATCTCCACGCCGACGCGCTTCTCGATCTTGACGAATTCATTTGTGGGGTTGAGAAATCCGCCAATTCAGCGCTGCTTCGTGTCGTAAGAGGGGTGTTCAGCTTTGTTGCCGGTAAACTGGCGACAACCGGGCGCCTGATTATCGACACTCCGGTCGCGCAGGTCCGGAGCGCCGCGCCGGGAGCCGGCCTTGGCAGTTTCACTCTCGCCGTCCTGACCTTTGGCCTCATTCGCGAATTGCAAGCCGCGAGCGCCGACGTCGCCTTGCTCGATGATGGAACAATCAATTACAAAGACCTCAAGCACGGCGTATTCGAGATCGTCACCAAGGGGGACCATCCACAAGTCATCATTGTCGACGATCCCGGCACGACCATTATTTTGCGACCGCGTGGATCCGGCGTCAGTGTTCAAGAAGTCGCGAACACTCCGGCGCAAATGGGACAGCTACAAAGCGCCTATCAAAATGCGCTCAGCACCTATCTGCAGGGCCAGCACGATCCCTTCATTCAAAAGTGGGAACATGCGGACGTAAATCCGCAATCGACCGGAAGCTCCGGCAGTTCGGAGTTTTTTCAGCCGATTTTTGCCGCTGCAACTCCCCCGGCGAGCGGTACGTCACCCGTCATCTTCAATATCGGGGCGCCTGCCGTTACTCCGAGCGGCCCTTCGAACGGTTCGAGCAATGCCGCGAACCAACCGACCGCGATCGCTTTTTGGCAGTACAGCACGAGCGGCGACTGGGACAATCCATTGTTGTGGAGCGACTCTTTTTCGCCACCACAAGTGCCGTTTTCGCAATTCATAGAAATCAGTCAGGGTAGCTCCAGCGCTCCGATCACGGTGACTCTCGACAACGGGCGGCTGGACAACCTCGTCGCTGGACTGGGCGTCGGTCCATTTTCAATCCTCAACGTTACCGATGGCTTGCTCACGGATTCAGGCATTGCCGACGATTTCGGGCTGATCAAGGTCAACTCGACGGGCAGTGACCCGACACTGAATTTCCTGGGGTCGGTAACAGTCGAGCCGGCTACATTCGGGGGGTTCAGTGAGATCGAAGCGCTAGGAAGCAACACCACGATTTATTTCAGTGGCGGCGTCATCGAGAATTTCGGCACCATTGCCGCCAACGACGCCGGTGACATTGCGCCGTTCGCGAACGCCGCGAGCGTGTTGTTCGAACCAGGCATTACCGTCACGAACGAGGCTCCCGGCCTGATCATTGCGGAGGACAACGGCACTCTGATTCTCGAGACCGGGAACACCGTCATAAACCTCGGCGTGCTGGAGGCGGCAACTGGCGGAAGTCTGACGATCGACGACAATATCAACAATGCATCGGGCATCATTGAAGACGGCGGGGTGACGCCCCACGGTGTCATCATCCCGGGCGGCACGGTGACGCTCAACGGCATCACCATCACCGGCGGCACCATCACCGATTACAGCGGACTGTTCGACGTCACCGGCACCAGCACGATGAGCAATCTGGTGCTGACCAATCTCGCCGGCGGCATGATCGACGTCACCGGCGTCCTGGCGCTCGCCACCGGCAACACCATCACTAATGCCGGGCTCTTCGAAGCGACAGGTGGCGGAATACTGGACGTCAAGGACATCGCCATCGCCAATAGTGGCACGGCCGCCACCGGGACGGGCATCGAGGTGGACGGCACGTCGACCTTCGAGGTTGATGCCGCCAATCTACAGCTCACCGGCGCTGGCACGATGACGTTGCTCAGCGGCAGCCAAGTCATTGGCAACGCCGCAGGCGACACGCTGGAGAACGTTGGCAACACCATCGTCGGCGCTGGCACGATTGGTCACCTGGGCGACGGCGAACTGACGTTGAGTGATGATGCCGCTGGCACGATCGATGCGGTCGGGACCCTCACGCTCGACACCGGCCATATGATCACCAACGCTGGGCTGCTGGAGACGACAGCGGGCGGCACGCTGGACGTCAAGGACGTCGACCTAGCCAACAGCGGCACTGCCGCCACCGGCACTGGCATCGGGGTGGACGGCACGTCGACCTTCGAGGTCGATACCGCCGATCTACAGCTCACCGGCGCTGGCACGATGACGCTGCTCAGCGGCAGCCGCGTCATTGGCAACGCCGCAGGCGACACGCTGGAGAACGTCGGGAACACCATCGTTGGCGCTGGCACGATTGGTAATCTCGGCGACGGCGAGCTGACGCTGAATAATGACGCGGGCGGCACGATCGACGCCACCGGGATCCTCACGCTCGGCACCGGCGATACGATCACCAATGCCGGGCTGTTGGAAGCCACTAGCGGCGGCGAACTCGACGTCCAGGATCACATTATTCAGAACACCGGCAGCGCTGCTGACGGTATTCTGGTTGGGGCCTCCTCGGAGCTGCTGGTCGACAGCAGCACGCTTACGCTCAATGGCGGCGGGGCGCTGTCGGTTGAGGGCGGCACCATCGCCGGTCAGGCCGCCAATGCCGGCGACGCCCTGGTGAATTCCGACAACGTCATTTCCGGGTCCGGCCTGATCAGCAATCTGACGCTGACCAATGGCGGCGCAATCGAGGCGGATGGCGGCAAGCTGACGCTGAATGACGATCTGCTGACCAGTACTGCCGGCACCATCACGGTCGCAAGCAACGGCGCGCTCGTCGCCCAGAGCACCACGATCAATGGCGGCGACACCGGTCCGTTGACGGTTGAAAGCGGCGGCGCGCTCGACATACAAGGCACCGGGGCCACGCTCGATGGCATCATCGTCGACGATGATACCACCAGCACCACCCCCGCCGGCATTGACGTGGCGTCTGGCGCGATCCTGACGCTGAACGACAATACGCAGATCCAAGGCGGCGGCGCTGGCACGCTGACGATTGAAAGCACCGGCGAGCTCTTGATCGCTGCCGGCAGCAGCGTCGACGGCGCCACCGCGGGCGGTGCCACACTGGACGGCGTGATCGTCGACGATGACACCACCGGCACCACCCCTGCCGGCGTTGATGTGGCGTCGGGCGCGATCCTGACGCTGAACGACAATACGCAGATCCAAGGCGGCGGCGCTGGCACGCTGACGATTGAAAGCACCGGCGAGCTCTTGATCGCTGCCGGCAGCAGCGTCGACGGCGCCGC
>Ga0181526_10003459_pt1 | contig 12861 bp, 8 predicted proteins | sample PEATcosm2014_Bin_35_FD_119750 | JGI IMG/M metagenome (GOLD analysis project Ga0181526, IMG submission 119750) | Peatland microbial communities from MTU Mesocosm Facility, Houghton, MI, USA - PEATcosm2014_Bin06_30_metaG | ecosystem: Environmental > Terrestrial > Soil > Wetlands > Peat | place...
ACCGTGACGGTCGCGGTGACCGCTCGCAGCGCCGGCCGCGTCACGGTCAATGTCATCGGCGATAAGCTCTTCGCCAGCCAGACCGCCGACGTCAAAGAAGGCTCAGCGCTTTTGAAGCTTCCGGTCGGCACTGACTGGGGCTCCGGCGCTTACCTAGTCGCGACCTTGCGACGGCCGCTCGATGCGTCGGCGCAGCGGATGCCCGGCCGCGCCATCGGCGTGCAATGGTTCGCCATCGATCGCGCGGCGAAAACGCTGACCGTCGATCTGAGCGCGCCGGCATTGTTGCGGCCGAATTCCAGCCTGCATGTCCCGATCAAAGTCGGCGGTCTCGCGGCCGGCGAAGAGGCGAGGGTGGTGGTCGCCGCCGTCGATGTCGGCATCCTCAATCTGACCAACTACAAGGTGCCGTCACCCGACGATTATTATCTCGGCCAGCGCGCGCTGTCGGCGGAGATCCGCGATCTCTACGGTAATCTGATCGACGGCATGCAAGGCACGCGCGGCCAGATTCGCTCGGGCGGCGACGAAGGCGCGGCATTGCAGGGCCCCCCGCCGAGCGGTCCGCCGGTGGCGCTTTATTCCGGTGTCGTCGCGGTCGGCAAAGACGGCACGGCGGAGGTGGCGTTCGACGTGCCCGACTTTGCCGGCACCGTCCGCGTCATGGCGGTCGCCTGGAGCAAAGACAAAATCGGTCACGGCACCGCCGATGTCACGGTGCGCGATCCGGTCGTGCTGACCGCGACCTTGCCGCGCTTTCTGCTGCCCGGCGATCGATCAAGCGTGCATCTCGATCTCGACAATGTCGAAGGCAAGCCCGGCGATTACACGATCGCGCTGTCGAGCGCCGATGCCGTGGTGGCAGGCGCCGGCGCGACTCAGACCGTGACGCTGCGCGCCCAGCAGCGCGGCGGCGTCAATGTCCCGATTACGGCCGAGGCCGCGGGCTCCGGCGCCATCAAAGTGAACGTCACCGGGCCATCCGGCTTCGCGCTGCAAAGAGACTTCGTGCTCGCGGTGCGGCCGCCGGCGCAAATCCTGGCGCGCCGCACCGTGAAGTCGCTCGCCAAAGGCGACAGCGTCACGCTGTCGAGCGACATGTTCGCCGATCTCGTTCCCGGCACCGGCAGCGTGTCGATTTCGGTCGGCGCCTCGACCGCGCTCGATGCGGCAGGGCTGCTCGCCGCGCTCGACCGCTACCCGTATCGCTGCTCGGAGCAGATTACGAGCCGCGCGCTGCCGCTCCTCTATGTCAGCGACTTGGCCGCGGCCGCCCATGTCGCTATCGATCCCGATACCGATCAGCGCATTCGCGACACCATCGACGGACTGCTCACGCGGCAGGGCGGCAACGGCTCGTTCGGCTTGTGGAGCGCGGGCGGCGACGACGTCTGGCTCGACTCCTATGTCACTGACTTTCTCACCCGGGCTCGGGAGCGCAAATTCGCGGTACCGGATGCGGCTTTCAAGCTCGCGCTCGACCGGTTGCGCAACGCCGTCGCCGATCTCACCGATCCGGGCAAGAACGACGGCGCAGATCTGGCTTATGCACTTTATGTGCTGGCGCGTAATGGCACCGCCCCGATTGGCGACCTGCGCTATCTTGCCGATGCCAAGCTCGACACGCTGACGACGCCGATTGCGAAAGCCCAGCTTGCCGCGGCGCTCGCCATGGTCGGCGACCGCGCGCGGGCCGAAAAGGTTTTTGCGGCGTCGCTCGGCGCCATTGCGCCGCAGCCGCCGCCCGATCTCGCAAGCCGCGAAGATTACGGCTCGACCTTGCGGGATGCGGCGGCACTGGTGGCGCTGGCCTCGGAAAGCGGGGCGGGAAGCACCACTGTGCAAGCGGCCGTGCAACGGGTCGAAGCCGCACGCGCCTCGCTGCGGCCGACCTCGACGCAAGAGGATGCCTGGATGTTGCTCGCCGCGAGCGCGATCGCCAAGAATGCCGGCAAAGTCTCGCTCGACGTCAACGGCACGGCGGTCAGTCAGCCGCTCTACCGCACCATCCGCGCTGCCGACCTGAAAGAGCCGCTGCGCGTCGCCAATGCCGGCGATGATCCGGTAAAGGCCGTGGTCACCGTCACCGGCGCGCCGGTGACGCCGGAGCCCGCGGCGCAAAACGGCTTCAAGATCGAACGGCAGAATTTTACGCTCGATGGCGATCCGCTCGACGTGACGAAGGTAAAACAGAACACCCGTATCGTCGTGGTGCTGAAGATCACCGAGGCGCAGCCGCAATTCGGCCGCGTCATCGTCGCCGATTATCTGCCTGCCGGCTTTGAGATCGACAATCCGCAGCTTGTTTCATCCGGCGACGCCGGCACGCTGCCGTGGTTCACCGACGCCGCCGATCCGGTCAATTCGGAGTTCCGCGACGATCGCTTCAACGCCGCCTTCGAGCGCAAGAGCGGCGATCCCGCGGTATTCAGCGTCGCCTACATCGTGCGCGCGGTGGCGCCAGGAAAATACGTTCGGCCGCAGGCGAGCGTCGAAGACATGTACCGCCCGGATCGCTTCGGCCGCACCGGCAGCGAGAGCGTCGAAGTGGTGGCGGGGAAATGACAAGAACGCGCCTCGCCGCCGTCGCGGTTTCGCTTGTCCTCGTGCTTGCGCTCGGTGGCGCTGTGAAAGGGATCGTCTCGCTCGGCCCGGCGCCGCTCGGCAAGGAAATGGAGTTTTCGCGGCAAGTGCTCGACCGCAACGGCCAATTGCTGCGCGCCTATGCGACGAATGACGGGCGCTGGCGCTTGCCGGCCAAAACCGCCGACGTTGATCCGCGTTTCTTCGATGTGCTCTTCGCTTACGAAGACAAGCGTTTCCGCTGGCATTACGGCGTCGATCCGCTGGCGCTCCTGCGCGCCGCGGGGCAACTCCTCGGTTCTGGCCGCATTCGTTCCGGCGGCTCGACGCTGACCATGCAGGTGGCGCGGCTGTTGGAGCCGCGCAGTGCGCGGACGTTTGGCGCAAAACTCCGCCAGATCGTGCGCGCCGTCGAGATCGAACGCGCCCTGGGCAAGGATCAGATCCTGGCGCTCTATCTCGACCTTGCGCCCTATGGCGGCAACATCGAAGGCATTCGCGCGGCTTCGCTCGTTTATTTCGGCAAAGAGCCGCGGCACCTGACATTGGCGGAAGCAGCCCTACTGGTCGCCTTGCCGCAATCGCCCGAACTGCGCCGGCCGGACCGCTTTCCCGCTACCGCACGCGCCGCGCGCGATCGCGTCCTCGACCGTTTCGCCGCAACCGGCACCGTACCGGCCGATGAGATCGCGCTCGCCAAATCGGAACCGGTGCCGACGGCGCGCCACACCATGCCGCTCTTGGCGCCGCATGCCGCCGATGAAGCCCTCGCGCAATCGCCCGCCGCGCGTGAGATCAGGCTGACGCTCGACGCCGGTCTGCAGAGAACGATGGAAGGGCTCGCTCGCGAGCGGGTGCGCGCGCTTGCGGCGGCGCTGAGCCCCGACATCTCGCTCGCCATTGTCGTGGTCGACAACTCCAGCGGTCAGGTCCTGGCCAGCGTCGGTTCGCCGGCCTATTTCGACGAGCGGCGGGCCGGTGAGGTCGACATGACCCAGGCGCTGCGTTCCCCCGGCTCAGCCCTAAAGCCATTTATCTACGGGATGGGTTTCGAGGACGGCTTCATTCACCCCGAGACTTTGATCGAGGATCGCCCGGTAAGTTACGGTATTTACACGCCAAAGGATTTCGACATTGGCTTCAAGGGCACCGTCTCGGTGCGCGAGGCGCTGCAATTCTCCCTCAACGTCCCGGCTGTCGCCGTGCTCGATCGCGTCGGCCCGAGCCGGTTGGCGGCGCGCCTCAGTCAGGCCGGCGCCACGCTCACGCTGCCGGACAATGCCGTGCCGGGTCTCGCCATCGGCCTCGGCGGCGTCGGGATAAAGCTGTCCGATCTGACCATGCTCTATGCCGGCATTGCGCGGCTCGGGGCGGTGCTGCCTATCGACGAGCGCATCGACGCATCGCCGCCCCAGGCGCGGCGGCTGATGGACCCAGTCGCCGCCTGGTACGTCGGCAACGTACTCTTGGGTTCGCCGCCGCCCGACAATGGGGTCGCAGGCCGCGTCGCGTTCAAGACCGGCACCAGCTACGGCTATCGCGACGCTTGGTCGGTCGGCTTCGACGGCCGGCACACCATCGGCGTCTGGGTCGGGCGTCCCGATGGCGCGCCGGTGCCGGGGCTGGTCGGTCGCAGCGCCGCTGCGCCGATCCTGTTCGATGCTTTTGCGCGCCTCGGCGGACCGCCGGCGCCATTGCCGCGCCCGCCCGCGGGGGTACTGACGGCCTCGAATACGCGCCTGCCGCCGCCGCTACGCCGGTTTCAGCCCGGAAGGCTCGCCGGGGAAACCGCACGTTCGGCGCTCCGTATCCTGTTCCCGCCTAACGGCGCCGAACTCGATGTCACCGCCCAGCCGCAGCCGGTAGCGCTTCGGGTTACCGGCGCCGTTGCGCCTTTGACCGTCCTGGTCGATGGCCTGCCGGTGACAGGAGAAGGACGTGGCAGCCTGTTCTTCAATCCCCGCGGCCCGGGCTTCTCCCGTGTAACGGTAATAGACGCTGCGGGGTCGACGGATAGCATCGTCGTGCGGGTCGGCGACGGCTCGGCTGCGCTATTGCCCTCGGGGCTCGCCCCTTAAACTGTTGGGCGTGTGTGGCTTTCCGGTCCTTTCCGGGCCGGGGGGATTTCACTATTGTGGGCGAGCATTTGCGGCGTGAGCCCGAAATCCTGGCGGCGCGCGGGACGCACCGTTGGTCAACTTTAATTAGATGCGAAACATGAGTACGACCGGCAGTTGGGCGTCGCGGTCCTACTGGCCTGCCAAAGGCCTCGCCGTGCTATTCGACTACGCGGCCGGCTCGAGCCGGCGCGCGCCGGCGCTGCTCGTCGTCGTCGCGCTGCTCGCTTTCCTGCCGGGCTTTTTCCAGATTCCGCCGGTCGACCGCGACGAGGCCTATTTCGCCCAGGCCACCAAGCAGATGATCGAGACCGGCGATTATGTCGACATCCGCTATCAGGACGACGTGCGCTACCGCAAGCCGGTCGGCATTTATTGGCTGCAAGCCGCCGTCGTGAACGCCGCGACCGCGCTCGGCATGCGCGACGCGCCGACGACGATCTGGCTCTACCGTGTGCCGTCGCTGCTCGCGGCGATAGGCGCGGTGCTCCTGACCTATTGGTGCGCATTGGCATTTGTCAGCAGGCGCGGTGCGGTTCTGGCCGGTTTGATGATGGCGGCGTCGGCGCTGCTCGGCGTCGAAGCCCGCCTGGCCAAGACCGACGCCGTCCTGCTTTTCACCGTGATCGCCGCCATGGGGGTCTTGGCGAGGGTCTATCTCGCGCCGCATCGCGACGGCGACAAGGGTGTGGGCTTTGGCGCGCTCGCGGCATTCTGGACCGCGATCGCGGTGAGCATCCTGGTCAAGGGGCCGCTCATTCTGATGGTGGTCGGGCTTGCCGCGCTGAGTTTGTCGATCATCGATCGCTCGGCGCGGTGGTTGTTGGGGCTGCGCCCGCTACCCGGCCTCGTCTGGGTCTTGCTCCTCGTGCTGCCGTGGTTCATCGCGATCTACGCCCGCGTCGGCCGCGAATTTTTGGTCGCGTCTGTCGGCGAGGACATGCTGGCCAAGGTCGCCAATTCGCAGGACGCCCACGGCGCCCCGCCCGGGCTCTATCTGCTGTTGTTCTTCGTCACCTTCTTCCCGGCGTCGATATTGGCGGGATTGGCGGCGCCGGCGGTCTGGGCGGTGCGCCGCGAACCGGCGGCGCGCTTTCTCTTGGCCTGGCTCGTGCCGTCCTGGATCGTGTTCGAACTGGTGGTGACCAAGCTGCCGCATTACGTGCTGCCGCTATACCCGGCCATCGCCATTCTCATCGCCGGCGCGGTGGAATCCAAAGTGCTGTCGCAGCGGCTTTGGCTCGTCCGCGGCGTGATGTGGTGGTTTTTGGTGCCGATCATCATCAGCCTCGTGGCGGTCGTGGGTGCCGTGATTATCAATCGCGATCTGGCGCTGTTGGCCTGGCCGTTTTTCGCAGCCGCAATCGTCTGCGGCTTGCGCGCTTGGCGGCTGTTCGAAGAGGACGGCGCCGAGCGTTCCTTCATGCGCGCAACGGCGGCTGCGGTTCTGATGGCGGTCGGCAATTACGCCGTGGTCGTACCGTCGCTCGATCCGGCGTTTCCGAGCGTGGCATTGGCGCAAGTGCTGCACGACGCCAATTGCGCGCAACCCATTGCCGCGAGCGTCGGCTACGAAGAACCCAGTCTGGTGTTTCTCGCCGGCACTAAGACCCATTTTACCGATGCGGCGGGCGCCGCCGATTTTCTGATGCAAGGCAGTTGCCGCTTTGCCTTTGTGGACACGCGGCAGGAGCGGAGTTTTGCGCTCCGCGCCGAAGCGATCGGGCTACGCTACGATCGCGGGCCGCGTATCGCCGGCTACAATATCAGCATCGGTCGGCCGATCACGCTCGCGGTATTCCAGTCGGTGGGCGCGCCGTGAATGGGCCGGCTTCCCCGCCGGAGAATATCTCGGCGGTGAGCGCGCCGGTTTCAGGTATCCGCGGTCTCGCTCATCAGTTGCTGCAGAACACGCTGCGCAATTTTGCGCAGTGGCTCTCCTTCATTGCAGTGCCGCCGCGCCGGCGCGTTCTGCGTCCGACGCTCCCCGCCATCGCCGCGGCGGCCGCTGGAGTTTACGTGGTCGTGATGTCGATGTTTTTTGTCGATGCCGCGGGCACGACGTGGGCGCGAGGCTTGCCGCAAGGGGTGCGCGATGTCTTCGAGCACATCACCAATTTTGGGCTGTCAGGCTGGTTTCTGTTTCCGTGCGGTTTTGGGCTGCTCGCGCTGGCCGCGCTAAACTCGCCAAAGCTGCCGCGCGTCACGCAGGGCGTGTTGACGGCGCTCGCCGTTCGCTTCGGTTTTCTTTTTCTTGCGATCGGCGTGCCGGGATTGTTCGCCACCATCGCCAAGCGTCTGATCGGCCGCGCGCGTCCCTTTGTCGGCGGCGGCGCCGACGATCCATTCGCCTATATGCCGTTCATCTGGCGGCCGGAATATGCCGCGATGCCGTCCGGCCACTCGACGACGTCGGTGGCGGCCGCCATCGCGATCGGTGCGATCTGGCCGAAGAGCCGCTGGATCATGTGGGTCTATGCACTCACCATCATGCTCAGCCGGGTCGTCGTGCTCGCCCATCACCCGAGCGATGTGATTGCGGGCGCGCTGGTCGGGGCTGCCGGTGCTTTGATGATGCGGCGCGGGTTCGCGGCCCGGCGGCTATTATTTTGCGCCCGCGATCTTCGCGCTTTTCCGGGACCCTCATGGCGGCGGATCGCCGCGGCGGTGCGCCAAAGTCTCGCGGTGCCGGCAGCATCCACCTGAATTTGCGAGATTTTCCGCCGGATTGAACCCGACCCAGATGCCCTTTAGAAGCTTGCGCCATGACGCAAGAGACCGGGCGCGCGCCTGCCCCCGCAATATCCGTGGTCGTGCCTGTGCGTAACGAGGCCGGCAATATCGCGCCCTTGGTCGCGGAGATCGCTGCGGCGCTGCGCGGCCGCGCGTTCGAGATCGTCTATGTCAATGACGGGTCGAGCGACGCGACCGAACAGGAATTGCGCGGGCTGATGGCGCAGCACCCCTGGCTGCGGCAGATCCGGCATGAGAAATCCTGCGGCCAGTCGGCGGCGATCCGCACCGGCGTCGCCATGGCGCACGCACCGGTCGTGGTGACGCTTGACGGCGACGGTCAGAACGATCCCACTTTCATCCCGGCGCTCATCGCGACGCTTGAAGCCGGCGCGCCGCGGCTCGGTCTCGTCGCCGGCCAGCGCACCGGCCGGAAGGCGACGGGTTTCAAGAAATTGCAGTCACGCATCGCCAATGCCGTGCGCTCCACCGTGCTCAAGGATGGCACCCGCGATACCGGCTGCGGCCTCAAGGCGTTCCGGCGCGACCTGTTCCTGGCGCTGCCTTATTTCGATGCGCTGCATCGCTTCCTGCCGGCGCTGGTGCGGCGCGAGGGTTTTGCCATCGGCTATGTCGACGTGGTCGACCGGCCGCGCGGGCGCGGCGTTTCGAATTACGGTTTTTGGGACCGGCTGTGGGTCGGCATTCTCGATCTTGCCGGAGTCTGGTGGCTTATTCGGCGCAAGAAGCGCATCCCGCAAGCGCAGGAGGTTACCCTTGCTCATTGATATGGCGCACGCGGTCGGCGCTTATCTGGTCGATGTGTTCTACATTCGGCTCGACTGGTGGATCATTTTGGGCTTTATCGCCCAGGGCCTCTTCACCATGCGCTTTTTGGTGCAATGGATCGCGAGCGAGCGGGCGGGACGGAGCGTCATTCCGCTGGCGTTCTGGATTTTTTCGATTGCCGGAGGCCTGTTGCTTCTCGCCTATGCGCTCTACCGTAGAGACGCGGTGTTCATCGCCGGCCAGGCCTTCGGCACGTTCGTTTATCTGCGTAACCTCTATTTCGTCTTGCGCGAGCGCAGGGCGGCGTTGTCGGCGGCGTAAACCAAGGCCTTACGCGTGCGCCGCGGCCGTAAGCGCCGCGAAACCGCGTTCCAGATCCGCGGTAAGATCCTCAACCGCTTCAAGCCCGATGTGGAAGCGTACAGTAGGTCCGCCCGGCTGCCAGCGCGTCGCGGTGCGGAACGGCGTGCAATTGAAGGGGATGGCGAGGCTCTCGTAGCCGCCCCATGAGGCGCCGATGCCGAACAGTTCGAGTGTGTCGACGAAGGCATAATGCGCCTTCTGCGGCACGGGCTTGAGCACCATGCTGAATAGCCCCGACGCGCCGCTGAAATCGCGTTGCCACAGCGCGTGGCCGGGATGGCTCGGTAGTGCAGGGTGCAGCACGCGCAAGACTTCCGGGCGCTGTTCGAGCCAGCGTGCCACCGCGAGCCCCGATGCGTAGTGCCGGTCAAGCCGCACGCCGAGTGTACGCAAGCCGCGCAGGCCGAGATAGACGTCGTCCGGCCCCTCGCAGAGACCGAGGACCCGCACCGTCTGCTTCAGGGCGGCAATCGTTGCCGCATTGGCCGACACCGTGCCGAGCATGATGTCGGAATGTCCGCCGATATATTTGGTGCCGGCCTGGATAACGAGATCGACGCCGTGGTCGAGTGGCCGGAAATAAAGCGGCGTCGCCCAGGTATTGTCCATCAGGACGACGGCGCCCTTGTCATGCGCGACCTTGGCGATGGCGCCGACATCCTGCATTTCGAAGCTCAGCGAGCCCGGCGCCTCGACATAGACCAAGCGCGTATTGGGCTGAAATTGGTCGGCGATCGCGGCGCCGATGACCGGGTCGTAATAGCTCGTGGTGATGCCGAGCCGCTTCAAAACCTGTTCGCAGAACGTCCGCGCCGGCCCATAGGCGCTGTCGGTCACCAGCACATGATCGCCGGCCTGAACGACCGAGAGGAATGCAGTCGAGATCGCCGAAAGTCCCGACGGCAGCAGCGACACCCCCGCGCATTGCGGTCCCTCTAATTCCTGTAAGGCCTGTTCGAGCGCTTCGGTGGTCGGCGTCCCGCGGCGGCCATATTGATAGCGGGCGCGATGGGCGACGTAGTCCTCGGCATTGGGATAGAGCACGGTCGAAGCGTGGTAGACTGGCGGGTTGACGAAGCCGTGGTTCGAGCGTGGATCGCGGCCGGCAGTCACCAATTGCGTCGCCGGACGCCGGGAGCGGGGGGCACCGCCATTGTCGCCTTTGTCATTCATTGCGTCTGTTCCGCGTGCTGCGGCGCTGAGCGGATTTGCCGTTTGCCTGCGCCATTACCTCGGCATTGACCGGTCTCGTCAACCCCTTGACCTTAATGCCTGATCGTTCTCAGATGCAGGGTATCCATAAAGCGGCTCGACCGCCTTGATTGCGCGGTCTTGGGCGCGCCCATCCTGCTGAAAGGCCTGGACATGAAACGCATTGCTACGACGTTGGCCGTTGCCGTGCTGCTGGCGTCCGGTGCGCAGGCGGCATTTTCACAGACGCTGAAGGCGGTTCAGGACCGCGGTCAGCTCATTTGCGGCGCCAATGGGACGCTCGCCGGCTTCGGCTTGCCCGATCCGCAGGGCAATTGGGCCGGCTTCGATGTCGATTTCTGCCGCGCCATCGCCGCCGCCATTTTCAACGATCCGACCAAAGTGAAATTCGTGCCCTTGACCGCGGCCAACCGCTTCACCGCGCTGCAATCCGGCGAGATCGACGTCTTGTCGCGCAATACCACCTGGACGATGTCCCGCGACACCTCGCTCGGCGTCGATTTCGCCGCGGTCAATTTCTACGATGGCCAGGGCTTCATGGTGCGCAAATCGCTGAAGGTGAACTCGGCGCTCGAGCTCAACGACGCCGCGGTTTGCGTTCAGCAAGGCACAACCACCGAGCTCAATCTCGCGGATTATTTCCGCGCCAATAACATGTCGCTGAAGACCGTGACCTTTGCGACGGCGGATGAGGCGGTGAAGGCCTATGACACCAGCCGCTGCGATTCCTACACCACCGATTCATCGGGCCTCTACGGCGAGCGGCTGCGGCTCACCGATCCGAGCGCCCATATCGTTTTGCCGGAGATCATCTCCAAGGAGCCGCTTAGCCCGGCGGTGCGCCAGGGCGACGATACCTGGGAAGATATCGTGCGTTGGACCCATTATGCCATGATCAATGCCGAGGAACTCGGCGTCAATCAGAAGAACGTCGACGAGATGTTGAAGTCCAATGCGCCCGATATCCGGCGCCTGCTTGGCGTCGAGGGCCAGTTCGGCCAGGCGCTGGGGCTCAGCAATGACTGGGCCTATCGCATCATAAAGGCCGTGGGCAATTACGGCGAAAGCTTCGAGCGCAATGTCGGCCAAGGCTCGCCGCTCAAGATCGCGCGCGGTCTCAATGCGTTGTGGACCAAAGGCGGCCTGCAATACGGGCTGCCGGTGCGCTGAGCGCCGTGCGCGCCGGCACGCGCCGCGCGGCCTTGGTCACCATTGAGACCGGTGGCTAAGACCGATGGCTGACGCTGCCAGATCTCCGCCGCGCCCGGCGCGCCGTTTCGGCAATATCGCCCTGCAAGCAGTCCTCGTCGCCGTTGTCGGCGGGCTCGCTTATGCGGCCATCGTCAATGCCGCGGACAACCTGGCGCACGAGAATATCGCCTCCGGCTTCGGTTTTTGGAACAATACGGCCGGCTTCGATATCAGCCAGACGCTGATCGATTATTCATCCAGCACGTCGACATTCGGCCGCGCCTTCTGGGTCGGCCTCCTCAACACGCTTCTGGTCGCCGGCATAGGCATCGTGCTTGCGACCGCGCTCGGCTTTGCCATCGGCATCGCGCGGCTGTCGCACAATTGGCTCGTCGCCAAGCTCGCCGGCGGCTATGTCGAATTGATCCGCAACGTGCCGCTCTTGTTGCAGATTCTGTTCTGGTACAACGCGGTTCTCAAAGCGCTGCCGGAATTGCGCGGCAGTGTCGCGCTCCCGGCGGGCAGCTTTCTCAATAACCGCGGACTGTTTCTGCCACGCCCGGAATTTCCGGCAAGCTTCCGCATCGTGCTGCTCGCGCTTCTGCTCGGGGTCGTAGCCGCCATCGTGTTTCGTATTTGGGCGCGCCGCAGCCAGGATCGGACCGGCGTAGCGGTGCGGATCCTATGGCCCGCGCTCGGACTGATCATCGGCTTGCCGCTCGTCGTGACGCTGCTGACCGATGTTCCAATCCGCTTCAGTTATCCGCAGCTCGGCCGCTTCAACATCATGGGCGGCATCGAGATATTGCCGGAATTTGTTGCCCTCCTTTTGGCACTGACGATCTATACCGCGGCGTTCATCGCCGAGGTCGTGCGCGCCGGCATCCTCGCCGTTTCGCATGGTCAGACCGAAGCCGCGCAGGCGCTTGGGCTCTCGCCGCGCACCACGCTGCGTCTCGTCGTCGTGCCGCAGGCGATGCGGGTCATCGTGCCGCCGCTGACCAACCAGTATCTCAATCTCATCAAGAATTCCTCGCTTGCGGTCGCCATCGGCTATCCGGATCTGGTCCAGGTCTTTGCCGGCAGCGTGCTCAACATCACCGGCCAGGCGGTCGAAGTCATCGCCATCACGATGGCGGTCTATCTCGCCATCAGCCTCGCTACTTCGCTGTTGATGAATCTTTACGGCCACACGGTCGCTGTCGTGGAGCGCTGAGATGACGGAGCGCTGACGCGATGGCGGCAATCGGCGACAGGTTCTATCTGCGTACCGCGCTGGCGGAGCCGCTGCCGCCGCCGGTGTCGCGCATCGGCGCGGTTGGATGGCTGCGGGCGAATCTCTTTTCGTCACCCGGCAATATCGCGCTGACGCTGATCTGTTTTGCCTGCATTGCCTGGGCGGTTCCGCCGCTGTTGCGGTTTTTCCTGCTCGATGCCGTGTGGTCGGGGGCCGATCGCAACGCTTGTCTCGCTACGCCGGCAAATCCCACTCCCGGGGCGTGTTGGGCATTCGCGCGGGTGTGGCTGTCTTATTTTATCTACGGCTTCTATCCGATCGCCGCGCGCTGGCGGGTGGATGTGTTTTTCGCGGCGCTCGGTTTCGGCATCGGCTGGCTGGCATGGCTGTCGGCGCCGCGCCGCGATATCGGCGCGCTTTATTTCTTCGTGGTGTTGCCGATACTGTCCTATGTCTTGCTGAGCGGCATGCCGCTCGCCGGCTTGCCCGAAATCGCGACCTCGCTATGGGGCGGCATCCTCGTCACCGTGGTGGTCGCGACGGTCGGCATTGTGGTCTCGCTGCCGCTCGGCATCGTGCTGGCGCTGGGCCGGCGCTCCGATATTCCGGTGCTGAAATTCTTCTCGGTGACATTTA
>Ga0181526_10003465_pt1 | contig 12853 bp, 12 predicted proteins | sample PEATcosm2014_Bin_35_FD_119750 | JGI IMG/M metagenome (GOLD analysis project Ga0181526, IMG submission 119750) | Peatland microbial communities from MTU Mesocosm Facility, Houghton, MI, USA - PEATcosm2014_Bin06_30_metaG | ecosystem: Environmental > Terrestrial > Soil > Wetlands > Peat | place...
AGGAGATGCTGGCCAGGCTCGACGTGCCGTATCTCGCGGCGCACCCGCTCGAGTTCCAGACCATCGAGCAGTGGGACGCCTCCGATCGCGGGCTGCTGCCGGTGGAATCGACCATCATGGTGGCGATCCCCGAGCTCGACGGGTCCACCGGGCCCATGGTGTTCGGCGGACGATCTGACGCATCCGGCGATGCCCACGACATGCGCGTCCACGCCGAGCGCGCCGACGTGCTCGCCGCCCGCGTCGACCGGCTCGTCGCGTTGCGGCGGATCGCGCGCGCCGAGCGCAAGGTGGCGGTCGTGCTGTTCAACTTCCCGCCGAACGCGGGAAACACCGGCACCGCGGCGTTCCTGTCGGTCTTCGAGTCGCTGCATCGCGTGCTGCGCGCGCTCGAGTCCGACGGCTACACGGTCGAGGTGCCGCCGACCGTCGAGGCGCTGCGCGAGCGGATCGTCGCCGGAAATGCGGCGCGCCATGGCGCGCACGCCAACGTGCACGCACGGATCGCGGCCGACGACCACGTGCGCCGCGAGCGCTGGCTGCGCGAGATCGAGGCGCAGTGGGGGCCGGCTCCCGGACGGCAGCAGAGCGACGGCGGCTCGATCTTCGTCCTCGGCGCCCGGTTCGGCAACGTGTTCGTCGGCATCCAGCCCGCGTTCGGCTACGAGGGCGATCCGATGCGCCTGCTGTTCGAGAAGGGCTTCGCGCCGACCCACGCGTTCTCGGCCTTCTACCGGTGGATCCGCGAGGATTTCGGGGCCGGTGCGGTGCTCCATTTCGGCACCCACGGCGCGCTCGAGTTCATGCCCGGCAAGCAGACCGGCCTCTCCGCGGCGTGCTGGCCGGACCGGATGATCGGCGATCTGCCGAATCTGTACCTCTACGCGTCGAACAATCCCTCCGAGGGGACGATCGCCAAGCGGCGCGCCGCCGCCACGCTGATCAGCTATCTGACGCCTCCGGTTGCCCATGCCGGGCTCTATCGCGGGCTGCTCGAGCTCAAGGCATCGATCGAGCGCTGGCGCGGCATGACGCCGGATGCCGCGTCGGAGCGGACGGAGCTCGCCGCGCTGATCCAGGCCCAGGCCGTCGCCGTCGATCTGGCGGCAGCCGAGCCCGCCTGGAGCGCCGACGCCGACGAGCGCATCGCCCGGCTTGGCGCCGATGTCCTGGAGCTCGAATACACGCTTATTCCGCACGGCCTGCATGTCGTCGGCGAGCCTTGCTCCGAGACGGAGCGGGTCGACATGCTGCTCGCCGTCGCCGAAGCCTCCCACGGCGCGCGCCCTGACCGCGCGACGATCGCGGCGATCGTGGGCGGCGCGTCGCCCGAAGCCGCGCTGGGAGAGGACGCGGACGGCGGGCAGCTCGCCATGCTCCGGCAACTCGCCGCCACCGACCGCATGCTGGCCGCCGACCACGAGATCGACGCCATCCTTCGCGCCCTGGACGGGCGGTTCATCCGTCCGGCGCCGGGCGGGGATCTGCTGCGCACGCCGGCCATCCTGCCGACCGGGCGCAACCTCCACGGCTTCGATCCGTTCCGCATTCCCAGCGCCTTCGCGGTTCAGGACGGCGTGCGGCAGGCCGCCCGCCTGCTCGATCGCCACATGGCGGACGGCGAGCCGCTACCGGAGTCGGTCGCCATGGTGCTGTGGGGCACCGACAACCTCAAGAGCGAGGGCGGCCCGATCGCCCAGGCGCTGGCGCTGGTCGGCGCGCGGCCGCGCGTCGACAGCTACGGGCGTCTTGCCGGCGCTACGCTGGTGCCGCTTGAGGAGCTGTGCCGGCCGCGGATCGACGTCATCATCACGCTGTCGGGCATCTTCCGCGACCTGCTGCCGCTGCAGGTCAAGCTGCTGGCCGAGGCCTGCTTCCTGGCCGCCTCCGCCGACGAGCCGGGGACTCGCAATTTCGTCCGCAAGCATGCGCTGCAGTACCAGCAGGAGCACGGCTGCGATCTCGAGACCGCGGCGCTCCGCGTGTTCGGCAATGCCGACGGCGCCTATGGCTCCAACGTCAATCACCTGGTCGAGAACAGCCGCTGGGACGACGAGGACGAGCTCGCCGAGACCTACGCCCGGCGCAAGAGCTTCGCGTATGGCCGTTCGGGCCGGCCGGTGCAGCAGGCGGCGCTGTTGCAGAGCGTGCTCGCCGACGTCGATCTCGCCTATCAGAACCTCGACTCGGTCGAGCTCGGCGTCACCACGGTCGATCATTATTTCGACACCCTGGGCGGCATCAGCCGGGCGGTGCGCCGCGCCAAGGGCGGCGTGACGGCGCCGGTCTATATCGGCGACCAGACGCGTGGCGAGGGCACGGTGCGGACGCTCTCCGAGCAGGTCGCGATCGAGACCCGCACCCGGATGCTGAACCCCAAATGGTACGAGGGCATGCTCAAGCACGGCTACGAGGGCGTACGGCAGATCGAGGCGCACGTCACCAACACGATGGGCTGGTCGGCCACGACCGGTCAGGTGGCGCCCTGGGTCTACCAGCAGCTCACCCAGACGTTCGTGCTGGACGACGAGATGCGAGAGCGCCTGGCGGCGCTCAACCCGACCGCATCGGCAAAGGTCGCCAACCGTCTCATCGAGGCGCACGAGCGCCGCTACTGGACGCCCGATCCGGCGATGCTCGAGGCCCTGCGCCAGGCCGGCGACGAGCTGGAAGACCGTCTCGAGGGCATCGCCCAAGGAGTGGCAGCATGACGATCAACACCATTCCGTCCGCGCTCCGGGCAAAGTCGGCGCGCCTCGACGGCGACGGCAGCGTGCAGGTGCAGCTCGATCCGGAGCTGAAGATCGGCAATGCCAAAGTGTTCTCGGTCTACGGCAAGGGCGGCATCGGCAAGAGCACGACGTCGTCCAATCTGTCGGTCGCGTTCTCCAAGCTCGGCAAGCGGGTTCTGCAGATCGGCTGCGACCCCAAGCACGACTCGACCTTCACCTTGACCAAGCGGCTGGTGCCGACCGTGATCGACGTCCTCGAGGCGGTGGATTTTCATGCCGAGGAGGTGCGCGTCGAGGACTTCGTCTACCAGGGCTACAACGGGGTGATGTGCGTTGAGGCGGGCGGGCCGCCGGCGGGCACCGGCTGCGGCGGCTACGTGGTCGGCCAGACCGTCAAGCTGCTGAAGGAGCACCACCTGCTCGAGGACACCGACGTGGTGATCTTCGACGTCCTCGGCGACGTCGTGTGCGGCGGCTTCGCCTCGCCGCTCCAGCATGCCGATCGGGCGCTGATCGTCGCCGCCAACGACTTCGATTCGATCTTCGCCATGAACCGCATCGTCGCCGCGATCAGGGCGAAGTCGAAGAACTATCCGGTGCGGATCGGCGGCGTGATCGCCAACCGCAGCGCCGACACCGATCAGATCGATCGCTTCAACGCAGTCGTCGGCCTGAAGATCATGGCGCGGTTCCCCGACCTCGACGTGATCCGGCGCAGCCGCCTGAAGAAGTCGACGCTGTTCGAGATGGAGTCCTCGCCCGAGGTCGATGCCGTGCAGCAGGAGTACCTGCGTCTCGCGGCGGCGCTGTGGGCGGGAACCGAGCCGCTGATCGTGCAGCCGATGAAGGACCGCGACATCTTCGATCTGCTGGGGTTCGACTGATGCCGACGCTGTCGTACCAGGAACGCCGCGGGCAGCTCGAGACCTACTTCGATCGCACCGCGGTCGAGGCGTGGTCGCGGCTGACGACCGATGCCCCGGTCGGGCGCATCCGCGCCACCGTGCGGGCCGGCCGGGACGAGATGCGGCGCACGATTCTCGACTGGCTTCCCGACGATCTCGAGGGGCGGCGGCTGCTGGACGCCGGCTGCGGGACGGGCGCGCTTGCCGTCGAGGCGGCGCGGCGTGGCGCTCACGTCACGGCGGTCGACCTGTCGCCGACCCTAATCGGGCTCGCCCGCGAGCGGACGCCGCGGCATCTCGGCGGCGGCCGGGTGCACTTCGTCGTCGGCGACATGCTGGCGCCGACGCTCGGCCGGTTCGACCACGTCGTTGCGATGGACTCGCTGATCCATTACCGGGCGCCGGATGTGGTGCGGGTGTTGTCGCAGCTCGCCGCCCGCGTCGACCGGTCGCTGATCTTCACGTTTGCCCCGAGGACGCTGGCGCTCTCCGCGATGCACGCGGTCGGCCGGATGTTTCCGCGCGGCGACCGCGCGCCGGCAATCGAGCCGGTCGGCGCGGTGGCGATCCGCCAGCGGCTCATCGCCGAGCCGACCCTCGCGGGATGGCGTCCGGAGCGGACCCGGCGCGTCGTCAGCGGCTTCTACACCTCGCAGGCCCTCGAGGTGCTGCCGCGATGAACCGGGTCAACGTCACTCTGTCGCGCGCGTGGACGACGCTCAGCCCGCGGTTTCTGCCGTTCGCCGACGTGGCGACCGCGGAGCTTCCGCTCGGCCGCCTGTTGCGGCTGTCGCTGTTCCAGGTGACGGTCGGGATGGCCGTCGTGCTGCTGATCGGCACCCTCAACCGCGTCATGATCGTCGAGCTCGGCGTCCCGGCCTGGCTGGTCGCCGTCATGGTCTCGCTGCCGCTCATCTTCGCGCCGTTCCGCACCGTCGTCGGCCACCATTCCGACACCCACCGGTCGGTGCTCGGGTGGCGGCGCGTGCCGTTCATCTGGATCGGGACCCTGCTGCAGTTCGGCGGCCTCGCGATCATGCCGTTCGCGCTCATCGTCCTGTCCGGTGACGCCAACGGTCCGGTCATCGTCGGCCAGGCCGGGGCGGCGCTCGCCTTCCTGCTGGTCGGCGCCGGCCTTCACACGACGCAGACGGTCGGCCTTGCGCTCGCCACCGACCTCGCGCCGGCGCATGCGCATCCCCGCGTCGTCACCCTGATGTGCGTGATGCTGCTCGTCGGCATGGTGATCAGCGCCGTCGCTTTCGGGCTGCTGCTCGCCGATTTCAGCGAGATCCGCCTGATCCAGGTGATCCAGGCCGCGGCGCTCGCCACGATGGTGCTCAACATGATCGCGCTGTGGAAGCAGGAGGCGCGCGACCCGTCGCGCACCGCCGCCGACCGGCCGCGCCCCTCCTTCCGCGACACCTGGCGGGCGTTCAGCCGGGAAGGAGGCTCGACCCGCCGTCTCGTCGCGGTCGGTCTCGGCACGGCGGCATTCAGCATGCAGGACATCCTGCTCGAGCCATACGGCGGACAGATCCTGCATCTGTCGGTCGGGTCCACGACGGCGCTGACGGCGCTGCTCGCGGTCGGTGGCCTTGCCGGCTTCGTGCTGTCGGCGCGGGCGCTCGGCCGGGACACCGATCCCTATCGGCTCGCCGCTTTCGGGGCGGTCGCCGGACTCGCGGCGTTCACCGCCGTGATATTCGCCAGCCCCCTCGAGTCGGCGACGCTGTTCGGCATCGGCACCAGCCTGATCGGCTTCGGCGCCGGCCTCTTTGCGGTCGGCACGCTGACGGCGACGATGCGGCTCGCCGATGATGGCCGGAGCGGCCTGGCGCTCGGAGCCTGGGGCGCCGCGCAGGCGTCCGCGGCCGGAGTGGCGATCGCGCTCGGAGGCATCATCCGCGATGCGGTGTCGGGGCTTGCCGCGCAGGGGCTGCTCGGCCCGGCGCTGACCGGCCCGGCCACCGGCTACGGCGCCGTCTATCAGATCGAGATCGTCCTGCTGTTCTGCACCCTGGTCGCGATCGGCCCGCTCGTGCGCTCCACGGGCGGGACCCGGTCGCGGCCGTTATCGAGGTTGGGCGTGGCCTGAACTCACCCGGCCAGCCCAGGTTTGGTGGAGATGCTCAATGCAAACCGGTTCCATCACCAGCTACATCGACGTCGCCCAGCTCACGCTGTACGCGTTCTGGATCTTCTTCGCCGGGCTGATCTTCTATCTCCGGACCGAGGACAAGCGGGAGGGCTATCCGCTGGAGTCCGAACGCTCCTCCAGGGTTCTGGTGCAGGGCTTTCCGCCCATCCCCAGCCCGAAGACGTTTCTCCTGCCGCATGGCGGAACCGTTTCGGCGCCGGGCGCGACGGCCGATACCCGCGAGATCCGCGCCGAGCCGATTGCCGCATGGCCCGGGGCACCGCTCGATCCGGTCGGTCGACCGATGCTCGATGGCGTCGGTCCCGCCGCCTACGCGGCCCGTGCCGACGTGCCCGAGCTCACAGTGGACGGTGAGCCCAGCATCGTCCCGATGCGGGTCGCCACCGACACCTTCGTCGCCGCCGAGGACGTCAGTCCGATCGGCATGGAGGTCATCGGCGCCGACCGGCAGGTTGCGGGAATCGTCCGTGACATCTGGATCGACCGCGTCGAGCCGCAGATCCGATATCTCGAGGTCGAGCTCCCGGCCCAGGCTGAGCCCGCGGCCGCCCCGCGGCGCGTGCTGCTGCCGATCACGCTGGCGCTCGTCAGCGCGCGGTCGAAGCAGGTACAGGTCCAGTCGATCCTCGCCCGCCAGTTCGCTGACGTGCCGGTGCTGAAGAACCCCGATCAGGTGACCAAGCTCGAGGAGGATCGGATTGTCGCCTACTACGCCGGCGGCAAACTTTACGCCACGCCGGCACGGCTGGGGCCGGTGCTGTGAGCGAGTACGACATCGAGCCGGTTCCCGGTCTGCCGCAGCGTCCGCCGGCGGGAGAGCACATTCTCTGGCAGGGCAGCCCGCGATGGCAGACCCTTGCGGTCCGCGTCTTTCACGCCAGAAAGGCCGCGATCTACTTCGCGGTGATCATCCTGTGGCGCCTCGTCTCGGCGGTGTCCGAAGGCGACGGTCTGCTGGCGGCGGTGACGTCCGCGCTGTGGCTCCCGCCGATCGCGCTCACCGCCGTCGGCGTCCTGGTGGCGCTCGCCTGGCAGACCGGGCGGACGACCGTCTACACCATCACGAACCGACGGGTCGCGATGCGGTTCGGTATCGCGCTGCCGATGACCGTGAACATTCCGTTTCGCATCATCGGCACGGCCGCATTGAAGACCTCGGCCGGCGGTGCCGGCGACATTCCGCTATCGTTGTCCGGCCCCGATCGCATCGCCTACCTGGTCCTGTGGCCTCACGTTCGTCCGTGGCACGTGGCGCGTCCGCAGCCGATGCTCCGCGCGGTCCCGGATGCCTTGCGGGTGGCCGAGATCCTGGCGCGCGCGATGGCTCTGGCGGCCGAGTCGGCGGAGCCGGAGGCGGGCGTGACCGAGGCGGCAGCGCCCAGGACATCCCGGCCGCTCGTGACCGCGGCGGCCTGAACGGGAGGATCTCGTGAGCAAACCGTTGGAGTCGTTTCCCCGCGGAGCCTTGTTCGGTGCGGCGACGCTCATCAGCCTGACGCTGCTGTCCGCCGCCGCGGCCCGGGTCAGCGGAATCGGGACCACGCGGATGCCCGACTCCAGCCCGGTGGAAAGCCGCGAGCTGCGCTTCGAGGATCGCCAGGACGGCGCCGTGGTGGTGTCCGAGGCGGCCACCGATCGCGTCGTGGAGGTGCTGGCGCCGGGCACCAACGGCTTCGTCCGCGGGACGATGCGCGGCTTGGCGCGCGAGCGACGGCGCCAGGACGTCGGGGCCGGCCAGCCGTTCCGGCTGACGCGCTGGGCGGATGGCCGCCTGTCGCTCGAGGATCCGTCGACCGACCGGCGGATCGATCTCGGCGCATTCGGGCCGACCAATGTCGGGGCATTCGCCGCGCTCCTGACCGCCCAGGGAGCCTCGCCATGATTCCGTCGTGGATCACCGGCCGGCGGGTTTTCGAGGTGCCGTGCACCGTCGAGCTCGAGCAGACGCCGGCCAGCCTTCACGCCCATGTCGATCTCGACGGCATCGAGATCGGTCCGGGCGATTCGGTCCGCGTTCACAGCGCGCCCACCCGGGTCGGCTTCGGCCAGCGGCTGGTGTGCCAGCGCCGGGCCACCGTGGTCCGCGCCGGCTGGCTCGGACGTCTGTGGGTCCGTGCGATCGCGCCGTTCGAGCTCACCGAGCTCTACGAGGTCAGTTTCACGTCGAGGAGGCGACTATGAACGCCGCAGTGCGCCAGCCGGTTCCCAACGAGAGCACGCGTCGGGCGCAGGAGGACACTGTCCTCAGCCCGCGTTTCTACACCACGGATTTCGCCGCCCTGGACCGCATCGATATCGGCCCGGTGCGCGCCGAGTGGGACGAGCTGATCGCGGAGCTCCGCAGCGACCCCAATCACGGGCACTTCGTCCGCAACCAGGACTGGGACGCCGATCTGGCGAGCATGCCCGAAGGCCTGCGCAAGGAGTTCATGGATTTCCTGGTCAGCTCGGTCACCGCGGAATTCTCCGGCTGCGTGCTCTACGCCGAGATGAAGAAGCGTGCCCGCAACCCGGACATCCGCGAGCTGTTCGGCTTCATGAGTCGGGACGAGGCGCGGCATGCCGGGTTCATCAACGAGACGCTGAAGGATTTCGGCATCGGCGTCGACCTCGGCTTTCTCACCAAGGCGAAGAAATACACCTACTTCAAGCCGAAGTTCATCTTCTACGCCACCTATCTGTCGGAGAAGATCGGGTATGCGCGCTACATCACGATCTATCGGCAGCTCGAGCGCCATCCGGACCGACGGTTCCATCCGATCTTCAAATGGTTCGAAAAGTGGTGCAACGACGAGTTCCGTCATGGCGAGGCGTTCGCGCTCCTGATGCGCGCCAATCCCGGCGTGCTGACCGGTCTCAACAAGCTGTGGGTCCGCTTCTTCGTCCTCGCGGTGTTCGCCACCATGTATGTCCGCGATCATTCGCGACCGGCGTTCCATGCGGCGCTGGGGGTCGATCCCACCGACTACGACTTCACGGTGTTCCGCATCACCTCGCAAATCTCGCAGCAAGTCTTCCCCGTCACGCTCGATCTCGACAACCCGGCGTTCCGCGCCGGACTCGACCGGCTCTGGCACATCACCGAGGCGAGCGCGGCCGCCCGCGAGCGCGGCGGGCTGATCGGCGGGCTCCAGCGGCTCGGCCTGGTGGCCGCCGCGGCCGCGGTCCTGCTCCGGCTCTATCTGCTTCCGCCGAGGCAGAACGCGCTGCCCGAGCAGGTCCGCCTGCAGCCGGCCTGGTAGATCGGACCCCGCGCATGACCCGGTACGGTCCTCCGGTGCTGTACGCGCTGTTCGTGTGGTGGTTTGCCACGGGGCTGGCGCTCTATCTGGTCAGGCTGCGCCCGTGGACGTTCCACTGGAGCCTGCTCGGTGCGACGGCCCTGCTGGTCGCCTCGCTCTGGGGGCTTGCGGTCAGCGCCGCCGACACCAGCGTCACCGGCGCCTACGTGGCCTTCACCTGCACGGTTCTGGTCTGGGGCTGGCAGGAGATCGGCTTCCTGACCGGGCTGGTGACGGGACCGTGGAGGCAGCCCTGTCCCGACCATTGCTCCGCCGGGCAGCGCGCCGGCTACGCGGTCGCGGCGATCCTGTATCACGAGCTCGCGCTCGTCGCCCTGGGCGTGGCGGTCGTCGCCGCCACCTGGGGCGGCGCCAACCAGATCGGGACCTGGACGTTCGCGATTCTCTGGGTCATGCGGCTGAGCACCAAGCTCAACCTGTTCCTCGGGGTTCCCATTCTCAATGACGAGCTGCTGCCGGCCCACCTGCGCTATCTCGCAAGCTTCTTCGCCCGGAAGGCGATGAACCTGCTGTTCCCGGTGTCCGTGACCGTCTCGACCGTGCTCCTCGTCGTCCTGCTGCAGTGGGCCTCGGCCCTCGATGCCCCGGAGAGTGCCGTGGGCTATACGCTGCTTGCCGCCCTGACGGCGCTCGCGATCCTCGAGCACTGGTTCATGGCGTTGCCGCTGCCGGTCGCGGCGCTCTGGAGCTGGAGCCTGCGCGCCGGCGCCAGCGCATGTCCCGGCGAAGTGGACCCAAGTCGCCGATGAAGGGACATGGATGAAGGTCATCCTGGCTCAGCCTCGCGGCTTCTGCGCCGGCGTCGTGCGCGCCATCGACATCGTCGAGCGCGCCCTCCAGATTTACGGCCCGCCGGTCTATGTCCGTCACGACATCGTTCACAACAAGCGCGTGGTCGACGGATTGCGGGCGAAAGGCGCGAGGTTCGTCGAGGATCTGTCCGATGTCCCGCCGAGCTCCATCACCATCTTCAGCGCCCACGGCGTGCCCAAGAGCGTCGAGACCGAGGCTGCCGTTCGCCGGCTGCCGGTCCTCGACGCGACCTGCCCGCTGGTGACCAAGGTGCACAACGAGGCCAGGCGCTACGTCGCCCAGGGCCGGACGCTCATCATCATCGGCCATGCCGGCCATCCCGAGGTCGTGGGCACGATGGGTCAGGTGCCGGGGCCGGCGGTGCTGGTTCAGTCCGAAGCCGAGGTCGAGTCCCTGCCGATCCGGGCCGCCGCGCCGGTCGCCTATGTGACGCAGACGACGCTCAGCGTCGACGACACCCGCGGCATCATCGCGGCGCTCGAACGCCGGTTCGCCGACATCGTCGGCCCCGATACGCGGCATATCTGCTACGCCACACAAAATCGCCAGTCCGCGGTGCGCGACCTGGTCGGGCTCGTCGACGTCGTGCTGGTGGTCGGCTCCGGGAACAGCGCGAACTCCAACCGGCTGCGCGAGATCGCCGAGCAGGCGGGCAAGCCGTCCTATCTGGTCGCCGACGGCGACGGCATTTCACCCGAATGGATCGTCGGCGCGCGTGCGGTCGGCATCACCGCCGGCGCCTCGGTCCCGGAGACGCTGGTGCAGGACGTCGTCGACCGGCTGCGGCGTTTCGGCCCGGTGGAGGTTTCGACGCTCGCCGGCACAATCGAGAAGGTCGACTTCGGCCTGCCGGAGAAGCTCGCCGACGTCATGACGCCGAGAGCCGAGACGGCCGGACACATCCCCAGCCGCATCGGGTCGATGGCCGGCGTCGACTGAACCGGGCATTCACGGTTCGACTCAGCACCAGCTCATCTCGCCGGTGCCGGGCACCCGCAGCAGCTCACGGATATTCGCCTCGATGACGCGGTAGCCGAGATTGCCGTAGAGCTTCTGCCGGCCCTGATTGAGGACGTAGGTCGGGCTCCCCTCGATCCTGAGGCGATCGCGATCCTGGTAGTCGGCGGCCAGTGCCGCGAAGGCCGCTCCGCTGTCGATCTCACGCTCGACCAGCGCCGTCGGGATACCCATCCGGTCCGCGATGTCGCGCTGCACCGTGCGGTCGGATACGTCGCGACACTCGCGGAAGAACGCACAGCGCAATCGCCACATGAGCTCGGTGGATGCGCTCTTGCCGTCGGCTGGTTCGATGCTCCCGTTGGCCTCCAGTGTCTGCAGGGCCTTGATGAACAGGTGAGCGCTGTCGGAGCTCGCCGGTCTCGCGGCGAGCCACACGTCCGCATGGATTTCGACATGGTCGAGCTTCTTCGCCACCTCCTTGAGGTGAAGATTGAAGCCCTGATAGCCGCCTTTGTCGCCCCAGCCCCGCGTGATCTTGTCGGCGCTGTTGCCGAACACGGAACAGAACTTGTGATCGACCCTGACGTCGTTGCCGAAGCGGCTGACGATCTCGTCGAGGCGAACCTGGGCGACATAGGCCCAGACACACAATATGTCCGAGAAGTACGTGATTGCGACCGGTGTCTGGGTTGCCATGATCGGGCTCTCATCTGCAAACGGACGATCCTCCTCGGCGGACAGACGGGTGCCGGCCAAGCATATCCAAAGCATATATCGAGCGTGTCGCTTGCGCACCTCGATGAGCATTGCCACGCGGGCCGCGACAGGTAACTGTAGGGCATGGACATCGCTGCGTATTGACAAAGATCAAGGCCGCAGGGAGGGTGCCGGAGCGTTCGTCGTTCTTCGCCGCCGTTTGGGAACTTCCTATGGCCAGGAGTACGGCGTTGTTCGCAGAAGATTGATCTTGATCATTGTCAACCCGAATCATCGACTCGGAGACTGATCCAGGGTCGCTGGGAGCTGAAGCCATGATCTCCTTGGAGGACTGCATCGGACTATGCGGGCTCGACGCGGATGAAGTCGCGGCGATCGCCGAGCACGAGCACATTCCGGACGTGGCCGCGACGGCCCTCGCCAACTATCTGCTGTCTCGGGCAGGTGGGCCCGAGAAGATCCGCACCATGATCGTCGACGACATCCGCGAGGCCCTCGACGAAGGCCGCATCAATCATGCTTCCGAGTTGTTCATGGCCTTACGGCACTTTCTCGAGACCCATCCCGAGGGCCGCGCTGGGCTCGTGGAACGTTAGGCATTGGCAGGATTGATTCGAGAGCGGCGGTGGATGTCGGAGATTGGCTGCGAGGGCTCGGCCTCGCTCGATACGAGGCCGCGTTTCGGGATAATGAAATCGACGTCGAGGTTCTTCCGAAACTGACGGCGGAGGACCTGAAAGAGCTCGGGGTCGGCTCCGTCGGGCATCGGCGCAAGCTGCTGGCGGCGATCGTGGAGCTTATTCAATGCCTACCGCTTCCGCCGGCTCAGGCTGCGCCTTCGGCGCCGGCCGCTGCGGTGGTTGACGAACGTCGGAGCCCCGGCTGCGCAGCACCACATAGATCGCCGGGATGACGAGAACAGTGAGCAGCGTCGATGACGCAAGGCCGAACAGCAGTGAGATCGCGAGCCCCTGGAAGATTGGATCGAGCAGGATGGTCGCGGCGCCGATCATGGCGGCGAGCGCGGTGAGCAGGATCGGCTTGAAGCGCACGGCACCGGCCTCCAGCAGCACCTCGCGCAGCGGCTTGCCGTATGCCGAGCCATGACGGATGAAGTCGACGAGCAGGATCGAGTTGCGAACGATGATGCCGGCGAGCGCGATGAAGCCGATCATCGAGGTCGCGGTGAACGGTGCGCCGAGCAGCCAGTGGCCGAGCACGATGCCGATCAGGGTGAGCGGGATCGGCGTGAGAATGACGAGC
>Ga0181526_10003467_pt1 | contig 12850 bp, 11 predicted proteins | sample PEATcosm2014_Bin_35_FD_119750 | JGI IMG/M metagenome (GOLD analysis project Ga0181526, IMG submission 119750) | Peatland microbial communities from MTU Mesocosm Facility, Houghton, MI, USA - PEATcosm2014_Bin06_30_metaG | ecosystem: Environmental > Terrestrial > Soil > Wetlands > Peat | place...
GCTCGAACGAGCCCGCTCCTACATGGAGGATCACAAGAAGCCATTCGATCTTGCCATGAGTGTCACGCGGGCCGGAAATGTTTTTACCACGCACACCGCTGTGAGCGCTGGCTTCGACCGCTTCGATCCCGCGCTCATCCGCACGTATCTGAGCCATTATGCAGTGGATGAACTCGCCATCTCAGTGGACGATCTGCTCGCAATGGGAAGACAGAATCCGGAAGACTCTTCAGAGCCCTTCAATATGGCATATCTTGCGGTTCGCGGCAGCGGGCAGATCAATGGAGTGAGCAAGCTCCATGGAAAAGTGAGTAAACAGATCTTCCAGTCCTTGTTTCCCCGCTGGCCAAGGGAAGAAGTCCCGATAGGGTCCGTAACCAACGGAATTCATGTGCCGACTTGGGATTCAGCCGAAGCCGATGCACTATGGACCTCCGCTTGCGGCGTGAAGCGCTGGCGTGGGGATCGTCCGCACCAGGACGACATACGCCAAATCTCCAATCAGCGGTTGTGGCAATTGCGAACAACCGGGCGAAAAGGCCTGATCGAGCGGATGCGGAAGCGGTATCAGTGCCAGCTCGCGGCAGAGGGCACAGACCCATCGAATGCCGCCGGCGTTTTCGATGAAAATGTGCTGACCCTGGGATTTGCGCGGCGCTTTGCCACCTATAAACGCCCCAATCTTCTTTTGCACGATACCGAGAGGCTGGTGCGGCTGCTCTCCAATCCTCAATGCCCGGTTCAGTTAATCCTTGCCGGGAAGGCTCATCCTCAGGATCTTCCGGGACAAGAGTTGATCAGGCAATGGAAGGATTTCATCAAGCGCCCTGAAGTGAAGGGACGGGTGGTCTTCCTCAACGACTACGACATGATGCTGGCCCAGGAAATGGTCCAGGGGATCGATCTTTGGATCAACACGCCCCGGCGTCCCTGGGAGGCTTGTGGAACCAGCGGCATGAAGGTTCTCGTCAATGGCGGCCTCAATCTCTCCGAGTTGGACGGCTGGTGGGCAGAGGCCCATTCCCCAGAAGTTGGTTGGGCAATTGGGGATGGCCAGGAACATGGAGAAGATGTCGCATGGGATGCGAAGGAAGCGCATGATCTGTATGATCTGCTCGAAGGTGAAGTGATTCCCCAGTTTTATCAGCGCGATGAATCCGGCATGCCTTCCAGATGGTTGGGGCGCATCCGTGAGAGCATGGCACAGCTCACGCCGCAGTTTTCTGCAACGCGCGCCATCCGCGAATACACTGAGGGCCATTATTTGCCTGCGGCGTCGCGCTATCGCGATCGTGCAGCGGACATTGGCGCGGTCGGCGCGAGTTTGCTCGAATGGAAGCGGGACCTCGATCGGCATTGGAGCACAGTGCATTTCGTCAAAGTAGGAATCAATACTCACGATGGGCAGCATTTTTTTCACGCCGACGTCGCTCCTGGTACTCTCACTCCGGATCACCTAAGAGTAGAACTCTACGCAGATTCCGCTCGAGGGGCGTCAGTTTGTTTCATATCCATGAATCCATCCGGGCCCAGTCCAGATACGCCCGGCTCATACGCCTATTCAGCCCAGGTCTCCGCCGCGCGCCCCGCCAGCGACTACACCGCGCGAATCGTTCCCTACCATCCCAATGCAGTCGTCCCGCTCGAAGCGGGCCAAATTGTTTGGCAACGCTAGCGCTTTACACCGTTGCTTCCGGCGCGTCTGCGACAGCACCCGCCAGGATCTGTTCCGGCAAATCAAGGCGCGCCACACCAATGCGATTGTCCGCCATCCCGTAATAGACGTCGAAGCGATCTGGAGTTCCAAGATCGTCGCGCCGGTCGATACCGGTCGGAAAGACAACATTGGCGACAATTCCATCGCGCTCCTCGGGAAGCGTCGGCGTCAACACCGGCTGAACTGAGCGATAACGAATCAGTCGCGGATGCCGCTTTGAGAGCACCATCACGCCGGCGGAGTAGCACAGTGGACGACCACCATCTGTACCGGGCAATGCGCTCACGCCGTGGTAAACAATCAACCACCCATGTTTCGTTAGAATCGGCGGTGTTCCTGCTCCGATCTTAAGCCGCTCCCAGGGCGACACGGGAGTCGCCAATCGGTGGTGAGACGTAAACTGGCCCAAACGATCCGGCGCCCGGCTCTTCAATGCCGCCGGGCAGTATGAAATCCAAATGCTCTCCCGATCAAGATCCACTTCACGCGTTCCCGGGTGGCGCGCTGTCTCCTTCGGCCCAGTGCCTGCAAACAGGGGTCGATGGAGCATACCCAGCTCAAGTTTCCCGGTCGAGTCAGGAATCGCGACAGGAAAAAGGCCCGCATCCTTATCGTCCACGTCTCCCAATTCGATGCCGCGCCAATGAGCATACGTTGCGAGTCCCAGCCGCTTCCAGTGGAAGAGATCTTCGGATTCGGCCATTGCTATTCTAGGTCCCAGCGACGAAAATGCTGTGTACGTCATGATGTAGCGCTTCAACGGTTCAACGAACGTGACACGAGGGTCCTCACAACCGCCTCCTCCCGGCCGCATTTCATAATCGGCTTCGGGCGCCAGTGCGATGCCAAGGCGCTCCACACCCATCGGGTCGCCAGCTTCATTGAACCGCACGCGCGCTATGCCGATCCGCGAATAATTTCCCTTTGCGACCAATCGGGGGAAGAGATACAGTTCGCCATCAGGACCTCGAACGGCTCCAGGGTTGAGAACTCCTTCGACTTCATGCGGATTATCTGGCTCCGGCTCCATGATCATCCCCAGGCGTTGCAGCTTCAAACCGATCATCGAATCTCCTCAACCGCTTGCTCCACCAGACATGCTCACTTGTCGCCCAGGCAAGCAAGAATGGTGTTGATGACCAGGTTGGTATCGTCAGGCCCTTTGACCGGGATCGACACGACACCGGCCTCTTCCGCCGGATAGTCGTTGCCGCCTGGAAACAATGCATCGCCGATGTAAATCATTTCTTTGTTTGAAATGTGAAGAGTGTCCCGCAGCTTCCCTATCCCGTAGGCTTTGTCAATTCCAGGCTTCGTCACATCGATAGAGGTCGCACCGCCCATGCGGACGGAAAACTCCGGGATGAGAGTCTCTAGGATCGCTGTAATCTTCATCCGCTTGGCAAAATCGGGGTCCCACTCTTCCTTTGCAGCGAGAGGCGCCAACTGACCCAGGGCGGAGTATGTGACCTGGCTTCCTCGGTCTTCAATCACTTCTCCCCATACTTTCTTGCTGCGATAGCCTGCCTCTCCAGCCGCCTTATCCAGAGAGTCAATAATCTTCGTCTTTTGCTCCGCCGTAAGATCCTCTGAATAAAGCTCTGCCCACTTTCCGTTGTATTGAAAGAACCTCGTTCCGCAGGTTGGGAGCAGAGACAGATTCGCAAGGATGCTGTCCGAGGGAAGATCGGTAAGAAGCTGCTCTTCAAACTGCTTCCACGCGCCCCCAGAAATGACAGCCACTTTCACGACCCCTAGAAGGTCACGCAGCAGTCCCGCAGTCTGAGGAGCGAGAGACGACTTGCTGGGCGCAAGAGTGCCATCCAAATCGAACACGATCAGCTTTTTCATTCATCTCTCAGTCTGAGATTCTGTTGCCCAGATGGTTTCTTGCACCATCACGGGATCGCGATCTCCAGCAGCGTTACCTCTCCGCTGGGTTGACACGCGCACTGTCCGGCCTCCGCCGGCAAGAGCCAGACATCGCCCTTCCCGACCGTATAGGGAGTGCCGTTGTGCATGATCTGGCCTGATCCCTCAATGCCAACCAAAACGCGCGGCTCTGCCGCCGCTCCAACGATGAACGGGTCTTGCCCAAGAACACGCCACAACAAAAAAGCAGGGCAATCGAACAGTTTTTCGCGCTTAGCAGGCTTCGTCGCCTCCACGCGGGGTGTAACCAGGCCGCTGTCGGTGGCTCCGAACTTTATGCAGGCAAAAGCCTGTTCCACCTGGAGCTTCCGTAGTTCCTGGGTTTCCGCGTCGATATGGCCCCAATCATAAAGTCGGAATGTCACATCGCTATTCTGCTGAACCTCGAAAACCACAACATCGTTGCCAAGAGTGTGAACAGTTCCCGCAGGGATGAATACGGCATCGCCGGACTTTGGGGAAATGCTCACAAGGTGTTCCGCAATGGTCCCGTCGTGCAGCGACTCTCTCAGACTGCCGGCAGTTGTGCCCGATTTCAGGCCGGCATAGATTTGGCTCCCTTTCTCAGCTTCGATTACAACCCACGCCTCGGTCTTTGCGGTATCGCGGGCTGGAATCAGCTCCGAGGAATCGTCACTGGGATGCACTTGCACTGAAAGCATCTCGTGCGCATCCAGGAACTTGAGCAACAATGGAAAACGGTGGAAGCGCGAAGATAGTCCCCCCATCATCTGTTCCCGAAACTGCTCCATCACCTGCCCAAGCGCCTGGCCCTTCAGTGGTCCATTTGCAACCAGGCTTTGGTAGTCGGTGCGGTCGCTTAGCACCCAGGCTTCACCGATAGGCCCCTCGCCCGGCAACGGCACAGAGAGCAGGCTGGCCAAGCGGCGCCCGCCCCACAGACGATATTCGTAGATGGGTTCGAACCGCAGCGGATACAACTGAACTTTATCCATGGATTACTGTCCGCCTTTCATCACCGAAGACTTAATTCGCAGAACTCGCAGGCATGGCAGGTTGCCGATGGCCATTGGGAACCCACGCCAGATCGCCGCTCAACACATAGATAGCAAGTGCGGCAGCCATCAAGACTGCGCCTATCCAGAAGCGCCAGTCATGATGCATACGACGCCAGTAAGGCCCTGGGTCTGGTTCGCCAGTGCTGCTGCTGTTTCCTTCGGGATTGTGCCTGTTTCCAGTCATTATTTCTCCATATCCGATGAGCATTCGCCGCTAAGCGCCGACGCGTTTCAGAGGGGCTCCAATCGTACAAGGCTCCTTTGGTCGATCGAAGCTGGTCTGGCGACCAATCCAGCCCCATAGTCACTATCCAAGAGGACACAACCGTGAGTCCGGTCAATTGTGGGCAGAACGCGGGCACGTTGTTTAGAAGCGGGATGATAGCTTCACAGCTCCGACCAGGGGCAGAGACCTCGTTGAAGCATTCCTGCGGTGATGTGCACGATTGCTCAGCGTCTTCTGCCGCAACGTGGAAAACTGCAGATGCGGCAGAGCGGAGGTTACGGGCTCTCTGGACTGCTCAGCGCATCTCCTGAGAAATCCATTGAAATCGCGAAGCAAATCCACACTTTGAAGCTCAGATTGCTTCAATCACTACCCGACGATCATGGGAGACATGCCGAATGGCCGCTTCAAATGCTATTTCTAGTTCGCAATCAAATCGTCTCACCTGTCCTGAAGCCCTACCTAAGATACGTGGAGTCAATTCTGCTTCGTCTCTTCAGCTGGCGCCTCGTTCACAGCGCCCGATCAGGATAGCGGTGGTGGGGAACCACCTTCCGAGGCAGTGCGGGATCGCGACCTTCACGACAGACTTGTGTAATGCGATCGCTGCCGAATACGGAACGGCCCAACTCTCAGTAGTAGCAATCAACGACGGGCATTCTTCTTACACATACCCGAAACGGGTGCGATTCGAGATCAGGGAAGACGATCTTTCTTCCTACAGATCGGCTGCCGACCTCCTGAATTCAAGCAGTGTGGATCTTGTGTGCTTGCAGCATGAATTTGGAATCTTCGGAGGTAAATCCGGAAGTCATATCATAGAGTTGCTTAAGCATCTTAAGATGCCGGTAATCACAACTCTGCATACCGTGCTCCGAGAACCGAATCTTGACCAGCGGGTTGTAATGCACAAGATTGCCGCACGCTCGGAGCGCCTTATCGTTATGAGCCAACACTCCTCTCGCATCCTACAAGAGGTCTTCAAGGTGCCGTCCGAGAAGATCGATCTGATTCCTCATGGCATCCCCGACCTTCCTTTTGAGCAGCCGGACCTCTACAAAACTCGCTTCTCTTGCCAGGGCAAGAGTGTCCTTCTCACGTTTGGGCTGCTTTCGCCAAACAAAGGCTTCGAAAGCGCGATCCAAGCCATGCCGAAGATCCTAGCCAGCCACAGTAATGCTGTTTATATGATTGCAGGTGCCACTCACCCGCACGTTCGAGCCCGTGAAGGGGATCGCTACAGGCTCGAGTTGCAGGCACTGGCGAAGAAACTGGGAGTGGAGCGGCAGGTCCTGTTCGTCAACCGGTTTGTCGCTCCCGAAGAGATGGCTGCGCTGGTCGGCTCGGCCGACATTTACATCACGCCCTATTGCCACGAGGCGCAGGCGGTATCGGGAACTCTGGCATACGCTCTCGGTGCGGGGAAAGCCATCATCTCGACTCCATATTGGCACGCTGCAGAAGTGCTCGACCATGGACGCGGAATGCTGGTGCCCTTTGAAAACCCAGCTGCCATCGCAAGAGCAACGATCACACTGCTGGACGATGAAGAAGCACGTCAGACAATGCGCAAGAGCGCCTACCTCTATGCGCGACCTATGGTCTGGAAGCAGGTAGCACGGTCCTATATGGCTGCTTTCCTGCGGGCTTCTGTCTATCGCGTAGGACCGATTCCGGTTTGGCCTGCCATCCAGGCGAGTGCAAGAGATATCGAACAGCGCGTCGTGAATGCCTAAGCATAGGGCTCGCCACTTTTGCTTTGCAAGCCGGTCCCGTCATCTTTGCCTTGAAGATCTCGGGGCTTAAGCCCTCTATACCAATACGACCAACGTTCGCATGGAATTGAATGCCCGCGAGAAACAAAGTGTCGAAACAACCCCGATGGCCGCCAGCCGATTGACCCGGATAATCGCATCGAGAAGACAATCGTCACTGAGCCAACGACAAAGATCCGGCTGGCCACTATGACACAGTTATCGCAATTTAAAGGAAACGAAGTTCGCGATGGCCGCGGCCATGTAGGTGGGGGCAAGCACTAAGATCAATCGGATAGTCATGTACGAGCGCTCCCAAGCTCTTAAGAGTAGGGGCTTCGATCACCAGCGTCTGAGCAGAAGGGACCACTACAACTCATGCACCGTCGAGTCTGGCAACAATCGGAGGTGGCCGCCAAGCCTTCCCTCGCAAGCGGATGCTTTGGGTGAGCTCCGCCTCAATCAGCACGTGGCGGTCCGGCCAGCGCAAAGCCCATTATTGAGCTCCCACAAGTATTTCAATGCCTGTGCATACGGCGTGGAATTGTATTCGCTGGTTTCGCGACAGCCGACTCCGCAGGTCCACCATTGAGTTGCTTGCCCCATTGCTCGGAGTGAAGGCAGCGGTCCATTGTGACCATACATCCGCATGACGAGGTTCTAGGATGATGCTTGCGAAAGACATCGGTCATGCTAATCGCAAAAAGCCATCCAGAGCCTGGCAACATTCGATGAAAACATCTAACGCATTTCGCGCCGGTGAGCGCGTTTCACAACGAGTCAAGAGAGCACCACAAGGTCATTGACTTTTCGAGAGGTCTTCGAGTAGCACCCGTCAGTTTCGGCGGCACTCCTCTCTTATTGCAGACCACTCTAACTTTGCCGCAAGTTAGGAGTCGCTAATTGCGCCGAAGGAAGATCGATTCCCTAAGGGGCTCAGACAAGAAGCTGATCTACAAACCGATCGAGAAAGGCATTCAAAGTGCAGAAGCTTGGCCGGATACAACTTGCAAGGGAGATCATCGCCCGAGTCAAGAAAGAGATGCAGGAACCTCGACTGACCGAGTCTGTCCGCAACGGCAGAGGCGGCAAGGTTGCAGTTCATTCAAAAGGACCGGCGATCCGCCTCGAAAAAGCATGATTCCGCCCTATAGAGGCATGCTCAATAGTGCTCCACAGAAGACGTAAAAGAAGCCGGCACGTAACAGAATTAGCGCGATCCATTCATAGACCGCATTTGCGAATAGATCAAAGTTGCTCAACGGCGCGCGCAGCCTCAGGTCACAATAGGTCATGTACAAGTTCTGGATTGGTTTAGTTCTCCTTTTCTGCCTTGCAGTGCCCTATGTGGCGCAGGGCCAGGTTGTGGTGGTCATACATCGCCATCACCATCATCACCACCCCACTCTTAACCAGTGATTCACCCCGGCTGGCACAAAAGGCGCCTTGCCGAAGTAACCGGCGCAGCCCGTCGGATATGTTTGTCACGTGAAGCGCAGGACCAGCTCACAGCAAGGCGGATAACAGGGATGAGAGGATCATCGGCAAATTTCAAGTGTGAGTGGGCTAGGTCGAGAGAGCCCTCGGTGACAACTCACCATCCAACTCGAGAACGACAGAGGTTACTAGACAATGGAGCATTCAGTATTCGAAAATGTGGGCCAACAGATTGACGATTCAACACACAAAGCTACCCGGGCGGCATCTGCTGTTGCAGATGCGCTGGAAGACAGCGTCTTAGCAGCTCGGCGTGCGGCAAGAGATGGCGCCGGGGCCGCTACGGAACTTCTTTACAAAACAAAGAAGCGCTTCGAACGACACCCGCTTGAAACCGTCGCGATAACTTTTGCGGCTGGCATTGCGGCCGGAACAGCGATCGGCTGGATGATGAAGCGGGGAAAGACGCAACAACGGTGCGAATAACCTGGAAGAGCATCCGATAGCCTGGGTCTATGCGGTCATCTAGTCGACGACCTCCCCGTAGTCTTCGTCGGCACCAACTTGTACCCTCAGCTCGGAGTAGGGAACTTGGTCGGTGAAGGGGCCTGAGACGATGAAGACACTCGGTTCGAATCACGCCGTCGAGAATGGCCTCGCAAAGGTGAACTCCGGCGCTCTCAGTGCTACATCAACTCTTCCCGCTCCGGATGAGTCTCCAATCCCCGCAAAGGCAAAGCTACACAATATTCGAGTCTCCCCTGCTGTTCTCGAGGCGGCGGGAAAAGAAGGGGATGACCTGCTTCAATCCTTGCACACAGCTTCCACCGGCCTAACCCAAAGCGAGGCCGAGCTGCGGGCGCGCAAAGCGGGGCCGAATGAAGTTGCGCAAGAGCGGCAGCGTGGCTGGTTCATCAGTCTGCTGATCATCATTCGAAACCCTCTCGTGATTCTGTTGGCGGTCCTATCGTCGATCTCCTTCGCGACAGGCGATCCACGCGCTGGATGCGTCATGGCAGGCATGATCGTACTGAGCGTCACGCTCCGATTCCTGCAGGAGGCTCGGGCCGGCGCCGCTGCGGCGAAGCTCAAGGCGATGATCCACGTGACCGCAACAGTGGTCCGGGATGGCAAGCCGCAGGAGATCCCCCTTCGCGACCTCGTTCCCGGAGACATCATCAACCTGTCCGCGGGAGACATGATCCCAGGCGATGTGCGCATTCTGTCAGCGAAGGATCTGTTCGTGAGCCAGGGTACGCTGACCGGAGAGTCGCTCCCCGTCGAGAAGTTTCACGATGCCGACCCTCACGCCGCAGATTCTCCAGTCGAACTCAAGAACACATGCTTCATGGGCACGAGTGTTCAAAGCGGTACGGCGACAGCCGTCGTTGTCGTTACGGGAGTTCGTACCTATCTCGGCACGATGGCGAGTTCCATCACGCAGGAAGGAACGCCAACAAGCTTTGACCAGGGCCTGAGCCGCTTCACGTGGCTCATGATTCAGCTCATGGCGGTCATGGTGCCCCTCGTCTTCTTCATCAACGGATTTACCAAACACGATTGGAAGGGAGCATTCTTCTTCGCGATGGCCGTAGCCGTTGGCTTGACCCCGGAGATGTTGCCGATGATTGTCTCCGTTTGCCTCGCCAAGGGCGCCCTTGCCATGAGCCGCAAGAAGGTAATCGTGAAACGTCTCAACGCCATTCAGAACTTCGGCGGGATGGACGTGCTCTGCACCGATAAGACCGGCACGCTCACCGAAGATAGGGTCGTGTTGCAGCGACACTGTAACGTGGCAGGTCGAGAAACGGATGAAGTGCTTCGCGATGGCTATCTCATCAGCCATTTTCAGACCGGCCTGAAGAACCTGCTTGATACCGCGATTCTGAATTGCTCCGATTTCCACGAGCAGGCCCTGATTGAGAAGTACCGGAAACTCGACGAGATTCCATTCGATTTCACTCGACGCATGATGTCCGTACTTGTCGAGAGTCCTGAGGGTAAGGCCATCCTCCTGACCAAGGGCGCTCCGGAAGAGATCTTTCATCAATGCTCGCAATTTGAGCTCGACGGGAATTTGTCACCGATGGACCCCACACTGATGAAAGGGTTGAAGGACCAGTATGCAAACCTGAGCAGCGATGGATTTCGTGTGTTGGCGGTTGCAGTAAAGGAGTTGGCCGGAAAGACGTCCTGCGCAAAGGAAGATGAACACGATCTTGTGCTGAAGGGATATGTCGCATTCCTCGACCCGCCCAAGCCCACCGCTGCAACCGCGATCGAAGCGCTGCACAAACATGGCGTGGTCGTAAAGATCCTTACCGGCGACAACGACCTGATTAGCCGCAAGGTCTGTCGTGACGTCGGCCTTCTAGCCGACCCAATGCTACTGGGTGACGAAGTCGAGAAGATGTCGGACACCGAACTGGCGGAGGCTGCAGAGAAGACGACGCTATTCGCCCGCCTCTCTCCCGCGCACAAGCAGCGAATTGTTCGTGTCCTGCGCGGCAAAGGTCACGTCGTGGGATTCATGGGCGACGGAATCAACGATTCTCCCGCACTGCGTGCAGCGGACATTGGCATATCGGTCGACACTGCGGCCGATATCGCAAAGGAGTCGGCCGATCTGATCCTGTTGCAGAAGGACCTGATGGTGCTCCAAGGCGGTGTCATCGAGGGCCGGAAAGTCTTCGCCAACATCATCAAGTACATCCGCATGGGAGCCAGTTCCAACTTCGGAAACATGTTCAGCGTGTTGGGGGCGAGCGCCTTTCTGCCCTTTCTTCCCATGGCCCCGATTCAGATTCTTACCAACAACATGCTCTACGACTTCTCGCAGGTTCCAATCCCCAACGATGCGGTAGACGACGAGCTCGTCGCGCGGCCACGGCCCTGGAATATTGGAGAGATCAAGCGATTCATCCTCTGCATTGGTCCCATCAGCTCGATCTTCGACTACACGACTTTCTTTGTCATGCTCTATCTATTCAAGTGTTGGGATCCATCCCGTGCCCCGCTCTTTCAGACAGGCTGGTTCGTTGAGTCCATCATGACGCAGACGCTCGTTATCCATATCATTCGCACGAACAAGATTCCCTTCTTCCAGAGCCGTGCTAGCTGGCCGTTGCTGATCACGACATTGACCATCATGGCCTTCGGAGCGTGGCTGCCGTATTCCCCCTTGGCCTCTTCGCTGGGACTGACGCACCTGCCCGCGATGTATTGGCCGATCCTGCTGCTGACGCTCCTTGCCTACACGGGCCTTACGCAAGGCGTCAAGGTTTGGCTGCTGAGGATGAAATGGATCTAGGCCAGAGCAGGTCGATCACGACTTTAGGGAGTTCCATCGGATCCCCAGACAGTTGTGGAATCCGACCCAATGCGCAGCACGCTGCCACGCTTTGATCGTCTGCGGGTTATTTACGCTGATCGTCTGGTCATCTTCGATGATTCGGCCACCATCGTTAGCCGTCTGCCATTCCAAGCCATTGCAGGTCAAATCTTCAGTGGCGGCACCTTGCCATACATAGCCCCAGAAATCCTTCACTCCTCTGGCTCGTTCCCCCGTCTGAATCCGGTTCGCCATCGACTCAAGTTCGTTCCACGTTTTGGGTGGCCTACGATAACCGTACCGCTGGAGAAGGTCAGTGCGATAAAACAACAAACCAATGTAGGCGTGATGTGGCACAACTACGAGTTTGCGATCCACGGTGTAGCTTGAGACCACAATTGGATTCTTAAAATACTGGCCGACATCTCGGGAGTTATCGGAAACGGATCCGAATCGTAGGTTCGTGCGGATTGCGACTGCTCCGCGCACAAGTTAGCAATTCAGACGCTTGCGCGATGGGTCACGTCCATCTCACTGAGCCTGAGCACGAGGCACTTTGCGGCACCTCCAGCTTTGAGGAATTCCGTCAGTTCGATCTGAATAACCTGGTAACCGAGCGATTGCAATTCGGTGGAAAGATCAGTGCTGATCCGATTGAGGAGAATGTTTCTGCCAATATTGATTGCGTTGCAAGCAAAGCACAGCGCGTCCGCTTCGGAGACGCAGATTCTCTTCGCTTTCGGGTAGCGATCTTGAATCGTTTTTTGCGATTCGGGGTCGAAGGCGGCGGCATAGTACATGACTTCGCCGTTGGAGAGCGGGCAAAAGCATGTATCGAGGTGGTAGAAGCGCGGGTCGACAAGGCGCAGAGGAACGACTTCTATGTCCCAGAGATCAGTCAATTGCCGCAGGCTGTTCTCATTTGTACGCGGGCCGTGACCGACCCACAGGCTGGTGCCATTCGCTTCGAAGAGCGCATCCCCTTCCCCTTCGAAAGGCGTCCCGCGCGGCACGTTGCAAATCGCGAAACCGGACTCTTGGAACCAGCGGCGGAAATGAGGTTCCTCCCCTTGCCGCTCGGGGTGATAAAAGCTGCTCAGAGCCACTGTGCCGTCGAAGACCAAGCCGGCGTTCGCGGTGAAGACCATATCGGGGGAACCTGGTTGTGGTTCCACCAGGAGCACGTCCGCAATTTTCGCTACGTCGTTGTGGAGCACTTTCCATTGATCTGTGGCCCGCTGGCGCGATGACCGGTTCACATTTCCAGCCATCCACGGGTTTATGACGTAATTCACGTCATAGAGCGTGGGAGGACACATGAGAAAGGTGGGCTTGTCGGGCGAAGACCTCGGCGGCCTTCCGAACGAGCTCATTTGGATTCTCCTGCCCCAGTGTCCCTTGCTTTGGGTAGGCCGTCAATACGAATGAAAACAC
>Ga0181526_10003469_pt1 | contig 12847 bp, 11 predicted proteins | sample PEATcosm2014_Bin_35_FD_119750 | JGI IMG/M metagenome (GOLD analysis project Ga0181526, IMG submission 119750) | Peatland microbial communities from MTU Mesocosm Facility, Houghton, MI, USA - PEATcosm2014_Bin06_30_metaG | ecosystem: Environmental > Terrestrial > Soil > Wetlands > Peat | place...
CCGGACGTGGCCGCACTACGGCCGCTTCCTGCACATCGATCGACCCAGCCGCGTCGAGTACACCTGGGTTTCGGAGGCGACCAGGGGCGTCGAGTCGGTCGTGCTCGTCACCCTCGAGCCGCGAGGGGAGCAGACGGAGCTGGTGCTGCGCCATTCCGGCGTGCCCGACGACGAGATGGGACGCCGGCACCAGGAGGGCTGGACCTGGACTCTCTCCATGCTCGCCCAGCGCTTCACCGTGCCCGGACCAACTCCGGAGCGGTAGCATCCTGAGGGGTCCGGTCCTGCACGGGCTTGCGCTCCACGACGTCGCGCCGGCCTCTCAGCACCTCGAACACCGTGTCCGGCCCGTCCCGCCGGAAGCGGATATCGAAGCGCCGCCGACCCAGCCGCAAATCCGTCAGTGTCACGTCCGGCAGCCAGTCGGGGAGCGCCGGATCGACATAGACCTTGCCGCGCGGCGCATCCTGCTGCAGGCCGAGCATCGCCTGCAGCAGCATGAACGGTGTCGCGGCGGCCCACGCCTGCGGCACGTTGGCGCCGAGGTATTGCACCGGGAAGCTGGAGGGATCGCGCTGCAGGCCGCCATACAGCTCCGGCAGTTGGTTGAGCAGGAAATGACTCGCGGCGCCGCTGATGTCGCGCGCCACCGCGGCCGCCTCCGCGGCGAAGCCGTAGCGCCGCATGCCGAGCGCGATCAGCGAGTTGTCGTGCGGCCACACCGCCCCGGTCTGATAGTTGTAGGGATTGAACGACGGATGATCCGACGACAGCGTGCGGATGCCCCAGCCGCTCCACATGTCCTTGCGCATCAGGCGCCTGACCACGGCGCCGGCACGCTCCGGCGCAATGATGCCGGACCACAGGCAATGCCCGACATTCGATGCCACCGAAAGCACCTTGTTCTTGTCGCCGTCCAGCGCGTAGGCGTAGAAGCCCAGCTCCTCGTCCCAGAAGGCCTCGTTGAACCTCCTGAACAGCGCCGCCGCCTTCCCGCGCAGCGCATTGGCACGCCGCTTGTTGTCCAATTCATCGTAGATCTCGGCCATGCGCAGCCAGGCGTCGTAGACATAGCCCTGCAGCTCGCACAGCGCCTTCGGCCCGCGCACCAGGGTGCCGTCGGGATACATCACGGCGTCTCCGGAGTCCTTCCACGACATGTTCTCGTAGCCGGCCGGCGAGCGCGTCTGGTATTCCTGGAAGCCGTCGCCGTCGCGGTCGCCGTAGGTGTCGATCCAGTCCAGGCAGGCCTCGGCGTTGGGCAGCAGCCGCTCGATCAGCGCGCGGTCGCCGGTCGCCCGCCACGCCGCGTGCAGCGCCACCAGATAGAGCGGCGTCGCGTCCGCGGTCCCGTAATACGGCGTGTGCGGGATCAGCTTGAAATGCGCCAGCTCGCCGTAGCGCAACTCGTGCAGGATCTTGCCCGGCTCGGCGTCGCGGTAGTCGTCGCGCTCGGTGGCCTGATACTGGCCCAGCACCTCCAGCGTCCCGGCGGCGAATTCCGGATAGACGATCATCGTCTGCATCGAGACGATCAGCGCATCGCGGCCGAACAGCGCCACGAACCACGGCAATCCAGCGGCGGGCACGAACACCATGTGGTCCGTGCCTTCCAGCGGCAGCCGCAGCGCCGACATGTCCTGAATGCCCTGGGTGTAGCAGCGATAGAATTCCTCGTTGCTGGTGCCGATCTTCAGAACGGTGCGACGCCATTGGTCCATCCTCACGGCCTGGTCCGACGTCTCGCTGTCGTCGCTGCATTCCCGCGGCCCCCGCAGGCGCCTGGCGCCGTCCACCAGGTCGTAGGTCAGGCAGCGATGCCAGGCCTGCCCGGCCTTCAGGCTGATGTCGAAGCTCACGCGCCCGTTGGCATTCACGGTCGGCTCGCCGTCGCCGTCACCGGTGCGGACGATCACCTCGCGGCAGAAATCCCGGTTGCGATAGGTGATGCGCAGCGTCTGCCGCTTGTCCGACCACGACGTCACGATGCGGCCGCGCCGCACGATGCTGTCGCCCTTGACCTCGAAAATGTCGGCGAAATCGGCGCGGATCGCGATCTCCAGGTTGAAGCGCACCGGGTTCCGGCTGTTGTTGGTGATGTCGATGTCCTCGTGCAGTCCGCCGTCGATATGGCGGCCGATCATCAGGCCCAGCGTGCGCGGCGCGATCGGCCCGTCCTCGCTGGCGAACGCGCGGTTGGTCTGGAAGATGCGCGCCGCGTGAGGCGCGATGGCGCCGCCGTTGAGCAGATCCCAGGGTTCCCCGTTGGCGTAGATTGCCCAGGCGCTGATCACCCTGGTATCGCGGAAATACAATCCGCGCGTGCTCGGCCAGCTCACCTGACCGTCGGGCTCGGTCAGCAGCACCGTCTGCCCCTGGTGGATCGCGATCTGCGCCGGCCCGACCTGAACCTTGAACGCCATGAGCCGGCTCCTTTCGCAAGCAGGTGCCCGGCGCAGGTCGAATGCGGGCCTCCAGACGATTTAATGCGTCTATGACCGCGCGCAACGACTGTGCAAGCGAGCTTCGGAACCGGTGCACTTGCCCGCTGCGGCAGCTCTGGCGACGGCGGCCGGGTATGACGGTCACGACTACCGTCAACTGCGTATGCGCCCCGTGCCACGGCATCATTTAACCCGGGATTTACCTCGCATGACCTAGACCCTCGCACGAGAGGGAGTCCCGCGGCGAGGACATTCATGGGAGTTCGACTTGAGTCTCCGCGCGATCTCCCCGAGCACCCTCGATCAGTCTCTCCGATGCCCATGTCGAGCGGCCGCAGCACGCACGCGGCAATCGGGAGCCCGGCGAATTTCGACTGTCCGCATATTCGAGCCCGATCGATGAATGGTGCGCCGGGAGCTCTCGCCGAAGCCGTCTCCGTCGAAAACGAGGCGCTGGTCCGGGAGCAATTCAAATCCCTGACCCGTCTGGTGCCGATCCTCTACGGCGTGCTGATTTTCAACACCCTGCTGTTGTCGTTCAATTTCTGGCAGAGGGCTCCACTCTGGGTCACCGTGTCCCTGCCCCTGGTCCTGATGCTCGTCATCACCGCGCGGCTCGGATATTGGATCAAGTTGCGTCGCAACGCCTGCGACGCCGATCTGCGCACGATTCGCCGCGTCATGCGCAGCGCCGCCATCATGGGTCCGGCGCTGTCGTTCGGATTCACCATCGCCGGCCTTCTCCTGTTGGGCCAAGGCGACGCGATCGAGCAGTCGGTCACCGTGATGGCGATCTGGGTCGCGGCCTCGGTGAGCAGCTTTTGCCTGTTCGCCATGCCGTCGACCGCCGTGCTCATCATGCTCGCGTCGGGCTCGCCGCTGTGCCTTGCGTTCCTGCTCAGCGGCAACCCGATCATGATTCTGGTGACGCCGTTCTTCGCCACCATTTCCGGTCTTATGATCTACATGTTGCGGGAAAATTTTCGCACCTTCGCCGAGATCGTCAATTCCCGCACCAAGCTGGAAGAGACCCGCAGACTCACCGAAGCGGCCAGAGAGGCCGCCACCGAGATCGCCAATACCGATCCGCTCACCGGGCTGGCGAACCGTCGTTGTTTCGACAAGCGCCTGGCCGAGCGCCTGGCCGACGTCGCGGCGACGAACGGAGCTTTCCTGGTGGCGATGATCGACCTCGACGGCTTCAAGCCGATCAACGACGTCTATGGCCACAGCGTCGGCGACCAGTTCCTGATCGAGGTTTCGTCCAGGGTAAGCCGGGCGCTCGACGGGGCCGGGCTCGTCGCCCGGATGGGAGGCGACGAATTCGCAGTCCTGTCCGAGGGACATTCCGATCCGGAGGCGGCCATCGCGCTCGGCAGACGTCTCGTCGCGGCGATCGACGCCCCGTTTCGCCACGACGCCATCGTGGCGCGCCTGCGAGCCTCGTGCGGCATCGCCATGCACGACGGGTCGAGCGCAAACCCCGACCGCCTCGTCGAGCGCGCCGATATCGCGCTTTACGCCGCCAAGACGCGGGCGCGCGGGAGCGTTTTTCTGTTCACCGACACACTCGAGAGCACCGCCCGTCAGCGCGCGATGATCGAGCAGGGCCTGCGCACCGCCGTCGCCGACAATGCGCTCGACGTCCATTTCCAGCCCATCATCGCCATCGCGACCGGCGAGATCACCGGTTTCGAGGCGCTGGCGCGCTGGAACCATCCGACGCTCGGTCCCGTCTCGCCGGCCGTCTTCATTCCCATCGCGGAACAGATCGGCCTGATCGACGCCCTCTCCGAGGGCATGTTGCGCAAGGCCGCGACAATCGCCTCGCGCTGGCCGCCGAGGCTCGCGTTGTCGTTCAACCTGTCGGCCGACCAGCTTTCGAAGCCGAGCGCCGGGCTCGATATCATCGCCACGCTGTCGGCATGCGGACTCTCGCCCTCGCGTTTCGAGGTCGAGGTGACGGAAACCGCGATCATGAACGATGTCGACGGCTCGCGAAACACGATCATCAACCTCAAGAACGCCGGCATTCGCGTGTCGCTCGACGATTTCGGCACCGGCTATGCGAGCCTCAGCCAATTGCGCGACCTGCCGCTCGACAAGCTCAAGATCGACAAGAGTTTCGTCGATCGGATGTGCGGCGACGAAAAGACCACAAATCTGGTGCGCGCCATCATCGGCATGTGCGCTCACCTCGATCTGAACTGCGTCGCCGAAGGCATCGAGCGTGCAGATCAGATGGCGCTGCTCGAGCAGCTCGGCTGCGCCTCGGGACAGGGCTATCTCATATCCCGACCGCTTCCGCACGATCAGATCGAATCCATGATAAATCTGGAATCCTTCTCGCGGTCCGGTTCGGCGAGCTGAGGATCGCGGCCGTTTATCCAAGCGCCTCGATCCAGTCCTCGCAGTCGAGCTCACTCGCCAGCCGGTCCTTCTCGGCCTGGATCACGGCCTGCGCCCGGTCGCGAAACGCGTTGCGCGACAGCCCCGGCTCGATCAGCGGCAAATAGGACACCGTGACGGTGCCGGCGTATCGGAACCAGCGGTCGGGTCCCCACAGCACGCCGGAATTCAACGCGACCGGCAACACCGGCCGCTTCAGCTCCGAATACAGGAACTCGACGCCGCGCCGGAAGACGACGCGGTCGCGCACGCTCTTGCGCGTGCCTTCGGGAAACACGATGATGGAGCGCCCCTCGGCGATCGCGGCGCGACCCTGGGCGATCATCCGGCGGAACGCACTCGGCCCCGACTCCCGGTCGATCAGGATCATCGGATATCGCTTGAGAAACCAGCCGACGATGGGGATCCGGCCGAGCTCGTGCTTGGCGACAACGGAGGCGTCGGGAAACAGGCGGCTGAGAACGTAGGTCTCCCAGGGCGACTGGTGGTTGGCGACGATCAGGCACGGTTCCGACGGAATGTTCTCGCGCCCCCGCTCGACGTGGACCAGACCGACGATATATTTCAAGCCGACGATCATCCCGCCGACCCACAGATGGGCCACCGCGCGCACTGTGCGGCTCGGGGAGCCGCACAGCCACAGGATCGGCATCGACAGGCCGAGCAGCAGCGTCCAGGCCACGAAGGCGATGTCGTAGAGCTTCGACCTGACGAATTGCATCGAGACCGTTCAGGCGTAGTAGTGGTTTTCCAGAAGCAGGCAGCCGGTCTCGGAGCGGAACGGCCCGTGGGTGATTCCGGGAGGCCGCACCGCGTAGGTATAGCCGCGGAACTGCTCGCCGCCGCGTCCGGCCACGTCGTTGCCGACGATCAGGTCGCCGGACAGCAGAAAGACCTCCTCCCAGTAGTCGTGCACGAACGGCGCGGTCGAGAAGGCGCCGGGCTCGATCCGCAGCAGGCGGGTGCGGTTGCCGCGCCTCGCCTGCTCGTCGAGCTCGCCGGCGATGACCTTCTCGCGGAATCCCGGCGGATAGCCCGGGAGGGCGTGCCAGCCGTCCGCCATGTCGAGCACGTGGAACTCGAGATGACCCTTGTTGAACGTCTGCACGCGATCCTCCGCCGGGCCTGCAGCGCTTCCCGCGACGCCGGGCATACCATATGCCACGGGTGCGCCCGCGGCGTTGCGTTTCCCATGGTCGAGCTCCGGTGGGACCGATTATACTGTGTTCCGCCAGCCCGGATAGGGCGCAGCCCCGCGATTGCGGCGCATCGACGAGCCCGAAAGGACCAGCCATGTCGGACATCTGCAGCCTCGCCGATCTGCGCGCCGTGTACCCGCAGCCGACCGGGCTCGCCGTCGTCAAGGAGATCGCGCGGATCGATCGGCAGGCCCGGGCGTTCATCGAGCGGTCCACGTTCCTCGTCATCGCCACGGCGGACGCCGACGGCTGGCCGGACGCCTCGCCGCGCGGCGATCCCGCGGGCTTCGTCGCCGTCGAGGACGAGAGCCGGCTGCTGATGCCGGACCGCCCAGGCAACAACCGGGTCGACAGCTTCAGGAACCTCATCGCCAATCCGAAGGTCGGACTGCTGTTCTTCGTGCCCGGCCATCAGCATTCGCTGCGCGTCAACGGCGAGGCGCGCATTCTCACCGACGCGGCCTTGCTGGCGCGCTTCGCGGTGAACGGCAAGCCGGCCCGCGCCGTGGTCGAGGTGACGGCACGACAGGTGTTCTTCCACTGCGGAAAATCGCTGGTCCGCGCCGGCCTGTGGGACCCGGAGCGCTGGCCGTCGCGGGATGGCCTTGCGAGCCTCGCCCGGGCGATCGCCGATCAGGTCCCCGGCGTCGACGCCGACAAGGCGGAGCAGGCGGTGGCCGAGGGCATCCGCGAGCGGCTGTATTAAAACGTCAGGGAGTCCCCGGCATGATCAGGAAATTCCACGTTCTCTACGTCGGTCAGATCGAGCTCGACAACATCGGGGCGAACGGCACGCCGGCCAACGACCGGCGCTATGCCAACGACCGGTTGACCGAGGTGTTCGCGACCGCGCGCGACGTCGCCCAGACCATGGACGAGCTCGGCTTTCACTGCCTGTGGACGGCCGAGCATCATTTCCAGCGCGAAGGCTACGAGTGCCTGCCCAACCTGATCCAGCTCGGCCTGTGGCTGGCGACGCAGACCAGGCGCCTGAAATTCGGCTGCGCCTTCAACGTGCTGCCGATGTGGCACCCGATCCGGCTGGCCGAGGACTACGCCATGGCCGACATCGTGACCGACGGTCGCGTCGTCATGGGGGTCGGGCGCGGCTATCACACCCGCGAGGTGGAGACGTTCGGCGCGCCCCTGCTCGACGCCAACGCCAATCGCGAGTTCTTCGAGGAGCAGGTGGAGCTGCTGCTCAAGTGCTTCAACCAGGATTCCTTCCACCACAAGGGCAAATACTACGAGTGCCCGCCGGCGGTCGACTATCGCGGCTACAAGCTCAGCGAGATCACCGTCATCCCGCGGCCCAGGCATCTTCCGGTGGACATCTGGATGCCGATCGCCAGCGGCAAGACGATCGACATGATGGCCAAGTACGACCTCAAGGCAATGGTCACCCTCAACGGCGAGAAGATCCTCGACGACGTCGTGCGTGCCTACCAGGCGGCGTTCGCCCGGCATGGCCGGCACAAGCAGCTCGGCGAGGACATGATCTGGGGAGCCGGGCTCTATCTGGCGGATAGCCAGGAGGAGGCGATCCGGCGGGTCGAGCCGTCGCACGACGAGCGCTACAAATGGTTCGCGCCGTTCGGCTTCGTGCGCTACGCCGACGAGCACGGCCGCACCTGGGGAACCCCGGGAGCGCCGGCGCGCACGCCGTCGCTGCGCGACGGCATCGCGCAGAAGGCGTGGTTCTGCGGGCCCCCGGCGCAGGTGATCGACGGCATCAAGTCGATCGAGGCGAAATACCCCGGCCTCGAGCATTTCATGATCCACTGGGCCGAAGGACTGTCGCCCGGCGAATTCAAGGAGCAGCTGCGCTGGTTCGCCAAGGACGTGATGCCGGCGTTCGCGTCGTAGGTGAGTTTGTTGACCCCGCCTCGGGCGCCACGCGGCTTTGTTTGGCCGACACCCAAACAACGAACTCGGCGTCCTCCCTCTCCCCACCCGAACCCGGGTGTTCCCGGGTTCGGGCAGTCATAAACTCGCGCAAAGTCGGAAACATCCGACTTTGCGCGGGGAGAGGGTCGGGGTGAGGGGGCTCCCGCGCTACTGATAGGGCGGTAACCCCCTCACCCCAGCCCTCTCCCCGATGGGGAGAGGGAGCCGGCCGTGCGTGTGGCGCTCGCTTCACTTATCTTCTTGCTCGTCTGCAAATCTTCTTGCTCGTCTGCAAACGTGCCTGTGGCTCGCGCGATCAAAACCCTTCCGCCGCGAGCGTGCTCTGCACCGCGGGGCGGGCCTTCATGCGGGCGAAATGGGCGGCGCAATGTGGCGGAAGCTGCTGCTTGAGGCGGCCCGCCCAGAACTCGACATAGAACAGGGCCGCATCGGCGATCGAGTACGGGCCGGCGACGTAGTCCTTGCCGTCGAGGGTCTTGTCCATCACGGAAAAGCCGTTGGCGGCGATCTCGCGCCCGCGCGCCTTGACGGCCTCGTGGTCGGCCTCGTTCGGGCTGAAGTTGCCCGGGCGGAACTGCCGGCTGAAGCCCTGCATGTGGATCGTGGCGACCGCGTAGTCGAGCGCCTCGAGCACCCGCGCCTGATGCTCGGCGTCGTCGGGCAGCAGATGCGCCTGCGGGTTGGTGCGCGCCAGGTAGAGGGCGATCGCCGGAAACTCGGTGAGCGCCGAGCCGTCGTCGCGCACCAGGGTCGGGACCTTGGACTTGGGATTGATCCTGGTGAAGTCCGGAGCGTACTGCTCGCGCTTGGCGAAATCGAGCTTCTTGAGCTGGTACGGCTTGCCGATCTCCTCGAGCAGGACGTGGATGCCGATCGAGCAGGCGCCCGGCGAATAGTAGAGTTCCATGTGTCACCTCGACAGTGTCTGTGTGTGGGGCGAGTTGGCGTGGGAGCGGCGGTTGCGCCGCCCGCTCTGACGGCCGCGGTGACGCGAGAGGCGGACGATTTCCCGCTGGATCGTCGTGCCGGAGCGGTCGGCGACAACCGATACACCCGTTGCGCCGAGTTGCACAACACACCGGCGACGTCATCCATGCGCGATATTATCGCGTGACAAGCTCCGATGTTTAGCGATACTATCGCCTGTGAAAACGATCGTCCTCACGCTGACCGCCGCGAAAGATATCGATGCCCTTCCCCGGGACGCTCGCGAGCAGGTGGAAGCTGGGCTTCACCGATACGCGATGACGGGCCGAGTCGACGTGACGGCTCTTCAGGGCCGCGACGGCTACCGCCTCCGCATTGGCAGCTACCGGGTGATCTTCGACGAGGATGCAACCAAAATCATGGCCGTCTACATCGGCCGCCGGGCCACGACGACCTACCAGAGGAGCTAAAGGCTATGAGTGCACCACAGATCATTCGGACGCCCAGCGGCGAAGAGCTGGTGGTGCTGCCCCGGGCCGAGTATGAGGCGCTCCTCGCGCGCGCCGAGCACGAGGCCGAGGATGCCGACGACGTCGCCATCTACGATGCTCGGAAGGCCGAATTGGCGGCTGGCGGCGGCGTGCTGCCCCCGGAGGTGAGTGCTGCGATTCTTCGAGGTGAGAGTCGGCTGAAGGCCATTCGCAACTGGCGCGGTGAAACACAGCTGAATTTGAATTCCAAAACAGGTATCGGTCAGGGCTACCTGTCTGATCTCGAAAGTGGGCGCCGTACGGGAACTCCCGAGACCATCGCCAAGCTCGCGCAAGCTTTGAATGTGCCGGTGGAGTGGCTTTCGTAGAAGCATGCCTGAACATCGCTCGGACTGTTGGACAACACACCGGCGACGTCATCCGGACGTCATCCGGGCCTGCCCGCCACGAGCCCGGAGGCCGAGGAAGCGCGGCGGCGCGCCATCCAGGCCTCGAGCGTTGCCGCCTCCGCCGCGGTGAGCCGCAGCCCGAGCTTCGAGCGCCGCCACAGCACGTCGGCGGCGGTGCAGGCCCACTCCTCGGCGATCAGATGGTCGACCTCGGCCTCGGTCAGGTCGGCGCCGAACGACCGTCCGAGACCGTCGCCCCGGCGCGCATCGGACAGCATCATCTCGACACGAGTGCCATAGGCGCCGACCAGGCGGCGCACATGCTCCTCCGACAGCGCCGGATGGGCTGCGCGCACCGTCTGCGCCAGGGCGGCGGCGCCGCCCGCCGGCAGGTCGCCGCCCGGCAGCCGCGCCGTGGCGGTCCACGCCGCCTTCATCTGCAGGTGCCCGGACAGCCGCGCCAGCGCCGCCTCGGCGAGCCGGCGGTAGGTCGTGATCTTGCCGCCGAACACGCTGAGCAGCGGCGGCTGGCCGGCCGGAGCTTCGAGATCGAGGACGTAGTCGCGGGTCGCCTCCTGCGCCTTGGAGGCGCCGTCGTCGTACAGCGGGCGCACGCCCGAGTAGCTCCAGACCACCTGCTCGGGGCGGACCGCCGCACGAAAATACTCGCTGGCGGTGGCGCACAGATAGGCGATCTCGCCGGGTTCGGCCGCGGCAGTCGCCGGATCGCCGACGAAGTCCTGATCGGTGGTGCCGATCAGCGTGAAGTCCCGCTCATAGGGAATGGCGAACACGATCCGCCCGTCGGCGTTCTGGAACATGTAGGCGCGGTCGTGCTCGAACAGGCGCGGCACCACGATGTGGCTGCCCTTGACGAGGCGCACCGGCGCCGGGCTGTCGGCGCGCACCACGTGGCGCAGGACGTCGCCGACCCAGGGACCGGCGGCGTTGACCAGCGCCCGCGCCGAGACGGTCGAGGGAGCCCCGGTATCGGTACGCTCCAGCGTCAGGGTCCAGGTGCCGCCGGAACGTTCCGCCGCGACGCAGCGGGTGCGCGGGCTGATGGTTGCCCCACGCGAGCGGGCATCGATCGCGTTGATCACGACGAGGCGGGAATCATCGGCCCAGCAATCGGAAAACTCGAAGGCGAAATCGAGCCCGGGCTTCAGCGCCGCGCCCGCCGGGTCGCGGCGCAGGTCGACCGCGCGGGTCCCCGGCAGGGTGCGGCGGCCGCCGAGATGATCGTAGACGAACAGGCCGAGGCGGAGCAACCAGCGCGGCCGCAACCCCTCGTGATGCGGCAGAATCAACCGCAGCGGCCTGATGATGTGGGGCGCGGCGCGCAACAGGATCTCGCGCTCGATCAGCGCTTCGCGCACCAGGCGGAGCTCGTAGTATTCGAGATAGCGCAGGCCGCCGTGGATCAGCTTGGTGGACGCCGAGGAGGTCGCGCCGCCGAGGTCGTCGCGCTCGCACAGATAGACCGACAGGCCGCGGCCCGCCGCGTCGCGCGCAATGCCGCAACCGTTGATTCCGCCGCCGATGACGGCAAGATCGTAGATCGGGCTGGGCACGCCCCCTCCTGCAGCGTTTCCGAAGTTCAAATCATTTCGGCGCGTAGGATGGGTTGAGCTCTTGCGAAACCCATCGATGGGTTTCGTGGCGAAATCGGACAAGTGCCCGATTTCGCCACTCTACCCATCCTACAGGCAGGTTCATGGAATCGATCGTCTCCGTGGCGGTCACGACGGCTGACCTTGCGGCGGACCAGGCACTAGGCGATACCATACTAGCCGGCCGCGCGACACGGCGCCGCCTCGGGAGGAGCACCATGCCTGGACCATCGCTCGGATTCGTCGGCGTCGGGCGCATGGGCTCGCACATGGCGGGCCGGCTGCTCGATGCCGGCTTCGAGCTCACCATCCACGACGTCAACGACAGCGCGGTGGCGCGACTCGAGCAGCGCGGTGCCCGGCGCGCGGCCTCCCCGGCAGATGTCGCCTCCGCGGCCGAGACCGTGCTGGTGAGCCTGCCGACGCCCGACGTGGTGCAGCTGGTGGCGCTGTCGGCGTCCGGGATCATCGCCGGCAGCAAGGTCAGGACCTTCGTCGACCTGTCGACAACGGGTCCGCGCGTCGCCGTCGAGGTCGCCCGCAGCCTTGCCGCCAAGGGCATCGCGGCGGTCGACGCGCCGGTCAGCGGCGGCCCGGCGGGCGCCGAGAAAGGCACGCTCGCCGTCATGCTCGCGTGCCCGCGCAAGCTCGCCGACGAGCTGCGTCCGGTGCTCGACGTCATCGGCAAGGTGTTCTGGATCGGCGAGAAGCCCGGCATGGGGCAGACCATGAAGCTCGTCAACAATCTGCTGTCGGCATCGGCCCTGGCGATCACCTCGGAGGCGATGGTGCTCGGCTGCAAGGCCGGCCTCGATCCCGCCGTCATGCTCGACGTGATCAACGCCGGCAGCGGCCGCAACACCGCCACCCAGGACAAGTTCCCGCGCTGCGTGCTGCCGCGCCGGTTCGATTTCGGCTTCGCCACCGAGCTGCTGTTCAAGGACGTCCGGCTCTGCCTGGAGGAAGGCGAGGCGCTCGGCGTCCCGATGATCGTCGGCAACGCGGTCAAGCAGCTGCTGGCGATCACCAAGGCCGGCCAGGGCCCGGGCTCCGACATCACCCAGGTGGTGCGCACCGTGGAGCAGTGGGCGGGCGCCAAGGTGGAAGCCAAGTCATAGCGATGACGCTGAAGGGCAAGTGCGCGCTGATTACCGGCTCGACCGGCGGCATCGGCTTTGCCACCGCCGCGCGGCTGGCGGCGGAAGGCTGCGACATCATTCTCAACGGCCTCGCCGGCGCCGGAGAGATCGCGCGCCGGCGCGACGAGATCGCGACCGGGTTCGGCGTTCGCGCGATGTACCATGGCGCCGACCTGCGGGACCCCGGCCAGATCGCCGACCTGATGAACGCCGCGGCGGCGTTCGGCGGCGTCGACATCCTGGTCAACAACGCGGTGGTCCGCCATTTCGCCCCGATCGAGGATTTTCCGGTCGATCGCTGGAACGAGGCGCTGGCGGTCAATCTCTC
>Ga0181526_10003472_pt1 | contig 12842 bp, 12 predicted proteins | sample PEATcosm2014_Bin_35_FD_119750 | JGI IMG/M metagenome (GOLD analysis project Ga0181526, IMG submission 119750) | Peatland microbial communities from MTU Mesocosm Facility, Houghton, MI, USA - PEATcosm2014_Bin06_30_metaG | ecosystem: Environmental > Terrestrial > Soil > Wetlands > Peat | place...
CTGGTGGAGACGGCTGTGGAGACGGCTGACATTTCGGCCTGCGACGACGCCGTGCAGGCCCGACGGAGCAGCCGGCTGGCGCTGTGCAAGGCTGCGTTTGAACTGCTCGATCGCCGCAATCCGGGCTGTCTGGCCGCACCCAAAGGCCTGGAACCGTCCAAGACTTGTATCCAGGATGACGATCTCGACACGGGCGCGGTTTCGAGCGAGGAACTGGCGAAGCTGATCACGGGACCTGAAAGGGATCGGGTGCGCAGTTGGCTCTCCGGGCTGCCGGCGGCATTTCGTGTGGTGTTTGTGTCGCGGGCAGTGGCGGGATTTACCTCGCCCGAGGTTGCGGAGCTGCTGGCGGCGCATGGCGGCGCGGCCGCTTCCGGGTGGACTGCCGCGGATGTGCGTGAAGTGTTCCGCCAGGCGCTTTGCTCGTTGGCGTCGCAGGTGATTCACGCGACAAATACGCGATAACCAAAACAGCCTTTCTGGTTAAAAACATCAGCAGCCGCTGCGGGAGATACCAGTCAGACGTGCGGGTGATCCCAGAGGCGAAGTGTGTCCCGAAGGACAACCGGCAACGTCCTTTGTTCGATACACTAGATTAAGAAGCCGGTTGCCCGCTTTTGGCATCCATATCATGTGAAAACACTTTACGGCAGAAACTCTCTGCGGTGATTCGAAGACGATCGTAGATGCCCGCAAACCATTCAGGGAAAAAATCGGGAAAGCTGTGTGCCTGTTTGTTGCTCGCGGCAGGTGCGGCGGTGGGTATTCAGGAACGCGCGGATGCACAGGCCCTGCCCTCGCAGGCGCTTGGGCAGTCCTCGGGGCCGACGGCGCAGAGCTATCAAGGCAGTGTTGCGAGCGGAGAGGTTTCCGCGCAACCGATCGATCTCTCGCTCGATGACGCGATCCAAAGGGGTCTTAAGAACAACCTCGGAGTGATTCTGAATGGGACGCAAGTGGCGGGAGCGCGCGGCCAAAGGTTGAGTGAGCTGCAGGGACTGCTTCCGGAGGTCGATTTTAAGGCGCAGGAGAGCGTGAACCAGGTGGATCTCGCGGCGGAGGGGCTGCGGATTCCTGGATTCCCGACGATCATCGGACCTTTTGGCTATACAGATTTGCGGGCATCCCTTACATGGTCACTGGTGGATGTAACCTCGCTGCACAACTATCTTGCGGCCCGGCACAATTTTGCATCCGCGCAATTGTCGGCTCAAGATGCACGCGACCTGGTGGTGCTGACGGTGGGGAACGCGTACCTGTTGGTCATTGCCGACCAAACGCGGGTGAGCAGCGTGGATGCGCAGGTGGCGACGGCGAAGATTTCGCTGAATCAGGCGGAGGCCAATCACCAGGCGGGCACGGCGCCGCTGTTGGACGAGTTGCGGGCGCGAGTCGATTATCAAACGCTGGAGCAGCAACTGATCGTTGCGCAGAACGGGCTGGAGAAGGATAAGCTGGCGCTTGCCCGGGCGATCGGGCTGCCACTGGCGCAGAAGTTCAACCTGGTAGACACGGCGCCTTATGCCGAATTCGACCTGATCGACGTGGATGCGGCAATTCGCGATGCGCATGCCAACCGCAAGGATCTTGCGGCGATGGTGGAGAAGACGAAGGCAGTCGAGGATCAGAGGAAGTCGGCAACCGCAGAGAGATATCCGAAGCTCGCCTTCGCCGGCGATTATGGGGATATCGGGGTCAATGTGCGGCACTCGCACGGAACCGGCGATGCGCAGGGTACGTTGTCGGCGCCGCTCTTCAAGGAATATGGGCTGCGAGGCGATGCGCAGGTGGCGCAGTCGCAACTGGATACGCAGCGGGCGCAGATGAGCGACCTGAATGCGCAGGTGGATGCAGATGTACGGGACGCGCTGCTGGATATTGCTTCGGCACAGAAGCAGGTGGAAGTGTCGCGGTCGAGCGTGGATTTGGCCAACGAAGCGCTGAGCGAGGCGCAACAGCGCTATGCGAACGGCGTAAGTGACAACCTGGCGGTAAGCCAGGCGGAGCAGTCTGTCGCGCAAGCCAATGATCAATATGTCGCCAGCCTTTATCGACACAACATAGCCAAGCTGAGCCTGGCGCGCGCCCTGGGCGCAACGCAGAACTACAAGAATTATTTGGGAGGAAAGTAGCGTGGCGGAAACAACCACAACAACTGTCCGACGCGAGACAGACGAGAGCACCGAAACCGTGCAACCGCAGTCGCGGCGCAGGGGCATCATCATCATCGTGGTTGTGCTTCTTGTGGTGGTGGGGGCGGGGCTCTGGTGGCGGTCTACCTTCAGCGAAGATACCGATGACGCGCAGATCGCCGGGCACTTGATCCAGATAAGCCCGCGCATCGGCGGCCAGGTGATCAAGGTCGACGTGGAAGAGAATCAAGTCCTGAAGGCCGGCGACGAGATCGCGCAGCTCGATCCGAGAGACTACCAGGTGGCGGTGGAGAACGCCGAGGCTGCGCTCGCAAGCGCACAGGCCAATGCGGCGGCGGCGCAGGTGAATGTGCCCCTCACCAGCATCAACACGGGCAGCAATCTGAGTTCGGCGGCTTCGGATGTGAGCGGGGCGCGTGCTTCAGTGGACCAGGCGCAACAGCAATTGGAGGGAGCGCAGGCTCGCGTGGCTCAGGCCCAGGCGAACAATGTCAAGGCTCAGGCCGACCTTGCCCGCTATAAGCCGCTGGTGGAGAAGGATGTCATCAGCAAGCAGCAGTTTGACGCTGCAGTCGCCGCCGCGGATGCAGCAAAGGCCGCGCTGAACGACGCGCTTGCGGCCCAGCAGGCGGCGGCTTCGGGAATCAGAGTCGCTCGGGATCGCGAGGCGCAGTCCCTGGCATTGCTGAAGTATGCGCAGACAGGCCCTCAACAGGTTGCTGCGCAAAATGCGCGTGCCAAGCAGGCTGAGGCGCAAGTGAAACAGGCGCAGGCACAGCTGGACCAGGCGCGGCTCAATCTGAGCTACACCCGCATCATTGCGCCGGCAGACGGCATCGTGACGCGCAAGAGCGTGGAAATTAACCAGAACGTCGGCGTGGGGCAGAACCTGTTGACGCTGGTTTCCCTCGAAGACATCTGGGTGACGGCGAACTTCAAGGAGACACAGCTGCGGCACATGGCCAACGAGCAGCCAGTGGAGATCCACGTAGATTCGACGGGAAGAGATTACAAGGCGAAAGTGACCCAGATTGGCGGCGCCACCGGGTCAGTGCTCTCGCTGTTTCCGCCTGAGAATGCAACCGGAAACTATGTGAAGGTAGTGCAGCGCATTCCGGTGCGCATTGACTTCACGGATTTGAAGAATGAGGATCCGCACCATTTGCTGCGCCCGGGAATGTCTGTGGAGCCGAAGGTGCGCGTGAAATAGGAGCGGGCCGGGAAGGCTTACGTCCCGGAGTTCGTGTCTGTGCGCGTAACGGTCAGACGAGTCACTACGGTGAGCCCGGGGAGATAGGTCTTGCGCCGGACTTTGTAGAGAGACGCCGGATGATCGGAGCCAATCGTGCCTAGGGCTTCGACAGCTTTCTCGACGTGGGTCTTGCGAACGTGCAACTGCTCGATCTCTCCGAAGATCTGTTTCAATTCCTCGGAAGCTTCGTCGAACGCGGCGCGAAACGGTTCGTTGTTGTTTATATTGTCTTCCATATTTGCCCCACACACGTATTCTCATGCACCCGGCGCTGAAGCGTGATTGCACAATCGTTGTATCGAAATACAACTGTCCAGCCAAGCGTTCCTCCTTTTGTATCTGCATCGAACGAAAGTGCATTCGGGCGTAACCGACTTCCAGTTGACGAATGCTCAACGCAGGCCTGACGATTTGGCGAAATGCAGTCTTTTATGAGCCTTTGGTGAGCGTGCGAACGGCGCGGGAAATGGCCAAAAACAAGGATTGGCGTACCCTTTAGACTGAAGTCAGCACACACATGAAAGATGCCATCTATGTTTCGAAAGAGAACTACCTCAAGGCGATTCTCGAGGCTGAGGCCGAGGGGCACGCGGTGATTCCAGCGACATTGGCCCACTGGCTTGAGGTTTCGCCGCCTGCTGTGACGATGGCCTTAAAGCGACTGAAACGCGATGGCTGTGTTGAGGTGGGTGAGGATGGCATTGTCCGTCTGACCGCCTCGGGACGCGAAACCGCCTACCGGACGGCGCTGCGGCACCATTTGATCGAACGGATGCTCAGCGAAGTTTTCGGGATGGAGTGGTACGAGATTCACGAAGAGGCGGAGCGGCTTGAGCACGCTGTATCGCCTGCCTTCGAAGCCAAGTTGAGGGAGAAGCTAGGCGAGGGCGGGGCGTGTCCTCACGGCAATGCCGTTTTGCCGGAGAGCCCGGCCGAACGCAAAGAGCGAGGCGAGCTGCCTCTGTCCGAAGCGGAGGAGGGCCGGCGCTACACGGTCATCAGCCTGCATGAACGCGATCCCAAGCTGCTGCTGTTCTTGCATCATATGGGGATAGCGCCGAGCCGGACACTGCAGGTATTAAGCCAGAACTACGATCAAACTGTTTCGATTGAGTTACCTGCAGGAGTCTCAATATTGGGCCGTCCTGCGGCGGAGGCGGTGTGGTTACGCCCGGAGCCGACCGCTAATACAATGTAACGAAATTCATTAACTATAATTAACAAGTTGTGGCATACTGACTGAGAAAATAGCGCAGGGCCGCTTCCCCGTATCCTTATGGCCTCAGAATTACAAACGAGAGCGACGCTAACTGAGCCCTCCTTACCCGAGGTGCATTCGAGTGTGAGCGTGTCACGTTCGCCGATGTATTGGCGACGGCTGCTCGGATTCCTGGGACCCGGGTTCCTGATTTCGGTCGGTTACATGGATCCCGGCAACTGGGCGACCGACATTGCAGGCGGTTCGCGGTTTGGCTACACACTGCTTTTCGTCATTATGCTCTCGAACTTGATGGCGATCCTGCTGCAGAGTCTCTCCCTCAAGCTGGGCGTGGCCACGGAACGCGATCTGGCGCAACTATGTCACGAGAGCTATGGGCCGCGGGCGAGTATTGCGCTGTGGGTCGGAGCTGAGATCGCGATCGCTGCCTGCGACTTGGCTGAGGTCATCGGCTCGGCCATCGCGCTGAATTTGCTCTTTCATATTCCGCTGTTCTATGGCGTGCTGATCACCGGGCTCGACGTGCTGTTGATTCTGCTGTTGCAGCGTTGGGGTTTCCGCTACGTGGAGGCGCTGGTGATCGCGCTGATCGGCACGATCCTGGGAATGTTCAGCGTGCAGATGTTTCTGTCGCGACCGGATTATGGGCCGCTGCTGCACAGTCTTTTCATTCCATCGCCCTCGATTGTGGCTAACCCCGCGATGCTCTACATTGCCATCGGCATTCTGGGGGCGACGGTGATGCCGCACAATCTCTATTTGCACTCTTCGATTGTGCAGAGCCGCCGCTACAAGCGCACGCCGGAGGGCAAACGCGAGGCCATTCATTTGGCCAATGTGGATTCAGCGCTGGCATTGACGGTGGCGCTGTTTGTGAATGCGGGGATCCTGATTGTGGCCGCCGCGGTGTTTCATCGCAGTGGGCACCTCGAAGTGGCTGCGATTGAGGACGCCTACAAATTGCTAAGCCCATTGTTGGGTGCGGCGGGCGCGAGCACTCTGTTCGCCGTGGCGCTGTTGGCGTCGGGGCAGAACTCGTCGATCACCGGCACGCTGGCAGGCCAGGTGGTGATGGAAGGCTTCATTCACCTGAAGGTGTCGCCGTGGCTGCGGCGGCTGATTACGCGCAGCCTGGCCATTATTCCTACGATCATCGTGGTTGCGCTGAATGGCGAGCAAGGAACGGAAAAGCTACTCATCCTTAGCCAGGTGATTTTGTCGCTGCAACTCAGTTTTGCCGTGGTGCCGCTGGTGCTGTTTACGGGCAGCCGGAAGAAGATGGGCGAGTTCGTCAACGGCCGTGGCCTGCAAATGGTGGCCTGGTCGACGGCTGTCGTTATCGCAGGACTGAATGCGTGGCTTCTGATTCAGACCGCGATGGGCCAATAGACGCGGACTAGATTCGCGCCCATTCAGCCGCGATTCGATTCAAACCGTGATGGTTTGGATGAAGTCCTGCGCGGTGCCATACGACGGGTCGACGAAGGTGACGTCAGCGGGATCGCGGCGCGGCGTATCGACGGAGAAGACGACCAGCGGCCCTTCGACGATCTCGGGAATGGCGTGGACCGTGTTACGGCGGAAGAACAGGAGCTGGCCGGGCCCTAGTTCGATTGGATCGCCCCCGTCGACGACAAATTTTCCGCGACCTTGAATTACCTGCAAATACTCATCGCACGTCTTGTGGAAGTGCGCCGGAGCTGGGCGATAAATGCGAAAGAGCCGCGAGCTGGCGGAGGGTTCGTCGGTCAGGCGGATATCGATCAGCATCGGTATCGCGGTGGGCGGAAATTTGAGAGCCAGCGCCTGGAGATCGAAGGTGGACGTTGCGACGTTCGATGTCGCGGCCTTTGCCTGATCCATGAAGGACTCCTTTAAAGCGGAACCCGAGCAACAGTGCCCAATTTGGAATTCGTGCAGGGTGGCTCTTCCTTGATGAAAAAGCCACTTGAGATGGGTGCATTTGGGTACACCTGCTCGGATCCCGCTGTAGCGTCTGAACGGCTGCAGCGGCTCAAGCTCTGCCCGCCGCTATAGCATAGATGACATGCGAGTGCTGTCGGCTGCGGAAATGCAAGCCTGCGATCGAGCGACCACGGAGCGGTTCGGCGTGCCGTCGTTGAAACTGATGCGCGCGGCGTCGGCTGCGGTCGCGGGATTTGCCCGCCAGCAGTTTCCGAAGACGCAGCGAGTGACCGTGTTGTGTGGCCGGGGCAATAACGGCGGCGACGGCATGATGACGGCACGCATGCTGGCCACGGCGGGAATGAAGGTGACGACGATCCTTTTGGGCACGCCGGAGGGAATGGCGGGTGATGCCACGGCGGCATGGCGGGAATTGGCGAGTCCTGCGCACGGTCTGATCCACGTGGTGAAGACCGCGGACGAACTTCCACAATACAAAAGCGCACTCGATACGGACCTGATTGTCGATGCAGTGGTGGGCACTGGATTTACGCCGCCGCTGAAAGGGATGGCGCTCGCGGCGCTCGAGTGGATCAAGGGGAACGCTGCGCCGGTGCTAGCGATTGACTTGCCTTCGGGATGGCCGGCGGATGAAACGAGCGCAACGGTGGAGGGACCTGTTTACGCTGCCGATGCGGTGATTACATTTACTGCTCCAAAGCCGGCGCATGTATTCGGACAATTGACGCGGCGCTGGGATCAGCCGATTGTGGTCGCGCCGATTGGTTCGCCGGATGCGGCAATCGTTTCAGAACTAAAGCTGACATGGGCGGGGAGTGCACATGCGCTGACGGAACGACCGCGTGCTGCCGATTCGAACAAGGGCAAATTCGGCCATGTGCTCGTGATTGGAGGATCCCTCGGCAAGTCGGGCGCACCGGCCATGACGTCTCTCACTGCGATGCGCGCCGGAGCCGGTCTCGTGACAGCGGCGGTTCCCGCACCGGTGCTGGCCCCGGTTTCCGTGATTGCGCCGGAGTTGATGACGTCGCCGCTTCCGGCAAACGCTGCTGGACACGTTGCGGCAAAGGGCATTACTCCGGAACTGTTTGAATCGCTCACGAGCGGAAAGACGGTGATCGCGATTGGGCCGGGTCTCGGGCAGGGACCGGGTGTTGTGAAGTTGCTGACCAGCGTGTTTGCGGAAACCAAAATACCTGCGGTGATCGACGCAGATGCCTTGAATGTTTTGTCGGCGAACCCGCAGTTGACTGCGAAGATGGCTCACCTCGGGAAGGCGGGGCGCACCCTGGTACTGACGCCGCATCCGGGAGAGATGGCGAGGCTAGTGGGCAAGAGCGTGGCGGAGATCCAGGCGAATCGGCTGAAGGTTGCGCGCGATTTTGCCGAGAAGAATGGTGTAACGCTGGTGCTAAAAGGCTGGCGCACGTTGATCGCGCATCCGGACGGCGCTGTGGCTGTGAATACCACCGGTAATCCTGGAATGGCCAAAGGCGGCAGCGGCGATATGTTGACCGGCTTGATCGCGGGAATGCTGGCCCAGTATCAGAATGAGACAGCGCGTGCTGTGGAGGCCGCGGTTTATCTTCATGGCCTGGCGGCGGATTTGGCGGTAATCGAGACAGATGAACACACGCTGCTGGCGACGGACTCGTTGCGTGAATTTTCTCGGGCTTTTCGCTTTCGCTTCCGGCGCCCGAACGGTTATGTTTGGTTGCAAGGGGCACTGCGCGCAGTGGACCTCGGTTAGGTCGAGAGATGATCAACGCAGCACGAACCGCGCCGTTTAGATATGTTTGTAGTGGGCTTCCCATGCAGCAGATCATCGAGGGTTGAGGAATGACGAGCGCCACACCGACCGCTGAAGGCAGGATCCACGAGTTCACGACCCAAAGCGGCGCAGACACTGTCGAAGTGGGACGCAAGCTGGTCAAGCTGTTGAAGCCGCCGCAGCTGCTGCTGTTGCGCGGCGATCTGGGCACTGGCAAGACGACGCTGGTGAAGGGCATTGCGCAGGCGCTGGATGCGGCCGAACCTGATGAAGTGACAAGTCCGACATTCACCCTTCTGCATGAATACGAAGGGACGCAGAACGGCAAGCCGGTGAAGCTCTATCACATTGACGTGTATCGCCTGGAAGGCGAACGGCAATTGGAGACGCTGGGACTGGATGAGCTGTTGACGCCGGATGCGCTGGTGCTGGTGGAGTGGGGCGATAAGTTCAAGAGCATCCGCAAGAAAGCGACTGGGGAGATCGCGATCGCATCGGCTGGCGGAGATGCGCGCAAGATCACCGTAACCCTGAAGGAATAGCCACCAGCCACCAGCCACCTGCGGTGGGGCCAACTGCGCTTCGCGCACATGGGCAATTTAAAGTTTCAGTGGTCCCTGTCCCCTAGTTACAGCTGGTTGAATACCGATAAAACTTTGGTTTTCTAGACTGCTCCTGGTGCGCTGGGTATACTTTGGCGCACGGAGTACAACATTTTTATGCAGTCCATTTGGGCGAAAGCCGTTCAGCTTAACGGGCGTCTTGCGCTCATCTTGATGCTGGGCCTGCCTTTGAGGCAGCAGGCATTCGCTGTGACACGGCAGATCCCCGATCGACAAAGTGGTGACAAGGGTGCATCTTCGAGGAATGCAGAGGCAGCGCCTGCAGTCGAAGTGATCAATGGAACGTCGCGAGTGATCAAGGACTTCAATGCACCGCAACCGGCCGGCGGGGTGAGCCGGCATTCCAAGACGGCATCGGCTCCGACGAGCGTGGAAGTCATCAATGGTGCGGCACAAAGAACTGTGGTGCTCAGCCCGAATCAAATGCCTACAGCCAAACGCGTGACTGCTCGGCATAAAGCGGCGCGACGCCATCGAAAAAGAGCGGCGGCTAATGCACATCAGAAGATTCCGGTAGAAGTGATCTGGGGAACCCAGAAATATACAAGATTCTTCGATGTTCCGGCCAAACAGATGAATGGCGGGGCATCCGAACACGGAAATGTATCGCCCGACGTGATTGGGATTGCCTCGACCGAATCACGAGGCATGCCGGGGAAGAGTGGGCCGGTGGTTGTCGGAATATTGTCCGGCGACTCGCAATCTGGAGCGTCGAGCGCGCCTCCTGTTGTGGTTGGAATCGCCTCGAGTGGTTCACAGAGCACAGTGGGAAAAGCGCAGCCGGTGGTTATTGGCATTACATCGAGTGGAGCCCAGGCGGACCGGAATGCAGAGCCAGTTGCCATCGGGGTTGCGCCTCGTCCGGCGAAGCGGCGCCCTTATCGGCCGGCCGCATTAGACAAGCAATAGGAGACTCCAAGCGCGTCATGTTTCGGAGGCTCCCTGCTGAAAGTTGCCCTGGTGCGGACACTCCGACGCTATGCTATTGGGCATGGATGAAGCGAGCGTGCAGCAGCATTTTGCGCGGCAGTACCTGGCAACGCTGGCCATGTTGAAGCAAGCAATCGTGGAGTGTCCCGAGGAGCTTTGGCTGGATTCGAAATATACGAATCTGTTCTGGCACATTGCCTATCACTCAGTTTTCTACACCCACTTATATCTGCACGCAGCGGAGGCGGAATTCCAGCCTTGGGCGAGGCATCGGAAGGACGCGAATTATCTCGGCGGGCGACGGGATACGCATGAGTCCGTGACTCCAGTGGAACCTTACACGCGCACGGACACACTGGAGTATCACGCACTCTGTTGCGAGGAGGTAAAAGCAAAGGTGCCTGCGGTGCCGCTCGATCGGGAATCAGGCTTCTCTTGGTTGCCGTTCAACCGGTTCGAAGTGCATCTCTACAACCTGCGGCATCTCGCGCATCACACAGGACAGTTGGCCGACAGGCTCAGAACGGTCGCGGGTATTGGGATTCCCTGGGTGCTTGGCGGATGAACCAATTCAGAAGCCCATGATGTTGTAGCCGCAGTCGACATAGATGGTTTCGCCGGTAATGGCCGTCGAGAGATCGCTTGCGAGGAAGAGGGCGAGGCCGCCGACTTCCAGTTGATCGACATTGCGGTGGAGCGGAGCGCGGTCGGCGTGGGTCCTCATCATCTCTGTGAGATCGCCGACGCCGCGTGCGGCAAGAGTTTTGATCGGACCGGCGGAGATGGCGTTGGCGCGGATGTTTTTGGGGCCGAGATTCCAGGCGAGATAACGAATAGTCGACTCGAGTGCGGCCTTGGCCACGGCCATGACGTTGTAGTTGGGGACGACCTTTTCGGCGGCGTAATAAGTGAGGGTCATGATGCTGCCGCCTTCCGTCATGAGCGGAACAGCGCCTCGACTGACGGCGATGAGCGAGTAGACGCTGACATCGAGCGCGGTGCGGAAGCCTTCGCGGCTGGTGTTGATGAACTCGCCGCGTAGTTCAGTGGCGGGCGCGAAGGCGACGGCATGAACGAGGACATCAAGCTTGCCGTACTTTTCTTTCAGGGTGGCAAAGAGAGTGTCGATTTCGCTGTCGACCGAGACATCGCACTGGAAGCCGGAGGCGCCGGGGAGTTCCTTGATGAGGTCTTCGGCTTCGAGCTTCATGCGTTCATTCTGATAACAAATGGCGAGTGTGGCGCCGGCGGCGTGCAGCTTCTGGGCGATGCCCCAGGCGATGGAGCGCTTGTTGGCCAGCCCAAAAACCACAGCTGTCTTACCTGCCAAATCGATCATGCTTGTTTTGTTCCTCGATCGTCCGCGCGAAGAGCGGAGAAGTTGCTGGCGCTACCAATGTTTAGGATACCAGTCGGCATTCGGCGCTACAGCGGTTCCAGAGTTGCTGTATCTCGAAACCACCGCGGCTAAGTGGCTTTTTCTTCAAGAAAAAGCCACCTCATACGATTTCAGAAAGGACATGTGAACTCTGGAACCGCTTCAGCCGCCAAGATCGACGAGTTCGACGTTGCCGACGGGGCGGCCGAGAAAGCGGGAGCCGAGTCGCTCGAATTTTTCTACGGAGTCGGTGGCGAAGAACCGGACCTGCGCGGTCGGCGAAATGCGGCTTGCGCCGCCTGACAAAGCGATGGAATCCGATACGGTTTCATCCTTGCCGTTGATGAGATGTACTGCGGCGTCGGCCGCGGATTCTGCCGAGTCGATGACTTTCATTCCTGCGGGCACAGCGCGCTCGATGAGCGGGCGTAGCAGCGGATAGTGGGTACAGCCGAGGACCAAGGTGTCGGGCTTGAGGTCCCGCGAAGAGGCTTCGTTGAGGAGCTCGTCGAGATAGATGCGGATGACCTGATCGGTGACCGGGTGGTTGGTCCAGCCCTCTTCGACGAGAGGGACGAGCAGGGGACAGGCTTTTTCCAACGCGCGCAAACCGAGTGCGCTGCACGCGGCGGCGTATGCGTGGCTATGTACGGTGGCGTCGGTGGCGATGACGAGCACGTCGCCTGTCCGCGAAGAGACGCGAGCGGTGGCTGCGCCAGGTTGAATGACGCCGAGTACTGGAACGGGCACGGCAGCCTGGATGGCATCGAGGGCGAGGGCGCTGGCGGTGTTGCAGGCGATGACGAGGAAATTGGCACCCTGCTCGCGGACAAGGAATTGCGCACTTTCGACGGCGTAGCGGGCGATGGTGCGGCGCGATTTGGATCCGTATGGAAGGCGAGCCGTGTCGCCGATGAATGCAAAGTGCGCATGGGGCAGGCGGTCGATGAGCGCGCGCAGTACGGTGAGGCCACCGAAGCCCGAATCGAAGACGCCGATGGTTGGTGCGATGCGTGGCGAGTTGGTTTGCGGAGAGCTCACGGATTCGTACCTCCCGTGGGAACGGCGTCGGCAGTCAGATAAGTGCGCGTAAGGTCGGCGTGGCCGGCGAGATTGGGGCGCTGTTGGCCATCCACAAGAAAACGGACCTGCGTGACGTGGGGAAGGTTGGCGCGAAGTGTGCCGCAGATGGAGAGAACAGTTAACGTTTCAGTCTCGAGGCCGGAAGGATGGCTCGCGGCGAAGTTGCCGGTGAGATTCACGACGGCCAGCTCATCACCGGAATTCTGCGCGTCTTTCGAGCCGGGGACGGGCAAAAGGAAGACCTGTGCGACGCCGGAAGCTCCGCCGGTGACGGGGTGGGCCGCATCGGGCGCGGCATAAAGATCAAGCAATTCGCCCAGGAGCACACGGGCGCGCGCACTCGGATCGGCGGGAAGCGGCAGGGAACGCGCCTGTACCAGCAGCGAGCCATCCGCATCGTTCGCCACAAGCAGTGTGGCTCTTTCGGTGGGCGCGATCTCGGGAGCTTTGGTAGGCGCGGAATCTTCGCCGGCCAGAAGGCGCTGATGCGCGCGCTGGCGCAGGTGC
>Ga0181526_10003474_pt1 | contig 12839 bp, 11 predicted proteins | sample PEATcosm2014_Bin_35_FD_119750 | JGI IMG/M metagenome (GOLD analysis project Ga0181526, IMG submission 119750) | Peatland microbial communities from MTU Mesocosm Facility, Houghton, MI, USA - PEATcosm2014_Bin06_30_metaG | ecosystem: Environmental > Terrestrial > Soil > Wetlands > Peat | place...
CTCTGCCCCTGCCCACCCTGCTTTGCCGCAATCAATTCAAATCGAAAAATGCGAGTTATACGTTATCACCCTTAGTATGTATCGGTTATAGCGGGCGACCCGATTTTAGCCGGACACTACTGACCCCCACTCAACTGTACAAGCCTGGCAGCAAAACCTGAACAACGGCGAAGTGACCCTCAACGGTGTCACCGCCACCGGAAGCGAATCGGTGACTGCAGGCCACACTCTTTTATGGAACCGTCCACCCTGGATCGAGAAAGACGCCCCTCAGCACTTCGAAGTCCTGTTTGATGACCCCCATCTGTTGGCCGTCAGCAAACCCAGCGGGTTGCCCACCCTCCCCGGCGGCGGCTTCCTGGAAAACACCCTCCTACGCTTGGTGCAAAAGCATTTCCCCAACGCAAACCCTGTCCACCGGCTGGGCCGAGCCACCTCGGGCATCGTCCTCTTCGCCAAAACAGCGCAGGCGGCCTCCATTCTAGAGGCAAGCTGGAACACGCCCATAATTCAAAAAATCTACCGGGCGCTGGCCCAAAACACTGCTCAGCACGACGCCTACGAAATCCTCACACCCATCGGCCTCGTGCCCCACCCGCGCCTCGGTTCCGTGTGGGCCGCCAACCCAAGTGGCAAACCGTCAAAGTCATTGGCAAAGGTGATCTCACGCAACCCCAGCACCACAACATTTGAGGTATGCCTAAACTCGGGCCGCCCTCATCAAATCAGAATCCATCTGGCATCCATCGGCCATCCCCTGGTTGGCGATCCACTGTATGGCTTAGACGGCCAGCCTCTTGAAAATCTCCCCGGCCTCCCCGGCGATGGAGGATATTTCTTGCACGCCCAATTTTTGAAATTCCACCACCCCATCACCGGAGAACAAATCAATCTTGAGGCAGCTTTGCCATCCGGATTCTCATCGCATCAGTAGGTTCACGGCGGGAATCAAATCAGGGTGGCCGTTGAAACCTGCGCGAACTCGCCATTCCGAATCCCAACGAAGCGAGTTTATTACATTCCGATAATGGTGGTTAAGAGAACCCACGCGCCTAGCTTTTCCAAGCTGCACGGATAGATCCCCTGAAGCGCCTTCCCGACGGTATTCCGGAGCTTGACGGCGTGGAACGCCGACGCAACTGGGATGACCAAGCTCACGTCGGGTCCAAGATGCCGACCACACGACCAGAACCGAAAATCACGACCGAGTCGGAACTGGAAGAGCGGTTTGGTTTGCTAACCGGCCACACGCGGGACGAAAGGTGGCAGTGCAGTGCCATGAAATCCATCGATTGCCGCACAGATTCTCAACCCAAGGCGAGCTTTAGGAACTCGGGCTTCCCACGCAATCCGCCGCTATAGCCCCTCGCGAATCTTTACTGCTCTGCCCGCATCCCACCCGCGCGCTCTCTCAACATTTCAATTCAGTCCTCTTTCCGACCTTCACCGGCTGCCGGCGAGCCGCGCAAGTGCGCGGCTCGCTCAAGCCCTTATGCAATTTCTCCCAGAAAGGCTCTCCATGCTGCACGTCATTACTCTTTACTCGGTCGCGGCCGAGGCAGCCGACCCCTTTGTCCGCTCCATCCGCTGGGGCGGCGAGTGGCATACCCTCGCTCGCAGCCTCGCGCCTGCTCTCAGCGCAACCGACCTGCTCGAACGTCAGTCGTCCCCGATGCCGCCGTTCCTTTCCCGCTCTTCAGTTCTGTTCGTCTGCCTTGACTTTTGGAGCTCAGCGGAAGCCTATCGTCGCGCCTGCCGGCAGCCGGCACTTCAGGCGCTGCTGCTCGCCCGCCGGCGGATGGCGAGCTCCGCATTCGAATTGGGTGAGTTCTGCTTTCCCGCGCCGATTGAAATCGAGAGCCTGGTCCCGCCAGCGGCGGCGCGAGGCTGACGATTCTGCGCTCCGCAACATCCACGCGGCATTTCTTCAACCAAGCAACCTTGAGGAAAACATATGCAAGAAGAAAAGACCACTTTGCGCACGGAAGCCATTGCGCCCTCGGCCGCTGAGCTCGCGCGGAATCTGGGGCGGAGATTGAGGTACCTGCGAGCCCAAAAGGGGCTCACACAGACGGAGCTTTCGAGCAGAATGCGGACGTCCCGGGCATACCTGAGCAGGGTCGAGAATTCCAAGGTGCTACCTCGATATTTAACGCTCGCCCGGCTCGCGGCCTGCCTCGGCGTGCACCTCGCGGAACTCGTGGGCGGTGAAGCCGGACGTCCAGGCGATGGATCGCGAAATCCTAACAGCGAGACTGTGCCTCATTAGACTCATTCGTGAGCCCGGTGACGATCGAGTGTCCCAGTTCCATGCCATGATTGCTTTCGGAGGGGCATGAATCATGGAAGATGCAATGGGCTGGGAGGCAGGGGACCGAAGAGAACAACCGCAATCGGTTGACTGCTACCCGATCAGCTGGATCACGACAGACGAGTTGGAAACGGAACTTTTCAATGCGATCGTGAAAGATTTTTCGGCGAGTAACGATGAGGAAGTTGAGGAAATCGACGATTACCTTGATGGTGATGAAGAATATGAAGACGAAGCCGATCGGAGGCGGTCCACACTAAGTCTCCTGGCCAGCTTGCGACCGCAGCTTGCAGAATTACTTGGCGGCCCGTCCGCCGAGTCGCACAAATTCTAGGCCGCACACCCCGCTCGGCGCGGAACTCCTGACCGGATTCTCGGTCCGGTGCGCCGGGGCCGGACGATGAGAGACACATTCGGGATTTCTTTGGGCAGTCTTCCAACTCGCGCAGAAAGGATCTCCGGCATTTTGCGGCCGATCCAATCAGGCCGCACTTGTTCCTGGCTGTGAACTGTCGCGGCTTGACAACCATGCCGTCGCCGTCCGCCGCCGTCAATTCCTGCCACCATCTGACAGCTTCAAAAACAGCTTGGCCCGCGAAGACGCCGCAGGTTCCGAGATGGGGATTGTGTTTGGCTGGGAATGGTAAGATTAGAACATCGTTGTTATCTGTATAACTATTAACCATAGTATAACTTCCGAGTAGCCGGTCATCCGACCGCGATCCGGATTTGAGGAAGCTACTTTGACACCCAAGACGGGACTGACTCGGGAGCAAATCATCCGATCCGAATAGATTGAATCGAACAGAACCGGTCGTGTCGGTGAGGGTGAACCCGGTGCGGACCTATTCGCGGACGGTGATTATCCGGAATTGCGGAGGAACGAAATCGAGGTCGCTGGCTTCGCGGACTGCCAGTTCAATTTGCGCTTGCATAACCTCAGCTGGAATTGGATTCTGATAATCCACGAGCGAAGATCGCAGTGCTTCTAACGGTGTTTTTCCTTCGGTGCGAACGATGCGGTAGACCTTTACCGCGAGGGCTTCGGCAGCTCCTGGAGTCAGCAGCAGAGGCATCCTATCTTTGACCTTGTCAAACTCCGTATCGCCAAGCGGCACGCCCCGCCGCAGGCAAAGTGTCTTCATCAGATCGAAACTCTCTTGCGCGTTCGAGGTGGGGAAGAGCGGGATCTTCACATCCACCCGCCCCGGACGCTTTAGATCGACTTCGATCAGATCGGGTCGGCTGGAGGCGAGAACCCAGATGAGCTTACCGCGGTTGGTCGAGTTGCCCATCTCTTCGGCGAGCATGGAGTAAACGCGGCCGGAGAGTCCGGAGTCGTTTCCACCGGAATCGCGCCGCCCAATCGCCTGGTCGGCTTCGTCGATGAAGACATAGCAGCGGCCGAGCGCCTGCAAAAGACGGAAGATCTTTTCAAGATTGCCTTCAGTAGAGCCCACCCACTTATCGCGAAAGTTCTTCAGCTTGACGACCGGAACTCCTGCTTCGCCGGCGAGACACTCGACCATGAAGGTCTTGCCGGTACCCACCGGTCCGCAGAGAAGATAGCCTTTCGGAATGGCCTGCAGGTCGTTATCGCGCCAGAGCGCAATGTCCTGACGCAGCCAGGCTTTGACTTTCTCTTGCCCCGAGATGTCTTGCAGCGTCCGGCTGGATTGCACAAACTCAATCAGGCCGTTGCAGTCGACCTCAACAAGCTGCTTCTTCAATTTGACGAGATCGTCAGGGCAAATCTCTCGCCCGGCGTGCTCTTTAGTCTTGAGCATGGTCTCAACGGCGTTGAGCGACGACCCGACAAGCTGCGACGAGATGCCTTCGAGATTCCGCTTGTATTCATCGAGCGCCTTCTCATACTTCGGCAATAAAGTTTGGAGCGCTGTCTTCAACTCCGCTGCGGTGGGCAACGGGATCTTGCAGCGAGCCGTGCGTGAGTTGTTGACGATGAGCGGATGAAGGTCGTTGATGTTTTCAACCAACAGAAAAGTAGCTAAAGAGTGCGCGGCAAGCAGAGAATCGCTGGCCCAGTCCCGCACCAGGCTTGCCAGCGCGCTCAGGTCGTAATCCAGCCCGCCCTGCACCGCGGGTGACACCAAATCCGCGTTGCGAAGGATACAGGCCACCTGCAAATCTGTGCGATTGATGCGCGACAGGTTCGCGACGTAGCGGAAGTAATGCGTAAGCCTCTCGATTGCGGCCCTGGGCGATTTCGGCAACTCCGGCGACTGCTGCAAGGCAGGCCACTTGGAGAAGAGCTCACCGCCCTTTTCCACTCGGATGCCGTTGCCGAGATCGTAACTGAGCACGACGTCAAATCGCGGAAGCATCACCTGAAGGAGAAAGTCGTTGAGGCTGCCGAGATGCGTGTCAGCATTTGAAGGAATCAACACCTGGTCGTTCACATTGCCATAGATAATGAATTGGCTGGCCGCGTTGCTCTCGTAAAGTTGAACGGCATCGCGCGCCCACTCCGGCAGCGCAAGCGACAGAGCAGCGTTGGCCGCCGGCAGCGCGGGAGCTTCGCTCACTAGGAAGCCTCCTGTTGCGGCTTTGCACTTGCGAACTTGCTGTCAAGCTGCGTGATTGCAGGCTCATCTTCGCCGAAGATGCCCCCGCCGATCAAATCGCTGGCCAACTCAATATCGCTAGAGATCGTCTGGGGCTTTCCCTGCATAGTGGCGTTCTCAAGGACAAGGTCTACCTGTGCTTCGATACGCATGCAGTCGCTGTCGATCTCCTGCAGTGTGTCTTTGCGCCGCTGAATATTGGCGAGCCGTTTCTGTAGCAGGCTCAAGGTCGCCGATTTCGACTCGCGGAGCGACCCCGGATGATTCTCGTCGCGAAGATCGGCTTCAAGACCGTCGACTCTAGCCTGAAGACTCTGTTCACTTTCGTTATTGCTTGCCGAGAGCAGATGGTGACGCGCAACCAGCAGCTTGAGGTAGTTCCATCCAAGCCGGCTGAGCGCTTCGCTGTTGGAATCGATAACGTATCCTTCCGCCTGCTCACTGCGAAAAACGTCCAGAATCTTGTTGCACTTTGAATCGAGCGCGGCGAGCTTGCGCTGCTGCTCCGGTTCCAGTAGTTGAACAAGTTTCTGGCGACGGCTCTCGTCGTCATCTCCGGAAGCTCGCAGTTGACGTGCCTGGACAACCCTCTGGAATCGCGGATTGAAAGCGAGTGCGGTAACGAACGCAACCTCGGCGGCCAGGCCCACAAGCCATATCGCGGGTTCTGCCACGCCAAGAATAGCAAAGGCTACAGTGGCGAGAACATTCACTGGTATGCGCCCGAGCCCTGGCACGTCCACGCCAACCAGGAACGCCGATTTGATATAAAGCCACACCTTGAGTCTCGGGTCCCTTCTTCGACGCTACTGCTTCACGGCCGCAGGCCCCATGGATTTCACCGGAGGCTGGACCGCCGCGTCGTCGTCCCGTGAAACCGCTGGATCCAGCGCTATGCCTTCCTTTGCGGCAAAATCCGCCAGCGCCTGGTCGGCCAGAGCCTTCTGCTCGGACTCTTTCACGATCACGCCGGACATATCCATCGAATCGCGAGCTACACGCGCACGGCCAGCCGCTTTCTGTCTTTCTTCCTCAACGATGTTGCCCAGGCGATCCAGGGTCTCGCCCGAGCCGCCAATTTGGGTGATCATGCCGCTTGCCATCTCAGTCAGCTCCGCCATCGCGCGCTTCATCTTCATGTCGCTGATACCCGCTTTGAGAGATTCGATCTTGGCTCTTGCTGCGTTGATCGCGACATCGCGCGCCTTGATGAGATCCTTGTAAGTAGACTCGGCCTGCGCGAGCTGCCGGCGATTCTCATCGAGCTCACGGTCCACAGTTTGCAGGCGCAGGGCATACTGGCTCGCGGAATCCCGATTGCCGGCGCGCAGATTTGCAGTAACCTTGGCATGAAGGTCGCGCTGCTCATTCTCCTGCCGGCGCACCTGTGCAATGAGCCCTTCGCATAACCCCGCGTGGGTGGCGAGTCCCTGGTTGTACTGGCCAATCTGCTTGCGCAGATTCTCCTGCTCCACTTCGAGTAGCGCCTCGGGGTTCTGGCGCTCCAGCCCGGAGATGAACAGGCTGAAGAAACCGCGGATGAGATTCGATAGTCGCTTGAGCATAACTGAAGAGGCCTCCCAGGCCAGTCCCGTTCGGGCTGAATCTATCGGTTGCCTTGTGTGCGCTGCCAACTCGCGAGCAGATTGTTGACCACTTCCGCGCTCGGTGGGTCGCAGATCTTCTGCAAGTCTACCCGCACCCCGTTATCTGCGAATTTGACGAACGGACTATCAGGAGACTTGATCGGAACGTCGGTGTTCGCCGGACGAAACCCATGCACCAGCGCCTGTTTCTGGATTGGCTCCGAGAGCAGGAACTGCAGGAACTTATCTGCCGCTTTGCGCTGATCGGGGGAACTCCAGGACGCGTCGATGATGTAATATGGGCTCTCGTTCCAGGCGTTATACTCAGGATAGATCACGCGGAGCTTTCCCCAGCGTCCTTCGGCGTTGTTCAGGTAATCGATCGCGACACTTTCATAGACGAGCATGGCGTCGTAAGACGACGGACCCTTGAGAACCATCTCTCTCATCATATTGCCGGTACTATTGCTCAACCCGCTCGTTCCCCGCTCCAACTCCGAGAGCCATTGCTGGAACTCCGGATTCACGACGTCTGCCACGTCGAGCCCCCTGGTCTTCTTATGATAGTCATAAGCGGCCAAAACAATGGCCATGAGGCCGGAGTTCGACTGGTTGGGGTGCGTATGTCCGAACTTGAAGAGTCCCCATTCCGGTTGATTGGCAATGGCCGCCCATCCGGATTTCTCCTGCAACGCATCGTGCACCGTGGAGAGGTTCATGACGTGGTACTTCTTCACGAATGCCTGGTAGCGCTCGTCCCAGACGACAAAGACCATCGGAGTCAGTGCCAGCGGCTCCTCTTTGAGGATTGGATTGCCGTTGTACTTGATCTGCCATTCCTGGACGAAGATGTCTTTGTATGCGGCGCTTGCCGGCGACCACACGTTGATCCGCTGGTCTCCGCCAATGATGGCATGCGCGCCTTCGAGCGAACCCATGGGAATCAGGTTGACCGTGATCCGCTTGCCTTCGGAGGTCTTCTCCCATTCGCTCACCGCCCACTGTAGCCAGCGCTCCTTCTCCGTCCCATAGGCGATGCCGATCTGCACCTGTGGACCGCCTCCAAGCACGCTGGAGGAAGTTGGAATCGCATCTCTAAGCGATTTCTTCCCGGTGAACAGGTAGTAGGCTCCAAATGCACAAGCGGCTATGAAGAGGAAGATTGTGATCTTCCCCAGAACCGTAAGCCGCGGACCTTCGGGAGTCGGATTGATTGGATCCATGGTTCGCTCGGTACCTGTTCTGCGACCTCTAGAAGAACGTTGAGATGTCTTTGAAAACGCCGACGATGTTCTGTGGCGTTCCTTCGTAGGAGTTGGCCTGGGTCGCATCTGCGACGTTTTTCAGAATATCCTTCCGCGCGTCGCTTCCGTAAGCAATGGTGAATACATGGATGGTGTGCGTCTCCCCATCGTATGCGATGCGGCGCATCAACTCGGCCAGCTTCATCTTGCTTTCGGTGTCCTCGCCGTCGGTGAGCACAACCACAGACAAGATACGGCCATCGTGTCCCTTTTGAGCCTCGGAAAGGTGCTGATAAGCAGCGTCAATGGAATCGTAAAGTGCGGTGCCGCCTTGCGCGAAGAGTGAATCGACGGTGTGCTGAAGAGCTTCGCGGCCGGTCTTGATTGGAACGTCGGTGCTGGCCCAGGTGATCGTGCTATTGAACGGGACCAACGAAAGCCGGTCGTCGTCGGAGAGCAACGACACAAGCTGCTTTGCACCGTTGCGAGCGTTCTCGATCTTTCCTTCGTCGTTCATGCTGCCCGAGGTGTCGAGGACCAGAACCACGTCGGCGGCGCGCTTCTTTTGCGCCCAGAGCTTGAGAATCGCATCCATCACCGGCACGGACGGAACTTCCAGGGTCGTCTTCGGCTCCCTGGGATCGACGCCATGAGCGGTGTCGATCGGCGCAGCCAGCGGCACTTCGACGGACCCCGGCCTGAAGCCGTAAGTAATCGCGCTCTCCTGTTGCGGCTTTGCGAGTAGGTATTGGATGTAGACCTTGGCGGCATCGCGATGCGCCTGCGTCACCCAGTCCCGCTGCACGACTCCGATGGGATGATCGCTCCAGAAAGTGCCTTCCTTGGGGTAGATTGCGACCACCGGGAAGGACATGTTCGACTGGCCATAGGATTCGATGACCATGTTTTCATAGAGCACTGCGGCTGACAAATACTGCGGCCCGGCGGCAAACATCTTGCGCCCGAAGAAGCCTGTCGAAGATCCGTAGTGAACCACGGACTTCTCAATGCCACCGAGAAACTCCCCCGTGTGGGGCTTAGCCACATCGGCAGTCGTCAGGCCGGCAGTCTTCCCACTGGCGGCATACACTTCGGCAAAAAGAGAGATCAGCCCGCTGTTACTGAACTGCGGGTGCGTATGTCCAAACTTGAACTGTCCCCACTGCGGATATCCGTAGGCCTTCCATCCGGTCTGATTGCGGGAAAGGGCGAGGATATCGGCCCAGCCGATGGGCTTCTTTCCCCACCCGATCGCCTCAGCCATCGGTTTCCACATGGCGATAACGACCGGCGACAAAACCAGATTGTCTGTCGGCCCAATCAAGTCCTTGCCGGTCTTGCTCTGCGATTGAGCATTGCCCAGCTTGATGAACGCCGTGGATGCGGGACTGACGATATGAGGCTGGCGGCGCCCTTCAAGCACCTCGTCGATGCACTCTCCCGACCCCATGGGGAAGGCGCGAACAAAGATGCGTTTTCCGCCGGGCGCGCGATGGTCCTCGGCGTTGAACCTGTCGGTGACTTCTTTGATCCACTTTTCTTTTTCCGAGCCGTAGGAGAAGACCAACTCGATTGAGCCGGGAGCGGGTTCGGTTTCGGTGCCGGCAGCAGGTGCTTTTTGAGAAGACTTGCACCCCGCCACACACCCTGCAACTGCTGTTAATAGGCTGATAATAAAAACGATAGATGCTGGCGCAACGAGCTTTGCGCTCAGACGACCGCGCCAAGAACGAGTCCAGCGGGTGGATTTCATAATGTCTCCGAGTATTTATCTTACATTCTAGTGCGCCATCTGGAACCGTCGAATCCAGACAAGAGCTCGCTGTAAAGAATTAACAGAAATGCAACATTTCTGTTGCGGATATCGGTCTGGCTACGAGCGGTATCCGGATCGTTGAATGCGCTTGCGTTGCCCGCGTCCCGAGAGTGTGGTCGCCGACTCGGACCTTTCACGATTCTTCGCCCTCGAAGGCAATGTCGCCGGCTAGAAACAGGGTCGTGCCTGAAATGCCGGTCACTCAGTCGCAATCCGAATATCCTCCCCAAGCGCCGCAGTGCCGACAGCGGAAAAGGTACGCGAGGGGGCTACCGTTTATGTCCATCTGATTGAAATAGTCAGCCCACTCTTCATCGTCATAACCGGACTCAGATCTGATGAAGTCATATGCAGCGCGGTCCAGGCTTTCCAGCTCTGGTTTCCCGGCAAAACCTACGAAAATGGCCGCGTCGTTGCAGTGCGTATACCATTTCTCCTGCTGCCATCCGATGAAGCAAGGAGTGCGAAAGCAGATTTCGTCCACAACAGCCTTTGGTGGGGTAACCCAATCCCCATACCCTCCAACACCTAAAGGGTCTGCAAACTCGACTCCAAACATACGATGGGCCGTTCCATCCGCAATGCACCATGGGCAGAGGCGTTCGTCAAGTTCGGCCTTACAAAACGTCGGCCCAGCATAGATCCACCCTCGGGACTTCCCGCACGCGAGACACTCAGTAGTTGAGGAGACGATTGAACCGGTCGCAACCGGGTCTGGATGGTAGGTGAAATGCGGAAGAACTGCTTCGCCTGCTTCGACCATTAGGAAAGCCTATATCATTTGAGGGTGATCTTCCACGCGAGAAATCCAAAAGTCGTGGCAGCATGAGAGCCGCCTCGCAGATGTTCCGAGAGGATCGCCAATCCGTCTCCAACACGACTCCGGGCGCAAAACGGGGTTCTGTCCATATGGCCGGTACACTAGGAACAGCCAAGGGCCAGGAATAAAATGACGGCATGGCTATACCAGAAGGCTGGACAGACGATATGAACGTGACGATCCGTCCGGATCGCACGGTTATGGAACTCACGAATGCCGTGATGGAAAGCGTTCAGAACTATAACGGCGAACTGGAAGTAGTCCGTGCAATTGCCAACGAGTTCGGAATGTCAGATAGCGATGCATGGCTGGCGTTTGATCGAGTGCAAGGCGGAATCATTCGCGCTCTGACAGCGCGACCGACCAACTGTCCTGGAGAAGATTACCGATCACCCGATCAAGCGCATCCATGAACTGCTGCCTTGGAACGGTGCCGCTTCAGATTCCGTTCTCGCCTAATCTCAAATGTCCACTTGCAAAAATACGTGGACATTTATTTTTCTCCGAGAATCTCATTGCCAATGAGCATGTCGGAGAAAAGATAGCTCGCAACCGACGCACGCGGAGAGATTAACGGCCCCGTGCGATTCCTGCCTAGACAAATCCGAACTCTGTCTGTTCCCCTACTGGACGGTGAGAGTGACTACCCCCGAACTGGTTACCTGGTGCGTCTGCGGTGGCGGCGTGCTACCTCCGCTTTTCCCACCGCAGCCGGTATTGAACGCCAAGGTAGCCATTAGGAGCAGCCCTAGAGAAGCGGTCATCCAAATACCGCGCGCGACCAGCTTTCTCCTCAAGAACAGGAGTGGTATTAGAAGAATAGGAAGCAGAATGAACGCAGAGGCCGCTTCTGGCAACGTTTCAGTAAAGACTACTGTGATCTGATACGTACCCCCCGGTGTCGTTGAGGATGTTGTGATCGTTACCGCGTTGGTCGTGGAGGAATAGCTGCAACTTGCTCCGCTCGGTAAATTGAGGCACGTGACAGAAACGTTTGTTGTCGAGGATGGCAAAGTCACCGGATAGGTGACCGACGAACCTGGAGTCACTGTGGCCGTCACGGTCGTGAACGTTGGAGGGGTTATACCAGATCCTGCAGAATCGACCTCGAATTGCATCGAGTTCGACGTACCGCCGCCCGGAGCTGGAGTTTGCACAGTGATCGACGTGATGCCCGCAGTTGCGATCTCGGCTGCTGGAACCTGCGCGGTTAGTTGTGTCGCGCTCGCGTACTGTGTCGCGAGCGCCATCGAGCCCCAATAGACTGTGGAAGTCGCCGCGAAACCCTGGCCGCTTACGTTCAGGTTGAAGGCCGCACCACCTGCACCGATAAATGCAGGCGAGAAGCTATTGATGACTGCCACGGGATTGGTCACTGCCAATGTCACTGATCCGGTCACCGTGTTGTAGTCACTTGCGTCGGTGGGGGTGAAGGACACACTCTCGGACGGCGTACCCATTCCAGGCGTGGTGGTGGAAGTCGTCCACGCAAAGCTGCCCGCTGGCAATGCACTTCCTCCGCTCAGCGTCGAGGAGCTGAGCGACTGCCCGTAGGTAATCGCGCTGGCCGTAGGCCATACCGACACTGTGGGAGTGGCTTTGCCGATGGTGAAGTTGGCCGTGCCGTAAGTGATCGTGTAGTTGCCCAGCACCGCGGCCGGGCTCAGTGTCGCGCTGATTGCGTACGGTCCGCCCGCCACCATCTCGCCTGCTGCACGGCTGTACGTGGCGGTTACGTTGTCCGTAGCTACAAATCCACTCAGCGTTCCTGTAAGTGTTGGGTCCGCAGTGCCGTACGTCTTGCTGGCTGCCGCAGGCGTCACCGAGGCCGCCGCCTTGCTGATGGTGTCGCTCACCGTGCCGCTGGCCGTCGTGTAGTTGCCGCTGGCCTCGGTGAAGCTCCATGCGTCGGAAGCGTAGTTGCCAGCTCCAGTGTGCGTAGTACCGCTCAGCGTAAAGCCCGAAGTCGACAGCGCTACGCCGCCGATTCCCGTCGCCGTGCCTGTCGCCGTGTGCGCACTGCCGTCGTAGGTAACGCTATAGGGCGTCACCGTCGCCGTGGGCGTCGCCTTGGAGATTGCGTCACTCACCGTACCACTGGCTGTCGTGTAATTGCCGCTGGCATCGGTGAAGGTCCACGTGTCGGATGCGTAGGCGCCAGCACTGGTGTGCGTCGTGCCCGAAAGTGTGAAGCCAGAACTCGACAGCGCTACGCTGCCGATGCCCGTCGCCGTGCCTGTCGCTGTGTGCGCACTGCCGTCATAGGTGACAGTGTAAGGCGTGACCGTCACCGAGGCCGTTGCCTTGCCGATGGCATCGCTCACCGTGCCACTGGCCGTCGTGTAGTTGCCGCTGGCTTCGGTGAAGCTCCACGCGTCGGATGCGTAAGTGCCAGCGCTGGTGTGCGTCGTGCCCGAGAGCGTGAAGCCAGAACTCGACAGCGCTATGCCGCCGATGCCCGTCGCCGATCCCGTCGC
>Ga0181526_10003476_pt1 | contig 12836 bp, 11 predicted proteins | sample PEATcosm2014_Bin_35_FD_119750 | JGI IMG/M metagenome (GOLD analysis project Ga0181526, IMG submission 119750) | Peatland microbial communities from MTU Mesocosm Facility, Houghton, MI, USA - PEATcosm2014_Bin06_30_metaG | ecosystem: Environmental > Terrestrial > Soil > Wetlands > Peat | place...
ATGCCGAAGGCGGAAGAAATCTGCCACAACCTCGATCTTTATTCGTCGGTTGCGTCGTGCTCGTCGGGCGTCAAGCTGACGCAGGCGCAAATCGTGCTGCTCGGCAACAAGCCGGGAGCCGGCGGCCGCTATCGCATCGGCCATTCGGTGATGAAGGACGCGCTCGACATCGACGGCATTTATGATTCGATCCGCAATGCCGGCCTCGACTTGCCGGAACGGCCACGCGCCGAGGATCTCGGCGGCCGCGTCGTCAACTGCTTCATGAAATGCGAGGCCGACCGGCGCGGCACGCTTCGCGGCCGCCGTCAGATCATGATGGACGATTCCGACGTACCCTGGCACCGTCACATCAAGGCCGCGGTCGGCGGCGTTGCCGCGACCGCGATCGGCGACGCGGCGGTATTCGTGTCCGTCGACGCCATGCATCAGGGCCCGCAAGGCGGCGGACCTTGCATCGCCATCGTCGATCTTGGCGAATAATGACGGCATAGGTCTTGCACAATAGAGCGGCGCGGCCGGTGTTCCCGAGCCGGGCCAAAACCGGAGTAAGTCGATGAAGAAACTTCAGGTTCAAAACCTTCTGACCATGCTCTGCGGCCTCGTTCTGGCCGCCGGCTGCATGATGGCGTGGACCACGGCGCCCGCGCATGCCGATCCGGACAAGGTCAAGGTCGGCGTCTTTCCCATCAGTTCGTCGCTGCCTTATTTTGTCGCGATCAATCTCGGCTACTTCAAGGACCTCAACATCGAGCCGGAGACCACGACACTCATGGGCGGCCCGCCAAACGTCGCGGCCCTGATCACCAATCAGATCGAGGTGTCCGCCGTGCTGGTCACGCTCGAAGGCCTCAATGCCGACGTGAAGAAGCCCGGCGTCGCCATGTATGTCGCCATGCACAGCCAGAACACGACCTACAAGATGGAGCAGTTTGTCGTGCGCTCCGGCCTCGCCGACAAGGTCAAGACGCTCGCCGACTTCAAGGGTCTCAAACTGATGTCGGCGCCCGGCCCCGCGAATCTCAACACCGCGAAGGGCATCCTGGCCAAAGTCGGATTGAAGGACGGCGACTACACCATCGACCAGCTCGACATGGGCCAGCACGTCAATGCGATGAAGGCCGGCACTTTCGACGGCGGCTACACGCTCGAGCCGGCGGCCACCATCATGCACAATCTTGGCATCGCCGACACCGTCGAGGCAGGAGTCATCGCCAAATATATTCTGGGCAGTCCGGACGCCGACGCCTATGCGGCGGGCTGCGCGTTCACCACTGAATTCATCAAGAACCGCCCCGACGTCGCCAAGCGTTTCGCGCAAGCCTGGTCGAAGGCCATCGACTACATCCACGCCAATCCGGATGCGGCGCGCAAATATCTCGCCAAGAATACGATGACGCCCGACAACGTCGTCGAATCGGTGCCCATGCTCGGTTACATCATGACCAAGGACATGAGCCCGAAGCAGCTCGGCTATTTGCAGGAGTTCGCCGATTTCGGTCAGCAGATCGGCGTCGTTCCGGAAAAGATCGACGTGAAGCAGGATCTCAAATCGTTCTGATGCGCATAGCCGCGATGAGTGACAACTGATGAGCGCCGCGCCGCACGCCCTTCGATCGCAATCGGCGGGCGTGCTGTCGCCGTATCAAGAGGCCGCAGCAAAAAAGCGGCCGCATGTCACCATCCGCGGCCTGAGTAAGCATTTCGGCACCACCGTCATCTATGACAAGTTCGATCTCGATCTGCCGCGCGGCGAACTGATCTCGGTGTTCGGGCCGAACGGCTGCGGCAAAAGCACCTTGATCAACATGATTGCCGGCCTGACGCCGCCCGATGCCGGCCAGATCCTGTTCGACGGCATGCGGCTCGACGAGATCAAATTCGGCTATGTGTTCCAGAACTACCGCGAAGCGCTGTTCCCCTGGCTCCGCGCGTTCGACAATATCGCCTACCCGCTCAAGCTGATGCGGGTGCCGGTCAACGAACGCCGCGCCCGCACCGAACGCCTGGTCGCACACCTCGGCATCAAGCTCGACCTCAAGCTTTATCCCTATCAGATGTCCGGCGGCCAGCAGCAGCTGGTTTCGATCATGCGCGCGCTGATCGTCGAGCCGGAAATCCTGTTTCTCGACGAACCGTTCTCCGCGCTCGACTATGAAATGACGCTGTTCATGCGCGAGCAATTGCAGCGCATCTTCATGGAGACCGGAACGACGACGGTGCTGGTATCGCACGATCTCGAAGAGGCGGTGTTTCTCGCCGATCGGGTCCTGCTGCTGTCGCGGCATCCCGCGCTGGTTGCGGACTTCCCGCAGGTCTCGGCGTCCCGGCCGCGGACCGATGCGACGCTGTCCGATCCGGAATTCATACGCATCAAGGCGCATTGTCTTGAAGTGTTCCAACGCGAGGTCAGGCGGGCGTGAAAGCGGAAAGTTTCAAGCCATTGCTGCCGATCGTCGGCGTCATCGGTCTGGTTGCCGTCTGGTCGCTCGTGACCTGGCGGCAATGGGTCGATCCGGTGCTCCTGCCGTCGCCGACCGCGACCGCGCAGGCGCTATGGCAAGGCATGGATGGTGGCACGCTCGGCTTCGATTTCGTCAAGACCGTGTACCGAACCGCGGCCGCGACCGCGATCGCCGCGGTGATCGCGATCCCGCTCGGCATCGTGCTCGGCGCATCCGAGAAGGTCTATCGCTCGCTCGAATTCGTCATTGATTTTTTTCGCTCAACGCCGGCGTCGGCGATGTTTCCTTTGTTTCTCATTTTGTTCGGCGTCGGCGACGAAACCAAGATTTCGGTCGCCGCTTTTGGCGCGGTTCTGGTGATCGTTTTCAACGTCGCTTACGGCGTGATGAATGCGCGCAAAACGCGGTTGTTGGCGGCGAAAGTGATGGGCGCGTCACGGCTGCGCGTCCTCGTCGACGTGATGCTGTTGGAATCGTTGCCGCAGACCTTCGTCGGCTTGCGCAACGGCGTGTCGCTCGCGCTGGTCATCATCGTCGTTGCCGAGATGTTCATCGGCTCGCAGGACGGGCTCGGCCATAGCGTGTTCGAGGCGCAGCAGCTGTTCGAGATGCCGCGCATGTATGCGGCGATCTTCGCTGCCGGCGTGCTCGGCTATGGGCTGAATTTGCTGTTCCTCCTGATCGAGCGCCGCTTCGTGCACTGGTCCGGCAAATAGATTTCCGTTAGACCTGCCTCATGGCCGATATAACGCTCACCCGCAAACCGGCGCGCGAACTGGCGCGGTTGATCCGTGAAGGCGCGGTCAGTCCGGTCGAGGTGCTGGACGCCCATCTCGCGGCGATCGAGGTGAGCAATCCGAAGCTCAATGCGATTGTTACTCTCGTCGCCGAGCAGTCACAGGATGCCGCGCGCGCCGCCGAACAGGCGGTCATGAAAGGCGAGCCGCTTGGCGCGCTGCACGGCCTGCCCGTCGCCATCAAGGACATCACGCTCACCGCCGGCATCCGCACCACCTATGCGTCGCCGATCTACGAGGACTTTGTGCCGAGCGAAGATGCCGAGGTGGTGCGCCGGCTCAAAGCCGCGGGCGCCATCGTCATCGGCAAGACCAACACCCCGGAATTCGCCGCCGGCGCCAATACCGTCAATGCGCTGTTCGGCGCCACCCGCAATCCCTGGAATCCGGCGCTGAGTTCGGCGGGCTCCTCCGGCGGCTCGGCCGTCGCGGTCGCGACCGGCATGGTGCCGATCGCGCAAGGCACCGATTTCGGCGGCTCGGTGCGCGTGCCGGCGGCGTTCTGCGGCATCGTCGGATTGCGGCCGACGCCGGGTCTCATTCCAAGCTACCCGATGCCGCTCGCCTGGGATTTCGGCCAGACCAATGGGCCAATGACCCGCGACGCCGAGGATGCTGCCCTGATGCTCGACGCCATGACCGGATTCAGCCGGCTCACGCCGACGTCGGTCGCGCCGCCGTGGCAAAGCGCGCTCGCCGAAATGCAGCGGCGGCCCGACGCCAAGGGGCTGCGTGTCGCCTACGTCTCCGATATTGCCGGCATCGGCGTCGATCCCGAGATCGACGACATCTGCCGCACCGCCTCCATCCGTCTCAAAGACGCCGGCGCGGCGATCGAACAGATCGCTTTCGACGCCGGCGACGGCCGCGCGCCTTATCAGACCTGGCGCGGCTTCTGGATGGTCGGCCAGCAATATGATCGCCTGAGCATGATCGAACAGTTCGGCCCGAACCTGAAAGGCAATATCGAGGCCGGCCTCAAGCTCGCCGCGCTCGATTTCGCCGCCGCCGAACAAAAGCGGCAGGAGGTGTTTCATCGCTTTCGAAAACTGTTCGACCGCTTCGATATTCTGCTGACGCCCACCGCGCCGGTAAAGCCGTTTCCGGTGGAGAAAAACTACCCTGACGATATCAACGGCAAGAAACTCGAAAGCTATATCGACTGGATCTCACCGACCTTCCTGATCACGCTGGTCAGCCTGCCGGCCGCGAGCGCGCCAGCCGGCCTGACGCGGGACGGACTGCCGGTCGGCCTGCAAATCATCGCGCCGCGTTTCGAGGAGCCGGCGATCTTAAGCCTCGCAAACATCGTTCACCGGCAGAGCAAAGTCGGCTGGCCCGCCGCTTACGGCGCATAAACCCACGTCTCCATCATCACTGTCGCGCCCGGCACTGCGAGCGGCCCCGGCACCTCGACCGCGGAGAATGGCAGCGGCGCTCCGCCGAGCCGGCGCTCCCAGACTTTGTAGACCGTGTAGAACTCAGCGATGTCGGTCAGGAACAACAACACGCGCACCGCATTCGCGAGCGTGGTCCCTGAGGCTTCGCAGATCCGCGCAATATTATCGACAATCGCTTCGGCCTGTGTCTCGGCCGACGACGAGAAGTAAGGCTGCCGTGAATCGATAGCCACTGAAGATAAAAGTCCATCGCGATCGGCCGCCATTAAGGCCGGGATGAACAACAGATCGCCCGCCTTCACCCCCTGCGGTTGGTGACGAAACCCGGTGGCGACACCGGCATCGATATGCTGCTTGGCGGCGGCGCTGCCGGGCTTCGCGGCGATCACATTGATCTCGATCTTGCCGTCATGGGGCGCGAGCCCGTGCTCGATGCAGGGAATGATCGACACACCAGGGCCTTTGTCGCCGAAATGCCGCGTCCACGTCTCGTTGAAAGCCGAATAGTCATCGCGGTCGGTGAGATAGACCTGCGCATGCACGACGTCCTGAAGCGTTGCGCCGGCGAGCGCCAGCGAGGCCGCCATGCGCTTGGTGATGATAAAATCGGTCTCGAGCTTGATCGGCTGGCCGCCCCATTGCGCGCCTTCGGCCATCAGCGCCGCGGCCGCGACGCCGTTGCGTCGCGGCTCGTCACCGACCGCGAGCGAGGTGATGCCCGGCAGAAAGATGAAGTCGCCGACCGTGACCGCGGGCGAATAGCCCGAAGTCGGACGTCCGGCGAGCTGCGCGTGCTTGAGGTGCTCGACCGTAAAGCCGTCGCCGGGGATGGCGGCCATGGCCTGAATATTCATGTCGGCGCCCGGCAGCAACAGACATTGCTGGGCGATCGAGGTCGAGGGCGGGATGCGGGCTTTGAGGAATTCACGTCTGACTTGCTGATAGGGCGGGACAGCCTTCACGGTCGTGTAATATTGATCGGTGCGCACGAGATTGCTGCGATCCGTGCCGGCCGCGCCCAGCACGGCATCCAGATTCTCAAAGATGCGCAGCGCTTCCTTCTCGCGCTTAGGCAGGCCCCCATGCGGCGCGCGTTGCGCCAGCACGTCGGGCGCAATGCCGTTCTTGAAATCCTGCGCCATCAGCCCGGTGGCGAAAACCCAGTGCCCGGCCTTGACGCCCTGCGCGAATTTGACCCTGCCCGGGCCGAGTTCGACCGGAAAGAGCGGCTCTACGGCGCAACTCGCGCTCTTGGTCATCGGGCATTCCTTGTTATGATGATGCTGACCGGGAAGAGCGCGGACTTTGGCATTGCGGCGCGGCGCTGAAAAGGTGTGCGCCCAGGAGTGACACGTGACCAACCCATTGCGGCTTCCTCTCGTTGCGCTCGGCGCGCTCGTCGCCGGCGCGCTGTTTTCAGCGCCAGCCTTGGCTCAAAACTATCCCAATCACCCGATCACCATGATCGTGCCGTTCGCGGCCGGCGGCTTGACCGACGTTCCGGCGCGCGTCCTCGCCGGCACGCTGGAGGATCGCATCGGCCAAACCATTATCGTCGAGAACAAGCCGGGCGGCTCCGGCACGCTGGGCGGGGCCTATGCTGTACGCGCGGCGCCGGATGGCTATACGCTGTTCGCCAATTCGATCGCCGATGCGCAGAATCTGTGGTTCCTTCCGGTGCCTTATAACGCGATCGACGATTTTGAAATGATCGGAATGATTGTCGACGGACCGCCGCTGGTCCTGATCGTCGATGCCACACTGCCCTACAAGTCGCTCGCCGACCTCCTCGCCGACGCGAGAGCCAATCCGAACAAAATCAGCTTCGGCACATCGGGACCGGCCACCTCCCCCGCCATGGCGCTGGCGCAGCTCAATGCGCTCGGCAAAACCGCGATCGCCGGCGTACCCTATGCGGGCTCGGGCGAAGCCGCGCGCAACGTCTCGCCGAGCGGCGTTCAGGGCGCGTTTGCGTTCTACGCTCAGGCGAAGCCGCTCGCCGACGGCGGCAAAGTGCGCGCGCTCGCGATCGCGCGTCCCGAACGGATCCCGAGCTGGCCCGAGGTGCCGACCATGCAGGAGTTGGGCTTTCCGAATTTCGATTATGGCGGCTTTGTCGGCCTCGCCGCGCCCGCCAAGACGCCGGCGCCGATCATCGCCTTCCTCAACAAAGCGCTCAACGAGGTCGTGCAGTCACCGGAGTTTCGCAGCCGCATGGCGGCGCTCGGCATGACCGTGCCGGCCGACAACACACCCCAGCATCTCGCGGATTATATGCGCCGCGAAACCAAGCGTCAGGGCGAGTTGGCGGCGCTCACCGGCATCAAGATGACGACGCCGAAGTGACGAGGCGCATCAGCCCGCCGTCACGTCCACCGCGACTTCGCCGTCGAGCACGCGCTTCGCGGTCGCAAGATCGACCTCATGCTCCCACGAGCCGATCACGACGGTGGCAACGCAATTGCCGATTAGGTTGCCGAGCGCACGCGCAATGCCGATGAACCAGTCGACCGACAGCACCAGAACGAGACCGAGCACCGGCACCGTCGGCACGGCATTGAGCGTCGCCAGCAGGATGACGATGGCCGAGCCGGGCACGCCGTGCGCACCCTTGCTGGTTATCAGCGAGACCGCCAGAACCAAAAGCAGATCGCCGAGCGACAGCGGCGTGTTGGTCGCCTGCGCAATGAATACCACGGCGAGCGTGAGGTAGATCGAGAAGGCGTCGAGGTTGAAGGAGTAGCCGGTCGGAATGACGAGACCGACCACGGAATCTTTGACGCCCATCCTTTCCAGCTTGCGCATGATCTGCGGCAGCACCGCGTCCGACGACGCCGTGGCCAAGACGATCATCAATTCCTCGCGGAAATAGCCCAGAAACTTGAAGATGTTGAGCCCAGCCGCGCGCAGCACACCGCCGAGCACGACGATCACGAACAAAGTGACGGAGACGTAGAAAATGAAGACGAGCGAGACGAGCTGCTTGAGCGAGCCGACCCCGTAGCGTCCCACCGTATAGCCGACCGCGCCGAGAACGCCGAGCGGCGCGACGCGGACGATCAGGCCCATGATCTTGAACAGTATCTTGGAGACTGCTTCGACAAGCGAAGCGACCGGCTTTCCCGCCTCGCCGACGAGCGCGAGTGCAACGCCGAACAGCACGGCGAAGAATAGAACTTGCAGCACGTCGTTGCGGGCCAGCGCGTCGATCGAGGTGGTCGGAATGATGTTGAGGACGAAGCTGCCGACGCCGGCGCCCTGCAGTTTGTGGGCGTTCTCGGAGTAACTAGTGAGCGCCTTGGCATCGAGCGTCGAAGGATCGATATTCATGCCGTGGCCCGGCGCGAACAAGAAGGCCAGCAGGAGCCCGACACAGAGGGCGATGGTGGTCATGACTTCGAAATAGATCAGGGCTTTGAGGCCGACGCGGCCGACCTTACGCAGATCGCCGGCGCCGGCGATGCCGTGCACGACCACGCAGAACACGATCGGCGCGATGATCATCGAAATCAATTTGAGGAACGCGTCGCTGAGTATTTTCAACGAGATCGCGAAATCCGGAACCGCCATGCCGAGGATGACGCCGAGAACGAGCGCCGCCAGAACCTGGACGAACAGCGACGAATAAAGCGGCTTGCGTTCGCCGACGCCGTGTGCCGTTTCCGCAATGGTCGACATGATCACCGCCTCCCTGTCAGAAGTCGTCGACGCAAAGAGCGTGCCAGCGCTCGGCCGCCACCCGCCGCTACATCGCCTCGAACAAAATATCCTGGGCGCCGTGCCACAGCACGTATTCGCCGAGCGGACGCAGATGCTCATTGCCCTCGATGATCGTCAAAAAATGATTGCCGGCGAGCTGGCCCACTTTGCTGGCAAAATGCACCCCGCCATAGGCGAGCAAAATTTCGGTCTCGCTCAACCCGCCGGGATAAAGGATGAATTCGCCAGGCGCGGGATAGCTGGTGTGATTCTCAAACTGCAGCCCGAGGTCGAGAGCGCCGAGCGGAATCCAGCAGCCCTCGCCGCTCCAGCGCACGTGAATGATTCGCTCCTTATAGGGCAGCATTGATTTGAACTTCGCGCAGGTCTTCGGCGCCTTCTCGGACTCGAAACGCGCGGTGAATTCGAAGCGGCCTGCTTTGATACGGATGCGTTCCATAATCGGCTCCTTGAACCGCGATTAATCTAAATTGACCAGCAGGTCGAGCAAAACGCGGGCGGCGAGATCGGCGTCCTCGGCCATCACGGTCTCCAATGGGCTATGACTGATGCCGCCATTGCCGCAGCGGACAAACAGCATGCCGATATCGGTCACGCCGCCGAACATTGCGGCGTCGTGGCCGGCGCCGCTCGGCAGATGAAACGGCTCGATGCCAGCGCCGGCGACGGACGCGGCCAGCGCCGACTGCATCGACGACGCGCAGGGTACCGCGCCGTGCCGCCCGATTTCCGTGATTTCAGCGGCGATGCCGCGCCGCTCGGCGATGCGCGCGATGGCCGCGATCACGTCGGCGATCGCGGCGTCGCGGGTGGCATCGTCGCTGGCGCGAATATCGATCGAGAATTCGCAAGTCGCAGGGATGACATTGATGGCGCCTTGCGGCACGGCAAGCTGGCCGACGGTTCCGACCAGCGTCGGCGCCTTGCTGCAGCGCTCTTCGACCGCAAGAACGATTTCGGCGGCGGCGGTCGCCGCATCGTGCCGCAGCGTCATCGGCACCGTACCGGCATGGCCGGCGACGCCGCGGACCGCGACCCGGAAGCGTCCAGAGCCCGCAATCGAGGTGACGATCCCGAGCGGCAGCCCGCGTTGCAGCAGCACCGGCCCCTGCTCGATATGGACCTCGAGATAGCCGCGCAGCGTTCCCGGCCGGCGCGCCAGCGCGCGGATTGCGGCCAAGCCGGTTCCCTCGCTTTGCAGGAGCGCCGCCAAACTGACGCCGTTAGTATCGCTTCGCCGCAATATCGTTTCGTCGAAACGGCCGGCGATGGCTGCGCTGCCCAGATAAGGTGCCGAAAACCGCACCCCTTCCTCCTCGGCAAAGCCGATCACGTCGAGATGAAAGGGCAGGCGTCGCCCGGCATGGCGCAGATGCTCGGCGACGACGAGTCCGGTCAATATACCGAGGCGGCCGTCGAACTGGCCGGCATCAACCACGGTGTCGTAGTGCGAGCCGACGATCAGGGCTTTCGCGTCCCGGTTAGCGCTTGCGTAACGGCCGACGACATTGCCGACGGCATCGATTTCGGCGCTCATGCCGGCCGAATGCATCCAGTCACGCAATTGCGCAGCCGCAGCCTTATGCGCCGGCGAATAATAGGTGCAGGTCAGGTCGTCGGGCTGTTCCGACCATCGCGCCAATTGATGCGCCAGATCGAGGATTCGGGCACCGAAAACGCCGGCGTCTGGCGCCGCGCCGGAATCTGTGCGCGCTTGATCTTTCACCATGCGATCCGGCTGAATGGCGCCGTCAGAGCGGCGATGACTTGAACACGTCGTCCCGCATCTGCCATGGTGAGCGGGCCGGACGCAGGTTTGAGGAATCGGAAGTGGAAATCGCCGTCGCGGGCTGGCCAAGCGGGGTCACGGGCAGATTGCATAGCGGAACCGGCATAACATGGATTGAGAGATCGTTCCATTTCATGCAGCCTATCTTGAGCCCCGGTAAACGCGCTTAGGCATCCCGATGACGCTTCCTCCGTTTTCCGAATATCCGCGAGACCTGCTGGGCTATGGCCGCCATCCGCCCAATCCGCGTTGGCCGGGCAAGGCGCGGATCGCCGTGCAATTCGTGATCAATTTCGAGGAAGGCGGCGAGCGGGCGATCCTGCACGGCGACGCTACCTCGGAGGCGTTTCTGACCGAGGTGCTCGGCACGCGGCCATGGCCCGGCAAACGCCACATGAACGTCGAGTCGATGTTCGAATACGGCTCACGCGCCGGATTCTGGCGGCTGTGGCGCTTGTTCAACGCACGGAAACTCCCGGTGACCGTGTTCGGCGTCGCCAATGCTCTCGCCCGCAATCCGCAGATCGTCGCCGCCATGCGCGAGTCCCCTTGGGACATTGCGTGCCACGGCTTGAAGTGGATCGACTACAAGGACTTCTCCTACGACGAGGAGAGCGTCCATATGCGCGACGCCATCCGTCTCCACACCGAAGCAACCGGCCACCGCCCGCTTGGCTGGTATACCGGCCGCACCACCGAACACACCTTGAAACTCGTCCTAGAAGACGGCGGCTTTGCCTATTCGTCGGATTCCTATGCGGACGATCTGCCCTATTGGGTGAAGGGTCCGAAGGGCCCGCATGTGATCATTCCCTATTCGCTCGATGCCAACGATATGCGCTTCATCAATGCGCAGGGGTTTCCCGACGGCGAATCCTTTTTTACCTATCTGCGCGACACTTTCGACTTCCTCTACGCCGAAGGATCCGAAGCGCCGAAAATGATGTCGATTGGGCTGCACTGCCGCCTGGCCGGCAGACCGGGCCGAACCGCCGGGTTGGCCCGATTCTTGGATCATATCGCCACGTTCGACCGGGTATGGGTCGCGTCGCGCCTCGACATCGCGCGGCATTGGCATCACGAGCACCTTGCGCTCGCCGCCGACGCACCGGTCGTCGCGTGAGGAATTCGGCGTCATGACGCAGATCACGCTCGACGAACTCAACGCCATGGATCGCGGCGGATTTGTCGCGGCGCTCGGCGAGGTTTTCGAGCACACACCCTGGGTCGCCGAGACGGCGTTCGCCTCGCGCCCGTTTGCCGGCCTCAGTGCGCTCTACGACACCATGACGGCTGCGGTACGGAGTGCCGGCGCCGAGCGCCAGATGGCGCTCATCAAGGGCCATCCCGATCTCGCCGGCAAAGCCGCGCGCGAAGGCGCGATCACCGACGATTCCAAGCGCGAGCAATCGAGCGCCGGACTCGACCGGTTGTCGGAGGATGAGTTTGCCGCATTCCACCGGCTCAACGACGCCTACCACCAGAAATTCGATATCCCTTTCATCATTTGTGTCCGCCGCCACGGCAAGGAATCGATCCTGCGCCAGTTCGCACGACGCCTGCACAACGACACCGCCACCGAGCGCGACGCAGCGCTCGCGGAAATCTTTCGCATCGTCGCGCTGCGGCTCGCGCAACGCATCGCCGCGCCGGATCGGTTGAAGGTCCACGGCTGGCTGTCGACCCATGTCCTCGACACTCATCGCGGCGCCCCCGCGTCGGACGTAGCGATCGAACTCTTTGAAGTCGCCTCGTCGGGCGCGACGCGGTCGATCGTGCGCGCGGTTACCAATTCCGACGGCCGTACCGACCGGCCGCTGATCGCGGACGAGCCGATCCCGATCGCCGAATATGAGTTGCGTTTCAATGTCGGCGACTATTTCGCCCGTCACGGAACACCGACGAGCGATCCGCCCTTTCTCGGCATCGTTCCGATCCGTTTCACGGTTGCCGAACCCGAGGCGCATTATCACGTTCCGATCATCGTCACGCCGTGGAGCTATTCCACGTATCGCGGCAGTTGACGAAGCGGGAGGAACGCCATGCCGACCGATCTATCGCCCCTGTGGATCAAAGATCCGCTCGCCATTTTCGCAGACGGGGCGGAGCGCGGCATCGTGGTGCGTGACGGCCGCATCGTCGAATTGGTGCCGGCGGGCGGTACGCCGGCGACGCCCGATACAACCGTATTCGACGCCGGTGAACACGTGGTGCTGCCGGGGCTGATCAACACGCATCACCATTTCTACCAGACACTGACACGGGCCGTTCCCGCGGCGCTCGATCGCGAGCTGTTTCCCTGGCTGCAAGCGCTCTACCCGATCTGGGCGCGGCTGACGGCGGAGGCCCTCGATCTCGGCATGACGGTGGCGATGGCCGAACTGTTGCTGTCCGGCTGCACCACGACGACCGACCATCATTACGTCTTTCCGGCCGGCCTCGAGGATTCCATTGATATCGAGGTCGCGGCGGCGAAACGGCTCGGGCTTCGCGTACTGCTAACCCGCGGCTCGATGAACTTGTCGCAGCGCGACGGCGGGCTGCCTCCCGGTAGCGTGGTCCAGGACGAAGACACCATCCTCGCCGACAGCGAACGCGTGGTGGCGCGCTATCACGAGACCGGCGACGGCGCCATGGTGCAAATCGCGCTGGCGCCGTGCTCGCC
>Ga0181526_10003477_pt1 | contig 12835 bp, 7 predicted proteins | sample PEATcosm2014_Bin_35_FD_119750 | JGI IMG/M metagenome (GOLD analysis project Ga0181526, IMG submission 119750) | Peatland microbial communities from MTU Mesocosm Facility, Houghton, MI, USA - PEATcosm2014_Bin06_30_metaG | ecosystem: Environmental > Terrestrial > Soil > Wetlands > Peat | place...
CCGAATTGACCGAAGCGCAGCAACGCCTGGCGGCCGAGGCATCCGAGCACAAGAGTGAACTGGCAAGCCTCGAACGGGAATACCGTGCTCTCCGCGAGGAGAAGGAACGTCTGACCACCGAAGCCGGCTCGTTGCGGTCCAACTCCGACCGCACCCTCGCATCCGCGAATTCTCTAAACCGCGAGCTTCAAGAACAAGTGCGCATCATGAAAGAAGAACTTAGGAACGTCTCGAACGAGCGATACGCGTTACAGCGCGACAACCGCATCCTCGCCGCACAGATCCGCCGCATAGATCAGCTCGAACAGCGTTTGACGGAGATGTACGAAAGCCGCATCTGGCGCATACTGGTGAGACTCAGCTCGCCGTTTAACGCGCTGCTGGCCGGGCGAAAAAAGTGAACCCCATGGCGCGCGTCCCGTGGCGCGCGTCCCGCTGTGCGCGCGGCCTCATCTTGTTATAATGCGCGCTGGCACGGAGCAGCGGCCGCCGCCGTAACTTGACCGCGCGGCCAGGAAGTCAGACCATGGATCCTATCTCATCGTGTCTGCCCGGGCGCTCGGGGATCGAGACCAGGCCGCACATCAGTGTAGTGGTAGTGTCGTACAACATGCGGCGGGAGATTCCTCGCACGTTGTATTCCCTGAGTGCGGCCTACCAAAAGAACATCAGTCGAACGGATTACGAGATCCTGCTGGTTGATAACGGTTCCAATCAGCCATGGACGCGTCAGGATCTCCTGGACATCGATGCTGAGATCGAGATCCTCAATATCGAGAATGCGACGCCATCGCCTGTTCCAGCGGCGAACCGCGGCATATGGCACGCGCGGGGAGTGCTCATAGGCGTTCTAATCGATGGAGCCCGTCTGGTTACTCCCGGCTTGCTCCATGCGTGCAGACAGGCCGCGCGAGTTCATCCGCGGCCGATTGTCGCCACTGTCGGATTCCATTTGGGGTTCGAGCATCAGGCGAAGGGCGTACAGAGAGGCTATAACCAGGACGTTGAGAATCGCCTGTTAGATTCCATAGGATGGCCGTCGGATGGTTATCGGCTGTTCGAGACGTCTGTTTTCAATGGATCCTGTGCCAACGGTTGGTTCTTGCCCATGGCTGAAACGAACGCGCTATTCATGCCGGAAGAGTTGTGGAAGGAACTCGGAGGCTATGACGAAGCGTTTCAAAGCCCGGGAGGCGGGCTGTCTAACCTCGATATGTTTGAGCGCGCGCTCGCACTGCCCGACACGCAGTTGGTGACGGTACTCGGCGAAGGCAATTTTCATCAGGTCCACGGCGGCATTTCCAGCAATTCGCCGACGAGCCATTGGGAAGAGTGGCACCAGGAGTATCGGCGGATCCGAAACCGCGACTACCGGCAACCGGTTGCGCATTCGGTCTTCTTCGGCTCGATGCCGCCATCTGGGCTTGCGCACGCGGAAGCCAGCGTTCGGGCGGCGCGGGGCGGCTGCAGTCGGGATGCCGCGTCGGACTACATTGAACTGCTGGAGGCAGTACTGCTAAACGAAACTAACCTGGAACCGGAAGCGGCTTTCCTGGAGGCCCGGGATGCCGCCAGGGGAACCGTGGCGCTTGACGAACGGGACCTGAGCGACATACCCGCCGGGCTCGGCGATCTCCTCGCGCACCTGAAGCAGCACCGCACTGAAGGCCGAATTCTCGACGGTGACTTGTCGAACGTGCCGCAGGGCTATACGATGATCGGCCGCAAGCGAATGGACAATCTTCGGGATTGCGTGGAACAAACGCTGCAGCAAGCCGTGCCGGGAGATTTCGTCGAATGCGGCGTGTGGAATGGCGGTGGGTGTATCTTGATGCGCGGCATACTCAGAGCTCGCGGCGTGACCAATCGGAAAGTGTGGGTGGTCGACTCGTTTTGCGGACTTCCCGCTGCTGGGCCGCACGACGAAGGTCTTGATCTTAGCCGGGACAGGTTTCCTCAACTGGCGATCTCAGTCGAGCGAGTGAAGGCGCATTTCGACTTGTTTGGCCTCCTCGACGGCCAGGTAGAGTTTCTGCCGGGCTGGTTCTCCGACACACTTCCGCGCGCCCCAATCGAACGGATCGCCGTCCTGCGACTCGATGGCGATCTCTATAGTTCCACGATGGAAGCGCTCACCAACCTGTATGACAAGGTTTCCCCCGGAGGCTTCATCATCATCGACGATTACGGCGCATTGCCGCAATGTGCGCGCGCGGTCGAGGAGTTTCGCGCTGCACGAGGCGTCACGGCGCCGATCGACCCGATCGACGCCACCGGCGTCTTCTGGAGAAAGGGCTTCTAGGAAACGATGCGACGGAGGAAGCCCAGGCACGCGCGCAGCGGCGCGGTGATCCGCCAAGAGCCCGAGCTATAGATGTCGGCGATGCGGGCCTCGCGGTCGCGCAACCGCGCTCGCAACTCCGATATGTCCAGCCCCGGCCCCGCGAGGTGGCGCATCTGTTCGAGACGGGGCACCAAACTGTCGCGAAACGACCAGTCACGCAGCAGGCCATGGAGGAAGTCCCCGATCTGATTGGTCACGGCCTGCCAACTGGCCGACTTGTCGCCAATCGACTCTCCCGCCGCTTCATTCCACTGCGGAAAGCCCTTTTTCAGCAGGGCCACCAACTCGCTGGTCGAATCGTACAAGAGCAGGTTATTCTCGGCATGAATTCTGCACCGGATGTCCTCGATTACAGGTATGGAGCGCGCCAGCACAGGCTTCGAAAGCGCGAGGCTCTCCAAGGCGGGAATTCCAAAGCCTTCGTACAAGGAAGGAAAGACGACGAACTTGGCATCCCGCACAAGGCTGTGCACCGTCTCTTCGCTGAGACTGCCACTGCCATACGCGACCACGTTGCGGCGACTGTCGTTCGTGAGCCCTATCGCTATGATCTTTTCGCGAGGAAATGCCTCCGCCAGTGCATCCACCGTGGCAGGCACGCGTTTGTGTTCGAGCTGGTTGCCGATCACCAGAATGTGATCGCCCGGTCCGGCCTGGACATCGCCAGGCTGGGCATAATCGGACAGATCCAGCGATAGATAGGCCACCATTTCCTTTAGCCTCGGGTTAAGCCGGAAGCGCCGGCGGAATTGCTCGCCCACGAACTCGCTGATGTAAATGACTCCGTCCGCATGGTCGAAAACCGTCCCCCAAATCGTTCGCAAGCCGCGGCTGAGATACAGACAATCGAATGCGATCGGATCGAGCATGGCATAAACGTTCAGCACGCCCACGCGGCTGATGCGCTGCAACGGCTCGACCGCGAACGGTTGCCCAAAGCGAAACGCCACGGCAAAGACCTGGGTTGTTTCGGGAGGGACAAAATGAACCCGCGGCAATTGATCGAGCTTGTGAAACCGCATCGCCTCATCGGAAACCATGACGGAAACGTTGAAATACTGCCCCCAGCCTTCGACCGCGTGGCTCAGGATCCGTTTGGCCGCTCCAACCGTGCCGTTGTAGTGCGCGCACGCGCTGGAGAAATCGAATACCAGCTCCAGCCGCCCCTGGCTGTCGGGTAGGAGCGCCGTCAACATCCGTTCCCCTTCATAGTGCGCGCTAGCGAAGTAGTCCGACAGGCTGGCGGAATACTCGGGGTAGCGGGTGTTCAGTAGTTCCGCGGCCTTCTTTTCCAGTGTTGCCGTTGGCGAATCGCTGGCAGAACAAGAGGCTTCGCCGCTATGGTAGACGAACGCGTGGTTGGCAAGAGCCGCCCGGTATCCGCCCCGGTTGGCCCGCATGATGAGATCGTTTTCTTTGCTATACACCTCGCCGTACGCCTCATCGAACAGCCCGAACTCTCCCAGAACCTTGGCCTTGATGTACAGGCAGAAGCCAGCTGCGGTAGGCACAAAGTGGAAATCGGGGAGGTAGTGTGCGAGGTCGCGAAAACTGTGATAAGCCTCTTGCGGCGAAAGGCGACGAAACTCGGCTTGGTGTGGCAGCGAGCAGATGCCGACGTTGTTGGAGCGTGGGCCCACGAATCCGATCATGGGATCGACATAGGCCACGCGTTTCATTTCGGCTATCGTCGCGGGAAAAACGACAGTGTCGGAATTGAGAAGGACAATATCGTGACGGCCCGCCACGGACGCGGCAGCGGCAGTATTCACCGAGCCGGCAAATCCCAGGTTGCGCTCGTTTTCTATCAGACGCGCCGGAACCAACTCTGCCAGGCACTCGACTGCCTGGCGCAACACGAGTTTGAGCTCAGCATCGTCGGGCGAGTCATTGACCGCCACTACACTGCAGGAAGATTCATTCAGCTCCGCCGCCGTGGACCGCAGCGAGCGAAACAACGGCTCCACAAGTTTCGCGTTTCCATACAACAGAATGATGATGTCGATCGCCGGGAGCGACCCTTGCGCTGTGTCTGATATGCCGGGCGACGCTAACATAAGAGGCTAATTAACCCAGCATAACCTACCGCGCCCGTCACTAAACGGCAACGACGCGCCAGGGATTCAGGGCTGCCACAATCTCGTCACGACCGCCCGCCGGGTACCGGGAAAACAGTGCCATGGCGGACTCTAACGAAGAGTCTCTGCGGGCGGTCAATTCTTCCTGAGGCACACCGCCCCGGGGATGGCGATCGGCCTGAGCCAGCACGAGTGAGAATCGATTGGCACAGAATGTAGTCGAACCCACGGCCGAATGGAATGTAGAAACTGCCGCTGTCGCTACGAGCTGAGCCTTTCACCACTGCAATTCCTGTGGGCGTTCGTAGCGCAGAGCATACTTCGATGGGCCACCGGTTTGGCGCGACGCCTTCGCAGGCCACGGAGCTTCCTATGCTTCGGAGGACACCAATGCGCGCTGGGAAGTCCGAAGATCCTCCCGCACCATTTCACAAACCAGGTCGCGGAACGCGACCTTGGGTTCCCAGCCGAGCACCTTTCTCGCCTTGGTCGCATCTCCGGTCAGCAAATCAACCTCTGCGGGGCGGTAGAAGTTCTCGTCCACCACAACGTATTGCCGATAATCGAGGTTCGCTTCCGCAAAGGCCAGCTCACAGAACTCCCGCACCGAATGGGTCTCGCCCGTCGCGACTACATAGTCGTCAGGGCCAGGCTGCTGCAACATCCGCCACATGGCATCCACGTATTCACGCGCATGGCCCCAGTCGCGTTTGGCGTCGAGATTTCCTAACCGCAGCTCCTTCGCCTGGCCACTGGCTATGCGAGCGACGCACGACGTGATCTTTCGGGTGACAAACTCAAACCCCCGGCGGGGGGATTCATGATTGAAGAGCATCCCATTCACCGCAAACGTGCCGTATGCCTCGCGATAGTTCCGCGTCAGATGGAAACCGCACACCTTGCTGATCCCGTAGCTGGAGCGCGGGTGGAACCGGGTCCTCTCCGTCTGTGGCACTTCGTCGACTTTGCCGAACATCTCACTCGAACCGGCAAAATAGAAGCGGCATTTCGGAGCCAGTTGACGCAAGGCCGCCAGCAGAAAATGGGTTCCATTGATGTTGGCGTTCAGCGTGGAGAACTCGTCGTCAAAGGAGTAGCTGACAAAGCTCTGCGCGGCGAGATGGTAACACTCGTCCGGAGCCACCTGCGCAACCACCTGGATCAAGCTCGCGAAGCTCTCGAGAGACCCCGCGTGCAGTGTCAGGTGGTCCCGCACCGCTGCCAGCCTCGCCAGCCGGTGTTCCGGATCTTCCAGCGCTACCCTTCGTACAATCCCGTGGACCTCATATCCCTTGGAGACTAGGAGCTCCGCCAGGTAAGAACCGTCCTGCCCTGTAATTCCGGTAATGAGAGCGCGCTTGGTCATCGCCACGCAGTGTAGCACAAACAAGCCGGGAATCAGGTGCAGAGCTTTCCCCGCCGGCGCTCTCCGCGCTGCTGCGCACGGGAGCTAATTCCCGCATAACATCCGCCGGCAGGCGCGCTCCTCAATCGGCTCGCATCACCCGCCTTGCAGGGTTCAGGAGGCTATACGGTCACGGTTCCGACCATTACTGCGTTGCCGCACCAGACGGCCGGAGCTCGTTGGCATCCTCGGAATTTTGTCAGTTCCAGGTGGGACGCAGCGCTAGGCGACCACACGCCGAGCCGGACCTGGTAATCACCTGGGAGAACCTCGGCTGGAACCACCACCAGGCGATACGAGTAGACAAATCCTAAGAGATCCGGAACTACGCCGCGCAAAGGGTAGTCGCCCCGAAAACGGATTTCGCCGCTCGAGTCCACAAAGTGAATGAACACACACCAATCATCGAGAAGTCTCTCAGCGTGCCAGCGGAGGTCCAGTGCCAACACGCGGGGCTGGTCCTGCTTGATAGCAAAACGCCAGAGCGTTAGAGCCCGGCCGAACTCGGCTCCAAAGCCCCAGAGCCGCACCCTCCTGATGAGGCGGCCGATTGCCAAACCAGCCGGGCTCTTCCTCGCGACCCGGGCAGCCGGAGGCTCCTGGAAATCGGGGTGGGTTTGGAGCAAGTGACAGATTTCCTCGAGCGACGCGAACGCGTCCGCCTTCTCGTCGCTGATATGCACGTTCAACACTCACACCCCCTTGGACAACACGGCACCGAGGCTGCGCATCCCATCGGAAACAGAGCCTCGCGCCTCACACCAATTATGATACGTGGCGGCAAACGCGCCGACGGCTTCGGCTAGAGCCTTGACGACAACGGGGGCCGCCTCATGGCGCGGCACCCGAGTCAAAGCCGGGCCGAGGAGTTGTTCGAGGACGACGTAGAACTTCTCGCGAACTTCATTCAGTCGATATTCTGGCCGAAGCTCCCTAAGGCCGACGGCGACTTGCAGGGATTCCAGCGGCCCGGACGCAGCACCGTAGGATCTGGAGAGTTCGTTCCAATCTCCCTGTTCCGAAAGAATCGCGCGGGCTTCGCCACACAAGAATCCGATCAGGCCGAGAAACTCCTTGTCGTTTCGAGCACTGGTTTCGACCGGGGGAAGGTGGAGGATCTTGGGCACGATCCGGCCCGAAACATACTTGCGGCGCAAATAATAGACGGCCGGCCGCGTATGAGAATGCATGACCCACACAGAGGGTTTGTACACTAACCTCCGGCCGGCTGAAATTGCCCGCACGCCCCAGTCGAGATCTTCCGCAAATGACATTGCGCGGAAAGGGCACTGCTCCCAGAAACTCCTGCGCAGAACCGAAAAGACGTTGTCGAAACTCGCCAGGCGAAGCCGCTCTTCGGAGCCAAGCGTTTCAAAGTGCTCCCAACTCTCCAACTCCTGAACTCGCGCCCCGTCGCCCAGAAAGCGATTCCGGTAGTCGCACTGCCATCGGGCCACTGCGTCGCTGTCGGGGCGCGCCACATGTCGCGCGGTGACGCCGACAACCCGCTCATCGGCAAATGGAGAAAGCATCTCTTCCAACCAGGATTCGCCCATAGGGACGGCGTCCTGCACGAGCATGATGCAGAAGTCCCCCCCGGCCTGCCGGATTCCCAGGTTGCGGGTCTCGCCGTGGTTGAACGACTCGGGAGCAATCGAAACAACGCGCGCGCCGTGTGCGCGCGCCAGATCCAGCGTCCCGTCCGACGAGCCGGAATCCACGACGACGATTTCCAGTGAGCGCGGCTGTCTGCGGAGGGCTGCCAGGACCTCGCCAAATTCCGCCCCGGCATTCTTCGTGGGGATAACCACCGAGATCGATGCGTCCGCCCAAGAGGTCACGACGGCGCCCCTGGCGGTTTTGGGCAGTGCTGAATCGCCCGCGGGATTCCAGGAGTATTCGGCGGGTAAGGAGCCACGTCCCTCGGCGCGCCCCCATTTGATGAAGTGAACTAGCGGATTGACGCCTGTCGCTGCAACGTCGGGATGCGTACCAAGATAAAAGTCCGTGTCGAACAGAGGAGAGGGATTGCAGCCATTTCGAAACCCCCTGAGAAGATAGTGCCACACCAGGGAGACTCCGGCGGCTTTTACGTCCGGGTAGTACAGAGCATAATGGTCGGCATCGAAGAACTCCTCGAACTCACGAGCCGTGGTCCGGTCGCGCCGCAGCATCGTGTATAGCCAGACTGTCTTTAAGGTGCCGGCCATGTTTGACCAGGACAGCGCGTTTCCGATGATGCGGAGATAAGCTCGCAGCAGTCCTCGAGGCAGCGGCTGATCCTCGCGGCTGGCGGGCAGCATCGCCTCGGCGATGGCGGCCTCGTCCTCAGCCGACCTGGCAGGCCAGGGATGCGCCTCGCTCAGATCGTGAAACAGCTTGGCATACTGGCCCGCGGCACTCGCCAATGAGTATTGCCCCGCCACCCACTGCCGGCCGGCAGCGGCCAATCGCAGATGGCCTTCCTTGTCGGAAGCCAGGCGTTCGATGGCGCCGCAGAATTCCTCCACGTTATCCGGCTCGCAAAGCACGGCGCCATGGCCTTCGGGTGCCATCTCCGGTATGCCGCCGACGCGGCTCGCCACAACCGGCACTCCCATCGCCAGACTCTCGAGAACGATGTTAGGACGACCGTCAAAACGCGAGCAGGTGACCGTTACATGGCAGCAAGGGAGATAGTCGGTTGTCTTGACGAAGCCCAGAAAATGTACGGTATCTTCCAATCCGTATTCTTGGCACAAAGAACGGAGCGAGGTTTCCACGGGCCCCGTCCCGCAAAGCAGGAACTGAAAACCCGGACGGTTCTTGAAGCGTCCGGCGATGCGCACGAACGTGTCCGGAGCCTTCTCTTCGGCTAGTCGTCCGAAGAACCCTACCACGAAGGTTCCTTCCCGCCGCGGTTCTCCAGTCCGCCACTCCCTGGCCGCCTGAGGAGCGAAGCAGTCCACATCGACGGCATTGGGGATCACGGAGATCCTGGCCCTTCGCTCGCCGTGCTCCACCAGCCACGCCGCCATGCCTTCATGTTCCACAACGACATGGTCGATCAGTTCCCGGTTCTCCGAGTGGTTGTCGAAATGTCCCACCGGATTGAACAAGAGGTCGACTACCGCAAGTCCGCCGAACAGTTCCCTCAAGCGTGGCAGCCAGCCGTACACGGGTACGGCTCCTACTTGCAACAACACCTGAATCAGGTGGCGTTGAATCAAGTAAGAAAAGAAAGCCGCCTGCAGGTTGGCGGCGAGGAATTGCGGCATTTGATAAAGACCGGCGACGTTGCCATGGAACCAATTGCTTGTGTCGCCGCAGCCTGGCGGACTCGTTCCGGTCGTAACCAGAAAGACGCGGAACCCGCAGCGGGAGAGTTCGCGGAAGAGTCCCGCCATGGCTCTCTCCGCCCCGCCCATGCTGAGAAACGGCATGGCGACGATAATGCCGGGAGGCTCCGCCTGGCGCGCGCCCTCCAACAGGCCGGCGTAGCTGTTCAGAGGTGGCTTCTTGTTTCGAATGGCGTCGAGCCGCCGCACCAGACCGGCATCGCTCAGCAGATGGCTGTATTTTTGGCTCACGAATGCAGCGTCGTTCGGATCGTCGCCGGCTTCCTCCGAACTACCCACCAGCGGTTCGGGGAAAAGGTGGCCCCGAGCCCCATGCTCCGCCATCCGGATCCAGAGGTCCCAAATCAGAAAGGGAGGCGCGATTGCGGAGTCGAAGCCGCCGGCCTGGATCACGGTTTCTCTCCGGATCACGGCCGATCCGCTGACATTCCGCGTCAGCAGAGCGCGCAGGGAAAATGGCCCGGTTCTGTGCAACCCGGTGTCTCGTAGTTGCCAACTCCCGCAGACATCGAGGGCCGCCACTTCGAGATAAAACAGACATTTCTCCAGGTAGGTCTCCTCGATCTTGTCACCAGGCTGGAGAAAGCAGATGTAGCGTGCCGCGGACCGCGCGGCGGCGGCGTTCCACGCATCGGCAGTGCCTTCGCCGCCGATCGTCTCGATCCGATCCCCGGCGCCTGGGCCATTCAGCGTGCGCAAAAAGGCCTCCGGACATCCGGCGTCGACAACCACGACCTCGAAGGACTGAATTGTCTGCGCGCGGATCGAGCGAAGCGACAGTTCAGCCGCTTCGGTGTCGGGCCCGCATGCGAGGACTATCGTCACCAGCGGGGCATGCCCGCCGCGCTCGTTGGCCTTCGTCAAGGCGTACTCCCGGCAGCGGCTCCGGCGGGAAAGCCACTCTTGAATCGGAACACCAACACGCCGTTTCGACTGGCAAAAGGAACCTGGCTGAAACGACCGTCGCTTCGCAGGTCGCGCAGGACCGGCAACGACACTACATTGAGGAACCCCGGCAGGCCGGTCTGAAACGGCTCGGCGACCGTGATGACATAGCTCGGGCGAAACTCCTCGATGCGCCGCATGGCCGCCCCAAAGTCGGATTCGGCGTAGCCAAGCGAAGTGTAGTAACTCCGCACACCTGTCCGCAGACGATTCTTGGCGGCAAAAAAAGCGGCTGCGTTAGCATTCATCCACGGACTTTCCACCGCGACGATATCGTACTTTTCGGACGCAATCGAAGTCAAGCTCACAACCCGCGTGAGGTCGTCGTAGTGAGAACGATCGAACTCCGGCGTAGCCAGCCACTGGGATTGGTGACTCAGGCGGCCCATCATCGCCAGGGACTCGGCGCTAACGGCCGCCCACTGAGCGCCACACGCCAGCACCACGGCCGCGAGAAATCTTGCCGGCAGAAACGCGCAGAGCTGCATGAACACGATTGCGATACTCGGCAGGATAGCGTAGAGGAATCTCGGCTCCATGGTGATGGTTGTGGACAACACCGAAAGCAGCAGCAGGATTTGCAGCGCACCGAATATGGCAACGGGCCCAATGCGCGCTTTCGCGCGGCTCTGCCTAAGACGCAGCATACCAAACACACCCGCTCCCACCAGCACGGCAACGAACACCCACCCCAGATATGGCGCGAGAAAAGAGTCGTTCAGCAATCCCCACCACTGAACCAGCTTATGCAGCCAGGTATCGCGGGTGCCATAGCTGAGGGCGACTGTGTCCGAGGTTGCATCGCGGACGTGCTGCCACATCGCTCGCATATTCCTGCCATACCAGAGAGCGGTGGCGCCGGTCAGCAATCCAAGAAGAACGATCTGGGCCCGAAAGCCGCGGGACTTCCAGTTGGCGGAGAATTCACTCCACGACGGTTTCTTCCGCCAGACGAGACCTGCCGCGTAGAGGCAAGGCAGTACACAGTAAAGCGGCGTATCGGCCTTTGCCACAACACCAATCACCATCGCCAGCGCAAGCTGCGTCACAATGCGGAGGCTGGTCCAACCGGGGGACTCGATCGCCACATAATAGACCCAAGCCACCGCGACAGCTTGTAATGGTTCCACAAAGAATTGATGGGAAAGTCCCGCAAACAGCGGCGTGCCCGCCGCCAGCGTGATGCCGGCAACGGCGGCCAGGCTGGAACTCGCGCACAGCTGGCGGCCCGTGCGGAACAGAATCGCCAGTAGGACAAACTGTGCCGCCACAATGGAGACGAGCAACGACACTTCCACCGATCCGAAGAGGTGTTGCAGCGGGACGAAGAACTGCCCGAGCCACACCACGCCCGGAGGCTTCATGGACAGGCCGTCCAACAACTCCCCAACCCATCGCCGCGGGGAATGCCCCATCCAGAACCACAGATGCGCCGACACCTCCCCGTACCATGCTTGATCCCACAGCCACACGGCACGATCTTCCGCGATCCAAATCAGGCTCGGGACAAGCAAGCCGATCGACAAGAACGCCCACAGCACGACCGGCAGTCGGCGGATGGAGCGGACGAGATTCACTGGATCGGGCCCTCCGAGCGATCAGTTGTCGGTTCGCAGATCCGTTATTGTATCGCGTAGCCCTACGGTGTCCAAGAGAACGGAGTAAGGCCAAGGCCGGAGGCTTTCAAATCGACATTGCCGCCTACCGGTTTCTTCCGTAAACGATGGTCACTGCTCGCCGTTCTGCAGGAGGCTTCTAACAACTGACCGCGATCGTGAGCAAAATCCCACCACGTGGCCCCGGTCGTTTCAAAGTGCAGCAACGCGCGAACACCGATCCGCCCGGTTCCCGTTTTCAGTTATTGCCCTTCACAATGTGGTTCTCGGTCCACGCCTGACGGAGGCCGAAGGGCAGTGGCAGCGGCTTGCTGGTATCGTAATGCTCCGGTTGGCGGGCGGCGACGATCTGGATCACTTTCCCCACGAATACGGCGGGCAGCCAAAGCTTGTCGTAGTACGCCTTTTCCACGGAGAACGTGATTTTCGAATTGGCGGCTGCGAAACGGTAGTCTACCCAGATGGATTGCTTGCCGCGCAGAATGGGCCGCAGCAGGGCCGGGATGGTGTCCGGCTTCCAGCGCTCGATGGCGTCGAAATCGACGACGGTGAACGTGGAAACGTAGTTTTGCGGGAAGATCTTTATGGTCACCGAATCCAGGCCTGGCCGGGGCGTTGTGCGCAAAGCGTAGCGCATATAGTCGTTGATCTCGCCGTCGGAAAGCGCAAACGCGACATAACGGGGGTGGGAGGCCCGTTGCGCTCTGGCGTCACGAAAGTCCTGGAACATCGCCAGAAACTTCTGCGCAACCGGAGGTATGGAAGCATCCGCCGCCGGCAGCCGGCAGCCCGACAGCAGGGCTAAAGCCAGAGCGAGTTTTTTCACCAATTTATATTTCAGCACATAGGAGGTGTGGGCTGCTCACGTCGGAATCCACAGGGCGGGTTATGGGTGTACGAACTGAAACTCGACGGCTACCGCGCCCAGGCCCTCCGCAGTCCAGCAAGGCAGTCATTCGCATTCCACTGGTCGGCAGGAGCTTTCCAAAATGCGCGCACGCCGCGGCGTATAATTGCTGTTTCAGAACATCTCTTAGAGAACGCCGTGGACCTGGTTTCCATCGTCATCCCGTGCTACAACCCTGGCGAATGGCTTCTCGATGCCGTCG
>Ga0181526_10003478_pt1 | contig 12834 bp, 6 predicted proteins | sample PEATcosm2014_Bin_35_FD_119750 | JGI IMG/M metagenome (GOLD analysis project Ga0181526, IMG submission 119750) | Peatland microbial communities from MTU Mesocosm Facility, Houghton, MI, USA - PEATcosm2014_Bin06_30_metaG | ecosystem: Environmental > Terrestrial > Soil > Wetlands > Peat | place...
ATGCGTAGCCTCGAAGGTGTCCTGCAACCAGGCAGTGATGAGCCCGCCGGTGGGATTCTGCAGCTCCTGCAGTGTCGGGGAGCTGCCGTCGGTGAATCCCAGGTTGAAGGCGGCCCGATCCTGCTGGGCAAAGCCGTAGAGACCGACATCCAGATGATTGCGGCTGAAGCTCATCTGCAGACTCTCCTCGCCGCCCTCGTACTGCGAGTCGTGGTGATAGGTGGTGATCGTTGGATAGTCGCTGGCGCCGCCGTCATAGTCCGCGCGCTCGAAGTGATACAACAGCGCGCTCGTAAGCACCGCATCGTTCGTGAAGGTGTGCGCCCAGGACAGCAGCGCGAAATTGTTCGCCTCCTTTTGCTGGTCGCCGAACTGCCCGATGCAGTAGGGGTCGTCCGCGAGCGGCACGGTGCAGTCTGGTATCTGGTAGACGTCCTGGCGCAGCTGGCCGACGAAACTGACCGCGTCCCGCTCGCTCGGTTTGTACTGCAGGTTTGTGAACCCACCGTATCCCTGCGACTGGTCGTGGATAATCTCGGAGACAGGGGTCTGCAGACCGAGATTGCTGCGATTGCCTTCGACACTCGCATAGTAAGCAAAGTCGTTGGTGTGGCTTGCCACGCTGAGGTAGTCGTCGGTCTGGCCGAAATTGCCCGCTGTGACGTCGAGCTCCGCCTGGTTGTCGCGGCTGAAGCCGCTCTTCGGGATGACGTTGAAGATGCCGTACGTGCGATCACCCTCGTCGGCCAGGTAGCTGCCGCGCTCTACCCCCAAGGTCTCCACGTCCTGCGGGTTGAGCGCAGGGCCAAGGTTCTCTGCAATGTTGGTGTTTGGAACCTCGACCCCGTTGATCAGCCAGTTCGTCTGATGACCGCCGCGCATGTGCAGCATGTCGTGGGCTTGGTACGCCCCTGGAACGTAATCGGTGATCATGGCGTTACTGTTGACGTTGTTCGCGCCCGGGGTGTTCCTGATGTCCTCCTGGCTGACCATCGTGATCGGAGTCACCGAGGCGACGACCGGCAACAGGGATGCTGTCACCGTCACCTCGACAAGATCCGGGGTAGCTTTCAACACCATGTTCGCGAACGGAAAGTAACCCGCCTCGATCGTGACCGGCCGGCTTAGTGAGGCGAAGTCGCGCCGCGAGACGGTAAGCATGTACTGGCCGATCGCCACCTTCGGAAAATCGAAGCGGCCCGTCGGATCGGTCCGCTGTTCTGTGATCGCGTGAGCGGCGGACTCGAGCACCACCTTTGCTCCCGCAACCGGGCGGTCGCTTTCGTCGCGGACCAGGCCACTCACGCTGCCGTAAGCGGCGGCCCAGCCACGCGTCGGCGCAAGCACCAAAAGTATGACGAGCAATGCCACCCCGCAGGGGACCCGATAATGTGGGGGCCGGCGGCGAACGCGCACTGCCAGCGCCTTGATGCGATCTATCACGTGAAACTCCCCGGCCTCGCCTGTTGGCCGAAGCGACGTGAACGTAGATATGAGCGCACGCCATTCGCGGCGCGCGCTCGAATTGCGGCTGGCACGAGCTCAGCCGATGGAGGTCAGCTCAGCTGACTCGGGGGCGCTCGAGGAGGTGGGAGATGGACGACGCGGACGGCGGCTGCGATCGATGCGAAATCGACCGCGCGAAGCTGCTGAGCGAACGAAAAGTCGCTCGGCAGCAGCAAATGGGTAACGGGCCCGGCACTGCACGCCGTGCCAAACACGCAATGTTCACTATGCGAGGAAGTTCCGTGGTGGTGGACCGCTACCTGGTCCATTCCCATGGACGCCATATCCATGGAGTCCGGGTGTGAAGGCTCGACATGTGCGAGCGTGCCGGCGGGAAAGCCTTCCCAGCAGATCTCGATCGAGAACGGCCGACCGCTTGCCGGCATGAACCCCGGCGGAATGAGCACACGCAACGCGAACGCGACCAGCATGATGCTGGCCATGAGCGTTCGTCTGTTCCGCATGCGGGGATTCAAGCGCATCTCCCGGAGCGCGCTACTGCCGGCGCAGAAATTCTACCAGCATTGCGGATGGCAGCCACAGGATCACGAATTTTGGGCCCGGAAGGATTCGAACCTTCGACCAAGGGATTATGAGTCCCCTGCACTAACCGCTGTGCTACAGGCCCGTCGTTGCGCGGGCCGAAGTTTACCTCATCGACCCGCGGCGGCGACTTTCGGCGCCTGCGTCGGAGCTGCCGGCACACCGCCGAGGGCCTTGTAGACGGCCACGGCGCCGGTGTTGACTGCGGTTTCGGCCTGCGCCACCTGATCTTCGGCCTCGAGCTCCGTGCGCTGCGCGTCGAGCAGCACCAGGAAGTTGATCTGTCCTTCCCGATACTGGATCTCGGCCATCTTGGCGGCGCGCCGCGAGGCATCGGCCTGCTCGACGACGCTCGAGAGTCGCTGGATCTGGCGGCTGTAGTTGACGCAGGCGTTCTCGAAATCCTCGAGCGCACCGAGCACCGTCCGCCGGTACTCATCGAGCGTCCCCTCGGACTCGGCCTTGGCCGCGCGCAGCCGCGCCTGGGCGGAAGCGAAATCCAGCGCCGGCCAGCTCAAGGTGGGACTCACCGCCCAGGCACGGCTCGAGCCCGCACCGAGCTGTGCGCCATCGCCGGTCAGGAAACCCACGAAGCCGGTCACCGTCACGCGCGGAAACAGATCCGCGGTCGCGACACCGACCTGCGCGGTCGCGGCAGCGAGATTGCGTTCGGCGATGCGCACGTCGGGACGTCGGCGCAGCAGATCGGTGACATCCCCGACCGGCAGTGGATCGGTCCAGGCCGGGATGGATGAGGCGGTCAATTCGGCGTCGAGCTCACCCGGCGGCACAGACAGCAGCACGGCCAGTCGATAGGCCGCGCGCTTCTCGGCGGCCTCGAGCAGCGGCACCGTGGCCTCGGTGGCCTTGAGCCGCGACAGCGCGCTGTCGACGTCGAGCTCGGTGACGCGGCCGGCATCGTAGCGAATCTGCGTCAGGCGCAGCGCCTCGCGCTGATTGGCGATGTTGTCGCGCGCGACCGCGAGTTGCCGCTGCGCGCCGCGCAGCTCGAAATAGTTGCGCGCCACCTCGGCTTCGACGCTGACACGCGTGTCCGCGAGGCTCGCCTGCTGCGCGCCGAGCCGGGCACCGGCGGCCTGCGCGCTGCGGCGCACGTGCCCGAACAGATCGATTTCCCAGCTCGCGTCAAAGCCCAAGGTGTAGCTCTCGATGGCGATGCGATCGGTCGCGAAGCCGGGCTCCTGCTCGGTGCTGCGCGCGTATTGCGCCTCGAGCGGCACGTGCGGAGCAAAGTCGAGCTTGGCCTCCCTGAACGCCGCGCGCGCCGCGCGCACGTGCTCGACGGCAATGGCAACGTCGAGGTTCGCAAGCACTGCGCGCTCCTCGAGCCTCGAGAGCAGCGGATCCGGGAACTGCTGCCACCAGCTCGCGGGCGGCGCTGCGGGCGCAAAATGCTGCGCGTCCAGGTTGTGCGCGGTTGCATCCGGCGCGGGCGCGGGACGATAGTCAGGCCCCACCGCGCAGGCCGCCAGCAGCGACGCGAGAGTCGCAGCAAGCAAGACCGCCTTTGCAAATTTGCTCATGGCGTCTCTCCCTGCAGAGGCATCAGCGTCGGCGCTAGTTCGCGTCGCCGACGCACGACTCTGCGCACCAGCAGGTAGAACACCGGCGTCAGCAGCAAGCCAAAGAAGGTGACGCCCAGCATTCCGGAAAACACCGCCACGCCCATGGCACGGCGCATCTCGGCGCCGGCGCCGTGCGAGAGCACGAGCGGCACGACGCCCATGACGAAGGCGAGCGAGGTCATGAGGATCGGTCGCAGGCGCAGCCGGCAGGCATCGAGCACCGCCTGCCAGAGACTCTCGCCGGCAGCTTCCCGATCCTTGGCGAACTCGACGATCAGGATGGCGTTCTTGCACGCCAGCCCCACGAGCACGATCAATCCGATCTGCGTGAAGATGTTGTTGTCGCCGCCGGCAATCTGCACGCCGAGGATGGCGCTGAAGAGGCACATCGGCACGATCAGGATCACGACCAGCGGCAGGCTCAGCGACTCGTACAGCGCCGCGAGCACGATGAACACCAGCAGCACCACCAGCGGGAACACGTAAACCATGGTGTTGCCCGCCAGGATCTGCTGGTAGGTCAGCTCGGTCCACTCGTATTTCATGCCGTTTGGCAGCTCCTGCTGTGCAATTTCCTCCATCGCCTTCTGCGCCTGGCCGGTGCTGTAGCCCGGCGCCGGACCACCGTTGATGTCCGCCGAGGCATAGCCGTTGTAATGCATGACGCGGTCGGGGCCTGAGGATTCCCTTACCGTCACGAAGCTGCCGAGCGGAATCATGTCGCCGCGCAGGTTGCGCGTCTTCAGGCGTCCGATGTCCTCGAGCTGCAGCCGGAAGCCCGGCTCGGCCTGCGCATTGACCTGGTAGGTACGACCGAAGCGGTTGAAGTCGTTGACGTAGAGGGCGCCGAGGTAGACCTGCATGGTGTCGTAGAGATCCTGTAGCGACACGCCATCCACCTTCGCCTTTTCGCGATCGACATCGACCTGGACCTGCGGCACGTTGACCTGGTAGCCGGAGAACACGCCTGCGAGCTCGGGGCGCTTGCGGGCCTTGGCGATGAGATTCTGCGTCTGCCGGTAGAGCTCGTCCGGTCCGAGATTGCCGCGATCCTCGATCTCCATCTTGAAGCCGCCGATGGTGCCGAGCCCCTGGACGGGGGGTGGCGGGAATACCGCGATGTAGGCGTCCTGGATCCTGGCGTACTGCGCGCGCAGCGCCTGCGCGATCGCGCCGGCCGAAAGCTCAGGCTTCGTGCGCTCCTCGAAGGGCTTGAGCGGCGTGAAGGCGATGCCGGAGTTCGGCGCATTGGTGAAGCCGTTGATGGACAGCCCTGGGAACGCAGGCACCGACTCGATACCGGGCGTGGCCAGCGCTTCGCGGCTCATGCGGCCGATGACCGACTCGGTGCGATCGAGCGTTGCCGCATCCGGCAGCTGCGCGTACGCGACCAGGTACTGCTTGTCCTGTGCGGGCACGAAGCCAGTCGGCGTATGAGCGAATCCGGCCCATGTCAGCGCGATGAGCCCGCCGTAGACGAACAGCGCTATCGAGCTCGCGCGCAGCACGCGCGCGACCGCGCCGACGTAGCCGCCGCTGGCGCGTGTGAAGAGTCGATTGAACGGCCGGAAGAACCAGCCGAGCGAGCGATTGAGGAAGCGCGTCAGGGCATCGGGCGGCGCATCGTGCGCCTTGAGCAGCAGCGCCGAGAGTGCCGGGGACAGGCTCAGCGAGTTGAAGGCCGAGATTACCGTGCTGATCGCGATCGTGAGCGCGAACTGCTTGAAGAACTGCCCCGAAAGGCCGCTGATGAAGGCCGTCGGAATGAACACCGCACACAGCACCAACGCGGTGGCGACGATCGGTCCGGTCACCTCCTGCATCGCCTGGCGAGTCGCCGCCATCGGTGCCAGCCCGTTGCCGATGTTGCGCTCCACGTTCTCCACCACGACGATGGCATCATCGACGACGATGCCGATCGCGAGTACGAGGCCGAACAGCGACAGCGCGTTCAGTCCGAAGCCGAACAGGTACATGACGCCAAAGGTGCCGATCAGCGACACCGGCACCGCCAGCAGCGGAATGATCGAGGCGCGCCAGGTCTGCAGGAAGATGATTACGACGATGACGACCAGCAGGATGGCTTCGAGCAGCGTGTGAGCGACTGCCTTGATGGAGCCGCGAACGAACACGGTCGGATCGTAGGCGACATTGTAGTCGATGCCCTCGGGGAAGCTCTTTTTGAGCTCGGCCATCTTGGCGCGCACGGCGTCCGAGATTGCGATCGCGTTGCTGCCGGGACGCTGGAAGATCGGAATTGCGACTGCGGTGCGATTGTCGAGCATGGCACGCAGCGCGTAGTTGTCCGAGCCGAGCTCGACGCGCGCGACGTCGCGCAGATGCACCACCGCGCCGCCCTCGCCCGTCTTGACGATGATGTTCTCGAAATCGCTCTCATCGACGAGACGGCCCTTGGTGTTGATGGCGAGCTGGAAATTGGCGGCGCTGGCGACCGGGGGCGCGCCGAGCTGGCCGGCCGCGACCTGCACGTTCTGCTCACGGATCGCGGCCACGACATCGCCGGCCGTCATGCCGCGCGCGGCGATCTTCTCGGGATCGAGCCAGATGCGCATGGAGTAGTCGCCACCACCGAATCGCTGCACGTCGCCGATTCCGTCCAATCGCGACAGCTCATCCTTGATGCGCAGCGCTACGAAGTTGGCCAGATAGGTCTGGTCGTAGCGCCCGTCGGGCGAGTACACGAACACGGCCAGCGTGATGTCGGGCGAGGCTTTGTTGGTGGTGACCCCGAGCCGCTGCACTTCCTGCGGCAGTTTCGGCAGCGCCTGCGCGACGCGGTTCTGCACCTGCACCTGCGCCTTGTCGACGTCGGTGCCGAGCTTGAAGGTGATCGTCAGCGTCATCGCGCCGTCGGAAGTGGCCTGCGAGTACTGATAGAGCATGTCCTCGACGCCCGTGATCGCCTGCTCGAGCGGCGAGGCGACGGTCTCGGCGATCGTACTCGGGCTGGCGCCGGGATAGCTGGCGTGCACGACCACGGTTGGCGGCACCGACTTCCGGATATTCGCTGATCGGCAGATGCGGCAGTGCAATCAGCCCTGCCAGCAGGATGATGGCCGAGAGCATCGCGGCGAAAATCGGCCGCTCGATGAAGAAGCGCGAAATGTTCATGGATTCCTGAGCAGTACTGGATGAGACGCGCTGCGGGTCAGCGCGGCGGTTCTCGCGGGCGCGGGCGCGGGCGCCGGCTCATCGGCCGCCACCTGATCGAGTCCCGTGCGGCGGCTGTCCATGCTCACGCGAGTGGCATGCACCTTGATGCCCGGCATCACATGCTGCAGGCCGTTGACGACGATGACATCCGCGGGGCCTAAGCCCTGCTCGACGACGCGCAGCCCCTCGACATCGGGCCCGAGATCCACGAGTCGGTACTCGAGCGAGTCGTCGGGCTTGACGATGAGCACATACTTCTTGCCCAGGTCGGTGCCGATGGCGCGATCGTCGATCAGAATCGCATCGTAGCTGTCACGGCTCACGAGCTTGATGCGTGCGAACAGCCCCGGCGTGAAGCGCCCGTCCCGGTTGTCGAACACGGCGCGCGCGCGAAGCGTGCCCGAGCGCGGATCGATCTGGTTGTCGAGAAAATCGAGGCGGCCTTCATGCGGATAGCCGGCCTCCCCGGCCAGCCCCAGAAAGACCGGACTGCCGTGATCGCTGGACGCGACCTGTCCGGCAAACTTCAGGTAGGTCGCCTCATCGGCGTCGAAATAGGCATAGATCGGATCGTCCGAGACGACGTTCGTGAGCAGGTCGGCGCTCGAGACGAGATTGCCGCGAGTGATCACCGCGCGCGACACGTGCCCATCGATCGGCGAGCGCACATGCGTGAACTCGAGGTTCAGGCGTGCGGCGTCGAGCTGCGCACGGATCGAGGCCACATCGGCCTCGGCCTCGGTCTGCGCGGAGCTGAGCTGCTCGAATTCCTCGCGCGCGATGGCGTTCTGCGCGTAAAGGCGGTCGGCGCGCGCTCGGCCCGCGTTCGCGAATTCGAGCTTGGATTGACTGCGCTTGAGCTCGGCGCTCAGACGGTCCACCTCCAGCTGGAACGGACGCGGGTCGATCTGAAACAGCAGCTGATCGCGCCTGACGCGCGCGCCTTCGACGAATGCGACGCTGTCGACGTAGCCGCTGACGCGGGCATGCACGGCCACGACGTTGACCGCCTGCAGCGTGCCGGTGAGCTCCTGCCAGTGATGCAGCGGACGCGCGATGACCTGGGCGGCGGTGATCTCCGGGGCCGCATCGGCTGCGGCCGCCGCGGGCGCGGCGGCGTGCGAGCGGCCGCAGGCCGACAGCACGCCGCTCGCCGCGGCGAGCAGCAGGATCAGGCTAAGCGCTGTACGAGTTCTGGATGACATAATGAGCTCCCTGGAAGCATCGTGATCGGCCTAACCGGTTGTTCCACTTGACTTGAGGTCCTAAGCGGACCATCCTGTCTCGCGTGAGTTACCGGTAAGTCACATAGTTCAAGTTACCAACGGGTAACGTTGCTGTCAACGGCGGCGGGGATCATGAGTACATACAAATTCGAGGCTGCACGCGCGGACGCTGAGGCCGGCGGCGCGCCCAGGCCCCGCGTGCGCGACCGCATCTTCGATACGGCCTGCGAGCTGTTCTATCGCCACGGCATCCGCGCAGTCGGCGTCGACGCGATTGCCTGCGAGGCCGGCACCAACAAGATGAGCTTCTATCGCAGCTTCGCCTCCAAGGATGAGCTGGTCGCGGAGTACCTGCGCGAACGGGAGCGGGAGTTCTGGGACTGGTGGAACCGCACGATCGCACCGCACGCCGGCAATCCTCGGCGCCAGATCGAGGCGCTGTTCGAATCCCACATGGAGCTGGTCGAGCAGAGCGATTGTCGCGGCTGCGCGCTCGGCAATGCGGCGGCGGAACTGTCGGACAACAACGATGCGCTGAGCTCGCTGGTGCGCGACTACAAGCAGAAGGTCCGAAACGAGCTGCATCGGATGGCCCGCGAGATGGGCGCCCGCGATCCCGACGCGCTCGGCGACGCGCTGATGCTGCTCATGGACGGCAGCTATTTCACGCGCCTGGTGTTTCCGGGTGCTACCGGACCGGTTGCCTCGCTGCTAGGTGCCGTGCGCGCATTGATCGACGCGCACCAACGCTAAAGACGCGGCGCGCCGGCGCGGCCCGCTCAGGCCGCCGTCTTCAGAAAGCCGTCGCAGCTCGCGCGCGCGGCATCGCCGTCGGGAATCTTCACGCAGATCTGCTGCATGCGGGCATGCAGACCCTGCAGCACATCCGTGTGCGCACCCTTCGCCGCCTCGTTCCAGACCCGCAGCTCGCGATCGAGTTTTTCGAGCCGCACGCGCGCGCGCCGGTAGATGCGATCCGGGCCATCGAGCTCCCCCAGCACGGACGAGACGGCATCGGCGATGCGCTGGCTGTCCTTGGGCGCAAGGCGCAGCAGTCCACTGACATAGAGCTGACCCCACTGGAAGCGCGTTGCCGCGCCCTGCGACTCGCGGTAGGCCTCATCAAACAGAGTCAGCGCCTCATCCTTGCGACCCATCTTCTCGGCGATCTCGGCGAGATCCGCCTTGTAGTAATACGGCGCGCTCGCGCGTGCGATCTCAGCGTGCGCCACGGTGTAGGCGCCCGGCAGGTCACCGACGTCCTCGAGGATATCGAGCGACGCATTCACGAGCCCCGAGCGCACGAAGGGGTTCTGTTCAGCGGCCAGCGCCGCGTCGATGCGCCGGTGCGCGCTCGCCACTACGTCCTTCGGCAGCGGCGTCTTGGGCTTGGCCAGGTCCTTGAGCGCGCGCAGCTGCGCATCGATGAACCCGAGCTGATCGGCCAGCACGTAGCGCTTGTCCTCGGCCGCCGCGGCCATCGTGGCGGCATAGCGGTCGCGCACCTGCTCGGCCAGTGCCCCGTCGCGCACACGTACGGACTTGAAGAACGCGTCGTTCAGAATCGCCAGCGCATCGGCGGCACTGACCGCGAGTGCCGGCTGCGACAGCACCTCATTGACGTGCTCCTGCAGTCCCGCGAGCAGCGGCGAGGGCGCTGCGTGCGGCTGATCGAGCGCCTGGCTCTCCGCATTGGCCGCGTAGTATGCCGCGTAGGTGTTCAGCGCCGCGCGCTCGAGCAGCGCATCCCGCGGACAGTCGTTGGCGGCCGACGCCAGTTGCGTGGCCTCTCCACCATAGTCGGCGGCCTCGAGCGTATCGAGCTCCCAGGAGTTGTAGGCCAGGCGGCGGCACTCCTGGATGTTCAGCGCGCGGCCCGTGGCGGCCGATTGCAGCAGCGCATCGACCGGTTGCACGTCCTCGAGCGCCACGTCCAGCGCGGCGGCGTACTGGGCCACGTCGCGACCGGCGCCGAGGCGGATGATCTCGTGACGGTCCGGATCGAACACGATCAGCGTCGGGTATCCCTGGATGTGGAATTGATCGCCCCATTTCTGGGCGCCATCGTCGTCGCCGTCGAGATAGACCGGCAGGAACAGCTTGCTCTTGGCAATGAAGTCCGGCCGCGAGAACACCGTGGATTTCAGCGTGTGGCAGAACGGACACCACTCCGCGCCCCAATAGATGAGCACCGGCCGGTTCTCGCGCTTGGCGACGATGAAGGCGCCGTCGAGGCTGCCGTCGAACCAGGCGATATCGGGCGGCTCGTTGGCGTGCGTCGCGTGTGTTGCGTGCAGTGGCTGCGACTTTTGGCAGCCGCCGAGCAGCAGCAACAGGCCCAGGGCTGCGCGATATCGATACATGATCCGAAGCCTCCACGTCCGCAACGACCGCGTCAAGGAGCCAATGAGATACCTACAACGCGCTGCATGCCGAGCCGCTGACAACGCGCACCCTCAGCGGCGCGCACCCTTGTCGCGCACGCGAGCGACCTTGCGCGTCGGCGTGGCCTCGAGCGGATTTTCCGGCCAGGCGTGCTTGGGGTAGCGGCCGCGCATGTTCCGCCGCACCTCGGCATAGCTGCTGCGCCAGAAGCCGGCCAGGTCGCGCGTGATCTGCAGCGGGCGCTGCGCCGGAGAGAGCAGCTTGAAGGTCACGGCCACCGCACCGCCGCCGATGCGCGGCGTGGCCTGCAAGCCGAAGACCTCCTGCAGTCGCACGCCGACGCAGGGAGCATTGTCGTCCAGGTAGTCGATGCGGATGTGCGATCCGGTCGGCATCACCAACTCGCGCGGTGCCAGGGATTCGAGCGCGTGGTCCTGTGCCGGCGTCAGGCGGGCATGCAGCGCTTCCGTCAGCGGCAGACGCGCCAGATGCTCGCGTCGTGTCAAGCCGTCGAGCCAGCCAGGCAGCCAGCGATCCAGCTCCGCGAGCAGTGTCACATCATCGCTCGCAGGCCAGCCAGCCAGATCCGCGCGCTCGAGCCGGCGCACGAACTCCATGCGGGCCTGCAGCGTGCGCGCCGGCGCCGTCCACGGCAGCGCGCCGAGGCCGAGCTCGCGTACACCCTCGAGCATCGCCGCGGTGGTGTCCGCACCGCCCGGCGGCGCGCGCGTCTGCTCCTCGAGCACCAGCGACTCGAAGCGCCGTACACGCCGCCAGAGTACGGCGGCCGCGCGCGAGTCCCAACCAAAGCGCTCCTCGGTGACGATGCGATCGGCGAACACGCGCTCGAGCGCCGGCAGCGACAGCGAGGCGGCCAGATCGATGCGCGCCTCGCGATCGCGGTCATCCAGCGCAGCGGCCACGATGAAGGGCGCGCGTGCCAGCGAGGTCGGTTGCGCAAAGGCCGCGCCGCGCCCATTGGCGAGCAGGTAGCGTCCCTGTCCGCCGTCGCGACGCTGGCCGATGCGATCGGGAAACGCAGCGGCAAGCAACGTCCCGACAGCATCGCCGGGGAGCTCACCGCTGCGCACCTTGGCACGGCCGTTGCGCGCGCCGGGGGTGCCGACATGGATCATCGCCTCGAGCGCGCGCGCCTGCTTCTGCACGCGCTCGAGAGCAGCCCTGTCGATGGCGCCGCGGCCAGGTGCGCGCAGCAGCTCGAGCCGGGCGAGCACATCCGGATCGCTCCCCGCTCGCAGCAGGTCCCGTTCGGAGAGCAGCGCGGCGAGCTGGGCTGCGAGCGCGGGCCACTCGGGCACCCTTGAGTCCGCGGCGGCCAGCAGCATGGTGCCGAGGCGCGGATGGACGGGCAGGCGCGACATGCGCTGACCGAGCGCCGTCAGGCGGCCCGCGCCATCGAGTGCGCCCAGGCGCAACAGCAGTGCTCGGGCCTGCGCGAGCATGGGCGCCGGCGGTGCATCGAGCCAGTCGAGGGTTTCCGGCTCGCCGGCGCCCCAGCGCGCCAGCTCCAGCGCCAGTGGCGCAAGATCCGCGTCGAGGATCTCGGGCGGCGTGACGGTGGCCAGCGAGATCTCCGCGCCCTGGCTCCAGAGCCGGTAGCAGACTCCGGGTGCCACGCGCCCGGCTCGACCGCTGCGCTGCTCGCTCGAGGAGCGCGAGATGCGCTCGAGCTCCAGCCGGCTCATGCCCGTGGCCGGATCGAAGCGCGAACGGCGCACGAGCCCGGAGTCGACCACGGCGGTCACGCCCGGAATCGTCAGGCTGGTTTCCGCAAGATTGGTGGCCAGGACCACTTTGCGCGTGCCGCGCGCAGCGGGGTCGAGCACGGCATCCTGCCCCGCACCGCTCATCTGACCGAACAGCCTCATGACACGCACGCCCGGCGCCAGCCCGCTCTGCAACAGCAGTTCCTCGACTCGCCGGATATCCCGCGCGCCCGGCAGGAAGACCAGCACGTCACCGCTCGATGCCTCGAGTGCGCGCAGCACCGCGCGCGTGACGGACTCGACCAGCCGCTGTGCGTCGCGCGCACCGTCGGCGCCCGCTCCGGGCAGCAGCGGTGCCGCGCGCCCGAGGTAGTGCACGGACACCGGAAAGGCGCGCCCCGGCACGTGCACGTGTGCGGCATTGCCGAGCAGTCGCACGATGCGGTCGGCCTCGATGGTTGCCGACATCAGAATCAGGCGAAACGTGGCCCCGAGCTGCCGCCGCGCATCGAGGGCAAGCGCCAGTCCGAGATCGGCCTGCAGGCTGCGCTCATGAAACTCATCGAAGATCACGCAACCCACGCCTTCCAGCGCAGGATCCTCCTGCAGCAGCCGCGTGAGCACCCCTTCGGTGAGCACCTCGAGCCGCGTTGCGCGCGAGACTCGCGTGTCGAAACGCGTGCGATA
>Ga0181526_10003483_pt1 | contig 12830 bp, 13 predicted proteins | sample PEATcosm2014_Bin_35_FD_119750 | JGI IMG/M metagenome (GOLD analysis project Ga0181526, IMG submission 119750) | Peatland microbial communities from MTU Mesocosm Facility, Houghton, MI, USA - PEATcosm2014_Bin06_30_metaG | ecosystem: Environmental > Terrestrial > Soil > Wetlands > Peat | place...
AAAATTCCGCCGGCCCGCCGACCTCGCCACGCCCGACTATCAGCAGCCTATGCAAGACGACCTGCTCTGGGTCTACGAAGGCCTCACCAACTATCTCGGCTTCGTGCTCACCGCCCGCAGCGGCCTGCTCACCGCCGATCAGGATCGCGACACCCTGGCCATCACTGCCGCCGCGCTCGATCACACTCCCGGCCGCGAATGGCGCAACCTGCAGGACACCGCCGACGCCGCCCCGGAACTTTATTTCTCTCCGCGCGCCTGGGGATCGTGGCGTCGCGGCGTCGACTTCTACGAGGAAGATACGCTGAACTGGCTCTGGGCCGACGTCATCATCCGCCAGCAAACCAAAGGCGCCAAGTCGATCGACGATTTATTCTCCGTGATTCCTGCCGAGTACAGGCTGACGGGCGACCTGGATGTGCCGCGCCAGTTTGGCGAGAGCGAAATTGTCGAGTACTTCAAAGCTGCGGCGGAGAAGAACGCGACGGGGTACGCGAGCTTTTTGGGCGCGGGGGCGTACCGGCACTATCGGCCGGTCATCATTGACGCTCTTGTGCAGCGTGGCGAGTTTCTGACCAGTTATACGCCTTATCAGCCCGAGATTACGCAGGGCACGCTGCAGGCGATCTTTGAGTTCCAAACCATGATCGCCGAGTTGACGGGTATGGATGTGGCCAATGCCAGCATGTACGACGGGTCCACTGGGGCGGCCGAGGCTGTGCTGATGGCGATGCGTGTGACGGGGAGGCAGAAGGCAGTCGTGGCGCGGACGGTGCACCCGGAGTATCGCGAAGTGGTGCACACGTATCTGCGCGTGCGCGAGCTGGCAACGGCCGAGATTGGATACGAGGCGGAGACGGGGCGCGTTGATTTGAAGGCGCTGGAAGCTGCGGTGACGGACGAGACCGCGGCGGTGCTGGTGCAGAGCCCCAATTTTTTTGGGACCGTCGAGGATGTGACCGCGATTGCGGAGATTGCGCATGCGAAGGGCGCGCTGCTGATTGTGTCGATTGCCGAGGCAGTTTCGCTTGGTGTGGTGCGGCCTCCGATCGAGGCAGACATTGTCTCGATGGAGGCGCAGAGCTTTGGTGTGGCTCTGAGCTATGGGGGGCCGTTTTGCGGCGTGATTGCCGCGAAGGAGAAATATCTGCGGCAGATGCCGGGGCGGCTGGCGGGGCAGACGGTGGACTCGAACGGGTACCGTGGTTTTGTGCTGACGCTTTCGACCCGGGAACAGCACATCCGGCGCGAGAAGGCGACTTCGAATATCTGCACCAATCAGGCATTGGTTGCGCTGATGGCCACGATCTTTCTGACGGTTTATGGGAAAGAAGGGATTCGCGAGCTGGCGGAGCACAATCTGGCGAAGGCCGATTATGCGGCGAAGGCTTTGAGTGCGCAGGCGGGTGCGAAGTTGCTGTTTAACGGCGCGCCGCGCTTCCATGAGTTTGTTTTGAAGACGGATGAGGCGCCGGCGGTGTGGAGTCAACGGCTGCTGGACGAGAAGATTGTGGGCGGCGTGGAGTTGAGCCGGTGGTATCCGGAACTGAAGAATTCGACGCTGTGGTGCGCGACAGAAGTGGTTACGCGCGGGCAGATTGATGCGGCGGCGAAGGCCTTGGCGGCGCGGCTGGTGGAGGCGTAGGTTTGTGATCTCGTCGGCTGAAATTGAATCAATACGGCAGCGATGCGAAGCGGCACGACCCGGACCGTGGAGGTCATTTGTCGAAGGCCGCGATCATACGAGCGGAAATAGCTTCATCATGACGGGTAGCGACGAGAATCGTGGAGACGATATCGAATTGATTGGAGCGACGATCGCAGATCAGGATTTCATAGCTAATGCGCGACAAGACGTTCCTCGTCTATTGGACGAGATCGAAATTTTGAGAAGATCGGCGAGAGTTTTGTAACAGGGCATGGCTTTAGCCTTGCCGAATGAGCGAGTGCAAGGAGTGGGCTTTAGCCCCTGCTATGGCGCGACCCGGACGCAATGCTTCTCCCGAGCAAATTCTGCGACCGGCTCGCACCTTTTTCGTGACCACCAATTCGAGTATGGGCCGGAATCTATTGCAGTCGGAACGGAATGCTGGGCTGCTTATCGATGTGCTGCGCTCGCTTGTTGCCGAACGGATGTTCGAGTTGCATGATTTCGTGATTATGCCCGATCACGTGCATCTGCTTTTAACGGTGGGTGAGGGAATGACGATTGAGAAGGGCATGCAATTGATCAAGGGTCGATTCTCATTTCGATTGAAGAAAGAATTTGGATACCCTGGAGAGGTTTGGCAGCGCGGATTCTCCGAGGTGCAGGTATTGGGTCGAGAGAGCTTCGAGGCGCATCGTGCCTACATTGCCGCAAATCCGATCAAAGCGGGGCTGGTGAGATCGGCTGAAGATTATCCGTTTTGTTTTGCGTCGTTGGCGAAGAAGAAGGCATTGCAGGGGCTAAAGCCCTCTTCTTAATGGAATCGATTTCGGCACGACTAAAGTCGTGCCCTGTTACAAAGCGGAGGAGTTGCCGTGCCAATGGGCGGAAGGTTTGAATTGGCAGCTTTCGAGCGGCGTAACGGGTGGAGGCGTAGAGGTGAATCCGATGGCGAATGAAGTGATCGATACGAAAATGGGTCCAAGGACGCTTGGCAAGGTTCGGCCGCACCAGACGCAGAATGAAGGGCTGGTGTTTGAGAAGTCGTCGCCGGGGAAGCGCGCTTATAAGTTGCCGCTGCTGGATGTGCCTGCTGTTGACGCTGCGGCGCTGCTTGGAGACGCGCATCGTAAGGCGCCGGGGCTGTTGCCGGAGTTGAGCGAGATTGAGATCATTCGGCACTTCACGCGGCTTTCGACTTGGAACTATGCGATTGATCTCGGCATGTATCCGCTGGGATCGTGCACGATGAAGTACAACCCGCGGGTGAATGAGTTTGTTTCGCGGATTGAGGGGCTGGCGGAGGCGCATCCGTATCGGCCCGAGTCTTTGGCTCAAGGAGCGCTCGAGATCATTGATCTGCTGCAGAAGTGCCTGATCGAGATCACGGGCATGGACACGATTACGCTGCAGCCGGCCGCGGGCGCGCATGGGGAGTTCACGGGGATTCTCCTGATTCGCGCGTGGCATGAGTCGCAGGGCAATGCGCGCAAGAAGATATTGATTCCAGACTCGGCGCATGGGACGAATCCGGCGACGGCGGCGATTTGCGGCTATTCCGTCGAGAACCTGAAGTCGAATGCCGATGGGGGGATCGATCTTGCGGCGCTGGAGCGGCAGGTGGATGAGGATACGGCGGCGCTGATGCTGACGAACCCGTCCACATTGGGAGTCTTCGAAAACGAGATTCACAAGATCGCCGACATCTTGCATGCGAAGGGCGCGCTGCTTTACATGGACGGCGCGAACATGAATGCGCTGGTGGGCAAGGTGCGGCCGGGCGATTTTGGCGTGGACGTGATGCACCTGAATCTGCACAAGACGTTTTCCACGCCGCATGGCGGCGGGGGGCCGGGGTCGGGACCGGTGGCTTGTAAGAAATTTCTGGAGCCGTTTCTGCCGACACCGGTGTTGGTGCGTGCCGGAAAAGCCGCGAACAGTCCCCCCACGGAAGGTTGGGAGAGCGCGAATGCGGACCCCGCGGCTGCCGGTTCTGAGCCTATGTTTCGCGCGCCATCGTTTCCGGAACTTTCCTCGGACAGAGAGGAAGACGGCAAACCGGAAGCCGCTGCGGGTGCTCTCCACTGGGAGTACGACAGGCCGCAGTCGGTGGGGCGCGTGCGGGCGTTCTATGGGAATACCGGGATGTTTATCCGGGCGCTGGCGTACATTCTGGCGAATGGCCCAGACGGGCTGCGGCAGACGACGGAAGATGCTGTGTTGAATGCGAATTACATTCGCAAGAAGCTTGAGGATTTGTATGAGCTGCCGTACAAGACGCCTTCGATGCACGAAGTGGTTTTTTCGGACAAGCGGCAGGCGGCCAGGGGCGTAAAGACCGGCGATATTGCCAAGCGGCTCATTGATTATGGGTTTCATCCATATACGGTGAGTTTCCCGCTGATTGTGCATGGGGCGCTGATGATTGAGCCGACGGAGAGCGAGTCGTTGGAGGAGCTGGACTTGTTCATCGAGGCAATGCGCTCGATTGCGCGCGAGGTGGAGGAAACGCCGGAGCTGGTGAAGACGGCGCCGCATTCGACGCGGGTTTCGCGGTTGGACGAGGTGCAGGCGGCGCGGAAGCCGATTTTGCGCTGGCGGCCGCCCGTCGTGGAGCCTGAAAGAGGGTAACCAGCGAACCGGTCACCTTCGTTTCCTTGCAGTCACGTGACTGCTGGCTCGATAATGTTCTTCCCCCCGTTCGTCCTGGCTCGCCGCCCATTTGCAGGAGATCGGTTTCCCGTCTTCAGAGCAAATTGAATGGGATCAAATTGCTTCGATTGCTTATCCCACGTTGGGAGGGCCGCCCGCTCCGAGCGGGAACGAAGGAGTACCGATGCGATTCCGCAGGGATGAAAGCGGGCAGATGATCGTGATGCTCGCGATCTCGATGACGGCGCTGATGGCATTTATGGCGTTGGCTGTCGATGTGGGGATTCTGTTCCACGTGCGGCGCGAGGTGCAGATTGCGGCAGATGCCGCTGCCATGGCCGGCGCCCTTGACTACCATTACAACCCAACCGGGTCTACCGCGCGTGCAGCCGCCATCGCGGCTGCCGCTCAGAACGGGGTCAGCAACGGCTCCGTGAATGTGACTTTTCCAACGAGTAGCTCGTACGGTTCGCCCTACACGACGGGGTTTGTGCAGGCCATTGTTTCGGTGCCGAACCCGACCATGTTCATGCGCCTGTTTGGTATGACCAGTGTGAATCTGGTTTCGAGCGCCGTAGCAGGGCCGGGTGCAAGCCAGGGGTGCGTTTGGAGCCTTGGCCGTTCCGGGACCGGTGTCAGTGGATCGGGGGATCTTACCGCTACTGGCTGCGAGATTTACGACAACTCGAGCAGTGGCACTGCGCTGGACATGACCGGGGGCGGCAGCATTTCGGCAAAGCAGGTGGGGGTTACTGGAGGTTCGATCGGATCGGTCAACCCGAGGGCGATCACGGGCATGATTCCGGTGACCGATCCTCTTGCTTCGTTGACTGCGCCGGGAGGTTCTTCAGGGACTTGCACACCTGCGGCCAGCCGCAGATGCAACCCGAGTAACACCTCAGGGGGGAGCATGAACGTACCCCCAGGCACGTACACTTCGATCTCCAATTCGGGTGGCGGAACGATGACACTCGCTGGGAGCTACACCATTACTGGGAATCTAAGCAACACGCGAGGGAATCTCATCCTTGGCGCAGGGAGCTACACAATTGGCGGCACGTTATCGAATAGCGGATCCCTCAATTTAAGTGCCGGTCAGTATGTTGTTGAAGGGGGGCTTCAATCGAGCGGCTCAGTGACCGGAAATAGCGTCTCTTTCTACACCGGTGGGACGACCACCTTGTCGGGGGGCGTGGATCTCACGGCACCCGCCTCAGGGATTCTTATCTTCCAGGCGGGTGGAACGGTGACGATTCTGGAGACGGGCAACATGACGCTTCAGGGGATTGTGTATGCTCCCAACGCGCCGCTGACCGTTGGGGGATCGGGATCGAGCAATGTGTACGCGGATTTTGTGGTTGGTTCGCTCAATATCACCGGGACTCCGCAGTTGCAGAACTATGCGCTTCTAAATCATGGAACTCCACTTACAAAGATTGTGATGGTGCAATAGGATGCAGCGGTTGGAAGATTTCAGCCGCGCATTTCGGCGGTGCTTCGGCATCGGCAGGAGGAGTGCCGCGAGCGAAGCCGGCGGTGCGCTGATCGAATCGGCTCTGGTGTTGCCGATTCTTCTTCTGCTGCTTACCGGGGCTACCGAATTTGCCATGGCGGCCTACGGAGCGATTGAGGTGACGAATGCCGCCAACGCGGGCGCTGACTACGGGGCGGCAAGCGCAATTGCCGCCCAGGATACAGCAGGAATTCAACTAGCGGCTAACACCGATGCGACGAACGTTCCCCTCGCATCGCCGACGGTGACTCGCACATACACATGCTCGTTGCCCGGCTCGGCATTGTTGGGGACGGCGCCTTCGCTGACATGTTCGAACGGCGCGGCCGTGGAGACCATTCTCACGGTAGGTACGCAGTCGACGTATTCTCCTCCGGTTCATTGGCCGGGGCTTCCTTCCACGTTTACGTTGAGGGGGCAGGCGGTTAGGAAGGTTTCGCAGTGAAATCGATGCGAGACACGATGAACATGACGTGCGGGAGATTTGCGAGCGCAGGCGCGTGGCGATGCGGTGAAGGGGAGCAGGGTGCGGCCCTGGTGGAGATGGCGCTTTCGGTCACCATGTTCGCTGCGGTCCTAATCGGGGTTGTTTACTTCATCTTCGGGCTATATACCTACACTTTTGTCGCCAATGCGGCGCGCGAAGCCAGCCGCTACGCAAGCACGCGCGGATCGCAGTGCAGCAGTAACACTCCGTCCCTGCCCGGTGGCTGCAATGCGAATCGGACACAGATTCAGGATCGGGTCTTGGGCATGCGCTACCCAGGATTGGGCGCGAGCAATCTAACCGTGAACACCACCTGGCTGCAGGCAAATACCACGGGAGCCACCGGCTGGACGGCTTGCGGAGGGCAATGCGATGCTCCCGGAAACATGGTGCAAGTGCAAGTAACTTACGCCATGAACGTGCCGTTATGGGGAAGAACCAGGATCGACGTGGGCAGCACGTCGCAGATGGTGATTTCGCAGTAGGCGAACGGCCGGTTGCGACGAGCTTTTCTGCACATCGATGCCGTTGCGAATCCTGATTCCCACACATCGGCCTAACAATTCACATGCGGTTTTTCAGTTGTGGCCGCCCTACACTCGAAGTGTATGGCTACGATTCCCGACCTGAGACTTGACACCGGATTGCCGGCGAACCTCGACGCCGAAAGAACCATTCTGGGCGCGATTCTACTGGACAATGCAGCGCACTCGGAGGCGGCTGAGAAGCTGGACGCGAGCGACTTTTCGCTCGATTCGCATCAGCGCATTTTTCTGCGCATGAGCGATCTGATGAATGCGCAGCGCGCCGTGGATATTGTGACACTGGCGAACGAGCTGGCGCGCTACAAGGAGATTGAGACCGTCGGCGGCGTGGCGTATCTGGCCTCGCTGACGGAAGGTTTGCCGCTGCGGCCGGTCATCGAAGACTACATCCGGATCGTCAAGGACAAGAGCCTGCTGCGCAAATTGATGGCGATCTGCTCCGCGGCGATTGCGCGTGCGGCCGACCAGAGCGAGACGGCTCTCGAAGTGCTTGACATGGCCGAGAGCCAGCTGCTTGAAGTGAGCGAGAAGGGCATTTCGCAAGGGCTGCAGCCGCTGGATCAGATCGTTCAAAGCTCGTTCGGCTCGATCGATAATTTGTATAAGCAGAGCCGGGAAGTCACCGGCTTGGCCACGCACTACATCGTGCTCGACCAGATGACGAGCGGGTTGCAGAAAGGCGAGCTCATTATCGTTGCCGCGCGGCCATCCATGGGAAAAACGGCGCTGGCGATGAACATTGCACAGAATGCGGCCATCACGAGCAAATCGATAGTGGCCGTCTTCAGCCTGGAAATGAGCAAGGAATCGCTGTTGCGCCGCATGCTGTCGTCGCAATCGGGGGTGGACCAACGAAAGCTGCAGACGGGATTTCTTGGCCGCGACGATCATGGCAAGCTGCAGCATGCGCTGGAGCAGTTGGTGGAGGCGCATATGTTCATCGACGACTCGGCAGGTATCTCACTGGCCGAGATGCGTGCGAAGGCGCGGCGGCTGAAGCAGAATGCGGGTGGGCTTGATTTGATTGTCGTGGACTATTTGCAGTTGATGTCGGCGACTCTGCCTTCGGCGGGCGGGAAACGGTATGAGAACCGGACGCAGGAGGTAGCGGCGATTTCGCGGGGGCTGAAGGCGCTGGCGAAGGAGCTGAATGTGCCGGTGATTGCCGTGTCGCAGCTTTCGCGTGCCAGTGAGCGGAGAGGCGACGATAAGCGGCCGATGCTGAGCGATCTGCGTGAGTCCGGTTCGATTGAGCAGGATGCCGACGTGGTAGCGTTTATTCATCGCGAAGCGTACTACAACCGCGATGAGGAGATGTCGGATTCGGACAAGGCGCGGTCGGAGATTATTCTGGCCAAGCAACGCAACGGGCCGACGGGCACGGTGCATCTGAACTTCAATTCGAGTTGCACACGATTTTCGAATCCCGCGGATTTTGTTGATCAGGCTTGAGAGCGGTCGAATTCTTTTTTGAGTTCAACATGACAAACGCTTCATTTTGATGACATATCCAGCGCTCGTGGTGTCAAAGGATGACCGTGGCGACCCAGCGCCGGACAGAACGAACAACCAGCCGGACAGAACGAACAACAAGGGAACAGCGATGACAACCGCGTATATCAATCGAATTGCAACGTCGGTTCCCCCGCACGATGTGCATCGGGCGTTTATCGATTTTGCCGATAGCATGCTCGCCGAGGGTACGGTGCGGAGCCTTTTTAGGCGGATGGCGCGGCTTTCCGCGATTGAACATCGCTACTCATATCTGGAGCCCATCGCCACGCCAAGCGGCGAGTGGAAGGATGGCGAAGATTTGTATGTGCGCGGTGCGTTCCCCGGAACCGCGCGCCGCATGCAGGCATTTGAGCGATTCGCCCCGAGGCTGATGCGCTGCGCCGTGGACAAGCTGGGACTGAGCGAAGAGGAGCGGCGCGGCATCACGCATGTCCTGGTGACTTCGTGCACGGGCCTGTACGCGCCGGGCTTGGATATCGAAATCGTGAATCACCTGGGGCTTGATTCGTCGGTGGAACGAACGATGATCGGCTTCATGGGCTGTTATGCGGCGATCAATGCGTTGAAGGCCGCGCGGCATATTGTGCGGTCTGAGCCGGACGCGCAAGTGTTGATCCTGAGTCTGGAACTGTGCACGCTGCACATGCAGGAGACGCAGGATCTGGAGCAGCTTTTGTCGTTTCTGTTGTTCGCGGATGGGTGTTCCGCGTGCCTGGTGAGCGCGCGCAGGGTGGGTCTCGGGCTCGATAGCTTTCTGGCTGTTGGCATTCCGGAGACGAATCACCTTATTACGTGGCGCATTCGCGAAGGTGGTTTCGACATGCAACTGTCAGGCAAGGTTCCCGGCGAACTGTGCCGTGCGTTGAAGGATGTGGGCGGCGCTATTACTCGCGGGAAAGATCCGCTGTCGATCGATCTGTGGGCCGTGCACCCCGGCGGCAAAACGATTTTGGACTCGGTTGAAAAGGGGTTGAGCTTGCCTGCCGAGGCGTTGGCGAGTTCGCGCGACGTGCTGGCGCGATTCGGCAATATGTCATCGGCAACGGTGATGTTTGTTCTGCAGCGGATCATGCAACGGGCAAAGCCGGGCCAGCAAGGCTGCGCGATGTCGTTTGGTCCTGGCGTCACCGCGGAAACGATGCTGTTCCATGCAGCCTGAGACGCTGGATTTCAGCGCGCGCGCGCAGCTGCCGGAACTGATGGATGGCCCTTGCAGCCGCGAGGAATTGCGTGCTTGCCTGCGAGATTTGGCAAAAGTGAATCGCTGGCTTTTGGCGTATCGCCCGGTGCTAGGTTGGCTCGATTCTCTTGGGTTGCAGGACGTGAAGGGGCCGACGCGAATTCTCGATGTGGGCTGCGGGTACGGGGACAGTCTCCGTCGGATCGAGCGCTGGGCAAAGGCGCGCGATGTTGTGGTGGAACTCACCGGAATCGACCTCAACATGGACACCGTAGTGATTGCGGCGGAGGCCAGCAATGCGGCAATCGCTATCGAATGGGTGAACGCGGATGTATTTGGGTATTGCTCGCAGGAGCCCGTTGATCTTGTCGTCAGCTCACTGTTCACACATCATCTGGCGGAAGAGGATGTGGTTCGGTTCCTCGCATGGATGGAGCAGCATGCAACGATTGGGTGGTTCATTAACGATCTTTCGCGCAGTGCGGTGCCGTATCACCTGTTTCGTATGTTTTCGAGGCTGATGGGTTTGCATCGCTTTGTGCAGAATGATGGGCCGGTGTCGATTGCGCGTGCGTTTCGGCCTGAAGACTGGCGAAGGATGTGCGCCGCGGCCGGGCTTGCAGAGGTTTCGATTCGGGGTTACACGCCGGGAAGACTCTGCGTGATGCGAAGAAAGCCGCCGCGGCGACAAGAATCCGGGAGCGCAGCCTCATTCGGAATAAAACGGGACCGCGAGCCGACGACATAGTTGGGGCGGCGCGTCCCGCATGGCTGCTCATTCAATAGCGCCCTCAGACTTGATTGAGAACCAGAACTACCCTGCCGACGATCAACTCGCTAGGCTTTCGACCCGGTTCAACGTCCAGCACTTCGATCATGGAGCGCTCGTTACGCGGCCGCAAGATAAGTCTGTTGGCGCGAAAATTGAGGTAGCGCACTAAAAGATCGGATCCATTGCGCACCGCATAGAAAGTCGGCGGGCTTGGGCGATCGCGATCGAGCGAGGTGCAATGCCGATCGATGACCACGTGGGCCTCGGGAGAGATCAAGGGTTCCATTGCCTGCGCGTCCTCGGGGGAAACGCGAACTGCTACAAACCTTTGCCATGCCAGGCGGCTGCTGGCGGGATGCGCGCCGACGGACTGGAGTGCGTCTGCGGGCAAAGGCATCATGGAAACGATTGCGGATGGTCGAATGATTGGCTCCCAGAGAGCCGATCGATAAGAGACGATGGGCACGCTGTCGATTGACTCATCGGTGGTTTCGAATGACGCGCTCTCGCGCTCGCGAGGAGCGGAGAGAAGATTGTCTGCCGCCATGTTTTGCGCGCGCAGGATGCGATCCATGGCATCGAGTGAGAGATGCCGTTTCTGTCGCAGGAAATTGGAGACGTGGGATTGGCCAAGACCTGTCTGGCGGGATAGAAGCGAGACGTTGAGATTGCCTCGCCGAATTCTGTCGAGCAATACCACGCGGAGACGCTCGTGCATCTGGATGAAGTTCATCTGTGAATTGTTCGCTTCCAGCAATGGATGAAAACGGTCGCCGTTTTCTTGCAGCAATGCAAACGGTGCTCTTGGCCCTTCAATTCGATGGCATGCCGGTTGAATGGAAGTTTCGGGGGCAGGAAATAAGCAAGGATACCTTGACCCAGAAGAGCCATACATCTAAATTGGGCTTACTTTATCTCATACATGTTTGTCAGAAATTCTCGAAGATTTGTATAAGTCGGCGCAACTTCGAAGGGGCCAAGTTAGGTTTCTTTGGTTTGCGATTCTCGATGCGGCATAACTAAAGATGATTAGATCCAAATCAGCGGGACATTCTCCAAAGGGCAAGCGCCCAAGCGAGGCGCATCGGACAGGCATGTGGGAATTCCCAGATATGCGCTCTAAATATAAGACAAAGAACAAGAGAAAACAGACAGAAATCCCCTATCAGGACGGGAAGAAACCTGAGTAGCTTTGCCTGATTCTCATTACCCCGCCAGTCATCGACATACATCGAATGAAGGCGGGAATGGGCTTTTCACGGAGAATCCGTCATGGAATTATGCGTGCAATTGAAAGTTTGCGAGGGGTGCGGTTGTCTTTGGTATCGGTCCCAGACACAAGGGACTGTGTATTGCAAGGAGTGCGAGGCAAAACTGAAGGACTTTCCGTCTCCTGAGACAAGAAAGAGACGCGGGCGGCCGAGCCGCAAAACGCTTGTCAACGTCTGGGCCGTTGCAGAGTCAGTTGGGGGTGCGGAATGAGTGCAGCGCTTCAGTTGCCGCTGGTGGAGGGATCGAGCGGCTCGCCGAATGCATGGCTGGGAAAGGGAAAAACGGACCGGGAGCAGCCGGTCGCAAAGCCCTGGGAAGAACAGGATGAGGAGGAGCCGGCAAGCGCCCCGCCGATCTGCATGGCGTTTTACCGGAAACACACGGAACGCATGTTGCGGCGTTATCTGTACTCTTCGATGCAGGTCGGGCGTTCGCCGTCGATTCTTGGGGACTCTGTTGGGCGGGGCTGGGTTTCGAGCCGCAGAGTGCGGACATTCGAAGATGCGGTGATCTTTGTGCTCGATGTGGAGCGCTGTCTTGATCGGCTTGGCTCACTCGATCGGGCTATGCTGAGCAGGATCGTGCTTCAGGAATACACCCAGGCTGAGGCAGCTGCGTTGCTCGGTATGAGCCCGCGAGCCATCTCCTACAAATTCCCGCTGGCCCTGGATCGCTTGACAGAGCAACTGCTGGAAAACGAATTGCTGATCCTTCCGCATTAGAGGATTAAAGGGAACGTGCTGCGAGGGGGCGCTGCGAAGCGCTCCTCTCGCTGCTTTGCACGCGGGGTAGGCGATGGTTCATTTGCACTTCTGATCGCAATAGGCATTGGCGATCATCGATAGCATGGCGATATAGCTTGACGGGGAAACTCCGGCGCCCGAATTCTTATCGATATCGACCTGATGGACGACGACCATGTCTTTGGATGGCAAGACGGTGATGTATTGGCCGCCGGTGCCCATTGCGCTATACGCGCCCTGCATGAAGCCAATGTAGGTATAGCCGGGAAATGTTGGCCCGTCCCAGACCCACCAGAGAAGGCCGTAGCCCCATCGCTCCGTCGTTGCGAAAGCCCGCAGGGTAGATGTCGTGAAACGGCGTCAGGAGAGTCGTCATGTAGCGCACCCAGTCGCCGGGAACGATAACTTTGCCATTCCAGACGCCAGAGTCGAGCATGAGCAGGCCGAGACGCGCCATATCGCGCGTGGAAAGATACATGGCGTATTCGGGATGCACGCTGTCG
>Ga0181526_10003485_pt1 | contig 12822 bp, 8 predicted proteins | sample PEATcosm2014_Bin_35_FD_119750 | JGI IMG/M metagenome (GOLD analysis project Ga0181526, IMG submission 119750) | Peatland microbial communities from MTU Mesocosm Facility, Houghton, MI, USA - PEATcosm2014_Bin06_30_metaG | ecosystem: Environmental > Terrestrial > Soil > Wetlands > Peat | place...
ACGGCAATATCCTCCGAGAGAAGGTTGTCGAGGGCAAGGTGCGCTTCTACGGAGAAAATCTGCGCGCCACCTACGACCTCGCTAAGAAGGTCGCCGCTTTAGTCAATGAGACATTTTAGATCTTTGCTGGAGAGTGTCCGGGCAAGCGGCAACCGCTGGTCGGCGAGGTTGGTGGCGGCCATCATACGATGAATGCTCTCATTTTTCCGCAAAGATTGCCGCCCAACGCCTCGATCTGGACGAGGTCACAAACCCTTGGGAGGCGGTAAGGCCGCCCGACGTGCTCGGTTGGAAACAGACATCCACATTTGTCCCCAGACCGGAAAATAGCGCCTTATCCTGATTGCGTATGCGCGACCAAAAACTTGCTACTAAAGTGCGATTGTTGAAAAACCGGCGCAGCCAGCGGATTGATTTAAACGTTCCAGTTGTCGTTTACCCACCCCCAAATGAAGGCCCGCAGTTCTATGAAAGTACGCAAACTCTCGTCGTTAATGCGCATGGGGCGCTCTTGGCCTTAACGGACATGGTAACGCCGAGGCAAAGGCTCCTCGTGCAAAACGCAGAGAGCGGGGAACAAGAAGAATGCCGAGTGGTCTCCGTGACGAAGGAACTGACGGGACCGCCTAAGGTTGCAGTGGAATTCACGCAGCCCGCACCGAACTTCTGGCACCTGGCGTTTCCGCCCGCCGATTGGACTGCCAGCGTCTAGGTTTCCACAGCTCTCTCGCAATGCCGCCCATGGAGTGGCCCCACGCACACTTAGCTTAGTCGACGGGCAGACACTTCGCACGAGAAATTGGCTTCGGCTCGGGAACGTACTGAATTTGATGTTGTGGCTTCGGGTTGCCAACCGAACCTGCGACTTCGTTTAGAACGTATATCCTACACCGGCGAGCGGAACGGCTTTTGACCTGAGTCCGCCATCATCGAGCCGAACGAGAACGTTGGCCGTAAATACCAACCGAGAGATCTTGCTGAATGGGCGCACCTTGATACCCATAGACGCGCTTGTAATATTATAAGACGAGTTCGAAGAGGTTGTGAGGTTCGGAAGACTCACGGTATTGGGATTTGCGTTGGCGGTGCATGCGCCGCAATTGGCGAGAAATTGCTGCTGAGTTACGGCCACGGTTTGCGTGCTAAAAACCCGTTCGCCGACGATATCAAAATCTCCGGTTAACCATTTTGTGACCCAAGCGTCCGCGCCGGCGATATAAACGAAATCATTTGGGACCGCACCTTTCACACCGGTCGTCAGATCACCCGCCGTGATGGACTCGGTGTTCCACTCATAGCCTACGAACACGTGCGGAGAGACCCGCGCGCGGTAAGAAAAGACCGCGAAGGGTTTAAAGCCGTATGATCCGGAACCCAAATAGTTGAGCGCATTGCCAGTGGGAAAACGCACATCCATGCCCGCTGCGAAACCCGCGCGCTCGCCCTCCCAGAGATTCCACTTCACCCGGGCAACTACGTCACCAATTCCACTTGCCGAATTCACGGGTTTGCTGCCACTGCCTGTAAACGTGGGATCAGGAAAATTGTGATTCAAGCAAGCTGGAGCTAGGCCAGATACACCGGCGGCAGGGCTCGTATCAGGGCAATTCTTGAACAGGTGGAAAAAGTAGGGTGGACCATTCGTAAGACCGTTCTGATTCAGAATGATCGAGTTTGGTGTGCCGGGAGTGACCGCAAAAAAGCCATTCGTGCCGAGAACGATCGTGTCTTGCGAATACAGTGACATTCGCACATCCTCGATGGGTACCACCATCGAGACGTCGATGCGCTTCGTAAGGCCAAACGTCACATACGTCGTGTATTGGTTCACTTTCAAACTGATGCTGTTCATCGTGTCGATACGATCGCGTACGTACGCGCAGCCGTTCAGGTTATTCGTGCCGATGACCGAACAGGTCACTGGTGTCGCTGGCGGCGGAAGCGAATTATTCCGATTGTCATCGGTATGCGTGAGTACTGCGGGAAAATTGTTCAGGTTTACGCCGTCGATCTTGTCGAAATCGAAGAACTGATAGCTGAACCCAATGAACAAATGATGGCGACCCACGGTCTCCGCCCGTTCGCCGAGAATCGGGCCGAGGCTGTCCGTACCGGCCACCAGGGTTTTGAGCGTGGGATCGTAAACCAGAATTACCCCTGAGGACGGTGATGCCAAGGGCAGCAGGTTTGCCTGGCGCCCGATCGCCGATTGCAGCGGCTGAAGCGTGGTTGAGAAGTCGCTCACATAGTGCAGGGGATGATGGCTGGTACCGCCATAGTTATCCAAAACATCGTTGAACGCCCCCCCGGTCCCATACTCCAGAGGAATCGCGCAAGCCAGCTTACTGCTTTGTATCGAGCAAGGACCCTGGGCTATAGCGGCCGTGCAACCCAAGAGACTGGCGAGCAGAGTCGCCGAAGCGGCGAGCTTTACCATCATTGCCTCCCATTAACTGGCAAGAAATACCTCCCCCCTGGAGCGACATCTTGGGGACCTGAGCGTGACCGTCTGCAGAAGCGCTTTGGGGAGTCTACACAGTAGGTACGAATTGTCAACAACTTAGCTGGACTTGGCAGGTACAGCTTCGCGGTGAACCCGCCAGTCAATCGCGCTCAGAGCAGAGGTTTTACTGCCGATTCAATTACCTCTTCGCGTTCAAAACCGATAATCTTTGCTCGAAGAATCCCCTGGCGGTCATAGATCATCGCGGTTGGTAGGGCCTTGATACCGCCGCACCTCGCTTTAAGATCATCCGTCGCGACAGCTAAGGGGTAACGAACGCCGATTTTCGTCGCAAACGCTCGCGGGTTTTTCGAGTCCTTCAGGGTGTCGAGCGTTAGCCCGATAACAATAAACCCGCGAGGCCCGTACCGGTCCACGAGCCTTTGGTAGCCCGGCATCTCTTTCTCGCATGGTTTGCACCATGTGGCCCAAAAATCTATCAGCACCACTTTGCTATGCAGGTCATTCGAAGAAATAGCATGTCCATCCAGGCCTTTCAAAGCAAAGTCCGGCATCCGAGACCCAATCTCGCCTGCCACAGGTGGCGCCTTTTCCGGCGCAGAGGGGGCAGTTGCCTGCTGCCGTGCGCAGCTGGCGAGGGCACTCGCAGTAAGGCCTACGACCAACAGATTTTTTCGCATCTATCCCTAAAGTTATTCATTTTGAGCGACGCTCTCGAGCTCATCGCACGTCGAAAGTTAGTTCTATAGGACCGTCGTCTTTGGGATGGGATTTGGCGACATCGTAGGACTCATTTGACCCGCTGACCTGAAACTTAGGTCCGCTGAACTCACCTCTGGCCGTAACCGTCGCTTCCATCGGGCGGAATCCGTTTTCACGGATACGCTTGCGCAGGTCACTCATCTTGAAGTTGTTTCCTGGAGCGAGCACAATCTCCAGCAATCCCGTTTTCAGACTGATATCCACCGACTTTACTCCTGGCATTCTCTGAACAGACTCACTGACGCCGCGGGCGCAAAGTTCGCAGTCTAAGCCATAAACTCGAAGTTCCACCCGCAGGTACTCCGCCCGAAGGGAGTGGGCGCTGGAGAGCAGCACGACAAGTCCGGCTACGCGTAGAGCATTGGCCCAATCTTTTCTCATTTGTGCCTACCGAGAAAGTAATATGTGAACCCTGCTGCAACACGGTAGTGCTCGTGTTTTTGTGTACCATTTGGTTCATCCAACAGTGCGAATAAGATCCCCCCTTGCACCGCTATGTTCCCATGTGTCAGTAGGCCTGTCGGCCCGGAGAAGACTCCTGTTCCGCCCGAATTTGGCAAAACCACAATCCCGTTGGGATTTGGCGGAGGCGGAGGACCGCCGTGTTCGCCATCGCCCGATGTCGGCCCATAGTCTCGCTGCGCCAGACCGACCTTTTCGGCGGTAGTTTCCAAGAAAAAGCGCACGTCCGTCTTGGGGTAATCTCCGTTGAGGAAGGAAGGTCGCCAACCAACCACAAAACTTGTAAGTAGCGAGTCGGTCTGGTGGTCATCTACGTTGCTCGTCCAACGCGCATAGTGCTGGTAACCACCGCCCACCCACACATCGTAGCTTCGCGCCACGTGCCCCGCCGCAAGTGCCCCGTACAGACCGGGTTGCCGCGCCAGGGGTGCACCGTCGGCTCGCGGCACCTCCTGAGTTAAGGCTGATACTCCGACATAAAAAGTCGCTTCGTTTCGGGTAGCGATTCCCGTGGATGAGTGAAGGAACCGCCAACCTAACAGGAACTCAACCGAAGGGTCGCCCGGCATGAATGCCATGTAACGGCCAGTAGGATGCTCGCCGTGGTCGAGGTGAAAGGGTGAGGTAATCGAGATTTGCAAGTTCGGCTTTACTCCATAGGCGAACTCCGGTCCCAGCATGTAAACACCGGAACGCCAATCGAGCTCGGTTCCAATGCTCGCATCCCCCGAGCCCAAGAGTGTCGTGGAATAGCCGAATAGGGGACCGTGACCATCGGCACGAACTGACCTCTCACCGAACAAGATCACGCAGGTCACAACTACCAGCATCTGCCAGTGTCGCTTCAGTTTTCACTCCTAGCGTCAACCGAGCCAACGAAGAAAGAGGGCGAATCTTACCACCGCTCACTCACCCTTTCAACTGAATCGCCACCCGTGTCGCCACCCGATGAATCCCCACCCAAACAAGGCCGATTTGCGAAGTTACCAGCGTCGAGAGAGGAGCTGAACGACCGAACGGCCACGATCATCCGCTGCTGCTCTAACAGGCTGTCGTTATGTCATCAGAGGACGTCACTGATCTGCCAGTTGCCGTTCTTCTTGCTCAACTGGAACGTCCACGACGGCGAGAACTTGCGTGCTCGATTGTCGCTCTTTGGCGTCTCTTCTTCATCGGATTGAACCGAGACTGTCGCGCTCGTGCCATCCGGACTAACCTTGATACTCTCCCCGGTGACCTGGATGGTTATCGCGCTGACATTTCCGAACGCGTTTCTGTACGCATCGTAGCGCTTCTGCGGAATCGTGGGCCACGCTTGCCTCAGCGCCTCAGGGCTCCGCTGCTCAAAAGCCTGGAAGAACTTCTGGACGACTCCACGGATGAACGTCTCGTCTGGAACGACTGGAACCACCGGAGCTGTTTCCTTGACCACTGGCGGAGGCGGAGGGGGCGGGGCATTTAGCGCGTCGAGTTTCTTATTCACCTCCGACAAGTATTGCTGAGCGCTGTCCGCGTGCGGACCACCGCCTTGCGCAACCGACTGGAGTTCGCCACGCGCGGCCACCAGCGCGTTCTTATCGTTGCTGGCGGCGGCCTGCCGGTACCGCTGCACCATCTGCTGAAACGCAGCGTCCGCGGCTTTCTTTTCGGCGCGCGTGTGAACATCAGCGATCGCCGAAGAAACGTTGTCCGCGTAACTCTGGGCCTCGCCGGACTGCGGTCCGCCGTCGGCCAACGCCTGGAATTTCGGCTGCAGCGCTTTTAGCGACTGCGTAGCGGATTCATCGTCCCGAGTCTTTAGCTGATCGAACTGACCCTCCAGTTGTTTCAACTGTGCCAGCTCGCCTTGGTCGATTTGCGCACTTAATTGATCGGCATTTCCGCCCGCCTGCCGGAGCTGTTCGGCAGCTCGCCGGGCAGAGGCGAAATCACCCTGTGCAAGCCTCTGGTGACCTTGTGCCAGGAAGCTCTTCTGGGCTTGCTGCTGCGGTATAGTCTTCGTCAGATATTGCTGGGCATCGTCACGATGCACGCCGCCGGTCGGCAACGCCAAAATCTGCTTCAGACTCTTCTGCGCCTCGGTGTAGCGGCCATCGGCGACGAGTTTGGTCGCGCGCTGCCACAATACCTCTTCATTTTGGCGAAGTTGTCGTAGATTAGCGTCATTCTTGGACTCTTCGATTTGCGCGAGCTTCTTCTGAATCTCCGGCGTCAGCGGCCCATTCAGCGCCGCGGCCGGCTGCAACACCTGCGCGGCGCCGTCAAGATCGTTCGCCGCTATCTTCGTGTTGGCGGCATCTATCGCCTGACGCTGCTGTACCTCCAAGGGATCGACTCGTGGCAGCGCGGGACGCGTCGGTCCTGACTTTTTCGTTGTCGGGGTCGGCGCCTTCTCGTTTCCGGACCGCAATCCGAGCCAGACCCCCGAAATCACAACCAGCGCCGCGACTGCCAGCACGGCGGGCTTCCGCCACAGCGGCACCGACGAGCGTGCCACGGTATCCGGGATCGGCGCAACCGCAGGCGTCGGCTCTGGTACCACCGGGCGCGATGGCAGCGGTGTGGGGGGTGCAGGTATTCGAACCGTCGGCGCTTCCGGTGCTCTGCGACCCGTGGCGATCTCTTCCGTAGGAGTCTTCGCCACCTGGGCTTTCGTCTCGGGCTTTGGAGCGACCGGCGGCTCTATCGGCTGCTCGGTCGGGGCGTGCTGGGGCAGAGCTGTGGTGCTCGCGGAAAGCGGCGTGCTCGCCATCGCGTCCGCGGGCGGCACCTTCTCAATCGCGGGCGGCGCATCCGGCAGCGGCGTGCCCTGCAGGAATGCATATTCCTTGGAGAGACCGGGAGGAATTGCGGGCGCTACGGGAGGCCCCGCCTCAGCAGCCGTTTTCGCCTCCGTGATTCGCGCTGCCAGCCGCTGAATCCGAGGATCGAACGAATCCAGCGCCTGCGACTCCACAACCTCGTCAATGGTCCGGCTGGCGCCATCCAGATCTCCGGAATCGATCATCGTGCGAATGGTTTCCAGCACCGTTTCCTGCTGGCGTTTCCGCTCGCGCGCCTGCAGTTCAACCTGGGCAGAATTCAGCAGGTGTGTGAGATCGGTATCGGGCCCTAGCGTCATCAGTGTCTGTTGCGCCAGATCCACCGCTTCGCTCAGTTCTTCGCGATTGATCTTGACGCGAATTTCCCGGATGCGATGCTCAATTTGCTGCCTCACCTGCTGCTTCTTTTGTTGCACTTCGGCTTGCTGGTAGAGGCTCTGAAACTCCGGGTTACCGGGGAATGTTTTCAAAGCATTCTGCAGCGTCCGCGTGGCGTCCTCGAAGCGACCGGCGTCGAACAGGCCCTTGGCCTCGTCGAACTTCTTTCTGAATAAACTCTCTCGTTCGACGTCCGCCTGACGGCTGGTAGCAAACTCGGAAAGCCGGAGAATGTTCGTGTCGGAAGGGAACTCCGCCAGCAATTCCTGGGCGCGCGCAATCACGTCCAGGTACTTCTTGTCGGCCATCAACTTCTTCAAAACGTCCAATTCGCGCTGTAACTGCTGGTCTTTCGCTTGCTTCTCTTGTTCACGCTGTACCAGCGCGCGCAGCTTGGTGACCGCGCCATCCTTGGGATGAGCTACCGTCAGGGCGTTGAGCAGCGCCAGTGCTTCGCGGAACGACTGCGCTGCCAGCAAGCTCCGGGCGTCCGCCAATTTCTGTTGTTTCTGCTGTTCGCTTTGATCTTCTCGTGCAGTAGCCAGCAGCTTCGCGATCTCGCTATCACCCGAAAACTCTCCTTGAAGCTTACTCAGAAGCGCGACGCACTCCTCGTAGCGGCGTGCCCCGAGAAGGCTGCGAGCCTGCGCCAGCGCGGCCTGTTTGCGCTGGTCGGCCTGTTCTTTGCGCGCCGAGTCGAGCAACTTGCCGACGGCACTCTCGCCCGGAAACTCGCTCTGCAGCTTGGTCAGAAGCGCGATGCACTCATCGTAACGGCGTGCCCCGAGAAGGCTGCGAGCCTGCGTCAGCGCGGCCTGTTTGCGTTGGTCGGCCCGTTCTTTGCGCGCCGAGTCGAGCAACTTGACGATCGCAGTCTCACCTGTGAACTCGGTTTGCAGCGTGGTGAGAAGCGCGATGCACTCGTCGTAATGCCGCGCTGCCAGAAGACCGCGTGCCTGTGCGAGCCCCTCTCGCAGGCGTTGCTCTGTCTGCTCTTTTCGCGCCGACTCGAGCAACTTGCCGATGGCGCCCTCGTCGGGAAAATCCCCCTGTAGCTTGGTCAGAAAAGCTATCGATTCATCGTACTGGCGGCGCGCCAGAAGATCCCGAGCCTGCGCGAGCGACTCCTGCTTCCGCCGCTCCGTCTGCTCTTTTCGCGCCGACTCGAGCATCTTGCCAATGGCACTCTCGTCAGGGAAATCCCCCTGCAGCTTGCTCAGAAACGCTATCGATTCGTCGTACTGGCGCCGTGCCAGAAGATCCCGAGCCTGCGCCAGGGCGTCCTGTTTGCGTTGTTCTACCTGCTCTTTTCCCGCTGATTCGAGCAGGCGCTTCGTTTCCTCGTCATCGGGGAACTCCTTGCGCAACGAATCCAGCAGCGTCAGGCACTTTTCATAATTCTTGGAGGCCAGCAGATTCCCTGCCTGCTCCAGTCCCTGTAGTCTTCGGTGTTTCGTTTGCTCTTCACGCAGGGCATTCTGCAGCCGACCCACTTCTGCATCGCCCGGAAAACGCTTCTCCAGTCCTCCAAGCACCACGCAACACTCGTCAAACCGCCGACCGGTAAGCAGGCTGCGCGCTTCCTCTAATTTCTGCTGCTTCTCCTGTTCTGCCTGTTCTTCGCGGACGGCTTTTTGCAGGTTCCGGATCTGTTCGTCGCCCGGAAACTGCTTTTCCAGATTGACCAGGAACGCCAGGCATTCCTTGTACTCACGAGCGGCCAGAAGTCTCCCTGCCTCCGTGATACTGCGCTGGCGGATCTGCTCGGTTTGGCCCTGGCGGGCGGTTTCCAATAATCTTGGAATTTCCGGCTCGTCGGGGAAGGTCTTTTGTAGCGGCGGTAACAGCGCAAGACACGCTTCGTATTGCCCCGCGGCGAGCAGAGAGCGCGCCTCCGCCAACGCGCCGAGGCGGCGCTGGTTCATCTGGTCTCTGCGTACGTCTTCGAGTAGCGCCGGTATTTCCTCTTCGTTCGGGAACTGCTTCTGCAAGCTGGAAAGCATCGCGATCGCGTCTTCGTGCCGGCTCGCCGCTAACAGGTTTCGCGCCTGCAGCAGAGTTTGTCGTTTCTGCTGTTCGAGCTGATCCTCGCGAACGGCGTCGAACATGCGTATAACCTGCTCGTTGCCGGGAAACTCCTTTTCCAGGTCCTGAAGCAGCGTCAGAGATTCCTCGTAATTTTGGCGAGTCCAGAGTTCGCGTGCCTGCCGCAGTCCCTCGAGAAGCCGCCGCGCGCGCTCTCTCTCGGCTTTTTCCTTCAGCGCCTGCTGCCGCAAAGTCAATGCTTGCGCGTGGGAAGGCTCCGCTTCGAGGAGCTTTGCCAGTACCGTTTCCGCTTCGTCTGGCTGGCCCTCCGCCAGATGTTGTTTGGCGGTTTCGAGCCACTCTGCCAGCAACCGGGCGCGCTCTGCTTCCTTCTGAATCGCGCGCTGTAGTTCTTCCGCTGGCCCAAAATTGGAATCCAGCTGTAACGCATTCTCGGCCGCAACTCTGGCTTCCTGCAGCTTCCCCTCGCCCAGCAGCGTCTGACCCTTATCCACGAACTGCTGCGCCTTGGGACGGTTCAGAATCCGCCGTAGTTCGACGTTGGCCTTCTCTAGTAACGCGCGTGCTTGCTGATTGCCGGACTCGAGCTGCAACGCCTGGCGCACCAGATCGCGGCCCTCGGCAAATCGCTCTTCCTCAAATAGCCGGCGCGTCTGCTGCAACAACTCCGCCACCGACTGCGACTGCAGCGTCTTGCAGATGGGGTCCAAATCGAGGAGCACGTCCTCCATGGATTGGTACCGCTCGCCCGGCGATTTCCGCAGCATCTTGTGGACAGCCAGCTCCAACTCCTTGGGGCACTCCGGCAAAACCTGGCCAAGCGGCACTGGATCCTCATCGCATATGTTGTGCATCAGACTCGCCGGGGTAGGACTACTAAACGGCTTTTTGTACGTCAGCAACTCGTAAAACAAGACCCCAAAGGACCAGATATCAGAGCGCTCGTCGGCGTGCTCGCCGTGATATTGCTCGGGAGACATATACGCGAACGTGCCGATCAACATACCCGTCTGGGTGCGCGAAGCCTCCAGCACCCTGGCGATGCCGAAATCCACCACCTTGACCGTGCCATCTTTGTTGACCATGATGTTGCCGGGTTTGATGTCGCGGTGAACGATCCCTCGTTTATGGGCGTAATCGAAGGCACGACATGCCTGCATGGCATAAACAAGCTTTAAGGATATCGGTAGCGCCGAGCCGCGCGCGATCACCTGCTCTAGGTTCTCCCCTTCCACCAACTCCATGGCGATATAGGGAAGCTCTCCGGCCTCTCCCATGTCATAAATGGTTACGATGTTGGGATGTTGCAGGCCACCGGCCGACTGCGCTTCTCGGTAAAAGCGCTGGAGCATCGCGGGGTCGTCGGCTACTCCCGTAGTAATCGTCTTGAGGGCAACAAGCCTATTAATGATCGGGTCGCGCGCCCGGTACACCACTCCCATCGCTCCGTGACCAAGCTCTCCAAGAACCTCATATTTGCCCAGCTTTTTCAACCAATGCTCCTGCCGCAGCGAAAGCGATTCGCTTCCGGAAAAGGTTTGTCACGACGAGGCGAGCAAGAGCACGTGTAAGTGGGGCGCAGCGACCACCAAAAATAACTTACAGAGAAGGATCTGAATCCCCCTGGATTCCTCCTGAAAGCATCCATCAGGCAGAGCCCTTTAGCTAGACTAAAGCTCGGTGGCACTACCGTCGAATTAGGGCCACCTACCGTCAACAAGTATGCGGCGCACTCGCTCCAATTCAAGGAATACTCCCAAAATACAGATAAACCTGTCAATTAAATTGAATTCACGTACAGCCAAATGGCTACGGTAGGATTGCCGGTTCTAGGTGCCCCAGCTGGCTCGCGGTGGTAAGGGCTGCGGCGGGTCGAGAGCTGTGATTTGCTGGTCCTGCCTACGAGCGACTGATGTAAGCTGTCGCTCGTAGGGGAGCGAGATCGAGGCGGAATGCTGATCACCAAACTGCGAAGTAAGGAATGTCGAGAGTTCCTGGCGCGACTCGGCTTCGGCAGACTTGCCTGCGCCTGTAATGATCGGCCTTATATCGTTCCGATTTACTTTTACTTCGATGTGGACCGACTGTATTGCTTTTCCACATTGGGGCAAAAGATCCAGTGGATGCGACAGAACCCTCTTGTGTGTGTAGAGGCCGATGAAATTCGAGCGCATGACGATTGGCAGAGCATCGTGGTGCTGGGTCGGTATGTAGAGATTTCAAGCGGTCCCGAAGGTGCTAAGGCGAGGGAACATGTTCGCTCACTGCTGCGGAAAAGGCCGCTCTGGTGGCAGAGCGGTTATACCATCACCCAAGTGCGACGCTCAGAAAATGCGGTTGCCGCAATCTACTACTGCATACTGATTGAGAAAATGACCGGCTATCGCGGCTCCCCAGACATCTCGGAATCCAAAGGACGTGCCGGAGTATCCAAGGTCCTCAAGCGATAAATCGGTCAACGAATGGTGCATTCCCTCAACGTCACCAGCCAGGCTGCACTCCAGTGAAATTCGGCCGGATCGGTTGTGGAACAACTTCAGCACATTGCATGTAGAAGATTGGACTGCTGAGGGAATTTGGAGAAGCCGGGCGAAAGAATGTCGGGATCGGAACCCGAATCTATGTGGTTATGGCTATCGATGAAACCCGGTAATACGAGCCTGCCCCTGGCATCGATTACCTTCGCCTTTGCGGAGACACGACCGATTGCATCGCTATCATCTCCCACCCAAGCGATTCGGTCGCCCTTGATTGCGACGGCTTGGGCCCACGGGCGATCCTTTTCTACGGTGTAGACACGAGCATTGCGGATCAACAGATCCGACTGTTCCTGTACCGGAAGTGTCTGATTGCCCGATCGAGTCCGCCCGAAACCCGCTCGTTCGAGTAGCGCTATTGCCGATGCTGCTAGCGGATACCTAAAGAACTCACGCCGAGAAACACCTGGAGACCGCCCACCCATGTTCTCGTCATCCTTCCGTGTAAAGTCTTCGACCGCCGCCACAACGGCCCGTTTTCCGTTGACATCTTGAATGTGAAACTCCATGGAGAATAACTATATCGCCTCGCGCTCGTCATCAGCTAGAACGGGCGATAAATCTACGGACGTTTATCTGGATTCGCCGGACAGGTACGCAGGACACCATGGCGAGCATCCCAGTTCCATGAGGAGGAAGCTCGCAGGATCCATCAAGGGCCAGGCTGATCGGTCATCTGGGTTCATCGATTTGAAGAATTCGGTCGCCCGGGATGCGTTTCAAGGTCTGTACAATGCCGCTGGGCCAGCGGATTTCGATTTTCTGGACGACGTTTTCCTGGCCCAATCCAAAGTGCAAGCGCTTGTCGCCAGATGAAAGGTAACTGCCAGCAGTCGTTACCGTTGCCATCTGCATACGGTCGGCGGTGGTTACCCTTACCTCGGCCCCGATCGCATCGCGGTTGCTTTTATGGCCGGTGAGTTTGAGAAGCAACCAGTGATTTTGCGTTACTGTTTCATTGTGGAGAAGATAGACGGGCCCCTCGTTTGTGGTGACGACGACGTCCAAACGGCCGTCATTGTCGATGTCGCCGAGCGCCATTCCCCGAGCCACTAGAGGCCGTTGAAAAACGAGCCCCGAATCTGCGGAAATGTCGACGAACCCGTTGCCAGTGTTGCGCGCGAGCAACATCGGTTTATGGTAACGGAGATTGGAACTCCTCTGCTCAATGGTGTCGAGAACATGGCCTTGCACCACGAAAAGATCCTTCCATCCGTCATTGTCGAAATCGAACAAGCGAGTTCCCCAGCCGGAATGCGCGAGCGACAATTGCCGAAGCCCGGCGGTTTGACTGCTGTATGAAAACGAACCATCGCCGTTATTCTGATAGAGCGCATAGCCTTGATTGCCT
>Ga0181526_10003489_pt1 | contig 12814 bp, 11 predicted proteins | sample PEATcosm2014_Bin_35_FD_119750 | JGI IMG/M metagenome (GOLD analysis project Ga0181526, IMG submission 119750) | Peatland microbial communities from MTU Mesocosm Facility, Houghton, MI, USA - PEATcosm2014_Bin06_30_metaG | ecosystem: Environmental > Terrestrial > Soil > Wetlands > Peat | place...
CAGGACTTCTTGAATCTCCTTGTGAGTCACGCCGTTATTGGCAGCCGCTCGCAGGTGCAGACGCAGTTCTTCGGTGCGATTCATTGCCACCATCATCGCGATCGTAATCATGCTGCGGGTTTTTCGTGGTAATCCCGGGCGCGTCCAAATTTCTCCCCAGGCATAACGCGTGATCAGGTTCTGAAATGGGGAATTGAAGCTGTTTTCCTTGGCGCGAGCGCGATCGACATGTGCATCTCCAAGCACCTCGCGCCGCACTTTCATCCCTTTCGCATAGCGCTTCCGATCATCCATTGCTAACTCCTTTAGGCTAAAAGAAACTGCAGAACCTGGCGGTTGAACTCCTCCCGCGCCTCGATGTTGGAAAGATGAGAGGTCGGCAACTCCACATACCCAGCGCCGGAAATGGATTTTGTCAGGAACTGGCCTTCCGCCGGCGTTGCTGCCGGGTCGTGCGTCCCGGCGACAACCAAACACGGCACGCAAATAGTGCTCAGCGCATTCCGTTGATCCATGTCCCGTACCGCGGCACAGTTCGCCATGTATCCCTGCGGATTGGCCGACTGCAGCATCGCGAGAACAGCCTGTGACTCTAACGGATGGGAGGAACGGAAATCGGGTGTAAGCCAGCGCTCAATTACGGAGGCTGCTATCGCCTTCATCCCGCCGTTTTGTACGGCCTGAATGCGAGCGTTCCAGGTTTCCGCTGTGCCGATCTTTGCTGCCGTGTTGCAGAGCACGAGCTTGTTAAATCTGTTCGGAGCGTTCGCTCCAAGGAACATGGCGGTCATCCCTCCCATGGAAAGGCCGCAAAAATGAACACGCTTGAGTTGCAATGCATCCAAAAGTCGCACAACGTCCCAACCTAATTGTCCGATAGTGTAAGGTCCCGGAGTAACACCCGATTGGCCGAGACCCCTGGTGTCGTACCGAAGAATTCGAAAACGCTGGGAAAACGCCTCGATCTGAGCGTTCCACATAGTCAGATTCGTGCCCAGACAATTCGAGAGCACCAGGACGGGGAGATGCTCCGCGCCAGCGAATTCGTAGTGAATTCTAACGTCTGCTAAGTTTGCAAATGGCATGACGAATCCTTTTGGCGCTTAGCCAGCAGGCGGAAATTCGCGAGCCTGGGCAATGATGCGGTCCACGAATTCCTCGGCGCTTCCCAAATAATTTCTTGCGTCGAACAAACTATCTAAATCCGCGGGTGCGAAGTGACCGTGCAGCCGTGGCTCTTCGCGCAAAACTTCCTTTAAGGAACGATTTTCAGCGCGCGCTTTTTTGCATGCGGCTTCTACCAGCAGGTGAGCAGGCATTTTGCCCATGCGATTGGCCAACGCCATGCTCACGGCCTCCGCGAAAATCAGTCCTTTGGTTGCATCAAGGTTGTGTCGCATTCGTTCCGCGTCAACCTCCAAGTAAGGCATCATTTCCGTCAAGTGGTGCAACGCTCCTCCAGCCAACCGAATAATTTCAGGAAGCGTCTCCCATTCGGCCTGCCACCCGCCTAGTCCGCGTTGTTGCTCCTGTGGCATTGCCGAAAGCATGGTACTAACCAATCCCGGAACGCGCGTAGACGCAGCTAACACAACCGAACAGGTTACGGGATTGCGCTTGTGCGGCATTGTTGAGGAACCGCCGCGACCCTGGCCCTCGGGCTCGAACAGCTCAGCGACCTCAGTCTGCGTTTGCATGGAAATATCGCGGGCAATTTTGCCAAGTGTTCCGGTGAGAAGGCCGAAAAATGTTGCGGCCTCGGCCATGCGGTCGCGATGCGCGTGCCAGGGCGCCGTCGGCAGCGTTAACTGGAGCTCGGCGGCGAGCGCTCTGGCGACTTCGGGGCCATCACCACCCAATGCCGCCAGCGTACCAACAGCGCCGCCGAATTGCTGGGACAACACGCGCGGGCGAATCTCCACGAGCCGCCGCCGGTGGCGCAGAACTGAATCGAGCCAGCCGGCTACCACGAACCCAAAGGTGGTGGGTAGCGCTTGCTGCATCCAGGTGCGCGCGACGACCACCGTTGCTCGATGTGTGTTCGCGAGCGCTGCCAGAGTTTCGCTTAGCCTAGCCAAGTCTTTTTCCACCAAGGTCAGGACATCGCGCAACTGAAGAATGAAACCGGTGTCGACAGCATCCTGGCTCGTCGCGCCCCAATGAACGAAGCGTGCGGCATCCTTATCCTCCAGTGCCACGGCTTCGGTCAACATTCTTATAAGAGGGATAGCAATGTTTCCAGCGAAGGCGGCTTCTTTTGCGATCATCGAGAATTCAAATTGATCCGCGTGGCAATGTGCCGCAATTTTCTTAGCGGAGCCTTCCGGAATAACACCTGCTTGGGACTCTGCTGTTGCCAGAGCTGCCTCAAATTGCAGCATCCCTTTCACGCGAGATTCATCGGAGAGAATTTGTTGCAGCGGGCGGTAGGAGAAAAGTTCGTCGTAGAGGGTCATGTGCCGTAGCAGCTCCGCGCCTCAATATTCAAAGAAAGCTGTTTCTTTATCGCCTTGCAAGTGTATATCCCAAATGAGTATCTCCCCACTGCCGCCAGTCGGGTGTGCGATTAAAGTGTGACGCCGTTGATCAGGAACCCGGGCAAGCACAGCATCTGTCTGGTTCCCTGGCTCTCCCGAAAAATAAATCCGCGTGATCAAACGGCGTAGCAGGCCGCGCATAAACACGGAGACGACCAGATGCGGCGCTTGAGGGGCGCCATCCGGGTTACCGACGCTGCCAGGCTTGATGGTGGTGAAGCGAAACTCGCCCTTATCGTTCACGGAAACGCGGCCGAACCCGAAAAACTTGTCGGCGGCCATTAGTCCGGCTGCATCTTCCGGATGCGCGTAGCGGCCATCGGAATCGGCTTGCCAGATTTCCAGCACGGCATCCGGCACGGGCTGGCCGTCGCCATCAAGTACACGTCCACGGATGGTGATGCGCTTGTCGGCCCCGGCGCCTTGTGTCAGGTCCGTACGTTCCAGCCTCGCAAAGCCGATGCTGAAAAAAGGCCCAACGGTTTGCGATGGTGTAGTTCGACCGCTCATTTACTTCTCCATTGGCGTGGCATTGCGCCCGCAGAGGATGATATCGAATCGGAAACCCAAAGCGATGTCCGGCACGGTTGAGGTCCAATCGAATTTCGAGATCAAGCTGTTTCTGGCCGCTGTATCGGGCACGCTGTTGAAAATTGGATCGAAGTCCAATAGTGGATCACCCGGAAAATACATCTGGGTGACCAGGCGTGTGGCGAAAGCTGGTCCAAACAGCGAAAAATGAATGTGCTGCGGCCGCCACGCGTTCGGATGATTCCGCCACGGGTATGCTCCCGGACGAATCGTGAAAAACCGGTAGCGGCCCTCGCCGTCAGTGAATGTTTGTCCCACGCCCACAAAGTTCGGGTCCAGTGGCGCGTCGTGCTGATCGATCTTGTGCAGATAACGACCTGCGGAATTGGCCTGCCAGATCTCAACCAGAGATTCGCGGATCGGTCGGCTATCCTCATCAAGGACTTGCCCGCTGACAACAATGCGCTCCCCGAGCGGCTCGCCTTTGCCCTGACGCGTGAGATCGAACGCGTTTACAGCCACAATTTCCCTGCGGAAAATAGGGCCGGTGATCTCCGAAAGCGTGTCGGGTAGAGGAACCAGTGGTTGTGTGGGCGCGCGCTTCCGCGAAGAAACGTAGGGTGGATGGAGATACTCTGGTTGCGTCCCTGGCGCTGGCCTTCGATATCCCGGCAATGGCTTCACGTTTTGCTCCTCGGCTAGACGCGTTCCAGAATTACGGCGATTCCTTGGCCGACGCCAATGCACATTGTGCAGAGCGCATAACGACTGTTCGTGAGCTTCAGCTGATAGACCGCAGCAGTGGCCAGGCGTGCGCCACTGGCACCGAGCGGATGACCGATGGAGATTGCTCCGCCATTGGGATTTACATGCGCCGCATCGTCTGGCAATCCAAGCTCGCGAAGGACGGCGAGCGCCTGGGCTGCAAACGCCTCGTTTAGTTCGATTACATCCATTTGGCCAATCGTCATTCCGGCTTTCGCCAGGACTTTTCGGCTGGCGGGCACGGGGCCCATTCCCATGACGCGTGGCGCAACTCCCGCGGTAGCGGCGGCAATCACGCGAGCCCTTGGCGTAAGTCCATATTTCTTCACGGCTGCATCGGAGGCCAGGAGTAACGCACAAGCGCCGTCATTTACACCGGAAGCATTGCCCGCGGTAACCGTTCCGTCGGGCTTCACGATGCCCTTCAATTTAGCAAGCCCCTCCAGCGTAGTGTCTGGCCGCGGCTGCTCGTCCACGGTCACTAGAAGTGGATCTCCCTTTTTCTGCGGTATACTCACGCCCACAATTTCTTTTGCCAACCGGCCCGCCTTCATGGCTGCTGCGGTGCGCTGCTGGCTGCGCAGGGCAAACGCATCTTGATCCCCGCGGGCTACTTTATATTCTTCGGCGACGATTTCGGCAGTCTCGGGCATCGCGTCGGTTCCATACTTTGCCTTGAGGGCGGGATTCACGAAGCGCCAGCCGATGGTCGTATCTTCAATCTTCATTGCACGCGAAAAGGCGCTGTCTGCTTTGCCCATCACGAATGGCGCGCGAGACATGCTTTCGACGCCTCCGGCAATCACCAAGTCGATTTCACCGCTTTTGATTCCGCGCGAAGCAACCGCAAGAGCGTCGAGGCTGGAGCCGCACAGTCGATTGACCGTGCTTCCGGAGATTTCCTTTGGCAAACCAGCCAGAAGCAAAGCCATGCGGGCCACATTGCGGTTATCTTCGCCGGACTGGTTGGCGCAGCCGTAGACAACGTCGTCGAGTGCGTTCCAATCGATCGTCGGATTGCGTTCTGCGAGAATTTTGATGGGGATGGCAGCGAGGTCGTCGGTTCTCACGCTGGAGAGAGCGCCGGCGTACCGGCCAAAGGGCGTACGAATCGCATCACAGATATAGGCATTGGTCATGGCTTATGAGTTGTTCCTCGCTTTAGTCTACCGTAAACACACAGGCGAAAACCAAATGCCATGCAACGGAAAGCGGTCTACGATAGACTCGGCGAGGGCCACACTGGCCGGGGGCTTTGCTCAGCGACTATGCTCGTCCATCGAAAAGAAATACAGATTGAGTGGGGAGATTGCGATCCTTTTGGGATTGTCTTTTTCCCGCGTTATTTTGCATATTTTGACGCCTGTACAAACGCGCTGTTTCACCGTGCGTTGGGAATTAAAAAGGCCGAGATGCTTCGCCACTTCAAGATCGCGGGAATTCCTCTCGTGCAGGCCAGTTGCAATTTTTTTGTGCCGTCCTCGTTCGGCGATGTGGTGCTTGTGGATTCCTGCGTGACTCACTGGGGTAAAAGCAGCTTCACCGTGCAGCACAAGCTCTTTCGCGGGGAAACTCTGGCCGTCGAGGGTATTGAAAAACGCGTGTGGACCGCGCGGTTGCCCGGCGACCCCCCGGTGGCCAAGGGCCAGACGATCCCCAAGGAATTGATCGACAAGTTCAACTAGTTCTCGGCGTCTGACTTCAGCCGTAATGGCGAACCTTCGCACACAAGTCGGGATCATCGGCGCCGGACCTGCGGGTTTGACGCTGGCTCACCTCTTACACCGTCAAGGTATTGAGTCCATTGTTCTGGAACGACACTCGCGCGAGCACGTGGAAACTCGTGTGCGTGCCGGAGTGCTGGAGCAGGGCACGGTGGACATTCTATCTGGTTCCGGAGTGGGCGAGCGCCTGAAGCGAGAGGGCCTGCAGCATCAAGGGGTCGAACTTCGCTTCGATGGGCAAGGCCACCGCATTGATTTTCAGAAATTGGTTGGCAAATCCATCACCGTTTATGCGCAACAGGAAGTCGTCAAGGATTTGATCGCCGCGCGCCTTGGTTATCAAGCGCCCATCTATTTTGAAGCTGAGGCCATGCGCATTGATAACCACGATGCGGAGCCGAAGATCCACTATCAGCACGAAGGCAAAAGCCATGAAATCGCCTGTGATTTCATTGCCGGGTGCGATGGATTCCATGGCATCTGCCGTCCCGCAATTCCCGAGGGCCAGCTGCAAATCCATGAGAGACATTATCCATTTGCGTGGCTGGGTATTCTTGCGCGCGTGCCTCCCGCTTCCCACGAACTGATTTATACGTATCACGAGCGCGGGTTTTCACTGCTCAGTATGAGGTCTCCACAACTCTCGCGGTTGTATCTGCAGTGCGCGCCGGACGAGGATATTGAAAAATGGCCGGATGAACGTATCTGGGAAGAGTTGCGCACGCGCATGACGACCCGGGACGGTTTTGTGTTGAAGGACGGCCCAATCCTCCAGAAGGGCATCACTCCCATGCGGAGTTTTGTTACCACGCCGATGCAGCTCGGAAAGTTATTTCTGCTTGGCGATGCTGCCCACATTGTTCCGCCAACCGGCGCCAAGGGATTAAATCTTGCAGTCGCGGATGTGCGCGTCTTAACGCGAGGGCTGGTGGAATTTTATAAGCACGGAAACCTCGAACCGCTGCGGCAGTATACAGAACGCTGCTTGCGGCGGGTCTGGAAGTGTCAGCGGTTTTCCTGGTGGATGACATCGATGCTGCACCGTTTTCCTCAGGAGGACAGCTTCTCCCACAATATTCATCATGCCGAGCTCGACTATGTGACCAGTTCGCGCGCCGCTTCAATCACGCTTGCCGAAAACTATGTGGGGCTTCCCTTCGATACGCCAGGATTATTCTGATTTTCGCGTTGGCCGACGCTTTGTGATAAAAGAGTTGCGTTTCCCACGGTCCTGATTTAGGCAGGATCATTCATAAATGTCTTCATCCTCTTCATCTTTTGACGCCATTGTGATTGGCGCAGGCCACAACGGGTTAACCGCCGCCGGCTACTTGTCGCGTGCGGGGCTGAAAACGCTGGTGTTGGAACGACGCGAAACTGCCGGTGGTTGCTGTGTCACGGAGGAGATTGCCCCAGGCTGTCGAGCTTCCACGACCTCCTATATTGCCAGCATGCTCCGTCCGGAAGTCGTTCGCGAACTGCGCCTTGCGGAGTTCGGACTGCGCATGGTGCCATGCGACCCCGCGTTGCAGGTGCCATTCCCGGACGGCCAGGTTGTGCCCTGGTGGGCGAATCGCGAGCGGGCCGTCCAGGAATTCCGCAAGCATTCGGAAAAAGATGCTGCACGTTTCGTTCAGGTCGATAATCAGTTGAAAAAATTGGCGCGTTATCTCCAGCCATTCTTCATGGAACCTCCGCCGGAGGTGAACACCGGTTCGCTTCATGGATGGAGCGAGCTCCTGCGGTTGGGAAATCGGTTCCGTGGCATCACGAATGCTGAAACCGGCCAACTGGTGTCGTTTCTGACCGGGAGCCTGGGCGAATTCCTGGATCAAAATTACGAATCGGAAAAGATGAAGACGATGTTTTTGGCAAACCACGTGTACGGAAAACATGGAGGCCCCTATCAGCCGGGCACAGCCATTGGATTATTGTTTCACCTTCTGAGTGGTGGCGAAGAGGAGAGGCAGGGATATTACGGCCACGTGATGGGCGGCATGGGCGCGATCACGCAGGCTCTAGCGGCGTCGGCCCGGAGTGTTGGCGTTGAGATTCGCACAGGCGCGCCGGTTGCGAAGATCGATTCGTGGAATGGGACGGTATGCGGAGTTACGTTAGAAGATGGTTCGGAATTCCGTGCACGAACGGTGCTCTCCAACGCTGATCCGAAGCGTACATTTCTGAAGCTGACCGATCCTAAGGAATTGCCGTCAGAATTTGTGCAGGCGATCCGGGGAATCAAAATGGCGGGCCCGTGCGCGAAAGTGAACATGGTTTTAAGCGAAGAGCCGGGATTCACGGGGACGCCTTCTTCCCGTTCGCCCCAGGAGCGGTCGCTGTTCACGCTGGTGCCGTCGCTGGAATATGCGGAGAGGTGTTACGACGTCGCGAAGCTTGGCGAGTTCCCAGAGGAATTGTGGGTGGATTGCGTGATCGCATCCAATGCGGACGATTCGCTCGCTCCGCCAGGGAAGCACGTGATGACCTGTTTCGTACAATACGTTCCCTATAAACTGCGCGGAGCAAGTTGGGACGAAAAGCGCGAACTACTCGGCGATCGGGTAGTCAAGAAAATTGCGGAATATGCGCCGAATGTGGCGAGCTCGATTGTGGCGCGACAAGTTTTGACGCCGCTCGATTTGGAAAATATTTATGGACTCACGGAAGGCAATATTTTTCATGGCGATTTGAATCTACAGCAGTTATTTTTCATGCGCCCCGTTCCCGGCTGGTCGCAATACCGCATGCCCATCTGCGGACTGTACTTGTGTGGAGCGGGCGCGCATCCTGGTGGAGGTGTCACCGGCGCGCCGGGTCGCAATGCGGCGCGGCAGGTACTGCGCGACCGGAAACGTGGTCTCTGGAGACCGAACTAGCGGTGGAGAGCAGACGATGACGGCGAATCCCACGGCGCCCACAACACTTCAGAAGTCGTTGCCGAGCACCTACTATCAATCGGCGGAAATCTTTGCGCAGGAGAAGGAGAAAATCTTCTGCCGCGAATGGTTCTGCGCAGCCCGGGAAGATCAATTGGCGAAGGCGGGCGACTACCTGGTCCTCGACGTAGTGGGCGAAAGTATTCTGGTGGTGCGAACTAAAGAAGGCGAACTAAAAGCGCACTGCAACGTTTGCCGCCACCGCGGATCACGGTTGGTGCCTGGGCCCGGAGAGGAAGAAAAGACCAATGTCAATCTGGGCGGCGGGATGCTGGGCACGAGCGGAATTCGCTGCCCCTATCACCAGTGGACATACGGCCTTGATGGAAGTCTGCTGAATGCGCCGCACACCAAGGAAGGCGAAGGGTTCTGCAAAGCGGAATTCTCTCTTTACCCCGTCGGTGTGGAATCTTGGGGCGGATTTGTTTTTCTGAATCTCTCGCCAACACGGGCAGCACAGGAAGGGCGAACACTGAGGACACAACTTGGAGAGACAAGCGAGCGGGTAAAGCGCTATCCACTTGATGAGTTGCGAACCGCGAAGCGAATCACTTATGAGGTAGAGGCGAACTGGAAGATCGTGCTCGAAAACTATAACGAATGCTATCACTGCGGAGGAGTGCACCCGGAACTCTGCGAAGTTGTGCCTGCATTTCGCCTACAGGGAGGCGCGGGGCTCGAATGGGAACGGGGGGTGCCGCATAAAGAAGGAGCGGTGACGTTCACGTGGACAGGAAAAACCAACCGCGCGGCGTTCCTGAGTCTGAACGAGGACGAGAGAGTGCGGCACAAGGGGGAATTGATCTATCCCAACCTGATGTTGAGCCTGGCGTGCGACCATGTGGCAGCCTTCACGCTTTGGCCGCGTGGCCCGCAGCTCACAATCATCAACTGCGATTTTCTGTTTCATCCAGACGAGATGAAGACGGCGGAGTTTGATCCGAGAGACGCCGTGGATTTCTGGGACCTAGTAAACCAGCAAGACTGGGCCATCTGCAGACGCGTACAGCAGGGAACCAGTTCGCGAGTGCATGAGTTTGGCTATTACGCCCCGATGGAAGATCTAAGCCTGGATATCCGTAAATACGTTCTGGATCGATTACGCCCCTGACTTGGCGGGGCGGCCTATGGTGTTTTCGGGGCAGACTGCTGCTTTTGGGCAGTCGCCGCTTGACGGCAGCAGCCTAGAAGGATAACGTTGCTTCGAGTTTAATCGAACCCACATTTTGAAAAACACCAATCGAGACGGTTGTTCATGCCGTGTCACCGTGCGAACTGCCCGGATGGCGGCCTTGCTTCTTTTTGTGTATGGCGGAATCGTGCTGCAGTGGCAGGGAGTTATCAAGGCTGCGGTTCCTAGGGTCCCGCCGAGTGTCCATGACCGCAACAATTCCGCAAAATGCCGAATCATCTACCTGGGCTTTGTCGGCGCATTAGAGCCCGCCAATAATAAATTTTCTGGCATAGTGCAGATTCGCAAGACGTTACAGGGAAAAGAATATTCCGATGTGTGTGCGAACTCGTTTTCGCCGTACGTCTGGATGGACGGGCGCGATTGGCTGCTAAAGCATTTCCCGGGGCATGCAGGGGCTCTGACGCCCGAAGAATTGCAACAATCCCCGAAAGTGATCCTGGTGGGGCATAGCATGGGGGGCTGGGCGATGATTAGCGTGGCGCGCGAGCTGCGCAATCGCGACATCCCTGTAGAGTTGACGATCCAGGTCGACAGCGTCGGAATTACGGACTACACGATACCGCGGAATGTAAAATCGGCTGCAATCTTTCACGCGAACGATGTGTTGATGTTCATGACCACAAAGCACGTACAACGGGAAGATCCAAACTACACCAAATTGATAGCAGACATAACCGTGGCCGGAGTCGGGCATCAATCTATTACGCGGGATCCTCGAATCCGCGAACTGGTGATGGAAATGGTAGAGAGCCTTCGAACGGAGTTTGCAGCCAACTCGATGGCCAGTGGGCTACCACAAGAGGCCGGAATCGTTAGCCGCAAGGTCGATCAGAACTAATTCGCGCGAAATCCCTCCGGGATAAAATTTCCAAAGTGAGTGCCAGGCCGAAACGGGAAGTCTCGTCAGTTACAGTGCCGCACCTTCTGGCTGGTATCTTGTTCTCAGTGGCGGCGCAGCGGTGCTGTCTCCCCCAATCAAAAAAAGGCGCAGGACGCTACCAGCCCTGCCGGTATTGCCGGCTCAAGTATTGGTTGGCTTCGGGGACGTTGGTTACGCGCATGTTGGCGCTGTCATAGAGGATCTTCTTGCCGGCGCGCAAAGCAACCACGCCGAGCAGCATCACTTCGGTGAGCTTTGAAGCATACTCAAACGGCGAGGTAGTCTGCGTCTTGCCCTTGACCGCGTCCACCCAGTTCATTTCGTGTTCTTCGTTGGGGATGCGTGCCAGCTTTTCAGGTGGTTTGCCCAGGGAAGCCTGCAACGACTGCGGTAGCAGACGTGGATGTGCGCCGTAGGTGTTGTGCATCAGCTTGCCCTTGCTGCCGACCAGTATCGCGCCACCCTCCTTAATCAATTCCTCTGCTCCCAGTTCTTCCGGCTTTGGAGGCATAAGCCCGCCGTCATACCATGTGAGTTTGACGGGTGGCATGGAACCGCGCGCCGGGAATTCGTAGAAAATGAGTTCACCGCTCGGATACGAAGCGCCGTTGAAGGGAGTGGAAACAGTTTCGATGGAGGTGGGCAGGCCGAGGTTCAAGGCCCACATGGAAACATCCAGCAGATGGGCGCCCATATCCCCGATGGCCCCACAACCCCAATCCGTCCATCCGCGCCAATTAAAGGGGTGGTAGATGGGGTGGTAAGGAACCTCGGGACCGACGCCAAGGAAAAGATCCCAGGAAAGCGTCTCAGGGATTGGGTAGTTCCCCGCCATCGCCGCAGCCAGGCGTGCATCCACACCGGACTGATCCCACTTGAGCGTATCCAATGGTTCGACGGCCGCTTTCGGACGCGGCACGCCTTGAGGCCAGAAGCCGACAGGGCGGTCAGTCCAGACATGAATCTCCCGGACTTCGCCGATCGCGCCGGACCAGATGTATTCGACGGCGGTTCGGGTGTCATCCAACGACCTACCCTGATTACCCATTTGCGTAGCGACTTTCGTTTCCGCAGCTCGTTTGGCGAGGCGGCGTGCTTCATCGACCGACCAACAGAGCGGCTTCTGGACGTAAACAGCCTTTTTCAGATCCATACAGGCAAGAGCGATGGGCGCATGCATGTGGTCCGGCGTGGCGATCACCACCGCATCAAGGTCCTTTTGTTGGTCCAGCATTTTCCGGTAGTCGGAGTAGCGCTTGGCCTTGGGAATTAGGTCATTTTTCAGATGCAGGATGTCGGCGAGGCGCGCCTTATCCCTTTCGGTGTCGATTTTGGCAGCGGGTTTGCCATTGGCGGGAGCGGCATCGGGATGATCGATATGCCCTTGAAGATTGGCGACGTCCGTATCCAGGCGAGAAAGATTCTTGTCTGTATAGCCCCAGTCAACATCACAAAGAGCGACGATGTTCTGGCTGGCGAGATTGATGAGGTTGCTGCGCCCCATCCCGCCAACGCCAACGCATGCAATGTTCAATATGTCGCTTGGCGGTGTAAAACCTCTTCCAAGTACATGGCGGGGCACAATCGAGATGGCTGCACCAGTTACAGCGGCACTGCGGATGAAGCTACGGCGTGAGATTTCGTCATTCGGGTTCATTCGGGGATTCCTCCATCTGCACGACATTATGACCCGAGAAAAACGTTATTGCGACGACTAAGTTGCAGGCGGAGAAGCGTTCCTCGGGATACGGCGGCGCGCGATGAAGTAGAGAGAGAGTCCCAAGCCCACCAGTGCTGCCGTCGAGGCAAGGATTTTGATAACGAAGAGTTGTTTGTGAGGTTCTTCGAGCGGCGGGACGAGTGAAAGAAACGTGGCGAAGGCGGCGGTTGCAAATCCAACACATCCAAGAAGAATCGCAACCGGCCGGCCGCCGGGAACACGGAAGGAGCCTATGGGAGCGGGGACTTTCTGCAGACGAATCATGGAAGCGAACAAGAACATAAACGGAACCATAGTGATGACCACGGCAATGGCGACCAGGATGTTGTACGCCCCTGCCACGTTCGTCCCGGCCTGCCCAAGGAATACAAAGAGAATTCCGAACAAACCTTGCGCGAGAACGGAAGCCCAGGGCGTTTTATAGCGCGGGTGAAGTTGGCCAAATACGCGGGGCAGGTAACCGTCCAGACCAGCCACGAAGGGGAGCCGAGCAGCGGCGGCGAGATACGCTCCAGCCGCTCCAATA
>Ga0181526_10003490_pt1 | contig 12810 bp, 9 predicted proteins | sample PEATcosm2014_Bin_35_FD_119750 | JGI IMG/M metagenome (GOLD analysis project Ga0181526, IMG submission 119750) | Peatland microbial communities from MTU Mesocosm Facility, Houghton, MI, USA - PEATcosm2014_Bin06_30_metaG | ecosystem: Environmental > Terrestrial > Soil > Wetlands > Peat | place...
CTGTCCGATTATGGCGTGCGCGCGCTATCGCGCGCGCACCCGCCGCAGCCCTTCGTGTTCCGCGTCGATGGCATCGATCTCTCGGTGCGCTATGCCCCCGCCCAATCGCCCTCGCAAATCTTCGGCGGCAATTCCAACTGGCGCGGCCCGATCTGGTTTCCGGTGAATTTCCTGATCATCGAATCGCTGCAGAAGTTTCATCACTACTACGGCGACACCTTCAAGGTCGAGTGCCCGACCGGCTCAGGTCAGTACCTGACCATCGAGCAGGTCGCCGAGGAACTCTCGCACCGCCTCGCCAATATCTTCCTGCGCGACGGCGAGGGCCGTCGGCCCGTCCTCGGGCAGTATCCGCAGCTGCAGCAGGCCCCGCACTTCAGCGACTACATACCGTTCTTCGAGTATTTCTGCGGCGACACCGGCCGCGGCGTGGGCGCTTCGCACCAGACCGGCTGGACCGCGCTGGTGGCGAAGCTGCTGATGCCGCGCAGGCACGAGTCCGCGGCGCCCGGCGACGAGCACCGCTTCGAGTAGCGCCAAGCGGCTAGCGGTTGCTCGGGAAGCTGAACACGGTGCCTTCGCGCACGCCGGCCGACGGCCAGCGCTGCGTGATGGTCTTGCGCCGGGTGTAGAAGCGCACGGCGTCGGGCCCGTAGGCGCCGAGATCGCCGAACAGCGAGCGCTTCCAGCCGCCGAAGCTGTGGTATGCCACGGGCACCGGCAGCGGCACGTTGACGCCGACCATGCCGATGCGGATGTGATCGGTAAAGTAGCGTGCGGCTTCGCCATCGCGAGTGAAAATGCAGGTGCCGTTGCCATACTCATGGGCATCGATGAGCTCCATGGCGGCCTTGAGGCTTGCGACGCGCACCACGGCCAGCACCGGGCCGAAGATTTCATCCCGATAGATCTTCATTGCCGGGGTGACGCGATCGAACAGGCAGCCCCCCAGGAAATACCCGCCCTCGTGGCCCGCTACCTTGAGCCCGCGCCCGTCGACGACCAGCTGCGCGCCCTCCTTGACCCCTTGCTCGATGTAGCCGCGCACCTTCGCGCAGTGCTCCTGCGTCACGAGCGGTCCCATGTCGATGCCGGGCTGCGTGCCGGGACCCACGGTCATCTTTGCGAGCTCGGCCTGGAGGCGCGATACGACCGCCTCGGCGGTTTCATCCCCGATCGCCACGATGACCGGTATGGCCATGCAGCGCTCGCCGCACGAGCCGTAGGCCGCGCCCATGAGTGCGCTGACCGCATTGTCGAAGTCCGCATCGGGCATGACGACGGCGTGATTCTTGGCGCCGCCGAGGGCCTGCACGCGCTTGCCGTTCGCGCAGCCGGTCGCGTAGATATATTCGGCGATCGGTGTCGAGCCGACGAAGCTCACGGCCTGCACGCGCGGATCGGTCAGCAGCGTGTCGACGGCCTCCTTGTCCCCATTCACCACGTTGAGCACGCCCGGCGGCAGGCCGGCCTCGAGTGCAAGCTCTGCGATGCGCAGTGCGCTGCTCGGATCGCGCTCGGAGGGCTTGAGCACGAAGGTGTTGCCGCAGACCACCGCCATGGGCCACATCCACAGCGGCACCATGCACGGGAAGTTGAACGGCGTGATGCCGGCGGCGACGCCGAGGGGCTGGAATTCGCTCCACGAATCGATTGCGGGGCCGACATTCTTGGAGAACTCGCCCTTGAGCAGCTCGGGCGCGCCGGCCGCGTATTCCACATTCTCGACGCCGCGCTGCAGCTCCCCCATTGCATCGCTCAACACTTTGCCGTGCTCGTCCGTGATCAGCGCACAGATCTCGTTGGCGTGTGCCTCGAGCAGTTGCTTGAGCTTGAACATGACGCGCGCGCGCTTGATGGCAGGGCTGTTGCGCCATTCGGGGAAGGCCGCCTGCGCGGCCGCGATTGCCGCCTGCACGGTCGCGCGCGAGGCCAGCGAGACCAGTCGGGTAACGCGCCCGGTGGCCGGGTTGTAGACCGGCTGCGTGCGAAGAGCATCGGTGACGGGCTGGCCCCCGATCAGGTGACCGACGGTCTTCAGCGCCTGGTCTGCCATCAGCGAAGGGGCGGTATTCATGGGTAGGGGAGTGTACCGCTAAGCTAGGGGCATGGGTGCGACCACGTTGCTCTGGCTGCGGCAGGACCTTCGGCTGCGCGACAACAGCGCGCTGCGGGCCGCGGCCGCGCGCGGCCACCCGGTGGTGCCGGTGTATATCTGGTCGCCGGAAGAGGAGGGTGGCTGGCCTGCCGGCGCGGCCTCGCGCTGGTGGCTCAACGAGTCGCTGCGATCGCTGGACGCATCGTTGCGGGAGTTTGGACTGCTGCTGATCCTGCGCGTCGGCCCCGCTCTCGACGCGTTGTGCGCGCTGATCGCCGAAACGGGCGCCGATGCGGTCTATTGGAACCGGCGCTATGAGCCGGCGGCGCAGGCCGTCAGTCACGCGATCCGCCAGACGCTGCGTCATCGCGGCATCGATGCGCGCGGCTTCAACAGCAGTCTGCTGGTCGAGCCGTCGGAATTTCTGAATCAGGGCGGCAAACCCTATCAGGTCTACACGCCGTTCATGCGAGCGCTGCTCAGGAGCGCCGATCCACCTCTACCGCAAGGCATGCCGCGCGCGCCCAAGGCGCCATCGCGCTGGCCCGTCTCGCTGCCGCTCGATGCGCTCGAGCTGCGGCCGGCAGTGCCGTGGTATTTGCGCATGGCGGCGAGCTCGCGTCCGGGCGAGGCGGGCGCGCTCGCGCGCCTGAAGAAATTCATCGGCGGGCGGCTCTCGGCGTACGAGCGCACGCGCGACCTGCCGGCGATCGCCGGCACTTCGGGGCTGTCCGCGCATCTGCACTTCGGCGAGATCGGGCCGCGGCAGATCTGGCACGCCGTGAGGAGCGAGCGGCACCGCGCGGGGTTCCTGCGCGAGCTCATCTGGCGCGAGTTCGGCTACCACCTGCTGCATCACTTTCCGCGCACGCCCACCGAGCCATTGCGCGAGGCGTTCGCGCACTTTCCGTGGCGGCAGGGATTGCGTGGCCTTAGCGCCTGGCAGCGCGGCGAGACCGGCATCCCGCTGGTCGATGCGGGCATGCGCGAGCTGTGGGCCACGGGCCGCATGCACAACCGCGTGCGCATGATCGTCGGCTCGTTTCTGGTCAAGAACCTGCTGCTGCCGTGGCAGGAGGGCGCGCGCTGGTTCTGGGACACGCTCCTCGACGCGGACCTCGCCAGCAATACGCTCAACTGGCAATGGGTGGCGGGCTGCGGTGCCGATGCTGCGCCGTACTTCCGTGTCTTCAATCCGGTGCTGCAGGGCCGGCGCTTCGATCCGACCGGCGAATACGTGCGTCGCTGGATTCCGGAGCTTGCCGGCACGCCGGACAGGCACGTCCATTCGCCCTGGCTGAGCTCCTCGCCGCCGCAGGGCTACCCGCCGCCGCGCGTGGATCTGCGCCAATCGCGCCAGGCGGCGCTGGATGCCTACCAGGCCATGCGCGCTGAGATCGAAACCCCGCGCTAGAGGCGCGTACGATCCTCCCCGTGTCCCTCATCCTCACGATCAACGCCGGCTCCTCGAGCATCAAGTTCGCACTGTTCGAGACCGGTGCGGCATTGCGTCGTCTCGACCAGGGCAGCTTTGAGCGCATCGGCCTGCCCGATGGCCCCACGCCGGATGCCGCGCTCGAGCAGTTGCTGCAGTGGGTCGGGCCGCGCGCCGCGGGCGGCCTGCGCGCGGTGGCGCATCGCATCGTGCACGGCGGTCCGAACTACAGCGCGCCGGTACTCTTGAGCGCAGCGGTGATCCGCGAGCTGCGCGAGCTCAGTCCCTTCGATCCCGAGCACCTGCCGCAGGAGCTGCGGCTCGCCGAGGCGATGCAGCAGCGCTTTGCCGGAGTGCCGCAGGTGGCCTGCTTCGATACCGCCTTTCATCACGGCTTGCCGCGCGTGGCGCAGCTGCTGGCGCTGCCATATCGGCTGCAGGCGCGGGGCCTGCGTCGTTACGGCTTTCACGGCATTTCGTACGCTTATCTCATGATCGAGCTGGAACGGCTGGCAGGGGCTGCGGCCGCGCGTGGCCGCGTCGTGCTGGCGCATCTCGGCAATGGCGCCAGTCTCGCCGCCGTGCGCGACGGCCAGAGCGTCGATACCAGCATGGCTTTCACGCCCGCGGCCGGCATCCCGATGAGCACTCGCTCGGGCGATCTGGATCCGGGCGTGGTCTGGTATCTGGCGCGCACCGAGGGGCTCGATGCCGAGCGCTTCAATCGCATGGTCAATCTCGAGTCGGGGCTCCTGGGGGTGTCCGGCACCAGCCCCGACATGCGCGATCTGCTGGCGCGCGAGGCCGCCGACAGCTTAGCGCGCGATGCGGTGGCGCTGTTCTGCTACCAGGTGCGCAAGTGGATCGGGGCCTATGCGGCGGCGCTCGGTGGCCTCGACACCCTGGTGTTCGCAGGCGGCATCGGCGAGCACGCCGACGCCGTGCGGGCCCGCATCTGCGAGGGGCTGGAATTCTTGGGTGTTGCGGTCGATTCGCAACGCAACGCCGCGCACGCACGGCTGATTTCACCCGACAGCGGCCGGGTCGCGGTGCGCGTGATACCGACGGACGAGGAATGGATGATGGCGCGGCTCGTCGCCGACACCCTGGGTGTGTAGGAACCCGCTGGCACAAAATTTCCGCAGTTTCCGAGCGGAAGCGGATCACGCCGACGGTTTGAGCTCATGGAGCCGGTCACGATGCGGCGCGAGGTGCATCGATACGCGCATCGAGTGGAGCTGATCGTGACAAGAATGACTCACTGCGCCGTGACGCTGCTGGCGGCGGCGCTGCTGGCTGCGCCCCTGGCGGTCGCGGCCGCAGGTTCCACGGCCCCGGCGCCGCTCGAGCTGCCGCCGCTCCTGGACCCGGCAAGCAGCGAGACGCATCCGGGCAAGGTCATCTGGGCCGATCTGATCACGCCGAATCTGAAGCAGGCCGAGCAGTTCTACGGTGCGCTGTTCGGCTGGAGCTTCGAGCCGGTCGATGGCGACAGCACCTTCACGATCGCGACCATCGAAGGCAGGCCCGTGGCCGGCATCGTGCAGCGGCCCATGAAGTCGGGCCAGCCGCATCAGCCTGCATGGCTCACTTTTCTGGCCGTGCGCGACGTCGCGGCGGCCCAGCGCAGTGCGCTCGCCAACGGCGGCAAAGTGCTCTCGCCGCCGAAAGACTACCCGCGGCGCGGCCGCCAGGCGGTGTTCGCCGATCCGGATGGCGCGGTATTCGCGGTGCTCGCCTCGAGCAGCGGTGATCCGCCGGACGTGCTCGCCGAGCCGGGCGAGTGGATCTGGAGCTCAGTGCTCGTCAGGAACACCGGTCACGAGACCGGCTTCTATCGCGCCCTGTTCGGCTACGACGTGTTCGAGCTGCCACCCGAGGAGGGTTCGAGCGCCGAGCAGCACGTGATTCTTGCCAGCGATGACTTTGCGCGCGCGGCCATCCACACGCTGCCCGCCGATGCCGTGCACCGCCATCCGCACTGGCTGAATTTCATTCGCGTCGATGATGCCGCGGCCGCCACCGTCAAGGCGATCGCGCTCGGCGGCCGCGTGCTCGTCGAGCCGCGAGTCGATCGCCACGGCGATCAGCTGGCCGTCATCGCCGACCCGAGCGGCGCGCCGCTCGGCGTCATGGAATGGTCGGGCAGCGGGGACGAGGCACCGGCGCCGGGGGCGGCGCCATGAGCGCGCGGCCACGATCGCTGAAGCTCGCCACGGTCGTGCTGCTCGCCGCGGGATTGGGCGCCTGCGCCGTCGAAGGCGGCGGCTACGATGGCGATGTGGGCGTGGGAGTCGGAGTGGGCTATGTCGGCGACTACTACGAGCCCTGCTGCTACGGCTATGGGGGTTGGGGACCCGGGTATCGCGTCGGGCCGCCGAGGTGGCGCGGCGGCGACCGTGGGCATGGTGGAGGACGGCCGGCGCCCTCGATTCCGAGCCGCTCGCGCGGCGGCGGCGGCGGTCACGGCGGTGGCGGACACGGCGGGGGTGGCGGGGGCGGCCGCCGCTAGCTCGAGCGCAGATCGAGCCCGGTCTTATCGCTGGTGCAGCAGGTGCGCATCGCCCGCCGGGGCCTGACCATGGTCGTACGGGCGGCCCGCCACCATGTAGATGAGTCCCAGCACGATGACGCCTGAGGCTGTGACGATCATGCCGTAGTTGCTGTACCAGGGATCGTTCGGGCTGCGCGGCCAGATCATGTCGATGATGGCGCTGACCCCGTACAGCAGCGACAGGATGTTGATGCTCCAGCCCCAGCGCCCGAGGGTAAAGGGTCCTGCGGGCTTCCAGCCGTTGAAGCGCGCGATCAATGCGGCGAGCACCAGCATCTGGAAGGCGATGTAGATGCCGGCCGCGGCGAAACTCACGATGGTGCTGACCGCGTCCGCGAGCCATAAGCCGCTGAGTGCGATGGCCGCGGGAATCACGCCCGCGACCAGCAGCGCACCCACTGGCACGTGCGTATGCGGGGACAGGCGGCTCAGCGTGCGGCTGCCGACGATCATCTCATCGCGTGCGTAGGCGAACAGCAGGCGGCTCGCGGCCGCCTGCATGCTGATCAGGCAGGACATGAACGACACGAGTACCACCGCGATCACGGCGCGAAATCCCCACTCGCCCATCGCGCTGCGCAGCACGGTGGCGACCGGATCGGTGTCCTTGCCCGAGATGACCGCCTGCATGTCCGGCACCGCCAGAATCAGCGCCAGGCACACCCACATCGAGGCCGCGCCGCCGACGTAGATCGTCATGCGCATCGCCTTCGGGATCATGCGGCTCGCATTCGGCGTCTCCTCGGCCACATCGCCGCAGGCCTCGAAGCCGTAATAGCAGAAGAGCGCGGCCAGTGCCGATGCCAGGAACGCCGGCAGGTAGTTGCCGCCGTGGCTGACGTTGAAGCTGTCGAACAGCGTCGTGAGCGGGTGGTGGCGCGCGAAGAGCAGCAGGTAGCAGCCCACGACGATCGCGCCGATGAGCTCGCAGATGAAGCCGAACATCGCCACGCGCGCGAGCAGCCGCGTGCCGCTGACGTTGAGCATCGTCGAGAGGGCGATCATCACGATCGCGATCGTGGTCGTGATCGCGGGCGCGGGCTGGTAGCCGAGCAGCTGCGCAAAAAAAGGCGACCCGCCGGTGGCCACCGCGGAGATGGACACGTACAGCGCGCAGCCGTAGACCCAGCCGGCCATCCAGGCCCAGCGCTTGCCCACCAGGCGCCGCGCCCAGGGATAGAGGCCACCCGAGATCGGAAACTGCGAGACCACCTCGCCGAAGATCAGGCACACCAGCATCTGGCCGATGCCGACGAACACATACGACCAGAACATCGGCGGGCCGCCCGCCGCGAGCGCAGTCGCAAACAGCGTGTAGACGCCGACCACCGGGGACAGGTAGGTGAAGCCGAGCGAGAAATTCTCGAGCTCGGTCATGCTGCGATCGAAGTGCGAGGTGTAGCCGAGCGCCTTGAGCTGGGCCACATCGGCATCGTTGATGGCGCGCGCGTCGCTGGCCGCCGCGGAGTCGTTGCTGTTCATGAGGCGATCCTTCGTGGGGGAGCGGCGCTGCAGACGTTCGTCTGCTGAATGTTGTTCAATCGCTCGCCGCGCCGCCGTAAATGATAATCGACAGCATGCGGATCGGCACCTTCACGAGTCGCTCGGGGCCGTGGGCGATGTCGCCGCGGAAGGTCAGTGAGTCCCCGGCCTTGAGCAGATGGCTGCTCTTGCCGTGTCGATAGCGGATTTCCCCCGACAGGATGTAGATGAACTCGGTTCCGGCGTGTTGAAAGCCCGGAAAAACCTCGCTCTTGTCGGTGAGCGTGACCAGAAATGGTTCAAATACCTTGACCGGACCGCGCTGCGCGGCCAGCAGGTGGTAGGTATGCCCCCGTTTGGTGCCGCGGCGCACGACTTCGAGTCCACCGCCGTCGGGCACGTGCTGCGCGCCGCCCTCGTACTCGCCGACCTCCTGCAGCAGCAGCGCCGGGCGTACCCCCAGGGCTTCGGCCAGCGCTACGATGGTCTCCAGGCTCGGATTGACGTGGCCGGTCTCGAGTCGGCTGAGCATGCCGGGACTGATGCCCGCATGCTGCGCCACGTTGGCGAGCGTGAGATCGAGCTCCTCGCGGATGCGCCGCGCGACGTGACCGATGCGGGCGGCGACCTCGGAGCGGTTCACCAGTGGCCGCGATGCAAACTCGGCGGCCGGTTTCGGGCGGGGATTGGGGCGGGTTCGACTGCTCAAAGGCGTGATTCTCGCGCGGACCGTCTGTGCTCACTATGCAACAGACTTGCGTGCCAGTAAACCATATGGTAACTATTAACGGCGACTCGCGCGGAGGCGTAGGGGATCGCTCGGGCCGCGCCGACAGGCGCGTATAACTCGCAAGCCCGGAACACAATCAACCATGCTGCCACGCACTCCAAACTCTCGGCCGAACCCGCAGCTGCGCTGAACATGCCCGCGCGTCTGCTCAAATTTGCCTTTTCGCGGCAGCACCCCGAGCCGCGCATGTTCACCCGTCACGACACCCTCAAGCCGAGCTACGACGTCGTGATCATCGGCGCCGGCGGGCACGGCCTGGCGTCCGCGTACTACCTGACGCGTGATTATGGCATCCGCAATATCGCGGTGCTCGACAAGGGCTATCTGGGCGGCGGCAATACCGGCCGCAACACCACCATCATCCGCTCCAACTATCTCACGCCCGAGGGCGTGCAGTTCTACGACGAGAGCGTGCGGCTGTGGCAGAACCTGTCGGCAGATTTCGACCTCAATCTGTTCTATTCGACCCGCGGCCATTTCACGCTGGCGCATACCGATGCGGCGATGCGCACCATGCGCTGGCGCGCGGAGGTCAACAAACACTACGGCGTCGACAGCGAGGTGATCGACCGGCAGGCCGTGCAGGAGGCCATTCCGAGCATGGACATCGACTGCGCGGGACATGTGCCGGTGCTCGGCGCGCTCTACCACGCGCCCGGCGCGGTGGCGCGCCACGATGCGGTGGCCTGGGGCTACGGCCGCGGCGCGGACCGGCGCGGCGCCGAGATTCATCAGAATACCGAAGTGCTCGGGATCGAGCTCGAGGACAGTGGCGCAGGTCCGCGCGTGACCGGCGTGCGCACGACGCGCGGTCGCATCGCCACGCGCAAGGTGCTGTGCGCGGTGGCGGGCTGCACGCCGCGCCTGCTGGAAATGGTGTCGCTGCGCTCGCCGATCGTGGTGCATCCGCTGCAGGCCATGGTCTCCGAGTCGCTCAAGCCCTGGCTCGATCCGATCATCGTCTCGGCCTCGCTGCACGTCTATGTCAGCCAGAGCGCACGCGGGGAGCTCGTGATGGGCGCCTCGCTCGATCCCTACGAGCTGCATTCGACGCGCTCGACGCTCGATTTCACCGAGGGACTCGCAGCGCACATGCTCGAGATGTTCCCGTTCCTGTCCGACGTCAAGATCGTCCGGCAGTGGGCCGGCATGGCCGACATGACGCCGGATTTCGCGCCGATCATGGGCCTCACGCCCGTGCAGGGCTTCTATCTGGATTCCGGCTGGGGCACCTGGGGCTTCAAGGCGACACCCGTGTGCGGCAAGACCATGAGCTTCACGGTGGCCAGGGATGCCGCGCACCCGCTGATCCAGGGCTTCGGCTTCGACCGGTTTGCGCGCTACTCGCTCACGGGCGAGAAGGGCGCAGCTTCGGTGGGTCATTGAGTCCGTCGTCATGAAGCTCATGACCTGTCCGATCAACGGTCCACGCGCCATCAGCGAGTTCGCCTATGGCGGCGAGCTGCGCGCCATGCCCGATCCGGACCGTGCCGACGATGCGGCCTGGGCCGATTATGTCTTCAACCGCACCTCGCTGCCGCGCGTGAAGCTCGAGTGGTGGTGCCACACGCCGAGCGGCGTCTGGTTCATCGCCGAGCGCGATACCGCGCTCGACACGATTCGTCGCACCTATCTGTTCACACAGGCCGCGCGCACATGAGCCGCGTGCCGCAGCTCGCCGGCGAGCTCATCGACCGCACGCGCACGGTCGATTTCAGCTTCGAGGGCCGTCGCTGCCAGGGCTTTGCGGGCGACACGATCAGCTCCGCGCTCGCCGCCAGCGGTGTCAGCGTGCTCGGCCGCTCGTTCAAGTACCATCGGCCGCGCGGACTGCTGAGCGCCGCAAACAGCGACGTCAATGCGCTGGTGCAGGTGCGCGCGGGCGGCCGCAGCGTGCCCAACGTGCGCGCCGACGTCGTGGCCGTGCAGCCTGGCTGGGACATCCACGCAGTGAACACGCGCGGCGGCGTGGACGCCGACCGGCTCGCCTTCCTCAATCGCCTGTCACCGCTTCTCCCGGTGGGCTTCTATTACAAGGCGTTTCACAACAAGTGGCTGTTTCCGCGCTGGGAGCGCATGTTCCGCAACTTGAGCGGCCTCGGCGCCGTGGACCTCGCGGCGCCGCGCCGGATCACACCCAAGCGCTACGACTTCTGCGACGTGCTCGTGATCGGGGCCGGACCTTCGGGACTGGCTGCGGCACTGGCTGCAGCCGAGCAGGGCGCCGCGGTGCTGCTGGTGGATGAGAATGCGGCCCTCGGGGGCAGCGGTCTTTACGCCCGTGGCGGCGATGACGACGGCGCACAGCAGATCGAGGCGCTCGTCGAGCGCGTGCACGCGCAAGGACGCATCCGCGTGCTCACCCAGACCTACGCGGCCGGCTACTACGCCGATCACTGGGTGGCACTCGTGGCGCGCGAGTGCCTCATCAAGGTGCGCGCACGCAGCCTGGTCGTGGCGCAGGGAGCCTGGGAGCAGCCGGCCGTATTCCGCCACAACGACCTGCCGGGCGTCATGCTGGCCAGCGCTGCGCAACGGCTGCTGTACCGGTACGCGGTGCTCACGCCACGCCGCGTGGCGGTGATCACCGCCAACAGCGAGGGTTATGCCGCAGCGCTCGATGCGCTCGCCCACGGCGCGGATCTTGCCGCGGTGCTCGATCTGCGCCAGTCGCCGGGCCCGCGCTCGCGCGTGCTTGCCGAGGAGCTGCGCCGGCGCGGCGTGCCGATGAAATTCGCGGTCGAGCCCGTCGAGGCGACATCGCAGAACGGTGTGGCCCTGAGCGGCCTCGAGTATCGCTGTGCGGGCATCCCGATTCCGGCCGGCGAGGCCACGGCCTTCGGCGCCGCCGCCGGCACGGGGGTCGCACGCCGCGCAGCCGCGGCGGCACCCGCGCAACGGCTCGAGATCGACGGTCTCTGGATGAGCGTCGGCTTCGCACCTGCGCAGGCGCTGCTGCACCAGGCCGGCGCGCGCATGCAATACCAGCCGGCGCTCGAGCAGTTCGTGCCGCACGAGTTGCCGGCGGGCATCTACGCCTGCGGCAAAGTCAACGGCGTCTACGGTTTGCCCGAGCGTATCGCCGATGGCGCCGATGCGGGTGCCTGCGCAGCCGGCTACCTGGGCGCGGGCAGCGCGCGTGCGCGCGCGGCGGCAACGTTGCCCGAGGAGGCACCGACGCATCCCTACCCGATCTATTCGCATCCGCGCGCCAAGGAATTCGTCGACTTCGACGAGGACCTGCAGATCAAGGATCTCGTCAACGCCTGCCAGGAAGGCTTCGACAGCAGCGAGCTGCTCAAGCGCTTCTCGACCGTGGGCATGGGGCCGAGCCAGGGCAAGCACTCGCACATGAATGCGCTGCGCATACTCGCACGCGTGCGCGGGGAGCCGCTCGAGCGGTTTGCGCTGACCACCGCGCGGCCGATGTTCCACCCCGTGCCGCTCTCGCACCTGGCCGGCCGCGGCTTCACGCCCGAGCGCCGCACACCGCTCGATGCGGAGCACGCGGGACTCGGCGCGGTGTGGATGCCGGCGGGCAACTGGCGGCGGCCGGAGTACTACGCGGTGGCGGGACAGTCACGCGTGGCGGCAATTGCCGCCGAAGTATCCGCGGTGCGCGCAGCTGTGGGCCTCATCGACGTCGGCACGCTCGGCAAGATCGAGATCCACGGGCCCGATGCGGGGCAGTTCCTCGATCGCGTCTATGCAGGCCGTTATTCCAATCTGAAAACAGGCATGACGCGCTATGCGCTCATGCTCGATGAATCGGGCGTCATCGTCGATGACGGCGTCATCGGGCGGCTTAGCGCCGAATCCTTCTACTTCACGACGACTACGGGCAATTCCGCGACGCTGTTCCGCGAATTTGGGCGGCTCGCGACCTGGTGGGGACTGTCGGTCGGCCTCGTCAACCTGACCGGCCACTACGCGGCCTTCAATCTCGCCGGCCCGGCATCGCGCGCGCTGCTGCGCGAGCACACAGTGCTCGATGTCTCGGAAGCGGCCTTCCCTTACCTGGCCCTGCGCGAGGCACTCATCGCCGGCGCGCCGTGCCGCATCCTGCGCGTCGGATTCGTTGGCGAGCTCGGGTTTGAGATTCATCTGCCGGCCGAGCACGCGCGCACGGTCTGGCGCGCGCTCATCGCCACGGGCGCGCGCCACGGGATCAGACCCTTCGGCGTCGAGGCGCAGCGCATGCTGCGACTTGAAAAGGGCCATCTGATCGTGGGCCAGGACACCGACGGCCTCACCAATGCACTGGAGATCGGTGCGCCCTGGGCGCTGAAGATGGACAAGCCGTTCTTCATCGGGCAACGGAGCCTGCGCATCCTCGAGCGCCAGCCGCGGCGTCAACAGCTGGTCGGATTCATGCTTGCGCCCGGCGCCGCGCACAGCCCCAAGGAATGCCATCTGGTGCTCGATGGCGCCGATATTGCCGGTCGCGTGAC
>Ga0181526_10003491_pt1 | contig 12809 bp, 11 predicted proteins | sample PEATcosm2014_Bin_35_FD_119750 | JGI IMG/M metagenome (GOLD analysis project Ga0181526, IMG submission 119750) | Peatland microbial communities from MTU Mesocosm Facility, Houghton, MI, USA - PEATcosm2014_Bin06_30_metaG | ecosystem: Environmental > Terrestrial > Soil > Wetlands > Peat | place...
CATAGCACAACGCCTCGTCATCGTGACGCGCGTAGTAGGCGATCCCATGCGCGTCGTCCTTGTGGCCGGACAAGGCCTTCGACCACATTTGGGGAACATCGTAGGGCAGTCCGCCGTGAACGACCTCCGCAGTCGCGCCGAGGATGGCGAGACCCGGCCCCGCGAGCTTGATCAATCTCAGCTCTTTGGTGATCTCGATGCGCACATAAGCTTTGCGTCCGAGAAGATCGGGGTCGGGCAGCGTCTGGCCTGGGCGTCTCAGGAAAGTTTCCGCGAACGCGCCTTCGGCCTCGCGCGCAACATAAAGAACCCCGTAGCTCGCATCCGGCGCGTTCAGCCTTCCGTCGAGCGACCTGTCGAAGAAGATTGGATCGAATGTGGCGGTGTAGAAGCGATGAACGATGGCGCTTGGGCGAACCGTGACGAATTCCGGCTCGCGGTTAGCCAAATCAGCAGGCGGCGGAGGCGCGCTCACGCCCCCTGCTGACCCATGCGTCGCGCCGCTTCAACGACAAGGTCGATGTCGCCGCCCTTGAGGACATCGATCGGCCTGCGGCCGTCCAGACGATCGTCCGGATGAGCGAGGAAATTGAGGATCGTCCATGGATTACGGGTTGGCAACGCCTCCAGAACGCTTTTCATGCCTTCGACGATCGTGCCGTCGCGGTTGAATTGCAATGTCGGGAAGCTGCGTCGATTGCTCGGGCCGGGAACCGCCAGCAGGCTCCCCTCTTGCACCCGTTTGTCGACGGCTTGCCGGGAGATGCCGCGCAGCAGCGTCCTGACCTGTTCCAGGTCGTATGCGCCCCCCGCGGCGCGAAGATCCTCCTGGACGATGCGAACGCCTTCGAGAAGCGCCCGCGATCTGGCGTCCGGCTCGAAGGCGTCCCGGTTGATCACGACCGCCTTCGCAGTTTCCGGCCGCGTTACGCGGGCATAGACATTTCGGACAATTCCGAACCGCTTTTCACCGCTGCGCTTTATTTTCTTCACCGCCTCCGGAGTGGACGCGACGATCGCGACCTCGGCGCCCGCCGGAAGGACGACCCCCTTCAGCGCTACGGCCGGATCGCCGGTCACCATCAGCATCGTCAACATCCCCTGCTCGGCCTTCGCGCGGGAGGCTCGGGCGGGACGGGACGGGGTTCGAGATTTGACTTTGAGCGCCATGGCGTTCTCCCGTGAGATAAGATGGCGGGTAGGAGCAACTTTGTCAACCTTGACAACTACGTCTTTCTAATAGATTGGAGGCATGGCCACGCAGTCCAAGGCAGCCCCAGCTGAACGGGTTCTGTCGCGAATTTTCTATAAAAGAGAGCTGAGGTATGATCCCTGAAAAGGGATTCAGCGGACAGCAAGATGATCGAATTCAAAGGCAGCCATTTCGAACGTGACGTGATTCTGTGGGGTGTCCGGTGGTATGTCGCCTATCCGATCAGCTATCGAGAACTCGAGGAGATGATGGAAGAGCGCGGCGTCGAGGTCGACCATTCCACGCTCAATCGTTGGGTCGTCAAATATGCTCCCTTGCTGGATCAGCAGTTCCACGCTCGGAAGCGCCCGGTCGGCTCCAGCTGGAGACTGGATGAGACCTATGTCAAAGTCAAAGGTTGCTGGAAATATCTGTATCGGGCCGTCGACAAGACTGGCGCGACGGTCATCCATAGAGAGCATGCAAGGTCGTGGGGAGTATGTAAATTTTCGAGGGTTAAGATCGCCTTATTCGGGAAAGGCGAGCCTATGCAAAAGGTGGTTTGGCGGGTGAAGCTTGTCGCTGACTTTGGCGACGAAGCGGCGGAAACCGAGGCTGAGGTGGCCCGGATCGAGAGAGACGAGTTCACTGTTCCTGAAACGCTTGGCCTGTCGCTTGCCGAGGGTAAACGCCTAACCGCTGCTATTCAAACTGAAATGGTCCGTGCACAGGCGACGACGATGGGCGAGCGCTTCCGGTGCTGCGCGCATTGCGGATCGGCCTTGCCCAGCAAAGGATACCGATCCGTCACGTTTCGATCCCTCTTCGGCAACGTGCCGCTTCGAGTTCGTCGGTTCGCGAGCTGCCAATGTCGTGAAATCACGGAGGAGCCGAGAAGTTTTTCGGTGTTGACGCCTGAAGGCGGCATAGCGCCCGAGCTCGCCTACGTCACTGCCAAATTCGCCGCGCTCGCGCCTTTTGCGAAGGTTGCCGACCTGCTTGCAGAACTGCTGCCGGTGGGCGGGGCCATCAACGGCGGCACGGTGCGCAATCGAACCCGCCGCGTCGGCGAGAGTATCGCGCGGCTGCGTCCCGAGGGAGCAGCAGACCTCGACATTGACGCGGTGACTCCTGCGGTCGTGATCGGCCTCGATGGCGGCTATCTGCGCAGTCGGCATCGTCGACCCGAGCGGAATTTTGAAGTGATCGCGGGCAAGGTGTTCAATCTCGATGGATCGCAGCATCGGTTCGCGTTTGCCCGCAACGGCAATTCTGCGAGCGAATTTGCCAACGCGGTTGTGAGTGCGGGCGTCCGTCTTGGAACTCCTGCGACGGTGCTCTGCGATGGCGACCCTGGACTGTGGAAGTTGCAGCGTCACGCCCTGCCAGAAGCCACTCTGGTCCTCGACCGGTTTCACATCGCCATGCGGTTTGAACACGCCTTGCAGGCTGCGCGCGGCCTTGGCGCCGGTACATCCAGCGTCTACCTTCGTGGTCATCCGATCCGCGAGCTCGAGAGCTCCAAGTGGAAACTTTGGCACGGTCGATCGAGCGCATGTCTTGGGCGATTGGCGAGTCCGACGCACTGGTTTGACGCCACTCATGTCAGAGATGTCAAAGGCGCCGCCGCGGTCCAGCGACACATCAACGACCTGATTGAATATCTTTACGCCAATCAACTGGCACTCGTAAACTATGGACGGCGACGCCATGATCGGCAGCCGATTTCAACCGCTTTTGTCGAAAGCGCGGTCAACGAGATCCTTTCAAAACGCATGATCAAGAAACAGCAGATGCGTTGGAACAGGTGGACCATCCAGCCCTTCCTCGACGTGCGCGTCTCCGTTCTCAACAAAACACTCGCCGGCTCGTTCAGGCGGCTCTACCCAGATTTCCAACCAGACAATGAAAACTCCCCAGTGCGCCTTGCAGCATGACGACCCCCCGAGTTTGCATGCTCTCGTCGACGCCCAGCAGCAATGCGAAGATCAAATTTGGCAGAGCGTTGGAGTTTCTCATCTGGGTCTCGTCCAGCGCGACAGCCGATCCAGATAACCAATCGGTATTGAACCGCGTTGACGCCAGCGGACAGCCTACAACGCGCCCGCTTCCCCGCGCTGGCAAGCGCCGAATATAGAACAGGCAGGCGGTGAGCTGGCCGTCTCTGGATGCATGCCCCCTCCTTGCAAGCGACTGCGCGCGACCCTAAATTAAAACGCACGATTTCCCGTTTGCGTAGCATATACGTCGCAAATTTTGTCAGCGCGGGCGGAAGCGTTTGGAGGCGCTGTCTAGGAGACTGCGATATGGACGTTCCTCAACATCCACGCCCATTAGAGTCAGGAATACATCGCGACCTTGGGAGCCGACTGAATTATGGGGATTATTTGCGCCTTGCTCGTGTGTTGAGCTCGCAATGTCCCCGTTCCAGCCCGCCCCATCACGATGAGATGCTGTTCATTATACAGCATCAAGTCACTGAGTTATGGTTCAAGCTCACGCTTCACGAACTGCGTGCGGCGCGCGATTGCATCGTTATGGACAATCTCGAACCGTGTGAAAAAATTCTCGCCCGTGTGAAGGCGATCCAAAAACAATTATTCGAGCAATGGGGCGTCCTCGAAACACTGACTCCGAGCGAATATTTGCAATTCAGAGGCGTGCTGGGGCCGGCTTCCGGATTGCAATCGCACCAGTATCGCGCCATCGAATTCATCCTCGGCAATAAACAAAGAGAGACGCTGGAGCTTTTCGCGCATGATGAGGAAGCGCGGAGCGAGCTTTCCGCCGAACTTGAAAGCCCGAGCCTATACGACGAGTTCCTTCGTCACCTTTACAGGCAGGGCCACCCTGTGCCGCCGGAGTGCGTGGAGCGCGACTGGAGTCTGGCCTACCAGCGTGACTCCAATCTGATCCCGGTATTCAAGCGCATTTACACGGAGCCGGAAGCCTATTGGGAAGCCTATGCTCTTTGCGAAAAGCTCGTCGATATCAACGAACATTTCCAGCTTTGGCGTTTTCGTCACATGAAAACGGTGGAACGCATCATAGGGTACAAGCCGGGGACAGGCGGCTCCTCGGGTGTCGCTTTCCTGAAGAAAGTGGTCGACCTGACGTTCTTCCCAGAGCTCCTCGACGTCCGAACCGAAATCGGGGCGCTTCGATGACCGCGATCAGGGGCCGCTGCAAGAGCAGGAGCTCGGTCAGCAGCCTGAAATCGGATCGTGATCATTCTTCCTGCATCGCGGGTGCTCAGCCACAATCCGCGCGCACCCCACCAGGCGCATTCGAGCGGAAGGAGTGAGCATGGCGCGGCTACTGGAAGGCAGGCGGGCTCTGGTGTGCGGTAGTAGCCAGGGGATCGGTCGGGCGATTGCCGTCCATTTCGCGGATCAAGGCGCTGAAGTCATTTTCCTCGCCCGGAACGAAGCGGAGTTGCAACGCTTGTGTAGCCAGCTCGGCTCCCACCGCCGGCAAAGACACGCCTATTTGGCCGCCGATCTCGCTTATCCCGACCGCTTGAAAAAGCTTTTAGAAGAGCGGCTGCCTGAACTTCTTCCGATTCACATCCTGGTCAACAACACCGGCGGACCGCCGGGCGGGCTACTGTACGAGGCAGCGCCTCACGAGCTCATCACGGCCTTCACCCAGCATCTGGTCTCGAGCCAGATTCTCGTCCAAGCCTTGCTCGCCGGCATGAAGAGCGAACTTTTCGGCCGGATCATCAACATCGTTTCGACCTCGGTCAAGCAACCCATTCCAGGGCTCGGCGTTTCTAACACGGTGCGCGGCTCCGTGGCTTTGTGGGCCAAGACCCTGGCCCGCGAACTCGCACCCTTCGGCATCACCGTGAACAACATCCTCCCCGGCGCGACCGAGACCGCGAGGCTCGCATCGATCGTCGAAGCCGAGGCCAGCCGCTCGAACGAAACCATTGAGGCGGTGGTCGAACAAATGAAAAACTCGATCCCGCTGGGACGCTTCGCCAAACCGGAAGAGATCGCCTATGCGGCAGGCTTTCTCGCGTCCGACCAAGCCGCCTACATCACCGGCATCAACCTGCCGGTCGACGGGGGGCGGACGATGAGCTTGTAAATGGCCATGCAAAGAATCGCGAACTACATCGATGGCCAGTTGATTCCACCGCGCTTGAGTCGTTATCTCGAGAACCTGGAGCCAGCTACGGGCCTTGCCTATTCGGAAGCGCCGGACTCCGACGCCAGCGATATTGATCGAGCCGTGGACGCTGCGGAAAAGGCTTTTTCCGCTTGGGCGGAGGCGCCGTTGGAAGAGCGGGCGCGGCTACTGCGCCGGCTCGCCGAGCTGATCAAGGAGCGGGCGGAAGTATTCGCCCACGCCGAATCGGTCGATTCCGGAAAGCCCTTGAGCGCGGCGCGACAGGTCGATATTCCCCGAGCCGCCGCCAATTTCGAGTTCTTCAGCTCCGCCATCCAGCATTTCTTTTCCGAGTCCCATGCCACGGGGACTCAGGCGCTGAATTACACCCTTCGCGCGCCGCTCGGGGTAGTCGGCTGCATCTCGCCCTGGAACCTTCCGCTCTATCTTTTCACCTGGAAGGTCGCGCCGGCCCTCGCCGCAGGGAACACTGTCGTCGCCAAGCCATCGGAACTCACGCCGATGACGGCCTATCTTCTTTCGGAAGTCTGCCGGGAGGCCAAGCTTCCGCCAGGCGTCCTGAACATCATCCATGGGACCGGCGCCAAGGTCGGACAGAGCCTGGTCGAACACCCGAAGGTGCAGGCCATCTCTTTCACCGGCGGCACCCAGACCGGCGCCCGCATCGCCGCGACAGCGGCCCCGCGCTTCAAGAAGCTCTCCCTGGAGTTGGGTGGCAAGAATCCCAACATCGTCTTTGCCGACTGCGATCTCGAGCGCGCTGTGGCGACATCGGTGCGCTCGTCCTTCTTCAATCAGGGTGAGATCTGCCTGTCAGGGTCGCGGATATTCATCGAGCGGCCGATCTTCGACAAATTCAGAGATGAATTCGTGCGGAGAACCCAGGCGCTGCGCGTGGCCGATCCCTTGGTTGAAGGCTGCGACGTCGGCGCTCTCATTTCCGAGAACCACCTGCACAAGGTGCTTTCCTACATCGGTCTGGCTAAAGAAGAAGGGGGGCGGATTCTTACGGGCGGCCGGCAAGTGCACTTGGAAGGCCGCTGTGAAGGGGGGTATTTCGTCGAGCCGACAATCATCGGAGGCCTTTCTCCTTACTGCCGGGTCAATCAGGAAGAGATTTTCGGTCCCGTGGCGACCCTGACGCCATTCGACGGCGAGGACGAGGCGGTCGAATACGCCAACAGCACGCCGTACGGCCTTTCCGCCACAATCTGGAGCGAAAACATCAAGCGCTGTCATCGTCTGGCGAGCCGAGTCCAATCCGGCGTGATCTGGATCAACTGCTGGCTGCTTCGGGATCTTCGGACACCTTTCGGCGGCATGAAGCAATCTGGGGTAGGCCGCGAGGGCGGCTTTGAAGCGCTCAAGTTCTTCACCGAGCCCAAGAACGTCTGCGTCTATTTCGGAGGCTAGCCGTCATGACGAGCCCGCACATCAACTCGCAGCGAGCCCCGGAACCCGTAGGTCCCTACCCGCATGCGAGGCGAGTGGGAAACCTCTTGTTTCTCTCGGGCGTAGGTCCCAGAAAACGAGGCGAGAAGGCGATTCCGGGCGTTCAACTGGACGAGCAAGGCCAGATCGCTTCTTATGATATCGAAGTCCAGTGTCGCTTGGTTTTTGAAAACGTCCACCTCATTTTGGAAGAGGCCGGGTCCCTTTGGGACAATCTGGTGGACGTCACCGTGTTCCTGACCAACCTGGAACAGGACTTTTCCACCTACAACCGGCTCTATGCCAAGTATTTCAAAGGCAATCAGCCCTGCCGGACAACGGTCGGCGTTTCGAGGCTCCCGACGCCGATTGCTATCGAGTTGAAATGCATCGCGACCATCGACTGAAGCGAGAATGCCATGCGAGAGCTCAAACCGTTCAACTTCCGGGAATGGATCGACAAGAACCGTCCGCTGCTCAAACCGCCGGTCTGCAACAAACTGGTCTTCGAGGACGCGGAGTTCATCGTCATGGTGGTGGGTGGTCCGAATAACCGCAAGGACTACCACTACGACGAAGGCGAGGAGTTCTTCTACCAACTTGAGGGCGACATGGTCTTGAAGATCATGGGGGACGGAAGACCCAAAGACATCCGCATCCGCGAAGGCGACGTATTCCTCTTGCCGCCGCGCATCCCCCACTCGCCCCGGCGCTTCGCCGACACGGTGGGGTTGGTCATCGAGCGCAAGCGTCATCCCGAAGAAAAGGACGGCCTGCTGTGGTACTGCGACAACTGCGCGAACCTGCTGTATGAGGAGTATTTCCATCTCCGGAACGTCGAAACCGACTTCCCGCCGGTCTTCGAGCGCTTTTACGCCAAGCTGGAAAACAGGACCTGCAAGCAGTGCGGAACGGTGACGGAAACCCCGAAGTAAACATGCTCAAGATCGATATCCATACCCACGTCCTGCCCAAGGAATGGCCCGATCTTCGGGAGCGGTATGGCTACGGCGGATTCATCCAGCTCGAGCATCATCGGCCGGGCTGTGCGCGCATGCTGCGGGACGGCGAGTGCTTTCGGGAGATTCAGAGCAATTGCTGGGACGCGAGAACTCGGCTTGAGGAGTGCGACGCGCTCGGCGTCCAGGTACAGGTGCTCTCCACAGTGCCGGTCATGTTCTCTTATTGGGCGAAGCCGGCGCATACCCTTGATCTTTCGAAGCGGCTGAACGACCACATTGCCGGCATCGTCGCCGAGTTCCCCAAGCGCTTCGTCGGGCTCGGCACGCTGCCCATGCAGTCGATCGATCTCGCGGTAAAAGAGCTGGAGCGCTGCGTGCGCGACCTGAAGCTGGCCGGCGTCGAGATCGGCACTCACATCAACGGCGCCAACCTGAACGAGGCGATGTTCTTTCCTCTCTATGAGGCCGCGGAAGATCTGGGGGCGGCTATCTTCGTGCACCCCTGGGACATCCTGGCTCACGAGCGGATGAAAAAATACTGGCTGAGCTGGCTGATCGGCATGCCCACAGAGTCCGCCTTGGCCATCTGCTCGATGATCTTTGGCGGAATCTTCGAGCGATTTCCGCGCCTTCGGGTCGCCTTCGCCCACGGCGGCGGCGCCTTTCCTGGAAGCCTAGGGCGCATCCAACACGGCTTCGAGGTGCGCCCGGACCTCTGCGCCACGGACAATCACATCGAACCCAGTCGATTCCTGGGCCGCTTCTATGTGGACTCCTGTGTCCACGACCCGCGCCTCTTGCGTTGCCTGATGGATCTTTTGGGCGAGAAATCGATTGCCCTCGGCTCTGATTATCCTTTCCCGCTGGGGGAAATCCGGCCCGGCCGGATGATCGACGAGATGGACTTGGGCGAGTCCACCAAGGCGCGCTTGTTGCACGGATCGGCACTTGAGTGGCTGGGCCTGAAGTTGGAGGATTTCCTGTGAGCGTGGTCGAAGCCCGCATCGCCGGTCGGACTTTCCGTTTCGACTCCGCGAAGTACGTCGACCTGTCGATTCCGTTGAGCTTCCAAGACGAAGGACTCAGCGCCTTCGGCGCGCCGCCCGCCAGCGTTCGAACGGTGGAAACGGTGCGGTTTACCGGAGATACCCGCCGCGGCGGCAGCTGCAACGTGAGGGAGTATCGGATCACGCCCCATTGCCACGGCACCCATACCGAATGCGTGAGCCATATTGTGGACCAGGAAATTTCGGTGGCCGAAGTGGTCGAGGACGCCTGTATTCCGGCGACCCTCATCTCCATAACGCTGGAGAAGGGAGGAGATTGTGCGGAAAGCTATATCTCCGGCAAAGAAGAAGACGATCTTCTCATTACTCGGAGGCATCTTAACGAGAAGCTGGAGCGCCTGGACGACGAGGTTTTCCATCAGGCGCTCATCGTCCGCACGCTCCCCAACTCATCCACCAAGAAAAAGCGACGATACGCTTCAGCGCCTTATTTTTCCAACGAGGCAATGGCGGAAATCGCCCGCCGCAAGGTCAATCATCTTCTGGTGGATTTGCCATCGGTCGACCGCATGGACGATCAGGGTAAGTTATCGAATCATCGCCTTTTCTGGGAAGTGCCGTCCGGCAGCCGGGATCTCGGGCAAGCCCGAGCGCCTTATCGGACCATTACCGAACTCATCATCGCGCTGGACGAGGCGCGTGACGGCTATTACCTGCTCAATCTCCAAATCGCCCCGTTTTCCGGTGATGCGGCTCCCAGCCGGCCGCTGATCTTCCCGGTGGAAGTCTCGTGAATTCCCCAACCGGTAAAACCCTCGCGGAAAGCCTGGATCGGGAGGACCCGCTCGGCGCCTTCCGGGAGCGCTTCCATATCACTAAACGCGAGAATGGAGAGGAAGAGATCTATTTCTGCGGCAACTCCCTAGGGCTGCAACCGAAATCGGCGCGGCGTTACGTTCAGGAAGTGCTCGAAGCCTGGGCGCGGATTGGGGTTCGAGGACATTTCGAAGGCTATCATCCCTGGCTGCAGTACCACGAATTCGCGACTGAAAAGCTGGCGCGCTTGATGGGCGCCCTGCCTTTAGAAGTCACGGCGATGAACTCCCTGACGGCGAACCTCCATCTCCTCATGGTGAGCTTTTACCGCCCTACCCCCGAACGCCATAAGATTCTCATCGAGGCGCAGGCCTTCTCGTCCGACCGTTATGTGGTGGAGTCCCAGATCCGGTTTCACGGCTTCGACCCTGAGGAATCGATGATCGAAGCGAGGACCAGGAAGGACGAATCGGTCATACGCATGGACGATCTCCTGGAACTCATCGAACGCGAAGGTGAAAGCATTGCGCTGATCCTGTGGCCGGGCGTTCAGTTCTACACGGGACAAGCCTTCGCGCTGGAAAAAATAGCCGAAGCCGGCCATCGGAAAGGCTGCGCGGTGGGATTCGACCTTGCTCATGCCGTGAGCAACCTCGTCTTGAATCTGCACGACTCACAGGCGGACTTCGCCGTCTGGTGTTCCTATAAGTACCTCAATGCGGGGCCTGGCGCGGTGGCAGGCTGCTTCGTCCACGAGCGCCACGCCAAGCGTTTCGACCTTCCCCGCTTCGCCGGCTGGTGGGGACACGACAAATCCACCCGATTCGCGATGCCCCCCCGGTTCAACCCGCTGCCCGGCGCTGAGGGCTGGCAGCTCAGCAATCCGCCCATCCTCTCTCTTGCGCCGCTCCTTGCTTCCCTGGACCTGTTCGATGAGGCGGGAATGAAGGCGCTAAGAGCAAAATCGGAAAAGCTGACCGGCTACTTGGAGCGCCTGTTGATCGAGCGCTGCGGCGATAAAGTCGCCATCCTGACGCCACCCGAGCCTGCCGAAAGAGGCTGTCAGCTTTCAATCAGGCTGCAGGACGGCAAGCGGATCCATGAACGGCTGATCGCCTCGGGCGTATCGTGCGATTGGCGCGAGCCCGATGTGATCCGTCTCGCCCCGGTTCCGCTCTACAATCGCTTCGTGGAAGTTTTTGATTTCGTCGATAGGCTCCAGAGGATGCTCGAGCATGCGTAACGCGAAAGTCACGCTCATCGGTGCTGGGCTCGCGGGATGTCTTTTGGCGATCTACCTGGCGCGCCGGGGATTTTCCGTCCAGGTCTTCGAGCGGCGTCCGGACATGCGAGAGCAGGCCATTGCCGTGGGGCGGTCGATCAATCTGTCGTTGTCCGCTCGCGCCATTCACGCGCTGCAGGAAGTCGAACTTTATGGAAAGGTCGAAGCGCATCTGGTCGCCATGCCCGGGCGGATGATCCACAGCGAAAAGAGTGAGCTTCTCTATCAGCCCTATGGACGCGACCCATCCGCCGTCCATTACTCGGTCGGACGGGGCATACTCAACAAGCTGCTGCTCAATGCGGCGGAATCGGCAGGCGCCGAGCTCTTCTTTGAGGCAGGCTGCGCAGGGCTGGATTTCAAAGATGGCCGCTTATTCTTGAGAAATGAAAAAGACGGGACGACTCAAGCGCAGACCTTCGATACTGTGATCGCGGCGGACGGCGCGGGTTCCGTGGTCCGCCACGCGATGATCAAGCAAAGACAAATCCAAGGCAGCGACGAGCATCTGGCGCATGGCTACAAGGAGTTGACTATCCCGGCGGGACCGAACGGCGCCTGCCGGCTGGAAACGAACGCTCTGCACATCTGGCCGCGCGGCGGCTTCATGCTGATCGCGCTCCCCAACACCGACGGCAGCTTCACCTGCACTCTGTTCCTGCCGTATGCGGGCCCTTTGAGCTTTGAAACGCTTCGGGATGAAAAGAGCGTCCTAAACTTCTTTGAAACCGAATTTCCGGACGCGCTGCCCCTCATTCCCAGTCTGAGCCATGATTTCCTGGCCCATCCCACGGGAACCGTGGGCACGGTGCGCTGCTTCCCGTGGCGCGTCGGAGGCAAGGCGCTGCTTCTCGGCGACGCCGCCCACGCGGTGGTTCCCTTTCACGGCCAGGGAATGAACTGCGCCTTCGAGGATTGCGCCGTTTTCAACCAGTTGCTCGACAGGCACCAGGACTGGGAAAGCCTCTATCTTGCATTCGAAGCCTCAAGAAAGCCGAACGCCGAAGCCATCGCTGATATGGCGCTGGAAAACTATATCGAAATGCGCGACGCCGTCAGGAACTCCAAGTTCCACCTATGCAAGAAGATCGAATGGCTCCTCGAAGCGCGCCATGCCCAGCGCTTCATCTCGCGCTACGCGATGGTGATGTTCCACCGCATTCCTTATTCGATCGCCCAGTCGCGGGGGGAAATTCAATCGGCCATTCTCGGACAGCTGTCGGCCTCCATCGACCGGGTTGAGGATGTAGACCTCGAGTTGGCCGATAAGCTCATCCTGGAAAAACTGACGCCGCTGTCCGAAGAAGAAAGCCTGTTATAGCGAGCAGCGCTATGCGAAGCGGTTGCTTCAGCTGGTCGAAGCACGCTACGATTCTGTTCCGCCCGCTCGCACAAGAGCCGACCGCTGTTCGTCCATGCCCATGGAAATCACCAGCGGGGCGGTCCTTTGGTATCATGAGCAACCTCTGCCTCAGCCCGCCTCAAGAGTGCAGATAGAATAATAATCAAACATTCGCGAGTCCGGCGTTTTATCCGCCCAATAAAGCCGGTGAAGCTCGGCGATGGTGAAGCGATCCGCCACGCGCGCGCCGATGTTTGCGGCGAGGCTTTCGACGTCCCTGATGCCATAGGTCCAAGGCGCGCCCATCGCCGCGAAACGCTCGACGACAGCGGTTATCTTCGGATCGCCTGTCTCATTCGTGATCACCTCTTGCGCGAGATAATCGAACGAGATGGAAAAGCGCCGAAGATTTTGCGCGATGCGGTCGATCACGCGAGCGACCGCGGACGCGTTAAGATACATCGTGTTGCCCTCCCAAATAAAATGCGTCGGAAGAGAGAAATCGAAGCCGTTGCGTTGGAGAAGGGCGGCGAAATCGTCCGCGACGTAATCGCCGGGGATAAAAGCGACGCCCGGCTCGATTCCATTCTCTTGAAGCCGAGCCTCTTTGAAAGCGAGCGTGGCGCTGTCGTCGATCTCG
>Ga0181526_10003492_pt1 | contig 12802 bp, 12 predicted proteins | sample PEATcosm2014_Bin_35_FD_119750 | JGI IMG/M metagenome (GOLD analysis project Ga0181526, IMG submission 119750) | Peatland microbial communities from MTU Mesocosm Facility, Houghton, MI, USA - PEATcosm2014_Bin06_30_metaG | ecosystem: Environmental > Terrestrial > Soil > Wetlands > Peat | place...
CTCGTCCCAGTAAACGGGGTCGCCGCTGGGCACGCTAGCGTTCTGCAGGGTCAGCCAGTAGGTGCCGCTGTTGAGAGTCGGGCCATTGAACGAGGTGTTCTCCTGACAGACGTTGTAACCGTATTGGTTGGAGGTGCAGTCGCTCTGAGCGAAGTACACCGTCTGGTTGAAGTAGCTGGTACCGAGCGAAGTAATGGACAGCTCGGCCGAAGTCAGGGTGTCCCCCTCGGCCAGCCACATCGCGAAGGTTGCACCAGTGATTGTGGTGCCGCTGTTAACGGTAAAGGAATCGCTAACGACAAATCCGAAGTTAATGGTCCAGGCGTCAGTGTTGCCGTTGGTTGGGCCGTTGCTATAGAGGACCTGTGCCGCAGCGGGACTGGCAAACAGTGTGACCGATAGCAGGATGAGACCAACTATGATTTTTTTCACCACAGCCTCCTTTCGAGAAAGCGTCATGCACTCTCAATCAACGACGAATCTTCAGCCGCCACGCCGCGGCTACGCCCAAAATCCCCGAGCCAAGCACCAGGATGCTGCTGGGTTCGGGAGTACTGGACTGCGGACTGCCGTTCTTCCCCGGGAATGAAGAAAAACCCATAAGCGTGAACGATTCGGAGGGAATCGTACCCACGGAGTTCTCCGAGGCGAGTGGCTGCGGCCAGGCGTGGTTGGTAGGCCCTCCGAAGTTTTGATCCCAGTAAACGGGGTCGCCACTGGGCACGCTGCCATTCTGCAAGTTCAGCCAGTAGGTACCGGCGTTCAGAATCGGGCCGCTGAAGCCAGTCGTCTCCATGCAGACGTTGTAGCCGTACGAGTTCACGGTACAACCGCTCTGCGTGAAGTTAACAGTCTGATCGAAGTAGGTGGTGCCTCCGTTTTCGCCAGAGGTGATAGATAGTTCGGCCGTAGTCAGGGTGTCGCCCTGGAACAGCCACATGCCAAAACTGGCGCCCGTGACCTCGGCCTGGCTGGTCATGTTGAATTCGTCGCTAACGATAAACCCGAAGTTGATGGTCCAGGCGTCGAGGTTGCCCTCAATGGGGCCGTTGCTATAGAGAATCTGTGCCGCAGCTGGACTGACAAACGATGAGACCGACAGCAGAATGAGACCAACGATGATTTTCTTCACCAAAGCCTCCTTTTGAGAGAGAGTCATGCTCCCTCATCAGCGATGAATCTTCAGCCGCAACATCGCGGCTACACCCAGAATCCCCGAGCCAAGCACCAGGATGCTGCTGGGTTCGGGAGTAGATTGCGGACTGCTGTCCTTAGAGTCCTTGCCTGCGAAGGAAGAACCCATAACTGTGAACGATTCCGAAGGAATCGTACCGACAGCGTTCGTCACCGGCTCTTGCGTACCGCAGCAATGAAAGGCTTGAGATGGTCCGGAGTTCTCGTCCCAGTAAACCGGATCGCCGTGAGGAACGTTGGTGTTCTGTAGGGACAGCCAGTAGGTGCCGCTGTTAAGAGTCGGACCGCTGAAGCTGGTGCTTTCGTTGCAGATGTTGTAACCGTACATGTTGCCAGTACAGCTTCCCTGAGTGAAGTTTACGGTCTCATCGAAGTAGCTGGTGCCGCCGAATTCGGACGAGGTAATGGACAGTTCGGCCGAGGTCATTGTGTCCCCCGGGAACAGCCACATGACAAAGTTAGCGCCGGTGATTGTGCTGTTACCGTTAGTTATGTTGAGGGTGTCGCTAACGATAGCGCCAAAGTTAATGGCCCACGCGTCGGTGTTGCCGTCGGTTGGACCGTTGCTATACAGAACCTGTGCCGCAGCGGGACTAACAAATAGTGTGACCGACAGCAGGATGACACCAACTATGATTTTTCTCACAAGCGCCTCCTTCCAGAATGAGTGAAGGTTGCAAGGCCGGTGCGAACAACGATGGTTCGGCCGGGTCTAAAACAACTTGCGGCGTAGCGCGTCGAGAAAGCCAAACACAGCCATGCATCCAGAGCCAAGCAAGCCGAAACTGCCGGGTTCAGGAACAGTAGTGGAGTCAGGAACCGTCGACAGCCGAGCGCAGTCGGTCGAGTCTTTCCCGTAGCAAGACGCCCATAGCGAGAACGATTCCACGGGAATTGTGCCTACTGAACTCTCCGAGGCCTCAGGGGGTTGGGCGTTGGTGCCTCCGTGATTCTCGTCCCAGTAAACCGGGTCGCCGCTGGGAACGCTGGCGTTCTGCAGATTCAGCCAGTAGGTGCCCTTGCTAAGGCTTGGACCGCCGAATGAGGTGTTCTCCGTGCAGACGTTGTAACCGTACTTGTTGGCGGTACAGGCACCCGTGGTGAAGTTCACCGTCTGATCAAAGTAAGTAGTGCCGCCGTTTTCGTTCGAGGTGATAGACAGTTCAGCCGACGTCAGGGTGTCGCCCGAGAACAGCCACATGCCGAAGGTTGCGCCAGTGATGGTCGAGCCGCTCTCGGGGTTATAAAAGGAATCGCTAACAACAAATCCAAAATTAATGGTCCAGGCGTCGGTGTTGCCGTTGATGGGACCGCTGCTGTAGAGCTGCGCCATGGCAGGAACAACCGCCAAGGTAATGCACATCGCCAGCAACAGAATTCGAGCTTTCATCCGGACCTCCGCGAGGAAACTGCGATTGCGGTGTAGAAATGAATGCCGGTAGAAGGGGGCGACGAGTTTGAGTGAGGCAACAGTAGAAGCGTCGCCTCACGCTGGGCCCGAGTGACCGCTAAATGACCCGCAATTCGCAGCCTGGGCCGGCTACGGCAGCGCAGGTTGGAACTTGGTCACTCCTTATGATCCGGCGCAGCAGAGGAATCTCATAGCAAATTCGAGGTGCCCGGAATGGACTCGTCCTGTTTCGGGAATGCTATACGGAATGAAGTTCGAAACCTTGGAACGCGGTGCAAAGGCTGGCTAGAACTTCGCCTTCAGCCGTTGCCAGGTAGTCTCCAACGACTCGGGCAACACCCGGGTCTCGCCGATCACGGTCATGAAGTTGGCGTCCGCAACCCAGCGGGGCAAGGCATGCATATGGATGTGGCCTGCGATCCCGGCACCGGCAGCTTTGCCGATGTTCATGCCAATGTTCACGCCATCGGGGCGGTAGAGCTCGATGAATGCCGTCTCCAGGTGGCGGGCCAGGTCCATCATCTCGACGGCCGCTGCCTGGGGAAGCTTATGCAGGCGATCGACATGTTCGTAGGGTACGATCAGGCTGTGGCCCGAGGTGTAGGGGAAAGCGTTGAGGACGACGAAGTTATACTCTCCACGATGAACGATCAGGGCCTTCTGGTCATCGTTGGAGCGGAGCAGTCCGCAAAAAATGCAGGATTCTCCATCGCCGGAGGTATCGGCGGTAACGATGTAGGAATAGCGCCAGGGAGTCCACAGATAATCCATACCTTCGGCAGAGTAACACTCCCGGTTGGCTTGCCCAAAGGATGAGATTTCTTGTCACATTGAGCGGTGATGGAACGACTTGACGGGCAGGTTAAAAGTTCGATAAAACCCTGCAAAATCAATGCTGATGTCACACTTAGGTGTTTGACACTGCCCGCAGACGGTTGCTATAGTCGAAGAGTTCCATGGATGCGCAGCCCGCTCCATCGGATCCGGCCGCTGGGTTGTCCAAACCCGCTTGAAGCGGGACAATCATACCTGTCGATTCAAGCCAGCAGTCCGTTGAACTCAGGCTCTCTACGTGTTTTCAAAACGCGCAGAGTGTGTATGCAAACCAATGTCCTTCGAAGAAACCCACAACGTTCCGACCACCCAAACGCAAGAAACCGCCGCTGCCGAGCAGCCCGAAATCCAGCCCGCTGAACAGCCAGTTCCGCAACCCACTGTCCAGCCCCAACCCGAGCTCGTTGCCGATTCCGCTCCTCATCCGGTTGAGACGACTCCATCCGCCACGCCGCGCGCCGAAAAGGAGCCGGGCATGGAGGATTTCGCCACCGCTCTAGAGACATTTGAGCAGGAACAAGCCCAGACCGAAGCCGCCCTGAACGAAGAGCAAATCGTGACCGGCACGGTGCTGAAGGTCACGCCGCAGTATGTGGTGGTCGACATCGGCTACAAATCGGAGGGCGTGATTCCTGTGGCAGAACTGCAGGACCACGAAGGCAACGTGACCGTGCAGCGCGGCGACGAAGTGGCCGTGATGCGCGAGCCGGGCCACACCGAAGAAGGTTACATCCACCTGTCGCACCAGAAGGCGCAACGTCTGCGCTCCTGGGACGAGATCGAGAAGGCCTTCAACGAGAAGACCCCGGTCAAAGCGCGGGTCATCGATCGCATCAAGGGAGGCGTGACCGTCGACATTCTTGGCGCGCGCGCGTTTCTTCCCGGTTCGCAGGTCGATTTGCGCCCGGTGCGCAACCTCGAAGCCTTGAAAGGCCAGGAGATCGAGGTCCGCATCATCAAGCTGAACAAGAAGCGCGGCAACATCGTGGCCTCGCGCAAGCAGCTGCTGGAAGAGGAACAGGCGGAAAAGCGGACAAAGACCCTGGAGCATCTGGAAGAAGAGAGCATCCTCACCGGCTCCGTGAAGAACCTGACCGACTACGGCGCGTTTGTCGACCTGGGCGGCATCGATGGATTGCTGCACATAACGGACATGTCGTGGGGACGTCTGACCCACCCGCGCGATCTGGTGAATGTAGGCGATCAGATCCAGGTGAAGGTGCTGAAGTTCGATAAGGACAAGCAACGTGTGTCGTTGGGATTCAAGCAGCTGACTCCCGATCCGTGGCTGGATGCGTCCGAGCGTTATCCCATCGGCGCCCATGTCCGCGGCCGGGTCATCAGCGTGACCGACTACGGAGCGTTTATCGAACTGGAGCAGGGCATTGAAGGCCTGGTACATGTCAGCGAGATGACATGGTCGAAGCGGATGAAGCATCCCTCGAAGCTGGTCAATGTAGGCGACCAGGTGGAAGCGGTGGTGCTCAACGTGAACCCGACCGAGCGCCGCATCAGCCTGGGCCTGAAGCAACTGGAGAGCAATCCCTGGGAGACTCTGCATGAGAAGTTTCCGGTTGGGACTGTTGTCGAAGGTAAAGTTCGCAACCTGACCGAGTTCGGCGCGTTCATCGAGATCGAGGACGGTATCGACGGTCTGGTCCACGTGAGCAACTTGAGCTGGACCAAACGCGTGAAACATCCGTCGGAGGTGTTGAAGAAGGGCGACAAGGTGAAGGCCATTGTGCTGGCGATTGAGCCGGACCAGCGGCGGCTCTCACTGGGAGTGAAGCAGCTGCAGCCCGATTCGTGGGACACCTTCTTCGAGCAGCATCGCGTGGGCGACGTCATCCACGGCAAGGTGCTGCGGCTGGCCAGCTTCGGCGCGTTTGTCGAGATCGCCGATGGAGTCGAAGGCCTGTGCCACAACTCGGAAGCAGTCGATGCGCACGGCGCTCCTATCAAGCTGGAGTCTGATCAGGAACACGAGTTCAAGATCATCAAGATGAATCAGGCCGAGAAGAAAGTCGGGCTCAGCATTCGGGCAGTCGGCGAAGAAGCTACCCGCTCGGATGTGGAGGCTTACAAGGCTCCGGCCGCGAGTTCGTCGTCTTCCGGCGCAGGCTCTACGATTGGCGAGTTCATGTCGTGGAAGCGAGCCAGCAACGAAAACAACTGATAGAAGTTCATTGCAGATGAAGCAAGGCCGCCAGAGATGGCGGCCTTTGTAGTTTCCTGGTCGGGTCGGTATCGACGGATCTCGAATGCGAGCGTGGGGCCGGCTCTACCGCTCACGCGCCATTCACCTACTTGGGAGTAATCTCCCAAACTGTACCATTCGCGAACGGGGATTCCAGCGTTGTGCCGAAGACGTTCCCTTGCGAGTCGATGGCCACGCTCCCGTATGGGAATTCGGCTGTGCCATTAACTTGAAATACCGCGAGGTTCGTCTCGGTCCAGCCTCCATTCGACGGTGTCAATTTAAAAACCAGTCCTGCGTTCGATCCGTGATCGTTCAAGACCGTGCCGTAGACATTTCCGGCAGCGTCCAGGGTTGGCGTGTCCAACGGACCGAGGGTGCTGGGAAATCCGGAATAGATAGTGTTGAAGGTCCACCCTCCATCGGAAGGCTGCAACTGGAAGACTGTGCCACCGTTGATACTCGTCGTGCCGTACGAGTTTCTTGCTGCGTCTATTGCGAGGCCACCCTAAGGAGTTGCGCCGTCGCCCATGTTCTGGAATTCGTAAATCGTCTGATAGACCCAGCCGTTGCTTGAGGGGCTGAGCTCATACACGGTGCCATAGCCGTGCCCGCCGGCGCTGGTAGTACCGTGAAGATTGCCGGCCGCATCGAAGGTGACGCCCGCCAGAGGCTGCTCGTCGCGAGTGAATCGATAGAGGACAGATTCTGTCCAACCACCATTCGAGGGCGATAGCTCAAACACCGTTCCAATATTGCCGTCCGCGTTTTTATCGCCGGCAGTCGTGCCGTAAACGTTACCGGCGGAATCGAAGGTCAGAGCGTCGGCATTGCCAGGATGCGCGCCGTCGTTGCCGCCGAGGAAGCGGTAGAGGACGTCTTCAACCCAGGGACAGTCCGTCGCCTGGCAAACGTTCGCCGGCGGATGCAAACGGTACACAGTGCCGTAGCCATTGCCGCCGGAATATGTCGCGCCATAGAGCATGCCACCGGGACCCGTGACGACGCCGCTGTAGGGACCGTCGCCGTCCTGGCCTCCGAGGAAGTCGTAGAGCGTCGCCAAAACCCAGCCGGAACCCTGATGTTTCAACTCGAACGCGGTCCCCGCGTAGTTCGCGCCACCCGAGTAGGTCGTGCCATAGAGATTGCCGCCGATGAGTATTGGGCCAGCGTAAGGAAAGGCCCCCCCGCCTCGCTGGTGAAAATATGCAGCACAGTCAACGTTTGCGCGGTAGCCGGTAAAGCCATGAGTCCGACACCGGCGAAAGTGAACGCAGCGAACACCAGTTTCCTGAGCGCAAAACTCGATGCGCGACCGCATTGCGAAATAAGCATGGGTGCCTCCTTCGAGCTGAGCTATTCATCAAGGCCGACTGCCAGGGCTGAATTGATATCGCCTGCCGCCGACAGCTTACTTGTTGGTATCGATCTGCAGATTGAGATTCGGTTTGTCGCGATCGTCGAACTGACTCAGCGTCTTCGATTTGCTCTGCTTCCCGTCTTTCTGGGCGTAGATGTCGTAATCCACATTCGGCGAGAGCTCCGGGAAACGATAGGTTCCGTCGTTCTGCGCGATGTAGGTCTTCACCGCCAAAGTCTTCGTGTTCTTGAGGTAGACCACGGCGTTGGGGATGGGTTTATCGCTCTTGTCCAGAACGGTCCCGGTGAGGGTTCGGGTTGTGTTGCGCGTGGTCTTGCGGGTGCTGTCCGATGACGGCGAGCTGCCCATGGGGATCTGCAATTGCGCAGTGCAACTCAATGCAACCAGCATGACGACCAATGTGCCCAAGGCCCTGTACATTTCATTTCCCCTTAATCCTCTCAGCGGGAGGGCGTTGCCGTGGTCAGATGTATGCCGACGTCGGTGCGCTCATTGTTGGTGATGTGCGCGGTCGTCTCCGGCTTGGACTGGCCCTTGGGCGTCTTGATGTCAGCCTGGATGATGTAGTCCTCAGCCCCCACCGGAACGCGCTGCGCGAACTCGCCATGGCTGTCGGATACGAGCTCCCATTTCGCCTTCTTGTCCGATGCTCTGCGGATCCTGATGGGCACACCCGCCACCGGACGATCGTCCGGTCCCCAGACCGTGCCGTAGATCAAGGCATAATCATTCTTCGTGACATGCGAAGTAGATTGGGGAGAGAAAGGATTGTGCGCGCCGGCAGACGGGACATTCAGGATCAGGAATAGGAAAAGAGCGAAAGCACCGCAAGTCCGGCCTGCCCAGCCGCGCAGACAGCTAAAACTCATCCTCTTCCTCTTCTTTCGCGTCCTCGTCGTCTTCCTCGTCCTCGTCTGCGACGAGCGACAATTCCAGGGGCTCAACTCCAACCACCTCGAAGTCGCTGCCGCACTCCGGACAGGAGACGACTTCGCCTTCGTCGACCTCATCTTCTTCAATGTCCAGATCGCTCTCGCATTCAGGACAAATCACCATAATAGCCTCCGCTCTTCATCTACGGCCGGAACGACGTTGCGCCGCCCGTGCATTTATATTTAGATTCTCTGGGCGACATCGTCAAGTGATGGACGCTTCCCAGAGGCAACGGTCTCAAAAGTTTTATGCCCATATCGAAGATTATCCTGACCGGAATTATGTTGGTGATGTCGGCGACCCTGGCCGCGGTTGCATTCACTCCCCAGCAAAGTGGAAGCGCGGCGGCGGCTGAACCCGATCCGCAAATCGTCGCTGCCTTGCGCGAAATCTCGCCGGCACATATTCAGCAGACGATCGAGAAGCTGGCCGGCTTCTATACCCGGCAGACGCTGTCGTCGGACGTGCCCCCGATCAGCGATAAGGGAATCAACGCCGCGGCGGTGTGGATTCAGGGCGAGCTGCAACGGTTTTCCAGCCAGTGCGGCGATTGCCTGGAAGTGAGGACGGACCAGTTCTTGCAACCTCCCGGGCCGAGGATTCCGCAGCCCACCACGATCACTAATGTTTACGCTATCCTGCGCGGCAGCGATCCGGCAAATGCCGGACGCATTTATGTGGTGACCGTACATTACGATTCCCGCAACAGCGACGCCGTCGATGCCGCCGGACAAGCGCCGGGCGCCAACGACGATGCCAGCGGAACGGCGGTAAGCCTGGAATGCGCGCGGGTGCTGAGCAAGCATCGTTTTCCCGCCACGATCATCTTCCTCACTGTGGCTGGTGAAGAGGAGGGCCTCTACGGCAGCGCCCATTTTGCCAAGATGGCCAAGGCGGTCGGCTGGGACATTGAAGCGGTGCTGAACAACGACATCGTGGGCGGCGATCGCACGCCCGGAGACACGCTGCAGGATCCCCACGTCGTGCGGGTTTTTTCCGAAGGAATTGCTTCGACGGCGAGCGAAGAGGAACTGCGAAAGACCCGCTCGCTGGGCGGAGAAAGTGACGGTCCCTCGCGGCAGCTGGCGCGATACGTCGCCGAAATCGGTAAAACATATCTTTCGGCGGAAGATTTCCGGGCGATGCTGGTTTTCCGTCACGACCGGTACCTGCGCGGCGGCGATCACATTTCATTTAACGAGCAGGGCTATGCGGCGGTGCGTTTCACCGAATTTCGCGAGAACTACAATCATCAGCACCAGAACGTCCGCACGGAGAATGGAATCGAATATGGCGATTTGGCGAAGTTCGTGGACTACGATTACACGGCGAAGGTAGCGCGGCTGAACGCAGCCACGCTGGCGGAGCTGGCGTCGGCTCCGGCGCCTCCGGTGGATGTTCGCCTGTTGACGAAAGAGCTGCAAAACGATTCCACTCTAGAGTGGAAGGCTTCGCCCGGCGGACTGGCGACAGGCTATGAAGTTTTGTGGCGCGAGACGACTGCGCCCGACTGGCAACAGGTGAAGAGCGTGGGAAATGTCACGCGCGTCACGGTGCCGATGTCGAAAGACAATGTGATTTTTGCGGTACGCGCCGTGGATGCGAAGGGGCATCGCAGTCTGGCGACAGTGCCGCTGCCGGAACGCTGAGCCGGCGAAGTAAGATTGGAGTAAGTTATGCGACGCACTACCGGCATGGGACTGAGTTTTCCGCCGTTCACGCGGGCGGTGAAGCAACTGCTTATCGCCAACGGCGCGGTGTTTCTGGGAGTGGCGTTGCTCGGCGTGTTCGTTCCCGGCGGCGAGCGCTGGGTCCAGCTTCACTTCGGATTAGTACCGGCGCTGGTGGTCTTTCGCGCCTACCTATGGCAGTTGGTCACCTACGCATTTCTTCATGCCGGCCTGTGGCACATTCTGTTCAACATGCTGGCGCTCTGGATGTTCGGCGCGCAACTGGAACAGGATTGGGGCTACAACCTTTTCCTGCAGTTCTACTTCTTCTGCGCCGTCGGCGCCGCGCTGACCACCGTGGTTGTATCGTTCACGGGACTGTTGGGAAGCAGTCCGCTGATTCCCACGGTAGGCGCTTCCGGCGCCATCTTCGGAGTGCTGCTCGCGTTCGGCATCCTGCACGCCGAAGCTGAGATCATGCTGTTTCCTATTCCCTTCATGATCAAGGCCAAATACTTCATCATGGGCCTGATCTTCATCGAGGTGTTCCTCACGCTCTCGTCCGCCCATCAGCCCGGGGCGTCGGTCGCTTACATGGCACACCTGGGCGGGTTGCTCTTCGGTTATATCTGGCTGAAGTTCGTTCCGCGGCGCGGCTTCGGCTATGCAGCTTCGGAGCGCGCCTTCGGACTGCGCAACTCCTACTACCGCTGGAAGCGCAAGCGCGCCGCGCGCAAGTTCGAAGTCTACATGCGAAAGCACGATGACCGCGGTGACTACAAGCACGAAGACTACTTCGACGAGTTGGGCAACTTCCGCGATCCCAGTACCCGCGAGCCGCGCAAGAAAAACGGCGATACACGCGGCCCATGGGTGAATTGAAGAAGCTATCAGCGCTGAATTACGAGGGCATAGGATAGTAGTGCAGTTCAAGTTTCTTGGTGTGTCAAGGTACCGATTACTGGGTGCCGCAAACTGGTCTCACGGCAGATGTTCAAGAGAGCCATGCCCATTACACGGTTGGTCACGATTCGGGAAAGTAGTTTTGTCAGGGTCCTACTTGCATTGGCACTGTTTTGCGCAGTCCTACCGCTCGCCTCTTTCGCGCAAGAGTACACCACGCTCGCTAACTTCGACAGGACGAATGGAACCGAGCCTACAGCTGCTCTGATTCAGGGCGCCGACGGAAATTTTTACGGCACGACCGAGTACGGCGGAGTCGGCAAGGGCAGCGACACGTGCTTGCCGCCTTATTCAGGCTGCGGAACTATCTTTAAGGTCACGCCGAGTGGGACGGTGACCTCTTTATATAGTTTTTGCTCTCAAACAAACTGTAGCGACGGTGAATATCCTCATGCCGCACTGGTGCGGGGCGTAGATGGCAGCTACTACGGTACGACAGTGTTCGGCGGCAATTGCCCCGATGATGAAGGTGTTTGCGGAACGGTGTTCAAGATCACACCGACCGGCACATTCACACAGCTATACGTCTTTTGCTCTCAGACTGGCTGCCTGGATGGCTACTGGCCGGTGGGGGGGCTGGTGCTGGCCAGCGACGGGAATTTCTATGGAACCACCCAGGGCGGCGGAACTCACGGCGATGGCACCGTCTACAGGATCACGCCGGCCGGCACCCTCACTACCATTTACGACTTCTGCTCCTTGCAAAACTGTGCTGACGGTTCCCAACCCCAAGCAGCTCTGATACAAGCTTCCGACGGAAACCTGTATGGCACAGCCTGGCTAGGTGGAACCAGCGGGTTCGGTACAGTCTTCCGAATCACTACGAACGGCACCCTGACCACGCTACATGGCTTCAATGGCAACTATGGCAGCTACCCGGTGGCCGCGCTGGTGCAAGCAACCGACGGGAACTTCTACGGTACGACTCAGACCGGCGGTGGAGGCAGTTACTGTTACGGTGGGTGTGGGACGGTGTTCAAAATCACTCCCAGTGGGACATTTACCACACTCTACAGCTTCAGCGGCTCCGATGGTGGTCTCGCTCTAGCCGGCCTGCTCCAGGCAAAGGACGGTAACCTGTACGGGACAACCTGGAACGGGGGGGCCAATGATGACGGGACAGTATTCAAAATCACCACTAGCGGAACGCTGACCACGCTGCACAACTTCACCGGTTCCGATGGAGGAGCGACAGAGGGAGCGTTCCTGCAAGCTCCGGATGGAAGTCTCTACGGCACAACCGGACTAGGTGGGACCAGCGACAACGGCACGGTTTTCAGGCTAACCTTCCCGCTGCAGTTCGTCCCCGTTACTCCCTGCCGTCTCGTCGATACGCGTCAGAGCGGCGATCCGATTCAAGGTGGCACGTATCGGAACTTCATTGTTCCGCAGCTTGGCAACTGCAATATTCCAGCCAGCGCCGCCGCGTATTCCCTCAACGTTACGGTTGTGCCGCAGGGCCCTCTCGGATACTTGACCGTATGGCCAGCGGGTGAAAGTCAGCCATTGGTCTCGACGATGAACTCGACTGATGGGCGTGTCAAAGCGAACGCCGCGATCGTTCCTGCCGGTGCGAGTGCAGCTGTGAGCGTCTACGCCAGCAGCACCACCAACCTCATTCTCGACATCGACGGCTACTTCGAATCACCGGGCCCGCAAACCTACCAGTTTTACCCGGTCACGCCGTGCCGCGTAGTTGACACGCGCTCCGGTTCCGACGAGCCGCCGGGGCTAGGGCCGCCGTCTTTGCAGGCGCAGCAGCAACGCGATCTTCCGATTCTGTCGAGCCCGTGCTTGCAGGGCATAACCAACCCGGTGGCCTATTCCTTTAACGTCACGGTAGTGCCGAACCCTGCGGGACAACCGCTGGACTACTTGACGGTATGGCCGAGCAACCAAACGCAGCCCGTGGTCTCGACGCTGAACAATCCAACGGCGACGGTCGTCGCCAACGCGGCGATTGTGTCGGCTGCGCCGGATGGCGATATCGACGTCTACGCCTACAACAGCACCGATCTCATCATCGATATCAACGGCTACTTCGCTGCGCCAGCACAGAACGGCCTGTCGATGTATACAGCCCCACCGTGTCGCGTGCTGGATACTCGCCAGAACAACGGCCAGCCCTTCATGGGACCGAAGGTAGTGAACGTCGTCGGTAGCCCATGTCCTCCACCCGCCAACGCCCAGGCCTATGTCTTGAACGCGACCGTAGTGCC
>Ga0181526_10003493_pt1 | contig 12800 bp, 10 predicted proteins | sample PEATcosm2014_Bin_35_FD_119750 | JGI IMG/M metagenome (GOLD analysis project Ga0181526, IMG submission 119750) | Peatland microbial communities from MTU Mesocosm Facility, Houghton, MI, USA - PEATcosm2014_Bin06_30_metaG | ecosystem: Environmental > Terrestrial > Soil > Wetlands > Peat | place...
AGCACCGCCAGCAGCCGCGGCATGCCGTCCGGCCCGGTTCGGGCCTCGATCAGCAGCGCCCGCTCGCCGTGACGGCGCAGCAGATCCTCGGCCAGCGCCTCCTCGGCGGACACGATGCGCGGCGCGGCCTTTTCGGCCGCCTCGATCATCGCCTGCATGCGCTCGATGAAGGCGGCGCGGCCGGACGGCATCTTGAGCTTGGCGAGGTCGCCGCGGCCGTCGAGCACGCCGTCGGCGAGCGCCTGCTTGTGGCCGAGCAGATGCAGGATGCCGTGCTCGATCGAGCCCTCGCACACCAGGTTGACCACGGTCACCGACCGCGTCTGGTTCTTGCGCCAGGCCCGGGCGATGCGCTGCTCGAGCCGCGCCGGGTTCCATGGCAGGTCGACGTTGACGACCGCGCTCGCGACCTGGAGATTGAGCCCGACGCTGCCGCTGTCGGTCGACAGAAACAGCCGGCAGGCCGGATCGTTCTTGAAGCGCACGATCTCGGCGCGGCGGCGCTGCTGCGGCACCGAGCCGGTGTGCCACGCGGTCTCCACGCCCATCTCGGCGGCGAGCTCGCGAACCAGCTGCAGCATGCGCTCCCACTCGGAAAACACGATGATCTTGCGATCGGGCTCCTCCAGCAGATCGCCGATCACGCGCTCGAGCTCCTCGAGCTTGGGGCTGACCCGGCAGCTCGGGTCGAGGATCGCCGGGGTGTCGCACACCATGCGCATGCAGGCGAGCAGCTGCTGCAGACGCTCGAACTCGGCGGGAAGCAGCGGCCGCCGCTGGGCGATCTGGATGAGGCGCGCGGCGGGCTTCTGGTAGTCCTCGTAGTACTCGCGCTGCTCGTCCACCATGGGCACGAAGAAGGTCTTCACGGTGCGGCCGGGCAGCTCGGTCTCGACGTCGCTCTTGCGCCGGCGCAGCATCACCGGCGTGATGCGCTCGCGCAGCTCCGCGAGGTTCTTGTAGTCGATCGGGCGGCCGCGCTCGTCGAGCTGATAGAAGTCGCGATTGAACCGGAACAGCGGACCGAGCAGCTCCGGATCGAGGTACTGGACGATCGAGTACAATTCGTCGATCCGGTTCTCGACCGGCGTGCCGGTGAGCACGAAGGCGTAGGGCGCGCGCAGCGACTTCACGCGCCGCGCCGTCTTGGTCTGCCAGTTCTTGATGCGCTGCGCCTCGTCGAGCACCACCACGTCGGGCGCCAGCAGCTCGTTGATGTCCTCGGCGTCGCCGAGCACCTGCTCGTAGTTGACGATGTTGAAGAAGGTCGGGTCGCGATAGGCCGCGAGCCGCTGCGGCCGGGCGCCGAAGATCGCCCGTGCCGGACGCTCGGTGAAGCGCGCGATCTGCTCCTCCCACTCGGCCTTGAGCGAGGCCGGGCACACCACCAGGACCTTGGTGATGCCGCGGCGCTGGGCCAGCAGCTCGCACGCCGCGATCGCCTGGATGGTCTTGCCGAGCCCCATCTCGTCGGCGAGCAGCGCCCGCTCGCCGAACGCGAGGTGCAGCATGCCGTCGCGCTGATAGGGCAGCAGCGCCGATTTCAGGAGATCGAAGCTCGCCCTGCCTGCCTCGACCTCGGCGACGAACGCGGCGCGCGCCTCCTCGCGGCCGCGCTGCCGGCGCTGGCGATCGAGCCAAGGCGCGAAGTGACGCGACAGCCGGACCTGTCGCCGCACCGGGTCGGGGGCGGTCCGCCACGCGCCGATCAACGCCTCGATGGTCTCGCGCGCCGGGTCCAGCGTCCCGTCGGTCGCCAGGAACGGCGCGATCCAGTCGCGCACCGCGCGCAGCCCGGCGCCATCGCCGGCGGGCCATGCGACCATGGGCATCGCACGGTCCCGGCGGTCGAGAAAGATCTCGACCCGCCGGTTGCCCGCCGCGGCGGCGTCGCGGAACGCGGTGCGGCGCCGGCGCAACGCTTCGATCACGCCCTCGATGTGCTTGCAGGTGCCGAGCCGATTGACGCGGTGATCGATGCACCCGCACGAGTTGGCGAAGCCGTCGAGGCTGCGGATCTCGACCTCATAGAATCCGCCGCTGCCCGACTGTGCCCGGAACGAGCCGAACACCGGATGCTCCGGCTCCAGCGCCTCCACGGCAACGATCTCGGCGCTGCCGCGCCACCGGCGCAGCGCCACCTCGTCATCGTCGCTGGTGATCCACCCTTGAGCGGCGGGCCGGTCGAGCACGGCGCGCGCCCGGCTCGGCTTGCCGGCTCCGCGCTTGGAGGATTTCGCTGGTTTTGCGCTGTTGCGGTGCGCCGCCGGGGTGCTGCGAATCATGCACCCGAGGGTAGGTGCGGCGATTCGGGTTGGTCAACCGAACGACGCGCCCGTCCACAACATCGCGATCCGCAACGCCCGCGCCGGATGCCGCGTCCGCGGGGCCGGAAGCCGCCCAATTCGGCGCCGCGGACTGCCGGCAGAGGTGCGAAGCTTGATCGACGGTGCGCCGATGTGCCGTTATCTTGGGCGCAGACGCTGGCATGCTCCTTGAATAGCCACTTGCGGACCCGCGGAGACCCCCCGATGACCAGCCTCCATCTCATCCGCATCGCGCTGGCCGCCGCGATCTCGGCCTGGACGCTGCCGGCGGTTGCCGAGACGGTGGTCCGCATCGGCATGACGGCGGCCGACATTCCGCGCACGCTGGGGCAGCCGGACCAGGGCTTCGAGGGCAACCGCTTCACCGGCAACACCATGTACGAGGGTCTCACCGTGTGGGACCTCTCGTCGGCCGACAAGCCGAGCGAGATCATCCCGGGCCTGGCGACCGGGTGGGCGGTGGACGCCGCCGACAAGACCAGATGGACCTTCCGGCTGCGGCCGGGGGTGAAATTCCACGACGGCTCCGATTTCGATGCCGACGCGGTGGTGTGGAACGTCGAGAAGGTTCTGAAGCAGGACGCGCCGCAGTTCGACGCCAGCCAGGTCGGCGTCACCGCCTCGCGCATGCCGACGCTGCGCGGCGCGCGCGCCATCGACAGCATGACGGTGGAGCTGACCACCTCAGAACCCGACAGCTTTCTGCCGATCAATCTGATGAACCTGTACATGGCGAGTCCGGCCCAGTGGAGGAAGCTCTACGACGCGGCGGCCGCCGTGACCGACCCGAAGGAGCGCAGCAAGCAGGCGTGGGACGCCTTCTCCCGCGCGGCGTCGGGCACCGGTCCGTGGAAGATGGCGGGCTTCGTGCCGCGCGAACGGCTCGAGCTCGTGAAGAACGACGCCTACTGGAACCCGGCGCGGCGGCCCAAGGTCGATCGCCTGGTCCTGCTGCCGATGCCGGAGGCGAACGCCCGCACGGCGGCGCTGCTGTCCGGCCAGGTCGACTGGATCGAGGCGCCGGCGCCGGATGCCATTCCGCAGATCAGGCAGCGCGGCTTCGTGATCTACGCCAACGAGCAGCCCCATGTCTGGCCGTGGCAGTTCAGCCGCATCGACGGCTCGCCATGGAACGATGTGAAGGTGCGCAAGGCCGCCAACCTGTGCGTCGATCGCGACGCCATGCGGGACGGCCTGCTCGGCGGCCTGATGGTGGCGGCGACCGCGACGTTCGAGAAGGGTCATCCGTGGCGCGGCCATCCGACGTTCGAGATCAAGTACGATCCCGACGCAGCGCGCGCCCTGATGATGCAGGCCGGCTACTCCAAGACCAAGCGGCTGAAGGTCAAGGTGCAGACCTCGGCGTCGGGCTCCGGGCAGATGCTGCCGGTGCCGATGAACGAGTTCGTGCAGCAGAGCCTCGCCGAATGCTTCTTCGACGTCGAGCTCGACGTGATCGAATGGAACACGCTGTTCACCAACTGGCGCAAGGGGGTGAAGGACGACGCCGCCCGCGGCGCCAGCGCCATCAACGTCACCTATTCGTCGATGGACCCGTTCTTCGCCCTGGTCCGTTTTCTCGACAGCCGGATGGCGCCGCCGGTGTCCAACAACTGGGGCTTCATCAACGATCCCGAATTCGACAAGCGGGTCGCGATCGCGCGCCATGCCTTCGATCCGGCGGAGCGCGACCAGGCGCTGGCGGCGCTGCACGAGCGCTCGGTCGACGAGGCGGCGTTCCTGTGGGTCGCCCACGACGTCGGCCCGCGGGCGATGAGCCCGAAGATCAGGAATTTCGTGCAACCGAAGAGCTGGTTCGTCGACTTCTCCACCATGACGATCGCGAACTGATGCTGATCTACGTCGTCAAGCGGCTGGTGCTGATGCTGCCGGTGGTGCTGTGCGTGGCGCTGGTGTGCTTCCTGCTCGTGCACATCGCGCCGGGCGACCCGCTGATCGCGGTGCTGCCGCCAGACGACTCCGCCGACCTCGCCGAGCAGATGAAGCACGTCTATGGGTTCGACCGGCCGCTGCCGGTGCAGTTCGGCCTCTGGGTCTGGCACGCGCTGCAGGGCAATCTCGGCACCTCGATCGCTACCGGCCGGCCGGTCGCCGAGGAGGTGTCGCGCGCGGTCGGCAATACCGTGATGCTGGCCGCGGTGGCGGCAGCCATCGGCTTCGTGCTCGGCCTGCTGTTCGGGTTCCTGGCGGCCTATTTCCGCGACACCTGGATCGACCGCGTCGTCACCACGATCGCGATCGCCGGCGTGTCGATGCCGCACTACTGGCTCGGCATGGTGCTGGTGATCATCTTCTCGGTCGTGCTCGGCTGGCTTCCCGCGGTCGGCGCCGGTCCGGGCGGCTCGACCAGCTGGGAATGGGACTGGGCGCACATGCGCTACCTGGTGCTCCCCGCCGTGACCCTCTCGGTGATCCCGATGGGCATCGTCACGCGTACGGTGCGGGCGCTGGTCGGCGATCTGCTCAGCCACGAGTTCGTCCTGGCATTGCGGGCCAAGGGGCTGGCCAAGACCGGGGTGTTCCGCCACGTGGCGAAGAACGCGGCGCCGACCGCCACCGCCGTGATGGGGCTGCAGCTCGGCTATCTGCTCGGCGGCTCGATCCTGGTGGAGACCGTGTTCTCCTGGCCGGGCACCGGCCTGCTGCTCAACTCGGCGATCTTCCAGCGCGATCTTCCGCTGCTGCAGGGGACGATCCTGGTGCTGGCCCTGTTCTTCGTGGTGCTCAATCTCGCGGTCGACGTGCTGCAGGCCATGATCGATCCGAGAATCAGGCGGAGCTGATCGATGACGGCCGCCGCCAACGACATCATCGCGGTCGCGCCGGACCGCAGGGCGCGCGGCTACTGGAGCTTGGTCGGGCGGCGGCTGGCGCGCGATCGGGTGAGCACGGCGTGCGCGCTGGTCATCGCGCTGATCGCGCTGTCCGCCGTGCTGGCGCCCTGGCTCGGCCTCGCCGACCCGTACCAGGGCAGCATGATCCGCCGCCTGCGGCCGCTCGGCACCGCGGGCTATCCGCTCGGCACCGACGAGCTCGGCCGCGACATGCTCACCCGCCTGATTTATGGCGGCCGGCTGTCGCTGATGCTCGGACTGACCCCGGTGGCGCTCGCTTTCGTGATCGGCACCACGCTGGGGGTGATCGCCGGCTACCTGGGAGGCCTCGTCAACCAGGCGATCATGCGTACCGTCGACGTGTTCTACGCGTTTCCCTCGGTGCTGCTCGCCATCGCGATCTCCGGCGCGCTCGGCGCCGGCATCGTCAACAGCCTGCTGTCGCTCACCATCGTGTTCATCCCGCCGATCGTGCGCGTCGCCGAGAGCGTCACCACCAGCGTGCGCACGCTCGATTTCGTCGACGCGGCGCGGGCGTCAGGGGCCGGTCCCCTGACCATCATGCGGGTGCACGTGCTCGGCAACGTGCTCGGTCCGATCTTCGTCTACGCGACGAGCCTGATCAGCGTGTGCATGATCCTCGCCGCCGGCCTGTCGTTTCTCGGTCTCGGCACCAAGCCGCCGCAGCCCGAATGGGGACTGATGCTCAACACGCTGCGCACCGCGATCTACCTCAACCCGTGGGTCGCGGCACTGCCCGGCGTCATGATCTTCATCGTGTCGATCGGCTTCAACCTGCTGAGCGACGGCTTGCGGAGCGCGATGGATGTCCGCAGCTGAGACGCTCGCACCGGTCGCCGATCTCGGCGGGCCGCAGCAGCCGCTGCTCGACGTGCGGGCTTTGAGCAAGCATTTCGCCTCGCGCCGCGGCCTGTTCGGCCGCGGCGGCGGGGTGGTGCGCGCGGTCGACGCGGTGAGCTTCGCGATCGGCAAGAACGAGGTGGTCGGCATCGTCGGCGAGTCGGGCTGCGGCAAGTCGACGACGGCACGGCTGATCATCGGGCTGATCGCGCCCGATGCCGGCGAGATCATCTTCGACGGCGAGCAGATCGGCAGCGAGCTGTCGCTGCGCGACCTGCGGCGCCGCGTGCAGATGGTGTTCCAGGACAGCTACGCCTCGCTCAACCCGCGGCTCACCGTCGGCGAGACCATCGCGTTCGGCCCCAGGGTGCACGGGCTCGCCGCCGAGGCGGCCCGCGACCGCGCCCACGGGCTGCTGCGCAAGGTCGGGCTCGATCCGGCGCTGTTCGCCGGCCGCTATCCGCACGAGCTGTCCGGCGGCCAGCGCCAGCGCGTCAACATCGCGCGGGCGCTCGCCCTCGGGCCCCGCCTCGTCATTCTCGACGAGGCCGTCTCGGCGCTCGACAAATCGATCGAGGCGCAGGTGCTCAACCTGCTGATCGACCTCAAGGCCGAGCTCGACCTGACCTATCTGTTCATCTCGCACGATCTCCACGTGGTGCGCTTCATCAGCGACCGCGTGATCGTGATGTATCTCGGCGAGGTGGTCGAGAGCGGCCCGGTCGAGGCGCTGTGGTCCGACGCGCGCCATCCCTACACCCGGGCGCTGCTCGCCGCGATGCCGTCGCTCGATCCCGATCGCCGCACCGAGGAAGCCCCGATCACCGGCGACCCGCCCAATCCGATCGACCCGCCGCCGGGATGCCGGTTTCATACCCGCTGCCCGTTCGCCGAAGCGGTCTGCGCCGCAAAAGCGCCGGCCTTGATGTCGACCGGGACCGTGCAACATCAGGCGGCGTGCCATATGATCGACCCGGCGTCCGGCCACAGCCGGGCAACCGCCGTCGCCGAGGATCAGCCCGATGTCCGATGAGGTCACTCCCGATCGCATTGCCGCGATGGCGGCGGCCGCCCGCGTTCCGATCTCGCCGGAGGCCTGCGTCAGCGTCACCCGCTCGGTGATGCCGACGGTGGCACGACTGTCCGCCCATCCGATCACGCTGGCGCTGGAGACCGAGCCCTCCAGCTTCACGGTGGTGCAGCGCCGGGAGATCCGCCGGTGAGCGACGTCACAGCGCTGTCGCTCGCCGAGATCGCGGCGGCGATCCGGACCCGGAAGGTATCGTCGGTCGAGGTGACCCGGGCGCTGCTCGCACGCATCGCGGCCTGGCAGCCGACGCTCAATTGCTTCGTGCGCCTGGAGGCCGAGGCGGCGCTCGCCCAGGCGGCGGCGGCCGACGCGGCGCTCGCCCGCGGCGACACGGTGGGCGCGCTGCACGGCGTGCCGCTCGCCCACAAGGACATGTATTACGTCGAAGGCGCGCTCGCCGAATGCGGCTCGCGGATCCGCAAGGGCTTCGTCGCGCCTGCGACCTCCACCGCCCTGGTCAGGCTTGCGGCCGCCGGCACGGTGCGGCTGGGCGCGCTGCACATGGCGGAGTTCGCCTACGGGCCGACCGGGCACAACGCCCATCTGGGGCCGGCGCACAACGCCTGGGATCCGACCCGGATCACCGGCGGCTCGTCATCGGGCTCCGGGACCGCGGTGGCGGCGCGGCTGACCTACGCGGCGCTCGGCTCCGACACCGGCGGCTCGATCCGTCTGCCGGCGCATTTCTGCGGCGTCACCGGGCTCAAGCCGACCTATGGCCGGGTGAGCCGCGCCAACGCGATGCCGCTGTCGTTCAGCCTCGACACGGTCGGGCCGCTGGCGCGCAGCGCCGAGGACTGCTCGCTCATCCTGGCGGAGATTGCCGGAGCCGATCCCGACGACCCGACCACCGCGGGCGCGCCCGGGTGGGACGTGCGCAAGACCCGACGATCGGTGTCCGATCTCGCGATCGGTATTCCGTCGGCGTTCTACACCGACGATCTCGACGCCGACGTCGCCCGGACGTTCGACGACACGCTGGCGACGCTGCGCCGGCTCGGGGTGAGGACCGTTGCGGTCGCGCTTCCGGACCAGGCGGCCGTGAGCGCGGCGGCGCGCGTCGTGCTCGCCGCCGAAGCCACGAGCCTGCACGCACCGTGGCTGCGCACCCGCCCCGAGGACTACGGACCGCAGGTGCGCGCCCGGCTCGAGAACGGGCTCGCCTTCAGCGCGGTCGAATATCTCGAGGCCCTGCGCTGGCGCGGGCCGGCGCTCGCCGAGCACCTGGCGGCGATCGGCGACGTCGATGCCGTCATCACGCCGGCATCGACGTCGGCTGCGCCGACCATCGTCGAGACCGATGTGGGCGCCGGGCCCGACGCCGAGGCGGCGATCGCCGCGATCACCAGCTTCATGCGCCCGGTGAACTATCTCGGCCTGCCGGGCCTGGTGGTTCCGGCCGGCTGGTCGGCCGGCGGCCTGCCGATCGGCATGCAGCTGATCGGCAGGCCTTTCGGCGACGAGACGCTGATCGCGCTCGGCGCCGCATTCCAGGCGGTGACCGACCATCACCGCAAGGCGCCGCCGGACCGATGACGGGCATCGTCGACGTTCGCGACCTGCGCGTCCGCTTCAGCGGCGAGCGCACCGTGCACGCGCTCAACGGCGTCGACATCGCGGTCGACGAGGGCGAGGTGCTCGGCCTGCTCGGCGAGTCCGGATCGGGCAAGAGCGTGACCCTGAAGGCGCTGCTGCGCTTGCTGCCGGCGCGGCGCAGCCACGTGAGCGGCGTGATCCGCGTCGCCGGCCGCGACGTGATGGCGCTCGGCGAGAGCGCGCTCGAGGAGCTGCGCGGCGGCATCGCGTCGATGATCTTCCAGGAGCCGATGCTGGCGCTCGACCCGGTCTATACGATCGGCGATCAGATCGCCGAGACCGTGGTGCGCCACGCCGGCGCAAGCTGGACGGACGGCCGCAGGCGCGCGCTCGACATGCTCGAGCGCGTCCGCATCCCGTCGGCGCGCCGCCGGCTCGACTCCTATCCGCACGAAATGTCGGGCGGCATGCGCCAGCGCGCGATGATCGCGCTCGCGCTGTCGTGCCGCCCGCGCCTGCTGCTCGCCGACGAGCCGACCACCGCGCTGGACGCCACCGTGCAGATCCAGATCCTGCTGCTGCTCCGCGAGCTGCAGCGCGAGCTCGGCATGGCGGTGATCTTCGTCACCCACGACATCGGCGTCGCGGTGGAGATCTGCGACCGCATCGCCGTGATGTATGCGGGCCGCATCGTCGAGACCGGGACGCTGCGCGATGTGGTGAAGAGCCCGCAGCATCCCTATACGCGCGGCCTGCTGTCCTCCACGGTGCTCGGCGCCACCCGCGGGCAGCGGCTGGAAGCCATTCCGGGCGCTCCGCCCCGGCTCGACCGGCTGCCCGATGGCTGCTCGTTCGCGCCGCGCTGCAGGCTCGCCGAGCCGATGTGCACCTTGGGCGATATTGCGAGCGTCGCGACGGCCCCCGGCCACAGCGCCCGCTGCCTGAAGCTTCAGGCGGGCGTGGCCGCAGGCGCTTGATTTCGTCGGCGCTCCGGTTTTTCATGGCGACAAGTCGCTGTCGTCGATTGGCGCTATTGCGAAGGGATCGTGCCGATGGCATATCACATGGTCGTGGAAACTGCGCAGACGGAGCTGGTCGCGGCGGTCCGCGCCCACGTGCCGATCAGCGGTATCGCCCAGGCATGGAAGCCCGCACTGGATCAGGTATGGGCGTTCCTGAGAGCGAACAACGGATTGCGCCCGGGACACAACCTGTTCCTCTACCACCACCCGGAACGCCGGAACGACGCGATGGATATCGACTTCGGGGTCCAGGTCGCGAGCCCGTTCGAGCCGCAGGGCAACGTCCAATGCGTCCGGACGCCGGCAGGTGAGGTGGCAAGAACTGTTCACATCGGTCCATACGAGCGATTGGGCGATGCCCACAACGCAATCCACGCCTGGTGCGCTGCGAACAGCCGGAAAATCGCGAAGGCTTCGTGGGAGACCTACGGGGACTGGAACAACGATCCGGCTCTTCTCGAGACAACGATCAAATATTTGCTGGCACGAGGGTAGCGCTGCGATCGCGCTTCCTCAATCTCGTCGACCGAACCGATGCCGCGGAGGCGCTCAAGTGCTGTAGCCCGCATGGAGCGCAGCGGAATGCGGGAACGGCCTTGCGGTGTGGCACGGCCGCTCCCGGATTTCGCTGCGCTCCATCCGGGCTACAAACTGTCACTCCGGGGAAACGTGTCGCGGGCTTCACCGTTTCTTCTCGTCGGCGTCGGCGGTGTCGCCGAACACCTCCTCGCGGATGACGCGCTCGGTGATGGTCGCCAGGTAGTCGACCAGGGCGGCGTTGATCTCGACGAACTCCGGCCACAGCACGCGATCGAGGAACGACCGCGGCGCCTTGACCACGATGGTGTTGCGGCGCATCCGCGGATAGCGGAACGGACGCAGGCCATAGCGGCGGCACAGCGCGATGAACAGCTGGCGCGACCACGGGTCGGCGATGCTGAAACGGACCTCGTCGGCGCGCTCGGTCTTCTCCACCTCGCGCAGCCGCTGGCGGATGCGCTCGGCGGCGGCGCCCGCCGCCGCGCGCTCGCCGGGCGTGCCGGCGCCGGCGAACAGGGCCTCGATCTTGCGCAGCTTGGCGCGGAGCAGCGCTTCCTCGGACATCGGGTGCCGTTGCGACGGAGGCGAACGGCAAGATCGTGGTGCGGCTGCAGCGCCGATCAGATCGGCGCCGCCGATCCGCACCACATCTCGCAGCTGCGATGCCGCGTCACGTTGTAGAACGCGGCATCGACGCAGGCTCCGCTCCACGAGCCGGCCCGCAGGCGGATGTGGTCGCCCGCGATCCAGCCCATGCAGGCCCGGGTCTTCGCGGTGAAATGGCTCCCATTGATGATGAAGGACGGCCCGTAGGCGCCACGCACCACCTCGATGACGTGGCGTTCGCGTGGCAGCGCGAGCGAGTAATGGTGGTGGTGATGATAGTGCGCCCGCACGGGGCGATAGTCCAGGTCCGCCGACCGTGCCGGGACGGCGACCAGCAGCAGGATGGCGGCGACGATCAAGCGGCCGAGCACAGTGTCCATAGGTGTACCCCGATGAAAGACTCGTCACCATAGCACGGGTTTGCGGGCGTCGACATTCGGCTGATGACCACCACCGACCACCACCGGCTCAGAACAGCTCGAGCTGCAGGTGGCGGGGCTTGTGCTGCGGCAGCGCGACCCGCTGGTAACCCATCAGCTCCGCTTCGATGTCGGCGAGGAACCGCGACGGCTCGGGCCGGCGCAATTTTCCGCGCCACAGCCGCTCGGCAGCCCGCGTCAGATAGAGCCGGTCCCTGGCGCGGGTCATCGCCACGTAGAGCAGGCGCCGCTCCTCTTCCTCCGCAGTCGGGTCGGGCGCGCCGAAGACCAGGGGCATCAGGCCCTCCTCGAGGCCGACGACGAAGACCACCGGGAACTCGAGCCCCTTGGCGGCGTGCATGGTCATCAGCGACACCCGGTCGGCGCGCGGATCGAAAAAATCCTGCTCGCTGGCGAGCGCCGCGGCGGCAACGAGCCGATCGCGATCCTCAACACAGGTCGCCGCCAGGGTGGCGAGCCAGCCGACCGCCTGGGCGATCTCCGCGGCCGTCAGTCCGGCGGCCGGCAGGCCTGAGGCGGCGGCGCAGAGCTGCGCCGCGATGGGCTCGTCGGTTGCGCCGCCGTCGAGCACGCGGAGCAACGCCTGCACGGCGGGCCTGTCGCCGATCCTGGCGTGCGAGCTGGTCTTGAACGGCATGCCGGATCGCTCCAGCGCGGCGCTCAGCGCGGCCGATTGCGCTTCGGTGCGGTAGAGCACGGCGACATCGGCGAACCCGAGATTGGCCGGCTCGCTGCCGGTCGCGCGTCCGCAATCGATCGAGAAGAAGCTGTGCCCGCCGATCATCCGCTCGATCGTCTGCACCACGAACTCGGCTTCGGCGGCTTCGGTCGGCGCCGCATGCACGACGATGCGCTCGTGCATGCCGCGCACCACCTCGGTCGACCGCTGATCCTGCCGCGAGCCGGCGATGACCTGCGAGGCCGCCGCCGCGATCGTTCCGGTCGAACGATAGTTGCGCCTGAGCGCGATCGTGACGGCGCCGGGAAAGTCCTGCGCAAACCGGGCGAAGCAGGAGGCGTCGGCGCCGCGAAAGCCGTAGATCGCCTGATCCGGGTCGCCGATGACGCAGACGTTGTGGTGCGCCGGGGCCGCTCCCGATCCTTTGGGATCGGCGTGCACGTCTTCTGAAGCCGCAATGTCACGGCGGCGGACCGGCGTCCCTGTCGCCGGACCATGCGCCAGCAGCTTGAGCAGACGATACTGCTGCTCGTCGACGTCCTGGAACTCGTCGACGCAGATGTGGCAGAAAGACATGCGGTAGAGCGTCACCAGCGCGGGCTCGCCTTCGAGCAGATCGACCGACCGGCCCACCAGATCGTCGAAATCGATCCAGTTGCGGACCGACATCGCGCGATCATAGGTGCTCAGGGCCTGCGCGACGTCGTCATCGGTCGGGACGCGCGTGCGCTTCGCCCGCGAGATGACCTGGAGCAGGTTTTCGGCCTTCCGCATCGACAGCCCGAGCGTCTCGGCGAGCAGTGCCGCGCGATCCGTCTCCGCCGCGACGCGGAAGCCACGGTGC
>Ga0181526_10003494_pt1 | contig 12797 bp, 14 predicted proteins | sample PEATcosm2014_Bin_35_FD_119750 | JGI IMG/M metagenome (GOLD analysis project Ga0181526, IMG submission 119750) | Peatland microbial communities from MTU Mesocosm Facility, Houghton, MI, USA - PEATcosm2014_Bin06_30_metaG | ecosystem: Environmental > Terrestrial > Soil > Wetlands > Peat | place...
ACCGTGATCGGCACCATCGGCTTCGACCAGAAGGGCGACGTGGTCGGCCCCGATTACGTGGTCTATGCCTGGAAGGACGGCGGCTACGCCGAACTCAAGAACTAGGCTCGCGCGGTTCTCGGCCAGGGGAGGGATATCGGATGCGTAAAGCGACGGCAAAGCCGACCATAGAGCAGATCCTTAAAGTCGCGGTGGCGAGCATCGTCGGCTCGGTGATCGAACAATATGACTTCCTGGTCACCGGCGTGATCGCGGCGACCATCTGGGGTGAGGTCTTCTTCAAGCTGCCGGGCGTCGCGGCGGTTGCGGCGGCAATTGGCGTCTACGGCCTCGGCATCATGATCCGCCCGATCGGCGCTTATATCTTCGGCAATATCGCCGACCGGCTGGGGCGCAAGGACGCGTTGGTTTACGCGCTGGTGCTGATGGGCGTGAGCACGCTGCTGATCGGGCTGACGCCGAGCTATGACAGCATCGGCGTCGCAGCACCGGTGCTGCTGATCGTCTTCCGGCTGATGCAGGGAATCAGTTTCGGCGCCGAGTTCGGCACCGCTTCGACCTGGGTGGTCGAACAGGCGGCGCATTCGAAGCACCGCGCCTTCTGGGGGGCGTGGGTCGGGTTCGCCATTCCGATCGGGTTGCTGCTGGGCTTCGGCTCGGTGATCTTCACCAAATCGCTGATGACGCCGCAGGATTTCGTCTCCTGGGGCTGGCGCGTCCTGTTCTTCGCCGGCTTCCTGCTGGTGATCGTCGGCATCATCATCCGGACGCGCACCCAGGACAGCTTCCTGTTCGAGCGGCACAAGGCGAAAAGGAAGATACTCGACCATCCCGCGCGCGAGGTCTGGCGCGACATGCCGGGGACCATCCTGCGCACCTCGCTAGTGAACGCCATGTTCGGCGGCGCGTTCTTCCTCTACTTCGTATTCGGCACCGGATACATGAAGACGGTCGGCTTCACCGGATCGGTGCCCGAGACGATCGGGCTGATCGCCGCGGGCTTCATGCTGGTGTTCATGCTCATCGGCTCGCTGCTCGCCGACTACATCAACCGCCGGACGATCCTGTTGATCGCCGCCATCGTGTTCCTGATCTTCGCCATCCCGTATTTCTATCTGATCAACACGGGCAGCTTCGTCCTCGCGGTGATCGCCGAGATCATCGGATTTGGTTTCGTGTTCGGCTTCGGCTACGGCGCGATCCCGACCTTCTATACGGAGAATTTTCCGACCCGCTATCGAGCCTCGGGCGCGAGCGCGGGGTATCAGACCGCGCAGGTCTATGGCGGCGGGCTCATTCCGATTCTCGCCGGGCTGATCCTGAAAGCCTACGGCATCGAAAGGGCTTATATCTTCATCGGGCTGCTGGTGATGGCCTACGCGGTGGCGGCGATCCTCGCGATCCTCGCCACGCCGGAAACCAAGAACGTCAATCTCGAAGTGTGACGCCGGCGGTTAGGCCGGCTTCTTCTTGCCGGCGCCCTTGCCGAGGCCGATCTTCTTGGCGAAATCGGAACGCTGCGCCGCGTATTTCGAAGCCACCATCGGGTAATCCGCCGGCAGGTTCCATTTCTTGCGGTACTCGTCGGGCGTCATGTTGTAGGTCGAGCGCAGATGGCGCTTCAGCATCTTGAGCTTGCGCCCGTCCTCGAGGCAGATGATGTATTCCGGCGTGATCGATTTCTTGATCGGCACCGCCGGCTTCAAGGCCTCGCCCTGCGGCGCCTGAATCTTGCCCTCGATCGAGCGCAGCGAGCCGTGCACCGAAGCGACGATGTCGGTGATCTGCGCCGCCGGCACGCTGTTCTTGCGCAAATACGCCGCCACCAGATGCGCGGTCATGCGCAAGAAATCTTCGTCCGCCGTCTTGGCGGCTTTGCTGGGCGCTTCATCGGCCATCGGGGGAGTCCTCAATACTAGAACAGATTCGAGGCGTGTATATTGAAAGCCTTGCTTTCTGTCAATCATGGGCTGGACTAGGGCCAATAATCGCGCCCGCTGTCTTGGATTTTTCTGAAAAAGCCCCGACCGGGACTGTCGCTTAGTCTGGCAAGGGCGGCGATTTCATTACAGGCCGATGCGGGAAGGCGAGGACGGCCCCGATGGATGGTAGGCGGCTGACTCCGGACGGCGATATCTGGTAGAGTCGCCGCTGGCTTTTATTGCGTCCGGGGTCATGGCTGAAATGGTCGCCGTCGCCGCCGATCATGGCGGCTATGAGTTGAAAACCGTTCTTTTGCCGGAGCTGCGCGCTTTGGGATTCGACGTGCTCGATCTCGGCACCAACAGCCTTGAATCGGTCGACTATCCCGACTTCGCCGAGAAGGTGGCGCAAGCGGTGGAGACGGGCAAGGCGCGGTTCGGATTGTTGATTTGCGGCACCGGGATCGGCATGTCGATCGCCGCCAACCGCCACCGCAAGGTGCGCGCCGCCTTGTGTTACGACGTCACCACCGCGCGGCTCGCGCGCCAGCACAACGACGCCAATGTGATGACGCTGGGCGGGCGCATGATCGGCAGCGAGACCGCCAAGGATTGCCTCAAGACCTTCCTCTCGACCCCCTTCGAAGGCGGTCGCCACGCCCGCCGCGTCGCCAAACTGTCGTGAACGAGAAAAGGGAAGCGAAATCATGACCGCCCGCAGCAAACCGGCCGCAGCACAAGACGGCTTCTTCACCGCCGCGCTGGCCGAGAGCGATCCCGAACTGGCCGGCGCGATCCACCGCGAACTGTTGCGCCAGCAAAACCAGATCGAGCTAATCGCCTCGGAGAACATCGTGTCGCGCGCGGTGCTGGAGGCGCAGGGCTCGGTGCTAACCAACAAATACGCCGAGGGCTATCCGGGCAAGCGCTATTACGGCGGCTGCGAATTCGTCGACCAGGCCGAGCAACTCGCCATCGACCGCGCGAAGAAACTCTTCAACTGCGGCTTCGCCAACGTGCAGCCGCATTCGGGCTCGCAGGCGAACCAGACGGTGCTGCTGGCCTTGCTCAAGCCGGGCGACACCACGCTCGGCCTGTCGCTGGCGGCGGGCGGGCATCTCACCCACGGCGCGGCGTTCAATCTCTCGGGCAAATGGTTCCACGGCGTCTTTTACGGCGTGCGGCGCGAGGATGCGCGCATCGATTACGACGAGGTCGAGCGCCTGGCCCAGGCGGAAAAGCCCAAGCTCATCATTGCCGGCGGCTCGGCCTATCCGCGCCTGATCGACTTCGCGCGTTTCCGCCGGATTGCCGACGAGGTGGGCGCGACATTGATGGTCGACATGGCGCATTTCGCCGGGCTGGTCGCGGGCGGCGTGATCCCGTCGCCCTTGCCCTTCGCCCATGTCGTCACCACCACCACGCACAAGACCCTGCGCGGCCCACGCGGCGGCATGATCCTTTGCAACGATGCGGAGATCGCCAAGAAGATCAACAGCGCCGTCTTCCCCGGCTTGCAGGGCGGACCGCTGATGCATGTGATCGCGGCCAAGGCGGCGATGCTGGGCGAGGCCTTGAGGCCCGAATTCAAGACCTATGCCCGCGCCGTCATCGACAATGCCCGGATATTGGCCGCCACCTTGGCCGAACGCGGGCTCGCCATCGTCTCGGGCGGCACCGACACGCATCTTTTGCTGGTCGATCTCCGGCCCAAGAAACTCACCGGCAACATCGCCGAGATTCATCTCGAACGCGCCGGCATCACCTGCAACAAGAACGGCGTGCCGTTCGATCCGGAAAAGCCCACCGTCACCTCGGGCGTGCGCCTGGGGAGCCCGGCCGGCACCACGCGCGGCTTCGGCCAGGCCGAGTTCCGGCACATCGGCGAATTGATCGTCGAGGTGCTCGACGGCCTGGCGGCCAAGGGCGAGGACAACGACGCAGTCGAAGCGGCGGTGAAAAAGCGCGTTTTGGCCCTGTGTTCGCGCTTCCCGATCTACCCGCAGGGTCCGGGCTGAGCCTTATAAAAATGAGCCTTATAAAAAAGGGGGAGGAATAAGAAATGCGTTGCCCGTTCTGCGGATGCGAGGACACCCAGGTCAAGGATTCGCGGCCGACCGACGACAAGGCCGCCATCCGCCGCCGCCGGCTTTGTCCCAATTGCGCCGCACGCTTCACCACCTTCGAGCGCGTCACGCTGCGCGAACTCACGGTGGTTAAGAAGAACGGCCAGCGCGAGCCGTTCGTGCGCGACAAGCTGGCGCGTTCGGTGCAGATCGCGCTCAGGAAGCGTCCGGTCGAGCCCGAGCGCATCGAGCGCGCGATCAATTCGATCGTCCGCCAGCTCGAAAGCTCGGGCGAAACAGAAATCAAAAGCGACATGATCGGCGAGCTGGTGATGGAAACGCTGAAGACGCTCGACCAGGTCGCCTTCGTGCGCTTCGCCTCGGTCTACCGCAATTTCCGCGAGGCCAAGGATTTCGGCGATTTCATCGACGAGTTCAGCAACAACAAGGACTGAGGTTTCCGCATGAGCAGCGATCCGGGGCCGATGCGCGCAGGCCTCGCGCTGGCGCGGCGCGGGCTGGGTTCGACCTGGCCCAATCCGAGCGTCGGCTGCGTCATCGTCAAGGGCGGCGCGGTGATCGCGCGCGGCTTCACGCAAAAGGGCGGACGCCCGCACGCCGAAACCGTGGCGCTGGAGCGCGCCGGAAAAGCGGCCAAGGGCGCGACAGTCTATGTCACGCTCGAGCCCTGCTGCCATCACGGCAAGACTCCGCCTTGCACCGAGGCGCTGATCGCCGCCGGCGTCGCACGAATCATCGTCGCGACGCAGGATCCCGATCCGCGGGTTTCCGGCCAGGGCATAACCCGGCTGCGCGCGGCCGGGATTGCGGTCGAGCTCGGCCTGCTTTCCGCCGAGGCCGAGGATGTGAATGCCGGATTCTTTTCCCTGATGCGTCGAGGGATTCCGTTCGTGAGCTTGAAGATCGCGAGTTCGCTCGACGGGCGCATCGCCGTCGCCTCGCGCGAAAGCCGCTGGATCACCGGCGAGCCCGCCCGCGCCCGCGCCCATCTGCTGCGCGCCACCCATGACGCGGTGATGGTGGGGAGCGGCACGGTGCTGGCCGACGATCCGTATCTCACCTGCCGCTTGCCGGGCATGGGCGGCCGGAGCCCGGTCCGCATCGTCGCCGATGGTTCGCTTCGCGTGCCCTTGACCGCGCGCGTGGCGGCGACGGCGCGCGAGGCGCCGACCTGGTTCCTGGTCCGTCACGGCATATCCGGCGACCGCCGCGACGCCTTCAAGGGCTGCGGCGTCGAGATCATCGACGTGCCGGCAACGCCATCGGGCGAGACCGACCTTGGCAAGGCGCTCCAAGAGTTGGGCAAACGCGGCATCACGAGGCTGCTGGTCGAAGGCGGCGCCACAATCGCGACATCGATGCTGCGCGCCGATCTGGTCGACCGCCTGTACTGGTTCCGCGCCCCCAGCGTGATCGGCGGCGACGGTTTGCCCGCGCTGACCGATTTGGGCCTGGCCACGCCCTCCCAGGCCCCGCGCTTCGCGCGGCTGGCGCTCGAGACGGTGGGCGAGGATGTGCTGGAAACCCTCGGTCGCGCGGCCTAAATTCCCGTTATGTTTACCGGAATCATCAGCGATATCGGCCAGGTGCGCGCCGTCCAACCGGGCGGCGACACCGGTTTTACCATCGCCACCGGCCTCGATCTCGGCGATCTGGCCCTGGGCGGCTCGATCGCCTGCGCGGGCATCTGCCTGTCGGCCGCCGACAAGGGCAAGGACTGGTTCTCGGTCCGGGTCTCGGCCGAGACGCGCGCGCGGTCCACCGCCGGCGGCTGGAAAGCGGGCACCAGGCTCAATCTCGAGCGTTCACTGCGTCTGGGCGACGAGCTGGGCGGGCATATGGTGATGGGGCACGTCGACGGTCTTGCGACGGTTACGGCGCGGCGGTCCGAAGGGGACAGCGTCCGCCTGACCTTCGAGGCGCCGCGTCCGCTGGAATTGTCGATCGCGCCCAAGGGCTCGGTTTCGCTCGACGGCGTCTCGCTCACCGTCAACGAGGTCGAGGGGCGGCGCTTCGGCGTCAATTTGATTCCGTTGACCCTGGCCAAGACGACCCTCGGGCAGCTTCAGCCGGGGGACAAGGTCAATCTTGAGTTGGACGTCATCGCGCGTTACGTCGCGCGGCTGTTGGCGCGGGAGCCCGCATGAGCTTCGTCGAAATCGCCTCGCCGACCGAGGAAATCATCGAGGAAGCGCGCAACGGCCGGATGTTCATCCTGGTCGACGACGAAAGCCGCGAGAACGAGGGTGACCTCATCATCCCGGCGCAGATGGCTACGCCCGCGGCGATCAACTTCATGGCCAAGCACGGCCGCGGCCTGATCTGCCTGGCGCTGACGCGCGAGCGGGTCGAGCGGTTGAAACTGCCGCTGATGGCGCAGCAGAACGCCTCGCGGCTCCAGACCGCCTTCACCGTCTCGATCGAGGCGCGCGACGGCGTGACCACCGGCATCTCGGCGCCGGACCGGGCCCGCACCGTCGCCGCCGCCATCGACCCGAGCAAGGGCCCCGAGGACATCGTCACGCCCGGCCACGTCTTTCCGCTGATGGCGCGCGACGGCGGCGTGCTGGTGCGCACCGGCCATACCGAGGCGGCGGTGGACATCGCGCGCCTGGCCGGCCTCAATCCCTCGGGCGTGATCTGCGAGATCATGAACGACGACGGCACCATGGCGCGCCGATCCGATCTGGTCGCGTTCGCGCAGCTGCACGGCATCAAGGTCGCGACCATCGCCGATCTGATCGCCTATCGCCGCCGCCACGACCGCATCATCGAGCGCACGCTGTCCACGGATTTTCCGGCGACGCATGGCGGCATCTGGCAGATGCATGTCTACGTCAACAAGGTCGCCTATGCCGAGCACATCGCGCTGGTGAAGGGCGATTTGTCGACCAAGGAACCGGTGCTGGTGCGCATGCACGCGCTCAACGTGCTCGACGACGCGCTGGGCAGCGTCAGGAGCGGCCGCGCCGGGCTGTTGCAGGCCGCCATGGACATAATCGCCAAGGAGGGCAGGGGCGTGGTCGTGCTGCTGCGAGAATCCACGCCCACGGCGCTGTCGACCCGCGTGCGCGGTTTCCTCGAAACCGGCAAGACCGTGCCGGAACTGCGCGATTACGGCATCGGCGCGCAGATCCTGTTCGACCTCGGCGTGCGCGACATGATCCTGTTGTCCAACGTCGAACGCAGCATCGTCGGCCTCGAAGGCTATGGCCTGACGGTCGCCGAACGCCGCCCGATCAAGATCGAGCGCTGACATGGCCAAGAAACCGCAGGTCCTGATCGTCGAGGCGCGTTATTACGCGCATATCGCCAACGAGTTGCTGCGCGGCGCGCAGGCGGCGTTGGATTCGGGCGGCGCCGAATACGACAAGATCGAGGTGCCGGGCTGTTTTGAAATTCCCGCCGCCATATCCCTGGCGGCGGCTTCGGGCAAATATGACGGCTTCGTCGCGCTGGGCTGCGTCATCCGCGGCGAGACCTCGCATTACGACCTGATCTGCGCCGAATGCGCACGCGGCATCCAGGACCTGGCGCTCAAGGGCCTGGCCGTGGGCTTCGGCGTGCTGACGGTCGAGAACGAACGCCAGGCCATGGCGCGCGCGCGCAAGGACAAGAAGGACAAGGGCGGCGAGGCGGCGCGCGCCTGTCTCGCCATGATCGCGCTGAAGCAGCGATTTTCGGACAAGAGCCGGTGAACGCACCCCCCGGCCGCAGGCGGACCGCCGCGCGGCTTGCCGCGGTGCAGGCGCTCTATCAGATCGAGCTGACGCAAAGCGAGCCGCGCCAGGTGATCGAGGAATTCCTGGCCCACCGGCTCGGCGAGGGAGCCAAGGGCGAGGATTTCGGCGAAGCCGACAAGGAATTCTTCGGCGATATCGCCGGGGGCGCGGCGGCGCACCAGGTCGAGCTCGACCGCCTGATCTCGGCCGATCTGTCGCCGGACTGGCCGCTCAACCGGCTCGAAACCGTGTTGCGCGCCATTCTGCGCTGTGGCGCCTTCGAGCTGGCGTATCGCCCGGACGTGGCCCCCGAAATCGTCATCAACGAGTATCTCGACATCGCCCATGCCTTTTTCGGCGAGAAGGAGCCGGGGCTGGTCAACGGCGTGCTCGACAGCCTGGCGCGCCGGTTGCGGGCGGGCGAGCTCGGGGAGAAGCGCCATGGCGCCGAACCCGCATCTCGATGAATTCGAGCGCATCGCGCGCTTCTTCGCCCCGCTGGCGGCGCCGGGCGGCTTGCGGCTGCTGGACGACGTCGGATTGATTCCCGGAGCGGCGGGCGAGCAATACGTTCTCAAGACCGACGCCATCGTCGAAGGCGTGCATTACCGGCCCGACGACCCGCCGGGCCAGGTCGCCCAGAAACTGCTGCGGGTCAATCTGTCGGATCTCGCCGCCAAGGGCGCAACACCGGTGGGATATCTGCTGGTGACGTGCCTGCCGCCCGCTTGCGGCGAGGCCTGGCTCGAGGAATTCGCCAAGGGCCTGGCCGCCGACCAGAAGCGTTTCGGCATCAAGCTCTATGGCGGGGATTCGACGGCGACGCCGGGGCCGGCGACGCTCTCGGTCGCAATGTTCGGCACGGTGAAGCGGGGCAAGGCCATCCTGCGTTCCGGCGCCAAGCCGGGCGACCGGGTCTATGTATCGGGAACCCTGGGCGATGCGGCGCTGGGCTTGGCCGCGCTCAAAGGCGAGTTGGCCGGGATCGAGCCGGCCGCGCGCGATTTCCTGATCCGCCGCTACCGCCTGCCCGAGCCGCGGCTCGAATTGGGCCGCGCTTTGGCGGGGCTGGCCCATGCCGCCGCCGATATTTCCGACGGGCTGGTCGCCGATCTCGGCCATGTCTGCACCGCCTCGAAGCTCGGCGCCACCATCGAGGCGAAGAAGCTGCCCTTGTCCAAGCCGGCGCGCGCGGCGGTTCAAGCCGAGCCCGAGCGCATTTTCGCAGCGCTGGGAGCGGGCGACGATTACGAGTTGGTCTTCGCCGCGCCGGCCAAGGCGGAAAAGCGCATCGCCGCCCTCTCCAAGAAGCTCAAATTGGCCCTGACGCCGATCGGGCGCTTTGAGAAGGGATCGGGTGTGCATGTACTCGACGCCGAGGGCCGGCCCGCCGCATTGCCGCAAACCGGATACCGCCACTTCTAGGCCCCAGCCCCGGGGCGCTTGGCGGTTCCAGCCTTCCGCCTGCAATCCTCATGGGTTGCCTCGGCGGTTGCGTTCTGGCATGGTCCGCCCGCTTTTTCCGGAACGATTCGATATCGGGGGGTTTCCGACATGAGCTTGGCCTATTGGGTGATCATCCTCGGCGGCGTGACCGCCGTGCTTTACGGCATCGTGACCAGCCAAATGGTGTTGTCGGCCGATCCCGGTTCGGCGCGCATGCAGCAAATCGCCGCCGCGGTGCAGGAAGGCGCCCAGGCCTATCTCAACCGCCAATACCGCACCATCGCCGTGGTCGGCGTGGTGATCCTGATTATCCTGACCTACACACTGGGCTGGCGCAGCGGGCTCGGATTCCTGATCGGCGCGGTGCTGTCGGGTTCGGCCGGTTACATCGGCATGAATATTTCGGTGCGCGCCAATCTTCGCACCGCCCAGGCGGCGAAGAAGGGCCTCGCCGCGGGCCTCGATATCGCTTTCCGCGCCGGCGCGGTTACCGGCATGCTGGTGGTGGGATTGGGGCTGTTGGGCGTTACGCTCTACTACCTGTTTCTGCGTTCGACGCTGCCGGTCGACAATCCGCGTCCCATTCTCGAAGCGCTGGTGGCCTTGAGCTTCGGCGCTTCGCTGATCTCCATTTTCGCGCGGCTGGGCGGCGGCATCTTCACCAAGGGCGCCGATGTCGGCGCCGATCTGGTGGGCAAGGTCGAAGCCGGCATTCCCGAGGACGATCCGCGCAACCCGGCGGTGATCGCCGACAATGTGGGCGACAATGTCGGCGATTGCGCCGGCATGGCCGCCGATCTGTTCGAGACCTATGCCGTGACCATCGTCGCGACCATGCTGCTGTGCGCGATCTTCTTCGACGGCGCCTTGCGCGATACCATCATGGTGCTGCCGCTGCTGATCGGCGGCGTGTGCATCTTCGCGTCTGTGATCGGCACCTTTTTCGTCCGGCTCGGCCGGAGCAAGAACATCATGGGGGCGCTCTATAAGGGCCTGGTCGCGGCCGGCGTGTTGTCGGCCGGGGCGATCTGGATTTCGATCTCCAAGCTGGTGGGCATGGACACCATGATGATCATGACCAACGGCACCATCACCACCGGTTCTCGCTTGTTCTATTGCGCGCTGGTGGGATTGGCCGTCACCGGTCTCTTGGTCTGGATCACCGAGTACTACACCTCCACATTCTACCGCCCGGTTCAGAGCATCGCCAAAAGCTCGACCACCGGTCACGGCACCAACGTCATCCAGGGCCTGGCGATTTCGATGGAATCAACCGCGCTGCCGGTGATCGTGATCTGCGCCGGCATTCTCGTCTCCTATCTCCTGAGCGGCGTGTTCGGCATCGGCATCGCCGCCACCACCATGCTGGCCTTGGCCGGCATGATCGTGGCGCTCGACGCCTACGGTCCGGTCACCGACAACGCCGGGGGCATCGCGGAAATGGCCAACCTGCCGAAGAACGTGCGCAAGATCACCGACGCGCTCGACGCCGTCGGCAACACCACCAAGGCGGTGACCAAAGGCTATGCCATCGGCTCGGCCGCGCTCGCCGCGCTGGTGCTGTTCGCCGCCTACACCAACGATTTGCGCTATTACTTCCCCGGCCTCGACGTGCGCTTCGCCTTGCAGGATCCCTATGTGGTTATCGGCCTCTTCATCGGCGGCCTGTTGCCCTATCTATTCGCCTCGATGGGCATGACCGCGGTCGGCCGCGCCGCCGGCTCGGTGGTGATCGAGGTGCGCCGCCAGTTCAAGCAGATCAAGGGCATCATGTCGGGCAAGGGCAAGCCCGATTACGGCCGCGCCGTCGATCTGCTCACCAAGGCGGCGATCAAGGAGATGATCGTGCCGTCGCTGCTGCCGGTGTTGGCGCCGATCGTGCTCTATTTCGTCGTTTCGGCGATCGGCGGCAGGGCGGCCGGATTCAGCGCGTTGGGCGCGATGCTGCTGGGGACGATCGTCACCGGCATCTTCGTCGCCATCTCCATGACTTCGGGCGGCGGCGCCTGGGACAACGCCAAGAAGTACATCGAGGAAGGCCGTTACGGCGGCAAGGGCTCGGAGGCCCACAAGGCCGCGGTGACCGGCGACACCGTCGGCGATCCCTACAAGGACACCGCCGGGCCGGCGGTCAACCCGATGATCAAGATCACCAATATCGTGGCGATTTTGCTGCTGGCGATACTCGCCGCCTGGCGCTGAGTCTCTGAACGGAAAGGCCCGGGAGGCGCGGGCTATTTCTCGTTTTCCTCGCTGGCGGGCTTCTTGGTGACGAACTTGCCGAAATTGCCGAGGAACTGCTCGATGGTCGAGAATTCGCGGCCATAAGTCGGCGTGGCGTTGGGATTGGGCGTCACCGCCTGGGCGTCTTGAATGCCGCGGTTGTTGATGGTCTTGACCTTGCCGTCCTCATCGAAGGTGATCGCGATCACTTCCTGATCGAGCACGTCGGTGCGAAAAAAAGCCACGGTCTTGGTTTTCTGGCTGATGTAATACCAGGTGTTGGGATCGAAGGCCGCGACCGAGGAGGGCGAGCCGATCAGTCGCGTCACCGTCGCCTTGTCGGTCTCGCCCGGCTTGATTTGGGAAAGATTGCGCTCGTCGGGCAGATTGCCGCGCTGATCGACCGGAATGCCGCAGGACGCCAGCGCCAGTCCAAACGCCAACGCGGCACCAAGCTGCGCGGCCAGGCGCCAGCGGCGGCGATCAAAAGGCTTGAAAAACATCTCCATGTCGGCGGAAAGTTGTATCCTGAAAGGCCCCGTCTTTCAATGGGCTATCCGGGGTTTTTGACATGACATTGGCCGCGCTGTTCCGCCGCAAACCCCGCACCAGCGCCGCCCATGCGCTTTATGGCGAGATCGTCAATGCTTCGCGCGCGGAGGCCTTCTTCGCGCAGTGGGGCGTGCCCGATACGCTCGACGGGCGTTTCGAGATGATCGCGCTTCATGCCTTCCTGGCGCTGCGGCGGCTCAAATCCGCACCCGAAGCCGCCGGTTTCTCCCAAGAGCTGTTCGACATCATGTTCGCCGATCTCGACCGGAACTTGCGCGAAATGGGCGCCTCCGATCTCGGCGTCGGCCGCCAGGTCAAGGCCATGGCGCAGTCCTTCTTTGGCCGCATCCGCGCCTATCAGCGGGGACTCGCGGGCGAGGAGAATCTCGAAGAGGCGCTGAAACGGAATCTGTTCGGCACGGTCAAGCCCGCGCCCGCGCAGCTCGCGGCATCCGCATCTTATCTGCGCCGCCAGGAAGCGGCGCTGGCGCGCGCGCCGGTGGAGGCGCTGCTGCGCGGTGAACTGCCGTTGGATGCCGGGGAGGGGCCATGAAAGCGCCGCCCGCGCCTGAATTCTCCCGGGTGATCGAGGTCACGCGACTCACGCGCGACGGGCGGCACTTCGAGATTGCCGCCAACCCGGCGGAACGCGCGGCGCTGGCCAAGCGCTTCGATCTTATCGCGATCGGCCGGCTCGCGGCGGTGGTGCGCCTCGAACAGATTCCCGGCGGCCTTTACCGCCTGACCGCCGAACTCGACGCCGACGTGACGCAGGCCTGCGTCGTGTCGCTGGCGCCGGTCCAAAGCCGCGTCGAAGAGGGGTTCAGCGTGCTTTACGGCGGCGA
>Ga0181526_10003497_pt1 | contig 12783 bp, 19 predicted proteins | sample PEATcosm2014_Bin_35_FD_119750 | JGI IMG/M metagenome (GOLD analysis project Ga0181526, IMG submission 119750) | Peatland microbial communities from MTU Mesocosm Facility, Houghton, MI, USA - PEATcosm2014_Bin06_30_metaG | ecosystem: Environmental > Terrestrial > Soil > Wetlands > Peat | place...
GGGTTCTGGATCATGCATGTCGGCATGCGCGAGAACGCCTTCGCCACTGCGGTCGTCAGGTACCAAGAGGAGCGAGGGCAGGTGGTTGTGGACACCGGCCCCTACCACGTCGTGCGGCATCCGATGTACTCCGGCGGAGTCCTCCTTTTCGTCGGCATGCCCCTGTGGCTGCAGTCCTCCGCTGGCGCGTTGCTGGCGATCGTTTTGATCGGACTGTTCGTGCTGCGCATCTTCATCGAGGAAGGCCTTCTCCGGCGCGAGCTTCCCGGATACGTGGTGTACACGGAACGCGTCCGGTACCGCTTGATCCCGTTTGTCTGGTAGTTTTTGTGGGTCATTTGGTCGCGTCTCGCCCAACGCACCGAAGTGCCACAACCGGTTGCTCCCGAAAGGGCGCAGCTTTGCACACATGATGCTCGACAAGTCGGATAAGCCGCCCGATGGGGTGGAAGAGTTCGAGGAATGAGTGTAGCGGTTTTTTTGGCAATTTGCGCCGCTACAGGCCACTACGGATAACAGGACCTCATCGCTAACTACTCGATTTCATGGAATAGGCTGCTATCCGTCGCTACTGGTGGAAGGGCTGAAATCGGCTCATAATCCCGCAAAGCGGGATCGTCAGTTCAAATCTGCCCCCCGCAACCAATTAGAGATGGTCAAGGCCGGAACCCAGGATTCCGGCCTTTTTTCGTGCGAGGGCCAGCGGGATCTCATGGGACCGCACACAGGTTCAAGAAAACTGTTCTCCGCTTTCTCTCTTTCACGTAACTACGGTATCGAACAGTCACAAATTCGATCGTCGCCCTCGTTAGAACGCCTGCCTTGGGCGCGCACCCCGCTAATTCAACCATTCCTCAATGATTTGAATGCCGCTCGGAGCTCTCGAGTGAACAATTGCGGCTGCTCCCAGGCCGCATAGTGTCCGCCTCTGTCTACTTGGTTGTAGTAGATGAGTTTGTGATACGCCCGCTCTGTCCAACTCCGGGGGGCTTGATAGTTCTCGCCGGGAAAGACGCTCACAGCAGCTGGGATAGAGACATTGGCCGCGTTATAAAGATTGAGGTGTTGTTCCCAATAGAAGCGAGCCGCGGAAATCGCCGTGTTCGTCAACCAGTAGAGTGTGAAGTCGTCGAGCACGTCGTCTCGTGTAATGTCACCTGGGGGGTGTCCATTGATGGTGCGCCCAAGCACGGCCGAGGTGATCGCCGCCACCGGCTGGCCATATCCGTCAGGGTGGTCAAAGAGCCAGGCTGCCAGGGCGACAGGCGAATCCGCCAATCCATATAGCGTTTGTGGACGTGTTCCCTGCATTTGTGCGTAGGCACGTCGCTTCGCGAATAAGACCATGAGTTGCTCGTACGCGCGTCTTTCCTCAGCTGAGAGATCGGATGGCGGGGGATCGCCACACTGGAGCGCCCTCGCAATGTCGGATGGAATAGTCCCAGGGAAGTTAGTGTGAATTCCCATCAATTCTGGAGGTGCGTGTTGGGCCATCACAGTGCAAATGCCCGCGCCCAAATCGCCGCCTTGCGCCACAAATTTTGCGTACCCAAGACGCTTCATCAGCACTAGCCAGGCACTTGCGGTGCGCTCAGGCCCCCAGCCGGAAGTAGTGGGTCTTGCGGAAAACCCGAACCCCGGTAGCGACGGAATCACCAGATGGAAGGCGTCCGATGCGCTCCCGCCATGTGCCGTAGGATTGGTAAGTGGATCGATAATCTTGAGCTGCTCGATGACTGAGCCGGGCCATCCGTGCGTGACGATCAGCGGCAGCGCATTTTCGTGTTTCGAACGAACGTGTATGAAATGAATGTCCAGCCCATCGATCTCGGTGATGAATTGCGGCAGGGCGTTCAGCTTCGCTTCGATCTTGCGCCAATCGTAGTCGGTGCCCCAATAGCGGACGAGTCCCTGAATTGTCGCAAGCGGCACACCTTGCGATTCATCCGTGACCGTTTCCCGGTCAGGCCACCTTGTCGAGTTTATGCGACTGCGCAATTCGGTAAGTTCCGCTTCTGGGAAATGCACCTGAAACGGACGAATAGTCGTCTTGTCGGCTGCCTGCGTAGCACTGCTTTGGGCCATGGTGTTCTCCTCTTCAGCAGTATTGGATTGCGAACCTGCAAATGCCTCGCCGATCATTGCTGGTCTGAACGCGGCTCCCAGGCCCAACATCGAGCTCGCCTTGAGAAAGCAACGGCGCGATCTGCCGTCTGGTTCTCTCATCGGGTGCTCCTTTGGAGTATCAGCCCTTCAGAAATGCGCTGGATCGGCCTGATTCTTGGGGTCCCACCCCTTCATGTCATTGAGTTCGTCGGGCGTGATCTGAGGCAAGTGCCGGATGAACAAAACCAGGCGCCAGGTTTGCGGCACAGTGTGCGTTCCGTGGAAGGCGGGCATGCCGCTCAAACGAACGCCATTTTCAATGGTGTAGTAGAGCTCACCATCGCTCTTGTTCTGGGTCTGGGCGGCGCGCAAGTCGGGCGGTTTCGGATAGAGGCCCTTGCCGAATACCGTCTGGCCCGCTCCGTCATTCCCGTGGCACTCCGAGCAATGATAGGAGAAATGTTCCATGCCTCCCCGAATGTTCTCCGTGGAAGCCACGATGGGATCGCGAAGTTGGCGATACGAGGATGGCACGGCTATTTTCCGTGCCGTGGTGGCCGCGAACACCTCAAGCGCTGATGGTGTCCCAAGTGCGCTGAAGCCTCGTCGCACGAGAATGATTCCGTAAACCGCGGCTGCAGCCACCAGCGCAAACAGAATCAGTGAAACTGCTTTCCAAGGTTTCATGTCTACCTTCCTGTCCCGAGCCGGCAGGACTTACCAGGACTTGGAATTCTGCTCAATATAAGCGACTCGCTGCGACTCAAAAATCCTAATGGGGAGCCGGCGGATGTCGAACATCAGTACCGAGTTCAGAAATCCATGGCAACGATCAGCCGGGCTGCGTATCCGTGTGATCGACGTTCGCCCGCCCGAACGCAGGGAGGTACCGGCCGAAGTTCAATTAGCGGTTCAATCCGCATGAGCTTTTGCCAACTTCGCCTCGCTACCAAGCGGCCTAAATACGTCCTGAAAAATGGGAGCTCCAAACGGGGCACCCGTGAATCCGCCATCCACTATCAGCTCGACCGCGTTGACGTAGGAGGAATCGTCCGACGCAAGGAAGAGCACGGCTTTGGCAATTTCTTCCGGCTCGCCCCAGCGGCCCTGCGGAACGGCAGAAGAAAAGAACTTCGCCAACTTAGCGGAATCCTCTGCGGAAGCAGAGGCGCCGGGCCCGCGCTTCCAAATGGGAGTTTTGATCGCGCCTGGTGCGACAACGTTCACGCGAATGTTGCGCGGTGCAAGGTCGGCGGCGATGCAACGCGCCATCGAGACGAGACCCCCCTTGGTGGCTGCATATGCGGCGACGCCAGGTTGGCCGAGATAGTTCTGTACGGACCCACTAAAGATGATGCTGCCGTTGTCGTTCAGCAGAGGCGCCGCTGAATTCACCGTAAAGAAAGCGGCATTAAGGTTGGTGCGGATCACGCTCTCAAAAATGGCCTCGTCGGTCGAGCCGGTAGGAGTCCGGCCGGAGATGCCGGCATTGGCGAAGACAATGTCGAGCTTCCCGAAATCTTTGGCCAGGGCTGCGAACAGCCGCTTGCGATCTTCCGCGATGGTGACGTCAACGCGGTAGCAACGCGCGCTAGATCCAAGTTCAGCGATCGCTTCATCGAGCGTCTTCTGGTCGCGACCGGTAATGGCGACCAGTGCGCCTTCAGCAATGAAAAGTCGGGCTGTGGCCAGACCGATGCCACTGTTACCGCCGGTGATAAGAGCCTTTTTCCCTGTGAGTTTCATAACGCCTCCTTTTTTAAGAACCCTACCGCAGTGATCTGAAGCCAGAAGGGCAGTCCTGCCGCTGCTGACCTGGAGGTGATTGATTTTAGACCGCTCGCAAAGCGGCACCGTTCGAGGTGGCGGAAAGACTAGCACAAACTGAACAGACGTTGCACTAAATCCTGTTTGCCCATGGCCTGCCCCTGTACATGCCCCGCCTAATCAATTCCTCACGTTCGGCTCTGGCCGCAGCGCGGTTTATTTCCTTGCTGATGCGGACGCACCTCTCACGACGGGATTTGTCGCCAGCCTGCGCTTCCCTTTCGCGTTCGCTCAAATAATAGTTCTGAATCGCGGCCAAGCGTTCCTCCCAAAGTCTTTCGCGTTCAAGCCAAACTCTGCACCTCTCGACTTCGAGGGCAAGCTCAGCGCAACGCCTTCGGTAATAGGCTAGCTCCTCGGCATCCCATTGCCGCTTCATTTCTGCCAAGCTGTCCAGCAGAATTTCCTCCCGTGTTGGCTTCCAAGCTATTTGTTCGAGGTCGATGTCAAAGGGCAGGGGGACGGTGAACCGGATAGAATTCTCGCGGCGTGCCATCTTGCGGAAGAAATTCCGGTCGCGCGATGCTTTGCTCATCTCGGCCCTTCACACACATCACGGCGTCTGCACTTTGGGTTGCAAAGACGATTTCCGCATCGCTCCCCAATTTCCTCGCCGAATCTACTGCGGATTGGCCTTGTGCCACTTGGAAATCGTTCTCCCGTGTGTGCAGCGATATCAGAAAACGGAGCCTTTTCATCATTTCGCGAGTTTACCTCTGACCGTCATTTAACGATACACACGCTTTACTGAATTTGGTCCCAGTAACTACGATTGCCGTGAAGCGTCGGACAAGAGAGCAGGTGTCACCAGAACACCGTCAGCAGCTGGACGAACTGGGGTTCGTTTGGAAGGTGGGATAAAAGCACCGATACAAGTTTGAGGAATGCTGAAGACTTCGATGAACTTGTCGAACCTGGCCTGCTGTTGCAGGAAGTTCCGCGCGGCCGGTTTGGTGGCTTCTTTCGGCAACTTCCTGGTCCCCCTCTACCCCGGCGTAACCGAATGCCTAGTCTTCCGCAAAACCATCTAACCGAAGACTTCTATTGTGCCCTTGTTTGGGTTCGTCGATACATCACCAACGCATCCACATTGGTACGGAGACAAAGCCTCCCGCTACAGGCCCCGATGATTTTTTGGCTGCACGGCCAGCTCAGGCCTTCAAATCGAGCAGGAGTCGCCACAATTGTTTGACTTGCTCGTCCTCCAGCTGCTGGGAAGGCGTGAGCAAACAGAAGGTGACAAAGATCGCAAGCGTTGCAAGACCTCCACAAGCGATCCATATAAGAAGGTGTGTCAGTTCCATAATTCGACCCCTCTCTTGGCGCGAAGGAAGTGCCTGAGTCCGACAACCCTTGAATGAGGTTAGGTGGGCTACGTAACAAAAACCATAGCGAGGAGGTACCCCTAAAAAGATGGCCCTTTCAATTTCGTTGGTAGTACGAAAGTGCTGGAACTGTAGAAGCCCCGACGACGGAAGCGCCCCGGCGCAGCAGGATCGTGAAGCATTTCGGCAGGCAGGAATTTAGGGGCCACCGCACGATGCAGCCGTGTGTCCTCGACCTTGTAGACAACGCCCATTCCGCCGCTCATTCTGTTCATATATGGACCACCTCCCGATGCGACGATCACCCTCATGGCCACCCACGCGAACCAGTCGGGCGTTCGCCCAAGAATTTGACGGGTGAAGGAGCTCTCGGGTGACCTGCCGAGGGACTATTGGCAGCCGAGCAGCTCGAAAGCCATTCGTGTCGCCCCCAGGCGAATCGGAAGCGTCAAGTTCAACAAAATCAGTGAATTCGCCTTCGTGCTGGACGAGTTTTACCTCGGTGGCGTAAAGCAATGGTGATTGCGGCCTCTCTCTTGGTGCGTGCGTTCATGAGAATTTGCGCGTGCAGACCTTGTTACTGGGCGGTAAGTCGCTGACCGGACATTTAGGCGAATTGCGTGCGTTCGACATCCGCATTCGCGCCAGCCGTCGCGCCAGTGAACTGATCGCTGAAGGCCAGAAGAAAGGCGAGATCGCTCAACAAGGTCAACCCAAAAAAGAAACGTCGTCAAAAACGACATTACTTCCACGACAAAAAAGCCAAAAACTCTGGAGTCTCTCGGCATCAGCCGCGATCAGTCTTCTCAGTGGAAAGAACACGTCGGAAGCCCTGCAAGCTCCTAGCGCTTGCGCTTACTTTTATTTGTACTCTTAGCTTCAACCGCAGCCTTCCCCCGCGCCCGGTCATACTTCAGCGCAATCAGGCCGCCCGAATAAGTTTTACTCTCCGTCAACGTGAATTCCCGCTGCGGAAACCCCGGCGCGAATAACGGAATCCCTTCGCCAAGCAACACCGGGACGATTCCTAAATAGAGCTCATCCACCAAATCTTCCTTCAAGAACTCCCGCGCCAATTCGCACCGCCTGCCAACCAAATATCCTTCCCCTCCTTCTTGCGCAACTCTTCCACAAATCTCTTGGCCTCTTCGCGCACAAAAATAGCCCCGTCGAAACCACTCAAGCGAAGGACACTCCGCGTAAGCAAGAGCTGAGGAGATTCCTCTACGCAAATCTTTGGGACCACCTCCCGATGCGACGATCAGCCGGAAGTCACGGTAGTCGCCGTTGAATGCCGCGAGTCCTAGTGACATGAGTCGGGCGTACCATTTGCTCATCAAGCCCCCCACGTAATAATGAATCGTGCGCCGTCTCCTCCAGATCGCCATTTCCGTGAGCGCTTTATGACGCAGCCGTTTAGTTCGTTCAACCGAGCGCAATCCATTGCCGACAAGTACGCTCGGGCTACCAAGCAGATCATGTACGTGATCTATGAAACGAATGAGTTTTTTGTAGCCACGGAAGAAGACTTGAGCACCTTCTTCGTCGGGCTATCCGACAATCAGATCCGCTACTGCACGGCGGGGAAAGTCAATTAGCAGGTCGCAACGGGTTCTTGCCGGTCTCCAAAAAACACTTGATTTTCGGAACCGATAATTTGTCTTTTCGCGCCTCGCTGAATCAACACCTTGCGGGTGGTATTTTGTAGGGGTTTTCGGAACCCGCACCTTTACTCACTAGTCCGGTTTCGTAGTTTTAATCAGGATCTGACTGCTCCGCTTAGATTTCGGGTATAGCGCCACTCCAGAAGGAATGCGATTCCGGTCCCAACGAGAACGACAGCCCAGATCAAAGCAGGCTTGATGCGTGTGAAATTGGACGAGAGCAACAAGATCGCCGCTATCAGAAAAAGCGGCCCGGTGAGCACGCAGTGATATGTCCGATTCTTGAATGCGTTAGCAAAACAGCCGACGGCCATAGCGAGCAGACAGGTTACCGCCGACGTCGCATGCAGTGGGCGCCAAAACATCCCAATGGCTACCAAAACTGCCCATGCCGCGAGCGATGCAACGAGCCAGTAGCAAATGGAGGCACGGCTGGTGCAACAAACATTCATACCATTGCTCCATAACTAGGGTGAAACCAGACCCTTAGTCGTTCAAGCAGAATTTGTCAAAACATTTTGCGGCGTTGCATCTGCCGGTCCGCGTAATCTCAACTCTGCCCAGCCCAAAACCAATTTGTCCGATTTCCTCGTTAATTGACGCGTGACTTGTCGCTTTCAGAATTGTTTTGGAGTCGCCGACAATCTTGAAGCTATTGTAAGCATGGGGCAGGATTTGGAAAATGTGCTGACACCGTGACATCGTGATGTGGAGGCACCACATCTGTGCGCACCGCAATTGTATCCGACATACATGGTAACCGGACCGCTTTCGAGGCGGTTCTGACCGACCTCCGGGAGACGTCACCCGACCTCGTTTTGCATGGTGGCGATTTGGCAGATAGCGGATCAAGCCCGACCGAGATCGTGGACCGCATCCGCGATCTTGGCTGGCACGGCGTCCTCGGAAATACTGATGAAATGCACTCCCGACCAGAGTCGCTGGAGGAATTCGTAAGCCGGTCGTCGGCACCACCGTCTCTTTGGGCCGCCGTCCGCGAGATGGCGGTTGCGACGCATGCAATGTTGGGCGAAGAGAGGATCGCATGGCTGCGCACGTTTCCCCGTACCCTAGTTCATGAATCGATAGCGTTGGTCCACGCCAGCCCGGTTAGTCCTTGGCAGTCGCCGGGCCCGGAAGCAAGCGACGAGGATCTGGAGGCGATCTATGGGCCGCTCGACCAGCCGATTGTCGTCTACGGGCATATTCACCGTTCATTTGTACGAAAGATTCGTCATCCGAGAATTCAACAAATGCTCGTCGTCAACACGGGCAGTGTGAGCCTTTCGTACGACGGAGACGCGCGTGCTGCATACCTTTTGATGGATGACACCAAACCAACAATTCGGCGCGTGGAGTATGATCTTGAAAAAGAACTCAAGACTCTTTTGGAGTGTGGTATCCCACACTCGGACTGGGTTGCGAAAATTCTCCGCAGCAAGTCCCCACAGTTGCCATGAACAACCTTCTATCACTTTTCTCGCATTTCACGGCAACGCCTCCAACATTGCCAACCACGCCCCTACCTACGAGTTCCTCCGTGACACACCTGCCAACATCCTAGCCGTGGAATATCGCGGCTATGGACACAGCGGAGGCAAGCCCAGCGAAGGTGGATTCTACCTCGATGCCGAAGCGGCGTATCAGTTCCTAGTCAGCAAAAAACGCATCGAGCCCAAGTCCATAGTCTCCTTTGGCCAATCTCTTGCTACCGCCGTTGCTGCCGACCTTGCCGCCCACCATAAAGTGGGTGGTCTGATCCTCGAAGCCCCACTTCCCTCTGCGTCTCGGGCGGCCAGAAAGATTTTTTGGTTTCTACCCGGCCTAAGTCTTCTCGTTCACTCCCAGTTTGATACGATATCCAAATTGAGACATATCACCTCTCCTATCTTGGTCGTTCACTGTACACAGGACCCCGTCCTGCCCTTCCAATTTGGCCAGGAGGTTTACAACGCCGCGCCATCGCCCAAACGTTTTCCGCGGATCGATGGCGAATGTCACGAGGAATCCTCCCTCATTGCGCCCGAGCGATACCGCGCCGCACTCCAAGAATTCCTCAGGTCGCTAGATCAACCCGAATGAGAGCCAGAACCGTGGTCAGCGTGGCGAATTGCTGGGAAAACTCTGTGTTCATTAGCCCACGGCAGGTGGGAAATAGAATTACAGTCTGCTTCTTCTTTTTCCTCAAATACAGTGGCGGCTGGCTGAGGTGCTTGGACCCAAGTTACCGGTAAGGCGACATCGGGACTTAGCCTGAGAGATGCAGGACTTTGTGAGATTATTCGGCTAGAAGAACGGGAGGTGCAGCATGAAATGCCGAATCGCAATATGGGCGGCGGCTGGTTTTCTCGTTGCGAGTGGGTGGGCAGTTTATTTCTTCATGGCCAACAAGGACCTGCCAATTGCACCTCTGGTGTCCACTCTTGTTCGGCTAACCTGTCCCATTGCGATTGTCGGCTCGCATTATCCCGTGAGCATCTATTCGGCGCTTGCTGCAAACATCGCCACATATACACTGGTCGGTCTAGTGGTGGAAACGCTGCGGCGGCAATTAAACCACTCAAACTAATTCAACACAATTCTCGACTCCAAAGCTGAGATCGACCGTTGGAGGGCAGCGATGATGAAACTCAACTACGTAATCGAGTTCGTGGCTGATATGGATCGTGCCGTAAGGTTTTACCGCGACGTGCTTGGCCTGCCACTGAAATTCCAGTCGCACGGTTGGAGCGAATTCTCGACTGGTGAAACGTCTTTGGGCTTACATCCTGCGTCGGAAAAAAATCCCGCAGGAACCGTCGAACTCGGCTTTAATGTGCCCAACCTGGAAAGATTCCACCAGGAAATGGCAGCGAAAGGTGTGCAGTTCAGCATGCCTCCGACAAAGCAGGATTTCGGAGGAACGCTTGCACAATTTCTGGACTCAGAGGGTGGGCGTTGCAGCGTCGCCGAACAAACGTCAAACGCTGCCAATCAGTACTAGCAGGATCTTTCCGGTAACCGGACTAATCAGGCACAAAGATTGAATCAGAAGCCACAGACACCGATTATCGTCTTAGAATCGGCTGTATCTCGCAGAGCCTGAGCCTATGTACAGGACGACCAAGGAACAAATCATCAGTGGACTTCAATTGGGTGGCAGTCTCGGTTTGTTCCTGATTGCAGTCATGTTGATGGGTGACGGATGACGCAGAGTCTCTGACGCGGCAAATAGCCATCAAATTTTTGGATGGGTCGAATTGGTGCTTGCCGCAGTAACTCTCTTTTTTACCGCTCATGTATGGTTCCTATTGCTTGGTGGAATTGCGCTAGCGGGAATCTTCAAAAGCTCTTCTTGGTTACGACTGGGAAAAATCTGTATCCCGTTCACTTCAACGTAATCAATTCCCGCCGCGAAGGAATCGAGTTCCTGGTTTACTGTGTGGCGCTTCTTCTTGTGTTTCAGTTTCGGGAAAATAAACCGACGACATTCGACAGGATTGCCCTTACCGCATGCGTGTTTTTCTGGTTGCCTGCCAAGGGACCGGGATTCTCATTTTGGTTAGCGGTGGGTCCTCTTCTGCTTGCTGCTTCTTGGACCTTTAAGCGGTGGACAATTGGCCACCGCGCCTGATTAACGCCAAAAAATCGGAAACTTAAAGTACTAGCCCGAACCTTTCCGATCTTGTGATTGACCTGGATTTAGTGAATCAGTTGTCATATCACTGCAGTTTCCGCAGTTGGTAGCTCGATGTGGTGTTGTTTTCTTTGTTCTCGAAAACGGCATGAATGGATTTACCGTCGGGCATCACAGAAAGATGAAGAATGCTAACGATTTTCTCTCCGCGTTTGGATGTTATCTCGACCTCCGTAGGGCTTAGGAGCTTGACGGAGGTCACCGTGTGGCCCGGGTCGTCTTGTACCGGATAGAAGTTGCCATCGAATTTTGCGTCGTACCTCTCGCCAAGGGGAGTCCACGCGCTGAATCCATCCGCTGTACACCTATACGAAATCGCTGGAACGTTGGGAGCGACTTTGGACTTACCTTTCTTGTAGAACAGCCACGAGCCGGAAAGCAGGTGATAGCCGCTGGGTGCTTGTTCAACTCGTTTGCTGAGTGTCTCACTTTCGACCGGTTGTGCTTCCGTGGTGTCTTTCACCACTTGGGTCAATGTACTTCCTTCCGGAGAAATCGTATCAACTTCCGTGAACATCGTCTTCCCGGCTTTTTTGGCGACGATTTCAACGGTGAAGGCATCCACAATTCGGGCACTCACTGTGTCCCAGTAGCTCGTCTCATGGACCTTCTGGTCGCGCCCGTTTGCCTTGATTTCCGGACTTGCAAAACAGTCAGAGCAGTGAAGCATGCTTTTGCCAACTAAATACGTCACCGGTTTCGGTTTCTCAGACTGCTGCACAGTGTCTTCATCAAAAATCCAACCGCCATCGAACGGACTTTGGGCACGTGATGCGACAGGCGACAAAAGAAGCAGAAGAAGGAGTTTTTTCATAAAGTTGCCTCTGCCGATGTGCTAGGTGGACAAAACCCCGCAAACTTGGACATGTGATGATAGCTCTGCCAAAAACGGGTTGGTTATTCCTTGCTACTGTTATCGGGGACGGGCAAAGTACAGAGGGGAAATTGCATCCGCTGGCGGTACGAACTCGGATTTTCTTACTTGCCTCCCGATTAACGACTTCCCAGGCATCTTGAACTACAACCCACCTTGCTCGTGACTTTTCCATCGCCCTCCGCAATCAGAACCTTGTCTGGCATCAGCGGGGCTAGTTGATCAGCGCCGTTGTTCAGCCCGTTTTTAGCAGAAACCCCGTGTGCTCACTTGTAGCGCAAGGCCAGTATCGGATCAATCCGCATTGTTCGGCGCGCGGGTTGCCATACGGCCAGTAGGGCTGCGCAAAGTAGCAGCAATGGCACAGATAGAAACACCAGTGGATCCCACGTGGTAACGCCAAAAAGAAGGCTGGCAATGAAGTGCGCAAGACCGAATGATGCGCATACTCCAATCGAGACTCCCACGATGGCCAATTGCATTCCCTGGCGCAAAACCAAATTACGAATATCGGTTCGACCAGCGCCAAGGGCCATGCGAATACCGATCTCGCGGCTGCGCTGGGCAACGGAATAGGACACGACGCCGTAGATTCCGACGGTGGCTAAGATCAGCGCGGAAGCGGCAAAGATCGTAAGCAGGAGCATGTTGAAGTTCTGCCGGGAAATTGAGCTGCCCATTACCTCACCCATTGAGCGGATATGCCCTACGGCTAGGCCGCCACTCGCTTCCGTCAGTTGTTTGGCAATGAGAGGTGCCGTTTGGTGCGGCGCTATTCGTGTGCGCACCAGCCAATAGGCCGGGCCAAACTGCGACCAGAAAGCTGTCATGTCATTGGACACTTGCGCTTGCGGAATGATCATCGCAGGGGCAGGAGGTGTGCTCAAATCAACGTCGCGGGTATTTCCGACTATGCCGATAATCTGCCGAGGTACATCCTTGAATCTGGGGCCTAAGCCGTTGCCAATGACAATTTGTTGACCCAGCGGATTCTGATTTGGCCAAAACTCTTTTGCCATTGCTTCGTTGATGAGAACCACGGGAGGCGCAGCTTCGTCATCTTGCTCCGTAAAACTGCGTCCACTCAAGATAGGGATTTTGAAGACATCGAAGTAGCCTGGGGACACGTACGTCCATTGGGCGTCCGTGCTGGAAGAATCTTCCGGAGAGCGACCAACCACTCTGAAAGGAAGGCCAAATCTACTTGCGAACGGCGGACAGCATGTCATGGCGGAATCTTCTACGCCGGGAATGGCGGCAATACGAGGGCGAGCGCTGTTCACAAGACGAGACACGTCATCGGTCTTCGCA
>Ga0181526_10003498_pt1 | contig 12782 bp, 10 predicted proteins | sample PEATcosm2014_Bin_35_FD_119750 | JGI IMG/M metagenome (GOLD analysis project Ga0181526, IMG submission 119750) | Peatland microbial communities from MTU Mesocosm Facility, Houghton, MI, USA - PEATcosm2014_Bin06_30_metaG | ecosystem: Environmental > Terrestrial > Soil > Wetlands > Peat | place...
TCACACCGTCGTACGCGACCGGGAACACCGCTCCCTGGAAGTTGACCAGGGCGCCCGCGGGTACGGGGTTGCCGTCGGCGGTCACCAGATGAAAGGTGCCCCCTCGTATGCGCTCGACCGGAAAGCGCGCTACGACACCGCTGCGGTAAGGCGGCTCGAGCACCATCACGCGCGCATCGATCTGCGTATCGAGCGGCAGTTCGGTGGGTTCGACGTCGATTCGATTTGCCTGATAGGGCAGCAGATCATGCAGCAGCGCGAAGCCCTGCGCATCGGTGTGTGCGACGAGCTGGTGGTCGATGTACACCGGCACGTTTGGAATGCCGTCGAGGTCCACCAGCGCAAAGCTGTCGTTCACCGAGCGCGTTGCGCGCAGCTGCCCGTCCATCCAGGTCGCGGCGCCGCTCCAGAGCGCACTCTCACCGCTGACGCCCTGATTGCGCGCGGCCTCGAGCTCGATGTCGCCGACCACCGCCTGGCGCCGCCAGTCGGCGTCGTAGTTGCCCGCGCTCGAGACGGCCAGACGATAGCCCGTTCCAGGCCCCACCGGCGGGTTCTGCAGGTAGGTTGCGTAGAGCTGATTGCCGCCCGGACCCTGCCCGCTGCCGCCGACCGCGGCCAGCGAGACTGCGCGGCGGTTGGCGAGCGGTAGCGTGTAGCTCAAATAGTAGCTGTTCTGGGTCTGCTGCGCCTGCGTGTGACTTGCCATCAGGCTGAGTGCGCCGTAGTCGCCGAGGACGATGCTGTAGGTGAGGCTGAGCGTCTGCTGCGAGGGCTGTGCGTCGTAGCTCTCATGCACCAGGGCCAGAGCGAGGGAACTGGCGCGCGTGAGCGTGAGCCCCGCCTGCAGCAGGTCGCGCTCGCGGTATGGCGGGGTGAGACTGGAGCTGTCGCCGACCTGACGGAAATCGTGCGATGCGAACAGCGTGCTGGCGGTTACGCTGACGCGGCCGCCGATATGCTCGAAGCCGAGACCGCTGAGATATCCGGAGCCGTGATCGTCACCGCCGGCGCCTGCCGTGACATTGGCGATGCCCAGGGTGCCGAGAGCTTGCGCGAGATTGACCCCGGCGGCGTGCGCGTCGTGCTCGAGATACTCTGCGTGCGCTGCTACGGTCAGGCTCGTGCTCAGGCCGCGCCGGTAGTCGAGCACGCCGAGCGCCGAACCGTAGTCGGCGCTCGAGAGCGCATAGTTGTTGCGGATCGCGCCGAGGTCGACGGCGTACTGACTCAACCCGGGTGCCAGCAGCGTCGCACTCGAGTAGAAGGGCTGCGTGATGAGCTGCTCGCGGCCCAGCGCGTCGCGCACTACGACGCTCACCTGCCCGGAGCCGGTGACCGAGGGCAGTCGGTCGATCACGAACGGGCCCGGCGGCAGCTGCTGCGTACCTATCTGCTGATTGTTGACGAAAATGTCGGCGGTCGAGGGTACGACGGCGGTGCCGGCCGCGGCCAGCAGCGGAGTGGTCAGCAGATCCGGGCGCAGCGCGAAATTCGTGCCCCATCGGATGCCCGCGAAGCGCACCGCGTTACCCCACGTGCCGGCATCGCTGATGGCGTCGCCGAGCACCAGGCTCTCGAGTCGCTGCGGTAGATCGTGCGTGAACGTGGAATCCAGCCGGATCAGCGCATCGAGGCCCGCACCATCGCGGTAGACCGCGCTGTTGGTGAACACGCCGGGCGCTGCGAACAGGCCGAGCTCGCCCGTGCCGCCGAGCGAGCCCTCGCCCGCGACGCGCAGTGCCGAGAGCTGATAATTCAGGAACGCGCCCGGCGATGCCTGCGTGATCACCGGCGTCGGGGGCGCCGGCGTGTCGATGCGCGTCGACAGAAACGCCGCGGCTGGCGCGTTGACCGCGACGCTCTGCGTGCGGTCATCGACTTCGAGGGTGATGCCCGGCACCGTCTGCAGCGGGTAGTAGCGCTGCCCGGCGACGAGCCGAGGTGTGCCATCCGGCAGACGCAGCCGCAGGGCGGCGAAGTCGCTCTCCTGCACCCAGAGCTGGCCGTTCTCGTCCTTGAGCAGGACGATCATCTGTGTGGGCTTCTGCATATTCACCGATACTTCGAGCACTGCCTCGGTCAAATCCGTTGCCTCGCTCTCCGCTGCACACACTCCGTGGACCGCGGGCAGAGTCAGGAGCGCGATCAGGGCGGCCCAGGCGCCCAGTCGCCGGAGAGGGGATATGGCCATCGAGCCGACAGTTCGGCTCAGGAGCCGACGCGCGCGACCTCGGTGGAGAACTCTCCCGCATCGGCATATCCGTGCACCAGGATCCTGCCGGAGTCGGGTGCGCGCGACGGCGGCTTGAAAGTCCAGCTCGCGCGGCCCCCCGGCAGCACATAGCGCGCCAGGCTGATATGGGCGGCCGCGGCGGCATCGAACTGCACGTCGAAATCGGTGATGTGCTCATGCGCGCTGCCGCGGTTGCTGACTTCGATGCGCATCGAGCCGTCAGCAGCTTCACGCAGTGCCCACTGCAGGTCCGCATTCGCCGCGCGAGCCGGCCCGACGAACACGGGCACACTCAAGCGCAGCGCAACGCTCAAGCCATTGACGGTGGGCGTCGAGGCCTGCGGTACCTCCTGGAAGAACAGCCGGTACGACAGCTCGCGCATCGGATCCACCGCGCGCCGAAGCGCCACACGCACGATCTGCTCGCCACGCGGGCCGATCTTGAACACCGGCGGTGTCGTCAGCAGCTCGGCCGTGTCGTGGAACTGCTCCTCGCCGCTCTCCTGCGACCACGCCGCGGCGGTGACCTGGATCAGTACGGGCGCGTCGTCCTCGTTGCGCAACGTGAAGACTTCGGTGCGATGCGCATTGCCGAGATCACCTCGAATCGGCGAGATGCTGAACGAGCCGGCGGCGGCCGATCCGGCCGCCGCCGCGCAGAGCATTCCCGCTGCCGCCCGCCACAGCGCGCCGCGGCACCGGCTGTTGGGCCGCTTGCGCATCGCTGCCATCAGTACGTGACGGTGACAGTGACGGTGTCGGTGTAGTTGGTCGGCGTCACGGCCTGGTTGACCGCGTTGTCCGGCAGTTGCCCGTACACCGTCACCGTGTTGGCGGTGTTCACGCCCGTGCCGGTGCCCGGGACCGTGGCCGATGTACCGGTACCGTCGCCGAACACCGTGGCGAAGGCCGCCGTGGTGTAGAGGTTGTACTGCAGCGTGTCCGTGCCTCCTGCCATCAGGCGCTGTGCCACAGTGCCGCCCGCGGTGGAGCCGCCGTTGAGCGAGACTGTGAAAGGTGTGGTCTTGGTGCAGCGGACCGAGAGCGTCGTGTTCGCATTCAGCGCGCCCGCGCCGGGCGTGTACGTGCCGAAGGCCAGCGGATTGGCGCTCACCGCACACGTCTTCTGCACGGTCGCCGTCACTGCAAAGGTCGTCGTGACCGTTGCGGCGCCGGCGCTCAGCGCCGCGGCGAGCGAGCTGCCTGCAACCGCAACCAAAACTAGCTTTCGCATACAATCTCCAGTGTTTTCCCAAGGTTCAGTGGATGGCCGCGATCCGGCGCGCAACACTCGCTCGTGGCTCCGCCGGGAGCCCGAATCGTGCAGCGTGCCGATCGGCCGCGAATTTGTTGCATCGCATGCTCGAGCGGGTGTGACTGCAGTCGCAGTTCCGCAAATGCCCGCTAAAGTTCGCGAGCGATCTGCCGAGTGCATCGCGCTTTACCGTGCGTGCCGCGCGTCGCGCAGGAGTGTGAGGGCGCTCACACTCACGGCTGAGTTGTGTCCGATCTTAAGGCGCAGCTGCGGACGGCGGCGTCGGTGCGGCGGTCTCGTTCGGCCGCACGACCTGGAACACCGGGCCGCCCGCGTAGGTGAAGAGAGCCGCGTGTTCGCGCGGCAGGATCACGACACGGTGCGCCTGAAAGAAATCGGCGCCCAGTATCATATCGGGCAGATCATCGCCGACCCTCGTGATATGCGATCCGAGCCCCGAATCGCGGTCCGCGCCGAACAGATCGGCGATGCGCAGGCGGGCGTTGCGGGCGGTTTCGTCGCCGATGTTGAGCGTATCGAAGCGGCCCACCCAGGTGTCCATAGGAGTGCCGGCAACTCCCCGCATCGGCGTCGAGGGCTGCACACCCGGATCGCCTGGCTTGACGCCGGCGCGTCGCGCCGTAGCCGTGGAAATGAGGGTGATTGCGGAACCGGTATCGAGCAAGCTCGAGACGCGGACACCGTTTACCGTCAAATGCGTGATGAGCAGGGCATTGTTGGCACCCAGGCGATCCAGATCCGCCAGGAAATACTCCCGATCCCAGTAGACGAGCTGCTCGGGTTTACAGTCGTGCGGCTGCAGCAGGCGCACCGCATCGTGCGCAAGATCGAACTCGGTGGTGAAGTGCGCAAAGAAATCCGCTCCCAGCACGAAGCCGATGTCATCCTCGGTCCGTCCGAGGCCGGGTCCCGTGACGTGCAGCAGCAGATCGTCAGCCACGAATTTTCCGATCTTCAGGTGATCGACCACGGCAAACTGCTCGGTCACCTCGCCGTTCACGCCGCGCGCCCTGCGATCCGAGTCCCGCAGGTGCAGCTGCATACGCCGCGCGGCGCCGCTGGTGATGAAGCTGTCGTACGAGCCGGTATCGAGCAGCACCTGTACGGGCTGCCCATTGACCTCGCCGTCGGTGTACGGTGAGTTGCCGCGCCGCCCGACGTGCAGCTCGGCGATCTGAATGATCTTGCAGGCGCTCTCGGCTGCAGCGGCGCTCGGCAGCAGCTGCAACGACAGCACACTCGCGGTCCAGAGCCATCGTCGGAGCGCCATGAGACCAAGCATATCAAGGCTGTCGATGCCGCTTCTTACCGATACGCTATGATCGAGGCAGCTTCCATGAGAACCGGCAGAGCCACCCTGGACTTCCATGCGCCGCACGCCGATGTGAGGCAGGCGCACACGCCGCCGGCGAGTTTTTACACCGATCCGGCACGGCTCGAGCGCGAGCTCGAGACGGTGCTCGCACGCTCGTGGCAGTACGTGGGTCACATGGGGCAGCTGCGCGCGCACGGCGACTTCTTCACGACCCGGCTCGGGCGCGAGCCGCTGCTGTTCGTGCGCGACGGGGACTGCGTGCGCGGCTATTTCAACGTCTGCCGCCATCGCGCGGGTCCGCTGGCGCTGGGTTGCGGCCATGCGGCGCGCATCGTCTGCCGCTATCACGGCTGGAGCTACAGCCTGCAGGGACAGCTGCTGCGCGCGCCGGAGATGGACGGAGCGCAGGGCTTCGATACCGCCGGCATTCACCTCGAGCCCGTGACGGTGCACGTGCTCGGGCCTCTGATTTTCGCCGCCCTTACGGCCGAGGTGGCGCCGTTCGAGCGCTTCCACGCCGGACTTGCCGCCGAGTGCGCGCCGTTTCATCTCGAGCGCATGCGGCACGTGCTCACGCGCGACTATCCGGTGTCGAGCAACTGGAAGGTCTATGTCGACAATTACCTGGAGGGTTATCACGTCCCCCAGGTGCACCCGGCGCTCAATCGCGAGATCGACTACCGCTCCTACGTCACTGAGCTGGCCGCCAACCGCGTGCTGCAGCATGCGCCCGTGCGCGCCGACACGGCGAGCCTGTACCGGCAGGCCGAGGGCGAGCCCGATGCCAGCTACTATTGGCTGTTTCCGAACATCATGCTGAACCTCTACGAGCGGCAGCTACAGGTCAACGTCGTGATTCCGGACGGCGTCGAGCGCACGGTCGTGCGCTTCGAATGGTTCGCGCTCGATGCGGGACCTCCGCATGTGCAGGATCCACACTTCAACCGGCTGCGCGAGTTCACCGAGCTGGTGCAGGCTGAAGATGCCGGGATCTGCGAGGCGGTGCAGGCCAACCTGCAATCGAGCGCCTATCGCAGCGGGCCTTATTCACCGGTGCGCGAGACCGGCGTGCACTGGTTTCATCGGTTGATGCTGCAGAACTGAGACCCGCACCGTGCTCGAATCGCTGATGCACCGGCCGCGCAATCGCTTCCTGCGGCACATGCACGCGCGGCCGCGCCTGTTCATTGCGACGCTGGTTGCATTGCTGGTCGGCGTCTTCCTGCCGGTCGGCGCCGCGACGCACCTGGTCACGCGCGTGCTCGTGGCCTGGAATACGGGCGCCGTGCTCTACGTGGTGCTCGCGGCCACGATGATGCTGCGCTCCTCGACCCAGAGCATGCGCCATCGTGCGCAGATCCAGGACGATGGGCAGCTCGCGATCCTGATCCTTGCCTGCCTGGCGACGGTCGCGAGCCTCGCCGCCATGGCCTTCGAGCTCGTCGTGGCCAAAGGCATGCACGGCTGGCTCAAGGGCGCGCACATCGCGCTCGCAGGCGCTACGGTCCTGACCTCGTGGGCCTTCATCCAGATCATGTTCGCGCTGCACTATGCGCACACCTACTACGGGGCGGTCTGCCATGGCCGTCCCGCCGGTCTGCACTTCCCGGAAGAGGAGCACCCGGACTACGGGGATTTCTTCTACTTCTCCGCGATCATCGGCACCTCGGGCCAGACCGCGGACGTCGCTTTCACCAGCAAGCCGACGCGGCGCATCGGATCCCTGCACTGCATCCTGGCGTATCTGTTCAATACCACCGTGCTCGCGATGCTCATCAACATTGCCGCGAGCCTGTTCTAGCGAGCCGCAGTGCCGCCGGAGGGCGCTTCCAGGTGCTCGGCGAGTCGCTGCAGCGTCTGCCGTGCGCCCTCGATGGCCCCGTAGCGCTGCGCGACATGGTCGCGATCGGCGGCGCTGCGGAAGCGCATGTCGATGACGATGCGCGTCCGGCCTCCGAGCGCCTCGAAGCGCCAGGTGGACTCGAACTGTGCGCTCTGCTGGCCCCTCGCACCGCCACCGTGCGTAAAGACCAGCCGCTCGGGCGGTACCACCTCGATGAAGGTGCACTGGTTGGGATAGTCGGTGCCATCGGGTCCGTGCATGACGTACTTCCAGACCCCGCCTGGCCGCACGTCCATGCGTTCGATGGTGGTCGTGAAGCCACGGGGTCCCCACCAGTGGATGACCTGCGTCGGATCGGTCCAGGCCTGCCAGACCCTCTCGCGCGGCGCATCGAGGATGCGATCGATGAGGATCTGTCGCGCTTCGAGCGGCTCGGAGGGGCTAGCGTTTCTTGCGGCCATGGGCTTTCTCCTTTGATTTGAGCGTCTGCAGGTAGTGATCCAGCCGATCGATGCTCTGTTCCCAGAATTCGCGATAGTCCTCGACCCAATCGGCGACGCTCTTGAGCGGGCTCGCCTTGAGCCGGCACGGCCGCCATTGCGCCCTGCGCGCGCGCGCAATCAGCCCGGCCCGCTCCAGCACCTTCAGGTGCTTGGTGACCGCGGGCAGCGTCATGTCGAAGGGCTCGGCGAGCTCGGTGACCGTGCTCTCGCCCGCGAGCAGCCGCGCGAGAATCGCGCGGCGCGTGGGGTCGGCCAGCGCTGCAAAGGTCAGGCTCAGATGATCAGTGGGCAATCGTGTATACCATTGGGTTAAATAACTAATCAGTAAAGTAACAGCAGAGACAGAAGCTTGTCCACTCGCGCCGCATCGTGGCGGGCATAACGCACCATATGGTGTGTTGAGCATATCGTGATGCCACGCACACGCGACCTTGCGGTGCAATGACGCATGCGCCGGTAACACAATTCGCGTAGATTGGTGTTCCTGCCATCGTTGGCACGTTGATTGCTTCACCGAAGGCATGCACGCACCCTCACTCAAGTTTCTGAAGACTTTCCACATCGCAGCCAAGCGCGGCAGCTTCAAGGCTGCGGCCGCCGAGTTGTGCGTGACCGCCTCGGCCGTCAGTCACCAGATCAAGGCGCTCGAGCAGCAGCTCGGCGTGGCGTTGTTCGAGCGCGGGCCGCGCTCGCTGCGGCTGACGGCCGCCGGCACCACCTATCTCGAGAACATCGATGCGTTGTTCTCGCGTCTGGAGTCGGTCACCGAGCAGCTGCAGCGCCGCTTCAGCCGCACGGTGGTGCGCCTGCAGGTGCCGCCGTTCTTTGCCAGTGAGCTGCTCGTGCCGCGGCTGTCGAGCTTCGGCGCGCTGCACGGCGATATCGATATTCAGATTGAGACCGACATTGCGCCGAACTCCGAGCATTCCCCGGATGCCGATGTGTCGATCGTCGTCGGCACCGGGCAATGGACCGACGTGCAGGCGACGCGGCTGTTTCCGCAGGCCTACGTCGTGGCCTGCTCGCCGGCACGGCTGCAGCAGGCGCGTGTGCTCGAGCCCGCGGACCTGGCGAGCGAGCCGCTGATCGCGCACAACCGCCGGCGCGAGCTCTGGGGTCGGTGGGCGGCAATGTGCGGCATCGAGCCGCTGCGGCCCAAGCAGCTCATCGAATTCAACTCCATGGCCTCGATCGTGCACGCGGCCGAGCAGGGCGTCGGCATCGCGCTGGTCTCGGCGCCGGTGGCCGCGCAGCGTCTCGCGGCGGGCTCGCTGGTGCGCGTCTTCGAGCAGGAACTCGTGACGGGCGAGTGTTATTACCTCGTGACACGGCCGGATGATGCGCAGCGATTGGGCGTTCGCGCGCTGATTGGCTGGATGTTGCAGCAATTTGGTGCTGCGAGCTGGCTTGCGGGCGCGCCGAATGCCAAGCCGGCGGCTGAGTTGAGCCCAATTTGAGCTTGCCCTCGATTTGATCGTTTGTTGCCGCGCAAACGCGCGGCTATGGTCGGCCCGAGTCCCCCCACTCGTCCGGAGCTGACACCATGAGCAATACATTCATCAAGACTCTCCTCGTCACGGCAGGCATTGCCGCCGTGCCTGCCCTGAGCCAGGCTGCCGCGCAACCGGCAGCCATGCAGAGCTGCGTAGCCGCCTTCGTGCAGTCACTGACGCAGCACGTCACGCCGGTGAAGGTGCGCGAGTCGCGTTTCATCAACAATAGCCTGTCGCCGGAGACGTCGAATTCGCTGGTGCTGATCGCCAACGATGCGCACGACAAGCATATCGTCGGCCAGGCGATCTGCCGTCTCGATGCGCACGGTCAGGTGATCGGGCTGGAAGCGGTCCCGGCGTACTCCCTGCTGCCGTAAGCGAACCCACGGCTTACCAATAGTGCACGGGGCCGCACGGCGCAATGCCGTGCGGCCCCGCACGTTTGCGCCCGGCGTTTAGGCGACATTGCAGCACCACGCCATTGCGCGCTGGCTTGCGTGCGGCGCCGCACCTCTGTAGAGTGAACGTTCATTCACTTTCGGGAATTGACCCGCCGCGGCGGCTCGAGATTCCCGGAGGCTGTCGATAAGGCCCGTCTTGCGGCGGGAACCAAAGGTGTCTCATGCAAGCAACCATCTCGGTTCGCAGCCGCACTGTCGTCCTCGTCGGTAGCGTGGCGCTGCTGATCGCGGCCTGCGGCGGGGCCCCCAAGCAGGGCGCCGGCTTCGGCGACATGACCCCGCAGGTCACGGTCGTGACGCTCAAATCTCAACCCGTGACTCTCACGCGGGAACTGCCGGGTCGCACCAACGCGTACCTCGTGGCCGAGGTGCGGCCGCAGGTCAGCGGGATTCTGAAGAAGCGCTTGTTCGAGGAGGGCGCGCTGGTGAAGGCGGGTCAGCCGCTCTACGAGATCGATGATGCAATCTACCGCGCGCAGCTCGAGAGCGCGCAGGCCGCGCTGGCCAAGGCCGACGCGTCGGAGGCCGCCGCGCAGCTTGCGGCCGACCGCGCGCGCGAGCTCATCAAGATCGATGCCGTGAGCCGGCAGGAGTACGACACCGCGATCTCGAACTTCGGCCAGGCGCAGGCGGATGTTGCCTCGGGCAAGGCGGCGGTCGCCAATGCCAGCGTGAATCTCTCGTATGCGCACCTCGTCTCGCCGATCACCGGGCGCATCGGCAAGTCCTCGGTGACGGTCGGTGCGCTGGTGACCGCGGACCAGACCGCGGCCATGGCCACCATCCAGCAGCTCGATCCCATCTATGTGGATGTGAACCAGGCGAGCAGCGAGTGGCTGCGCCTGAAGCAGGAGATCGACAGCGGCCGCGCGCAATCGGGCGCAGCGGATTCCCCGGTCACGATTCTGCTGGCCGATGGGCGCACCTACGCGCAGAAGGGCCGGCTGCAGTTCGCTGACGTCACGGTGGATCCGACGACCGGCGATTTCCAGCTGCGCGCCATCGTCCCCAACCCGAACGGGGAGCTGTTGCCCGGTATGTACGTGCGTGCCGTGCTCGACGAGGGCGTGCTGTCCCAAGGCGTGCTCGCGCCCCAACAGGGCATCGCACGCGATCCGAAGGGCAACGCCACGGCGCTGGTCGTCAACGCGCAGGGCAAGGTCGAACCGCGCGAGGTGAAAGTCTCGCGGACGATCGGTGACAAGTGGCTGGTCGATGACGGGCTGGCGAGCGGCGATCGTGTGATCGTCGAGGGCCTGCAGAAGGTCCAGCCCGGCATGGCGGTGAAGTCCGTCGAGGCGGCTCCCCCCGACGTCGCGGCCAACGATCCGCCCATGAGCAGCGGCGGCAGCGGCCCGGCTCGCGCGGCCGGCAAAGACTCCAGCGCACACTGAGCCGGGGGGGGGCACGCCATGCTGTCACGCTTCTTCATCGATCGCCCCATCTTCGCCTGGGTGGTGGCGCTCATCATCATGCTGGTCGGAGCGATCGCGATTACGCGCCTGCCCATCGCGCGCTATCCGGTGATTGCGCCGCCGCAGGTCATCATCAGCGCCTCCTATCCGGGCGCTGCGGCGCAGACGGTCGAGGACTCGGTGACGCAGCTCATCGAGCAGAACATGACTGCGCTCGACGGACTGCTCTATATCGAGTCCACCAGCGACAGCAACGGTGGTGTCTCGATTACGCTGACCTTCAAGAGCGGCACCGATCCCGACATCGCGCAGGTGCAGGTCCAGAACCGCCTGCAGCAGGCCGTACCGCTGCTGCCGCAGATCGTGCAGCTGCAGGGCATCTCGGTCAGTAAGAGCACCGGCAGCTTCCTGCTCGCGATGGGCTTCGTATCCGAAGACGGCAGCATGAGTAACGGCGACATCAGTGACTGGCTCGCCACTAACGTCATCGATCCGGTGAGCCGTATTGAAGGCGTCGGCGGCGTTGAGCAGTTCGGCGCCAAGTACGCCATGCGCATCTGGCTGGATGCCGACCGGCTCAATGCCTACGGCCTGACACCGGGCGATGTGACGGCCGCCATTCAGGCGCAGAATGCGCAGATCTCGATCGGCCAGCTCGGCGATACGCCCTCGGTACCGGGCACGCAGCTCAACGCCACGATCACGGCACTCGGCCGCATGCACACGCCCGAGCAGTTCGAGGGCATCATCCTGCGCAGCAACAGCGACGGCTCGAGCCTGCGCCTGCGCGATGTGGCGCGCGTGGAGCTGGGTCTTGCCACGTACGGCTTCAACGTCAAGTACAACGGCAAGTCGGCTTCCGGCTTTGCCGTGAATCTTGCCACCGGCGCCAATGCACTGCGCACCGTGGCTGGCGTCAACGAGTTGCTGCAGTCCATGCAGTCACAGTTCCCGCATGGACTCAAGGTCGTCAACGCGCTCGACGTCACGCCCTACGTGCGCAAGTCGATCCGCGAGGTGATCAAGACGCTGCTCGAGGCCATCGCGCTGGTCTTCATCGTGATGCTGGTCTTTCTACAGGACATCCGCGCGACGCTGATTCCAACAATCGCCGTGCCCGTGGTGCTCATGGGTACCTTCGCCGCGCTGGCCGCGGCCGGCTACTCGATCAACATGCTGACCATGTTCGCGGTCGTGCTTGCGATCGGCCTGCTGGTCGATGACGCGATCGTCGTGGTGGAAAATGTCGAGCGGCTCATGGCCGAGGAGGGACTCTCGCCCAAGGAGGCGACGCGCCGGTCCATGGACCAGATCACGGGCGCATTGGTCGGCATCGCGACCGTGCTGTCGGCGGTGTTCATCCCGATGGCTTTCCTGACCGGCTCGACCGGGGTCATCTACCGCCAGTTCTCGATCACGATCGTCTCGGCCATGGTGCTGTCGGTGATCGTCGCCATCGTGCTGACGCCCGCGCTGTGCGCGACGCTGCTCAAGCCGGTGGAGCGGGGCGCTCACCATCACTACAACCGGGGTTTTTTCCGCTGGTTCAACCGCAACTTCGATGCCGGCAGCCGTCGCTACCAGGGCATCGTCGGACGCATGATCGGACGGCCGTGGCGCTACATGATCGTCTATCTGGCGCTCGCCTCGCTGATGGGACTGCTGTTCCTGCGCCTGCCCACGGCCTTCCTGCCCGATGAGGACCAGGGTTACCTGTTCACGCTGGTGCAGACGCCCGTCGGCTCCACACAGGCGCGCACCGAGAGCGCGCTCGACAAGGTCGCGGACTACTTCCTGAATCACGAAAAGGACGCAGTCGAGTCGGTATTCACGGTCGCGGGGTTCAGCTTCAGCGGCCGGGGGCAGAATACGGGCATCGGCTTCGTGCTGCTCAAGGATTGGGATCAGCGCAAGGGAGCCAAGCTCGGCGTGCAGGCGGTGCAGATGCGCGCCTTCGGCGCGCTGATGCAGATCAAGGACGCCATGGCCTTTGCGTTCGCGCCACCGCCGGTCAACGAGCTCGGCAACTCGGAGGGGTTCGACTTCTATCTCAAGGACGACACCGGCCAGGGCCACGCGGCGCTCACGGCCGCGCGCAATCAGTTCCTCTACATGGCCTCCAAGGACAAGCTGCTCGCGAACGTGCGGCCCAACGGCCAGGAGGACGCGCCGCAGTTCCGACTCGACGTCGACGCTCAGAAGGCGACGTCGCTGGGTTTGAACATGGCCGACGTCGATGA
>Ga0181526_10003503_pt1 | contig 12776 bp, 9 predicted proteins | sample PEATcosm2014_Bin_35_FD_119750 | JGI IMG/M metagenome (GOLD analysis project Ga0181526, IMG submission 119750) | Peatland microbial communities from MTU Mesocosm Facility, Houghton, MI, USA - PEATcosm2014_Bin06_30_metaG | ecosystem: Environmental > Terrestrial > Soil > Wetlands > Peat | place...
AATGAACAAAAACGCCAGGCCAAAAGCCTGCAACATTCTTCCCAGAACGGCGTGGCGGAAATCGAGACTCAAACTCCATCCAGCCATGACGAACAAGGCGGAGGCGGAAACGGTACAGCCAAAAGTGATGAGATAGCGCGGGTCCACGCGAGAGACGAGGAAGCCCACGACGGGCATGCAGAACATGATGAGAAGGCCGCCAGGAGAGAGGGCGAGGCCGGCGAGTTCGGCGGAATAGCCGAATAGTTCCTGGAGCATGGTTGGGATCAGCATGGTGCTGGCATAGAGCACAAAGCCGAGGAAGAACATGGCAGTGGTGGCGATGGCGAAATTGCGGTTTTTCAGCATGCGGAAATCGACCACGGGGTCTTTGGCGCGGAGTTCCCACAAAACGCCGGCAACGATGCCGGTAATCATGAGGGCGAGGAAGATGCGGATGAAGCCGGAAGAGAGCCAGTCATCGCGCTGACCCTTATCAAGGACGATCTGCAGGCTGCCGAGGCCCAAGCTGATGAGGCCGAGGCCGATGTAATCGATGCGGAAGCCTTGAGTGAGCTTGACGCGCTTCATGTGCGGCGGATCGGAGACGAGCAAATACGTAAGAAAAAGGGAGATGATGCCGACGGGGATGTTGATGTAGAAAATCCACCGCCAGGAGTAGCTATCCGTGATCCATCCGCCGAGCCACGGGCCAATGGTGGGGGCCACAACTACGGCGATGCCGTAAACAGCAAAGGCCATGCCGCGTTTGCTGAGAGGAAAAGTGTCGGCCAAGATGGCTTGTTCGCTAGGCTGCAATCCGCCGCCGCCGGCGCCTTGCATAATGCGGAATAGAACGAGCATGCCGAGGCTGGGAGCCAGGCCGCATAGGAAAGAACTTACGGTGAAGAGGGCGACGCAACTCATGTAGAAGCGTTTGCGGCCCAGGATGGAGGAAAGCCATCCGGAAAGCGGCAGCACGATAGCATTGGAAACGAGATACGAAGTGAGGACCCAGGTGGATTCGTCCGCACCGGCGGAAAGGCTCCCGGAAATGTGCGGGAGCGCGACGTTGGCGATGGAAGTGTCCAGCACTTCCATAAAGGTGGCCAGCGTGACGGTAACGGCAATCACCCAGGGGTTGACTGAGCCGTCCGGCATACGCAGTTTCGATATCAGTCTCTGCAGCATAGCTCGTTAGTTCTGCGATTCGTCTATTTGGTAATTACAGTTGCTTCGACGTTCATGCCCGGGCGGAGCACGGCCACGTCCGTGGGAATTGGATCCAGGATAATTTTCACCGGGATGCGCTGAACGACCTTGACATAATTGCCGGTGGCATTTTCCGGCGGGAGCATGCTGAGTACGGCACCGGTGGCGCCAGAGATGGAATCAACATGGCCGGTAAAGGTCTTGTCGTAGGTATCCACCTTCAGATAGGCCTTTTGGCCAGGTTTCATTTTTTCAAGCTGAGTTTCCTTGAAGTTGGCGGTGACCCAGACGTCGCGCAGGGGCACAACCACGAGCAAGCCCTGGCCCGGCTGGACGATTTGTCCGGGCTCGACTTGCTTGTGCGTGGCAACGCCATCCACGGGAGCGACGATGTTGCAGTAGCTGAGATTGAGGAGGGCGGCGTCAAGCGCGGCACGTGACTGGTCCACCTTTGCGAGTTTGGCCTGGGCGTCGTCGGAACGCATGGCCACACGGCGCTGGTCGGCATGGGCGGAACTAACGCCTGCCTGGGCCTGTTCGACGCGGGCTTTGGCGGCTTCGAGCATCGCCCGTGTGACGTCCACATTGCGCTTGGCTTGGGCAAAGCGCTGTTCATCGGCGGTGAGGGCGCTGAGGCTGGCATCAGCGTTGGCTTTGGCGGCGTCAAATTGCTGTTTGGAGATTTCACCCTTTTCCATCAAGGGCGTGTAGCGTTCGAGGTCGGACTTGGCGAGTTGGGCGTTGGCTCGGCTGCGGTCCACGTTGGCCTGGGCAACAGCGAGGTCCGCGGTTTGCGCTTGTTCGTAGGAAGATTGTGCCCGGAGCAGGTCGGCTTGAGCGCCAGCGAGCTGTGCATCCGCGCTGGATTGTCCGCTGGCGACGGTTTCGCTGGTGCGCGGAACATCCACGCCAGCCGAACGCGCTTCGCCTTCCGCCAGAGCCAACGCGCCCTTGGCTTGATCCACGGCAGCCTGATAATCGCCCGGGTCGATCTGGGCGAGAATCTGGCCGGCCTTCACGGCTTGATTGTCATCCACGAGCACTTTGGAGATACGGCCAGAGATCTTCGCCGCGATAGGAGTGATGTGGCCGTCAACCTGAGCGTCGTCCGTCGTTTCGCGGTTATGAAAATATAAAAAGAGTCCAATCGAGAAGGCCAGCAGCAGCACCCCGCCGATGATCAGCAGGCGCCGCGTTCTGGGGCTGAGAAGGCCCTCGGGGCTCAAATTGGGCTTGCGCGGCTCGGCTGGCGGCACTTTGACGTTTGCCGCGTTTTCCAGTCCAACTTCAATTTCAACACTCATCGGCCCCTCATCCTTACTTCGAGTACGTCTTTTCCATTTGTCCAACCGAACGCGCGAAATCCGCGCGAGCCTGGTTGAAGCGGTAGAGCGCCAGGATCTGGTTGTCGTTGGCACGCGCCAGGGAATCCTGCGCGGAAATCACTTCGATATTGTTAGCCACACCGGCCTTGAAACGATCGCGGGCCTGGTTGACCTCTTCCTTCGCCAGATCAACACCGAGATTGGCCACCTGAACTTCGCTACGGGCTGAATCGAGGTTTAGCAGAGCGGTTTTCACGTCGAGGGCAATCTGATTGCGCAGATCAGCCCTCTGCTGCTGGAGTTTCTGCACTTCCAGGTTGGCCTTGACGACCTCGGCGCGGATTCTGCCGCTGGTGAACAGCGGGAAATTCACGCTGGCCTGATATTGGTAAGTGGGAATGCCGTTGTTGACGGAAGTGCCGAGATAGGCCCAGTCGCCGTCAAAACGCAAAGAAGGCAGCCAGGTGAATTGTGCTGCCTGCTTTTCGTAGTGAACGACCTTTTCCTCGGCGAGGAGTGCTTTCCACTCCTGACGGCTGGCGAGAGCCGCGTCAATACTGGCTTCGACGTCGGGTTGCGGCGTTTCAAAGAAACTCAGTGAATCCGCGAGCGCGATTTTCTGACGCGGATCGAGGTTCAGAAGTTTGCTGAGGCCAAAAAGCGAAGCATCGCGGTCGTTTTCCGCTTCAATCAAGCGCTGCTTCTCGTTTTGCAGCTCGACGTTGGCACGCAGGGTGTCGATGCCCGTGCCCACGCCTTCCTTTTGCAGGTCAGCGGCTTGATCGTACAGTGCTTGGGCAAGGTCAACGCGCGATTTGGAAGCTTCCACATTGGCCACGGCCCGCAACGTACCAATGTACTGCGATACCACCAGCAGGATGACCTGCTCGCGAGTAGAAAGGCTATTGGCCTGGCTGGCATCCACGTTGCTGCGCGACGCCTGGTACTTTTTCCAAAGAGACAGATCCAGTATGGACGTGCCGAAACTGGGGCCAGCAGAGAAGATCTGATAGGGCCCAATGTGCCCTGGGAAACTAAAGCCCGGGACAAGGGGCTTTCCGCCAAATTCGGACTGAAGATTGATGCGATTGGCAGAGTCCGCCACTTTCATATTTGCCTGAGGCAGCAGGTCCGCGCGAGCGATGTTTTTGTCCTGTACGCTTTCTGCGGCAGTCAGAACAGCGATCTGTTGCGTGGGATTCTGCTTGAGAGCAAGAGCGACAGATTGCTGCAAAGTGAGGCGCATCGTGTCGCCTAGAGGATTCGCCGCGGCCGGCGAGGTGGTTTCCTGCGCAAGCAAACCAGCGGGGAGAAGCAACAAACTAAAAAAAACAGAATAGAAAATGATGGGCGACTTCTTGCGGGAGTCTGCCGGTTTTGCGCCGTTGCCGTCGCGTTTCTCGTCGGACTCAACAATTTCGTTGACGATGGCCTGATTGAGGCAGCCTTCCGCAATGAGCTCGCCGCCCAGGCGATGCATCTCTTTCAGAAGGACCTTTCCGGCATTGTCAATGAAGCTGACGCCGCGCAAGTTGATGCTGCACTTCTGGTTGGGCGAAGCGGCCTGGAGCTCGCGCCAGCACTGTTCGAGAGCGGCGACCCAGGGCCCGGCAAGGCGGCCCTCCACACTTAGCGTGAGGCGTCCTCGTTTGGTTTCCGTCGTGATTCGTAGCATGTCTGATGTCTCTTCCGTAGAATGAAGGAGCAATGCGAAGACCAAAGAATATGAATTGTGGTTTGAAGTAAGATGCTTAGTATTCATAAGTTTAGACCGAGAACGGACGAGAAGCTGTAACAATTAGAGTCCTTATTACGTCATGTGACAAAATAAGGTCATGTTTATTATGCCCAAATAGCGTCTTTGCTCTACTCCTGCTACGTGCGCTACAACAGAGAATACGAACGATGGCGGCAAGAAGTAACATGGCTATTTATCTAAACATTGTTAAGTCGCAACGAAAAAATATAGCTCTGCTGAACCCGTCATGCAGCCACCCCGGCGACGAGCGTATCCACTGTGAAACAGAGGAGTTGATCTTTATCAACCCAGGGGAACATCTTGGCGGTGATCAGGAGTGCCGTGACTCCATGGATTCCGCACCACAAGGTCTGGCTGATGAGTTCCGCGTCACTAGTGCGCAACTTACCCGCGGAGATGCAATCGAAGACGCAGCGGCGGAGAGAATCGAAGGCTTGCATGCCCGGAGAGTCAGGCTGGACGTGCTTGATCTTGATGTAACCTTCCGGGTGGAGGGTCATGAAAACGACGCGATAATGCTGGGGATTTTCGAGGCCGAACTCGATGTAGGCCCGCAAGCCTCGCTTCAGGCGTTCGAGTGGATCTCCGGGTTGCTCGAGAATACGATTGAGATGCTGGACCAATCGCGCAAAGGTTTCCTGGCAAATCTGATCGAGCAGGTCAGCTTTGTCTTTGAAATATAGATATATGGTGGTGGGAGAGTATTCGATTTTTTCGGCGATACGGCGCATGGAGACCTGCTCGTAACCTTCTTTGACGAAGAGGTCGCTGGCGGCATCGAGGATTTCCTGGCGGAGGAAACGTTTTTGGCGCGCTTTGCGTTCGAGAAGACCCATGGCTTAACTCCACAGAATAACTTAACAACGTTAAGTTATTCCATGTCAATTGTCAAGTGGCGGTTTGCCGGGGCTTAGCGACGTACGGCGATGGCTTGCATTTCGAAGTGGCCGCCACGCAGGAGGGAACCTGCACCGATGAAGGCGCGTGCAGGGAAATCCTTTGTGAAGTGGGACTTATACGCACTATTGAACTTGTCGTAGTAGGCCAGGTCGCTGCAGAAGACCTGTACGTAGACGAGGTCGTCCATGGTCATTCCCGCGGCGGCCAGGGTGGTTTTGTAGCCGTCCAGCAAGAGTTTGATTTCATCCTCGATCTTGTCGGGAGGCTTGCCGGTTTTTGGATCGAGGCCGATGCTCCCGGCGAGATAGAGAGTGTCTCCGGCGAGGATGGCGTTGCTGAAGGGGGCCTGAATGGGTTTGTCGGGAAGATTGATGGCGCGGCGCGTGGCTTGCGGCGACGGTTTGGAAAGGGCTCCGTGCACAGTGAAGAAAGCGGAAACGGCAAGAACACCTAGGAGAAGAATGACACGGCGATTCATGCAAACCTCCGGCGAACGATGTGTTGCAGGGTGATAGCGGCGGGAGTGTAGTCCGGTTTGATGGTGGAGGGCAAGTGGGAAGGACGTACGGAATTGCTATTTCCAATGCGCAAGCGCGAGCGCGAAATGAGGCAGTTTTACGACTCGGAAAAAATCACGATCAGGGCTTTGGGGATTCCTGAGGAACGGGCGCGCTCGTAGGCGCAGCTGAGTTGGTTTTTCCGGCGGCAGCGTAGATTTCTTCAACGATGGCGGCGGCGCGATCCTTGCTGAGGCCACAAGCGGGATCGTTGATGCGGCACTGGGCTAGAGTGAGTTGGCAGCCGCAAGTGCATCCTTCGGCATTGAATTTGTGGAGTGCAACGAGGCGCTGCTCGGGGGTCAATTTGGAGGTGTTAACACCGGGGAGCATGGTGGCGCGGTCGGCGTGTTTGAGGAAGATTTCGCCGGTGTCCTGGAAGGTTTCGACCTGTGCGGAGATGGGCAGATCCAGCAAGGCGCGGACTTTGGTATCGTAAAGAGAGGGATTGAACAGTCCGACGTGCTTCTGGACAACGCGGCCTTCCGTATTGATGACAAACAGGGTGGGGAGAGCGGGGATGCCGCCGTAGGCGAAACGAATCTGGTTGGTGGAAAGGGCGACGGGGTAGTTGATGCCTTCGGAGTCGATCACCTGTTTCACGGCGTCCTCGTCGTCGTCGTCCACCACCAGGCTGATAATCTGGAGGCGATCCTTGTAGCGATTCTGGAGTTCGATGAGGCTGGGGATTTCCGCACGGCACGGACCGCACCAGGTGGCCCAGAAATTCAGAAGGATGACTTTGCCTTTTGCGGATGCCAGAGAGAGATCCTTGCCGGCCAAGTCCTTGAGCTGAAAATCGGGAGCGGGATCAGGATCACGGACAAAGCGGATCACGGGCGACTGGGAGGAAGCCAGCAAGGGAAGCAAAAGACCAAAAAGGGCCAGGCCCAGGAGGCAATGGGGGAACAGCTTGCGAGAGCGGAGGCGAATTGTCGGGTGCGTATCCATAGCCAAGCCACTCTAATAATGGGACCAGAGTGCGAGGGAAAAAGCAAAGCCCAAGACACGTGGACAGCAAAGGGTAACTATTTGCTGCGAGCAAGGTTGCGAGAATGGCTCGGGGTCAGTTGGCTAGCTTGTCTGCCGTGAAGACGTACAGCAGGGGATCGCCGGTGTCGGGGATGGCGAAAATAAGCGCTCCGCTAGTGACAAACGGAAAGGTGCCACCGTTCAAACTGCCAGATCCGTCGGGATTGATGGTGATGGAACCAGAAGTCGGCAGATTGGGAACGGAGCCAGTGGATTTCCGCATGGCGAAATATTGGCCTGTGCGCAAGGACGAAAAGGAGCCCAGAGCTGCCCCGCTTAGCCCGTCCACATCTTCTTGCGTGCTCGCGGCGTAGTTGCCGGAAAAACTGGAAAGGCCATAGGCAGGCGCACTGGTGGATTGCCGCACGAGAAGCCCGGAACTTGCCTGGGTGTCTGAGCCAACGAGGAATCCGGCAATTTGATCGTCAGCCGTGCCGGGCGCGGTGAGATAGAGCACTGGCGGCGTTGCTGAGAGGCCGGTAATAGAGACACGTCCCGAGGCAGCATTCAGGTCGTAACTGCTATTCGAATAGGGGGTGCGGGAGTAGGTTCCCGCATCGTTGATGTAAAGGATCGCTGAAGGGATGGCGCCAGCGCGGGTGGCGGTCAGAGTGCCGATTTGCGCAAGATTTGCAACGGTGTTTCCGTTGCGTTCGAGGCCTTGTGAGGCCAGCAGGTAGTCGCCGCTGAGAGCGCCCGCGGCGTAGGTTGCGTTGGAAGCGAGGACACGGCCGGAAAGCAACGGGGCAGAACCTGCCGTAACAGACGAATCGGTGGAAAGCAAAATGAAATCCGATTTATTCAAAATATAGAAGGCAAAGTCGAACGTGAGATTCCCGCCGGCAGTTGGAACGGTGTAAGTGCCCGTGCCGCGACCCGTGGTTGCGTCAATCGCGGAGTTCAGGGTTCCTCTCCCGCCGATCAGCTCGCCCGATGACGTGCCTCCCGCATTCAGGTCTGCATAGCCTGCGGAGAGCGCGCCGGCAGAATTCGCAAAGGATCCCGCAATGGCAGTACGGAAGTAACCGTTGGAGCCCGCGGTCCATCCATCCATGCCAAAGGCATAGTGGGGCTGCAGGGAGCCGAGTGAAAAGGCGCCGGGAACCTGCACGTGAATGATGCCGGAGGCGTTTGCGGCGTCGCTTGTGATGCCAGAGGTGATGATTCCTCCCGTTTGATAGACGGTACCGTCAAATGCGCCGAGACTGAAGGCGAACTGGAGGTTGGGAATCGCGGTGGTTGCAGGGGCGCGAGTGCTGGCGCTCCTGGCGCGAACCACTGTGGCATGCCCAAAGCTGGGGGACATTCCCACATTTTTTGCGTTGGCGGCTTCGACAACCGCACCGGAAAAAGCCAGGGACAAACATCCCAGCGAGGAAGAGCCGAAGGAGTAGGAACTTGCGGCCAGATTCACTTGTAGATGTTCGGGGCCGCTGGAGAAACCGTTGTAGTCGGCGGTGGCATTGGAGATGCCTCCACTGCCATTGGGCGTGAAGCTACCAGCGATAGAAATAGGGTTGCCGCTTGCGTCAGTACCCTTAAGCAGGAACGCGTAAGGAGTGGCGCGAGTCAATGCGGCCTCATCGCCGGCCGTTTCGCACGCCGCGGCGACTACCGCCGAGCCATTCGTAACCGTGATGCTCAGCTTTGGTGTTAAAGCGGTGTTGCTCGGGGAAGCGGAATCCGTCACCTTGAAAACATAAGGGCCAAACGTGCCTGCCTTCGTCGGGGTTCCGTTGAAAACACCGGAACTGCCTAGTGACACGCCATCGGGCATGTCGCCGCCAGAGGTTTGCGACCAGGTGTAGCCAGGAGTTCCCCCCGTCGCCACAAGTTCAGCTACATAGGGTTCTCCGATGACCCCGTTGGGGAGTGAACTGGTTGAGACCTGGAGGCGAGTGCTGGTGCTGCCGTGGCAACCGGTCGTTTGGACACAGGCAATCAGCAAAGCAAGAATGAAGGCACAACGGTAACCACGATGCATGGAATCTCCCCTGAATTCTGAAATGGCCCGTGCCGATCTTCCGCCACTTTGACGATCCGTTTTGCAGTTATTTCGGAATCGACACCGCGATACGTGCGGCAACCCCGCGTACGGCATGCCTATAGAATACAGCGGTTCAGCCCAATAGGCATTCCCGAGAGACGGCAGAAAGGTTCCCCGGGTTGCCCTGGCGAATCGAAGCTTTTGAGGAATCTGCGAATTGGAAACAGTTTCACCAACTGGAATGTGAATTGGGACTGCTCCTGCGCCATGGTTTTGTGGCTTCAGATGGGGCGGCGGATGCCGAGTTTGCGCATGCGGGCTTGCAGGGTGGTGCGTTTCATGCCGAGAAGATAGGCGGCCCCGCTGGGACCGGCGATGCGCCACTTGGTCTGGCGAAGGGCGCGCAGGATGTGCTGGCGCTCGGCTTCTTCCAAGGTGGAGATAGATGTTGGCGCTGGCAGCGCATTGGAAACCGGCGAGGCATAACGCGGAGATTCCGTCGGCGAGGAGGTCAGAAGGGACGTGGGAGAAAGGTCGCGCAGTTCGGAGACCGGAACGCGCAGCTCTTTACCGGGGGAGAGGAGGACCGCCCGTTCGACGAGGTTTTCAAGTTCGCGAATGTTGCCCGGCCAGGGATAGTTCACTAGGGCTTCCATCACGTCGGAGGGCACATATTCGACGGTCTTGTTCTGGCGGCGGCTGAATTTTTGGACGAAATAGCGGACGAGAAGGGGCACATCCTCGCGACGCTCGCGCAACGCGGGAATATTGATGGGGAAAACGTTGAGGCGGTAATAGAGGTCGTTACGGAATTTGCGTTCGGCGACGAGTTGCGCGAGGTCGGCATTGGTGGCGGCGACGACACGCACATCCACGCGCTGAGTGCGGTTGCTCCCCAAACGCTCGAACTCCTGCTCCTGCAAAACGCGCAACAGTTTGGGTTGCAGTTCGAGGGGGAGATCGGCGACTTCATCAAGGAAAAGGGTGCCGCGATCCGCGAACTCAAAACGGCCGATTTTTTGCGTGAGGGCGCCGGTGAAGGCGCCACGTTCATGGCCAAAGAGTTCGGCTTCCAGAAGGCCGGCGGGAATGGAAGCACAATTGACTTTGACGAAGGTACGCTCGCGCCGCGGGCTTAGATTGTGGATGGCGCGGGCAATGAGTTCCTTGCCAGTCCCGGTTTCGCCCAGGATGAGGACGGTGGTGCCAGCAGGCGCGGCGAGTTCCACCTGCGTGAGAGCGCGGCGCAAGGCTGCGCTTTCCCCGATGATCTCCTCGAAATTGAGTTCCGTGCGAATTTCTTCTTCGAGGTACAGCTTTTCGACGGCGAGCTTGTCCTTGAGGGCGTCTATTTCCTTAAAAGCCAGGGCGTTTTCCAGCGCGATGGCCACCTGCGCGGCGACTTGCTGGAGGAGTTCCACGTCGGGAGTGGAAAAAGCTTGCGGGTTGCGGCTGGCAAGATTGATGGTGCCAAAGGTGCGACTGTGCGTGGTAAGAGGGACGCAGCAGATTACCTGGACTCCCTGTTCACGAAAGAATTGAACGACCTGAGGGTGGAAGCGGTCGATTTCGGGGCCGCGGGCGATGAGCACATGTCCACTGGAGATAGCATGCCCGGCGGGAGAATCCTCGACGCCGATGGTGAACTCAGGTTTCAGAATTGAGGATTGCGCCGGCAAATCAAGAGCATGAATCTTGAGGAGGCCGGTAGCGGAATCGAGAAGGGCGAGGCTGGTGTAATCGTGTTGAAGGGCGGGCTTGAGAGAAGAGACGATGCCGCTAAAGAGAGTGGCGACATCGCGGGTGCTGACGAGGAGATTGTTGATGGAAAGGAGGGCCTGAAGGCGGTCACGTTCGCGTGCGAGTTGCCGCTGATAGGCTTGCGCTGCTTCGAAGTTGATGGCGTTGTCCACGGCGACAGCGACTTGGGCGGCGACACGCTTCATGAAGGCGATTTCCACCTCGGTCATGGCTTGCGGCACATAACGGCCGAAGCCCATGGCGCCGAGGCGGTGCTGCGCGGTGGTGAGGGGAACGATGGCGATGGAGTGGACGCCGTTGTCCTGTACGCGCTGCATGAAGAAGGGGTAGCGAGCGTCCTTGGAGGTATCGAGAGAGACAAAGGTTTGCTGGTTTTCCCAGACCCAACCGGCGGGCGAGTCGTCCATGGCAAGCTCGTTGGATTCCGGCGGTTCCGCATTCTCGCGCGTTTCGAGGATGTGAAGGCGCATGGTGTTTTTCGCCGGGTCGTGAAGAACCAGGCCCAGGAAGTCAAACTGCAGGACGGAATGGAGACGCTCCGCGAGTTCGTGGAAGAGTGCTTTAAGGTCGTGCTGCTGCGCAATCGCTTCGCTTACTTCCAGCAGGGCCTCGAATTGCCGACGGGAAGAATCGAGTGGCGAGGGAGAACGGGCTTCGAGCGCGGGGTTTTCCGGTTCCGCCATGAAAACGAGAATAGCACCCGGTTTGGCGGGGTCACAAGAAAGTGTGGGCGCGCCTCACCCATCAATCTGAACGAGCGCAATGGTGAAGGGGCGTGCGGCGTGGCGGTGGAGTTGCGTATACTCGATGCTCGTCCGGCGCAGCGATATGCCGCCGTTTGTGGAGCGATCTGCTGTGAGAAAAATGAAAAGGAAAGCTTGGGAGGAGTTGAGGTGGGCGCCGGTTGTCGCGCTGTTGGGAGTTGGATTAGCGAGCTGCGGACAAGCGCCACAGCCAGTGGTGAGCCATCCCGGAGAAACGGGGAGCGCCGCTGCTTCGAGCGCTGCGCCCGCGTGGGAACGCCACGATTTAAGTAGAGACGAACAGCGCGGCGGGCACACGCTGGAGCGGCACGTGGCGCGGACGGACGAGGAGCTTCGTGAACGGCTTCAGCGGGAGCGCAACATTTCGGCCGCCTCCACGTGGACAGACCGGGAAACCGCGGAAGAAACGATTGCGGAGGCGCTGCGTGCCGAGCGCGGGCACATCGAAAATTGGATGCGGCACGGGTATCCTCGAGCGAACCTGGCGCTGCATTTTGGAGCGGGGCGCGACATCGGGCGAAGCCTGCGACGGGGAGAAACCGAGACGGTGCATTGCCGCGACGCGGTGATTGTGCTGCGCGCGGATGGGCTGGATGATTATTATGTGCTGACCGCGTACCCGGAGGCGCGCGAATGAAAACTGAAAGAAAAGGCGGCGCGTTTGTGCCGGCGAATTATCCGGCGCTGCGGGAATCCCTGCCGGGGTACCTGCACGAAGATTTTCAGGAGACCTCTGGGACGGCGGCGGAAGCGATGGAAGCGTTCTTGAATGAGGCCAGCGGGGATGAGATTCAACAGGTGCGCGAAGAGTGGCAGCGGCTACGCGCGCATTTCACCGGGCGTCCGTTTGCAGAGTTGCAGGCGGCACTGGTGCGGCTGGGGATCGCGTGGCGACCGGCAACGGAAGAGGAGTTGCGAGTGCTTGACGAAATTCTCACGCGCGGCAAGGCGTGATATTCTGAAGGGGTTACAGGCCCGTAGCTCAGTTGGTTAGAGCGCTACCTTGACACGGTAGAGGTCTGGGGTTCGAGTCCCCACGGGCCTACCATCGCTTGCATGTTTTTAGTGTGCCCGGAAACGCGGCAGACCTGCAATGGTCGCCCGATAACCAATTTCACATTGCGACGAGTCTTCAATTTTGCTTGGACGAAGGATAGCAAACACTTGCTCTTGGCAAAGGGCGACGTGACTACCGACGTTGTCCTCATTTGCAACTTCCAATGAGTGTTTGGGAATATTCGAGTGCGCTTTGATCGAAGGCTCACTACTTGAATCCGGGGTAACAGGGTGAACTGACGATATCAGCTGACAGCTTCGAGATTCCCGGCGGGCGGGAGATATTATTTGCGCTTGCTTGAACCGAGGCGATGGTGAGTTTCTTTCCAGGGACTCATCACCGTGTAGCGAGGGATTGCCGTCGCATTTTCCTTGCTGGCGACTAGAAGCTTCCGGCGTATCAGCCAGTTCACGGCCACTTGGGCCGAACTCTTCGACACTCCT
>Ga0181526_10003504_pt1 | contig 12775 bp, 8 predicted proteins | sample PEATcosm2014_Bin_35_FD_119750 | JGI IMG/M metagenome (GOLD analysis project Ga0181526, IMG submission 119750) | Peatland microbial communities from MTU Mesocosm Facility, Houghton, MI, USA - PEATcosm2014_Bin06_30_metaG | ecosystem: Environmental > Terrestrial > Soil > Wetlands > Peat | place...
TCCAGAATGTCGGAAATCTCCAGCCATTTCTCGTGCCCGGTGAAGGCGGCCATTTTCCGCGCATATTTTTTCATCGTTGGCACGCGTGAATCGCCTTTCTTGTAAACGCGATGGCCGAAGCCCATCACGACGCGCTTCTCGCGGAGCGCGGCCAGCAACCAGGCGCGGGCACGGGCTGGCTCGCCGATTTCCAGCAGCATCCGCATCACGGCCTCGTTCGCGCCGCCGTGCAACTGGCCTTTGAGCGACGCGATCCCGGCGGTCACCGCGCTAAAAATGTCCGTCAGACTTGACACAACCACGCGCGCGGAAAACGTGGAGGCGTTGAACCCGTGCTCGGCATAGAGCACCAGCGACACCTCGAACGCGCGCACGACCTCCGGCGCGGGCACTTTGCCGAAACACACGTGGAAAAAATTCTCCGCGATGTTCAAGTCGCCGCGGGGCGGGATGAACTCCTGCCCTTTGCGCAGGCGGTAAAACGCTCCAATCATCGTCGGAATTTTCGCCAGCATGTCCACGGCCCGCTCGAGATTCGCGGCGGCGTCTGTTTTTTCCGGCGCAGGGTCTTCCAGGCCGAGGAAGCTGACTGCTGTTCGCAACACGTCCATCGGATGCGCCTTGCGCGAGCATTTGCGAATCACGTCCAGCAGCGCCGGGCTGAGGTTGCGGCGCGCCCGCTCGTCGTCCTGAAACGATTTCAATTCGGACGCATTCGACAACTCGCCGTGCCAGATGAGCCAGGCCACCTCCTCGAAGCTGCAATTTTCAGCAAGGTCTTGCACGGGATAGCCGGAATAAACCAGCGAATTGATCTCCGGCATCACTTTCGAGATGCGCGTCGTATCCACGACCACACCGTCGAGGCCGTGATGAATTGTTTCAGTTTCGTTGCTCATTATTTTCCCTTCGCTTCGGAGCGCGGGCTTCAGCCGCCTTCACTGTTCGAACGTCCCACGTCGAACCGACTTGCAAGAGTGAGCCGCGTTGAAGCGGACTAATGTCCGCGCTCCAATCAGAGTTTGATGTTGAAAATGTCCTTGTCGAACTGCTCGTAATCCTGGTAACGAATCAACTCGTAAAGCGCCGCGCGCGTCTTCATCTCGTTGAGCAACGATGCTTGCGTGCCCGCTTTCTTCAAGACGGCCAGGCCTTCCTCCACTGCCTTCATCGCCAGCCGCAGCGTCGTCACCGGATAAATCACAATGTTGATTCCCAGGTCGCAGAGCTGTTTTGCCGTCAGCAATTTGGTTTTGCCGAACTCCGTCATGTTCGCCAGCAGCGGAACTTTGATGGCCTTGCGGAACTTTTCAAACTCGCGTTCATCCGCCAGCGCTTCGGGAAAAATTGCGTCCGCGCCGGCGTCAACATAAGCCTTCACCCGTGCCATCGCGCCGTCCAAACCTTCGGAAGCCCGTGCATCCGTCCGTGCCATGATGACAAAACTCCGGTCGCGCCGCGCGCCGACGGCTGCGCGGATTTTCTCTACCATCCCCTGCGTCGGCACGAGCGATTTGTTGTCGAGATGGCCGCAGCGTTTGGGATTCACCTGATCTTCCAGATGACAGCCGCACAGCCCCGCGTCTTCGAGCGTTTGAATCGTGCGCGCCACGTTCAGCGCCTCGCCGAACCCGGTGTCTGCGTCAATGAGCGCGGGCAAATCCGTGGCGCGGGCAATTGCGCCGCCGCGTGCCGCGACTTCGGACAATGTCGTCAACCCGATGTCCGGCAAACCCAAATCCGCCGAAAGCGCCGCGCCGGAAACATAAACACCGTCGAAGCCGTGCCGTTGAATCGCCATGGCCACAAGCGGCGAGAACGCGCCGGGAAAGCGCATCAGTTTGCCGGTCTTGAGCGCCGCGCAAAACCCGGCTCGTTTCTGTGCAGGAGATTTTCCAGCGAATAACATTAGTCAAAAAATGCCACGTTTATCGCGCGTGGCGCAAGTCAGTTGTCCCGGTAACAGCACGACGCCCAGTTCGCAAACTTCCGCCGGCGCAAGTTGCGGCAACCGTTGAACGAGATTCAAAAACCGCATTGATTCGTCAGTGGAAACCAAACCTTCCGTCAGCGTTTCAAATTTGCGGATGTAATTAGCGCGGCCAAACGGTTTCGCGCCCAGCGGATGCGCGTCGGCCACGGCGATTTCGTTTGTGAGCTTGTGACCATCGTTGAAAATAATTTCGACGCGACCGCCAAAGGCTTTTTCATTCGGATTGGTGGAATGATAGCGGCGCGTCCATTCCTTGTCTTCGACGGTTTTGATTTTTTGCCAGAGCGCAACGACGTCGGGATGCTGCGCGACATCGGGCGCGTAGCTTTTGACGTGATGCCAGAAACCGGTGTGCAGCGCGGCGGCGAAGATGAACATCAGACTGTGATCGAGCGTCTCGCGGCTGGCATGAGGATCGTATTTCTGCGGGTCGTTCGCGCCGCTGCCAATGACCGCGTGCGTATGATGACTCGTGTGAATCATCACCTCGCGGATGGATTTGAGATCGGGAATCTTTCCGCGCAACCGGAACGCGAGATCAATCCACGCCTGCGCCTGATACTCGGCGGAATGCTCCTTCGTGTAGGAATCGAGAATGGCGCGGCACGATTCGCCGGGCGCGGGCAGCGGAACTTCGTAGCTCGCGTCCGGGCCGCCGAGCATCCACGCGATGACGCTGTCCTCGCCCTCGTAAATCGGGGACGGACTTTTCTCGCCGCGCATGGCGCGATCCACCGCTTCGATGGCGAGCTTGCCCGCGTGCGCGGGCGCGTAGGCTTTCCAACTGGAAATCTCGCCCTTGCGCGATTGCCGCGTGGAAAAACCAACGTGCACCGCCTGTTGAATTGCCTGATAAATCGTGTCCGTATCGAGGCCGAGCATCGCGCCGATGCCGGCGGCGGCGGACGGGCAAAGGTGCGCGATATGATCCTTCTTGTGCTCGTGCAAACAAATGCTGCGCACGAGGTCCATCTGAATTTCGTAAGCGACCGCGATGCCGCGCAGTAACTGCGTGCCGGTGCAACCGCATTGCTGCGCCACGGCGAGCAGCGGCGGGATATTGTCGCCGGGATGCGAATAATCCGCCGCGAGAAATGTGTCGTGCATGTCCAATTCGCGGACGGCGACGCCATTGGCCCACGCCGCCCACTCGCAATCGAATCGCTGTTCGCCGGGCACGCCAAACAACGTCGCGCCGCTGGGTAGTAGCACAGGCGTCCCGCCTGTGTGTTCCCTGCTGGCGTTGACTTGATGCGTTTTGAAACTCACAGGCGAGACGCCTGTGCCACTAAACTCGCGCGGATGCGCGAGCGCCTGCGTGCGCGCGTGGGCAACCGGCTCGCGATTGATGGCGGCGATGGCAACGGCGGCGTTGTCAATGACGCGGTTGACAACCATCTCCGCGACTTCCGGAAGAATCGGCGCTTTATCCGTCGCGACGGAGGCGAGTTTCCAGGCCAGTTGCTCCGTCTTGGGCAGCGAGATTTTCGACGGATAAACTTTGACGTGTTGAGTTATTGGCATGCTGATTTTCATTGACCCCTCGTTTTAACGAGGGGTGTTGGACGCGCGAATTGAGAAGGAACCCTTTCAACGGTTTCAACCATTCATCGTTCCAATGAACACCCAACTGAAGTTGGGTGTTAATAAGAAGGCTGAGTAGCTCCTTCATTTGTGAGCGTCTGACAACATTTCAAAAATGACTCGGCTTCCGTTGCAAAAATTTTCCGTGACCGGGTTTGCCGACGAATTTTCCATCGCGCGCCGCAATTTGACCGCGCACGGTGACGACGCCGGGACGGCCTTCAATCTTCCAGCCCTCGAAGGCGCTGTAGTCCACGTTCATGTGCTGCGTCTTCACGGAAATTGTACCGCGGTAGTCCGGGTCGAACACCACGAGGTCGGCGTCCGCGCCAATTTGAATTGTGCCTTTGCGCGGGAAGAGATCGAACAGCTTCGCAACCTGCGTGCTGGCGGCGTTCACGAACGTATGCAGGTCAATCTTCCCCGCCTTCACGCCATAGGTGTAAAGCAGCTTGATGCGTTCTTCCAGCGACGGAATGCCGTTGGGAATTTTGGTGAAATCATCTTTGCCCATCAGCTTTTGCGTCTTGAAATCGAACGGACAGTGATCGGTGGCGACGGTTTGCACGAGGCCGTCGCGGAGGCCGTTCCAGAGAATAGCCTGGTTCCGCTTGTCGCGCAGCGGCGGCGACATGACGTATTTTGCCCCCTCGAATTTCGGCTGCTCGGCGCAGGTTTTGTCGAGCGTGAGATATTGAATCAAAGTTTCGACGTTGACGCGCACGCCGCGTTGACGCGCGGCGATGGCCTGTTCCAGCGCCTCCCGGCAACTCAAGTGGACAATGTAAGTCGCCGCGCCGGTCAGTTCGGCGAAGCTCATCAAATGATGCACGCCCTCGGCTTCGACCGCGGGCGGGCGGCTTTCGTGATGCTGGCCCGGATCGGTCTTACCGGCGGCGAGCAATTCCTTCGAGCGCTCGGCCACGAGCGTTTCGTTCTCACAATGCGCAGTAACGATGACGCCGAGTTCCTTCGCCAGTTTGAGTGTGCGATAAAGTTCCGTGTCGTCCACGCCAAACGCGCCCTTGTAAGCGAGAAAGATTTTGAACGAGCTGATGCCTCGCTTCACGATTTCGCGGAGTTGCTTCTCGGTCTTTTCGTCGAACCTGGCCACGCCCATGTGAAACGAAAAATCGCACGCGGACTTGCCGACGGCGTTTTTCATCCAAAGCTCGAAACTCTTCATCGCATCGTCGTTGCGCGACGGACAGCACATCTCGATAAGTGTCGTGGTGCCGCCAACGAGCGCGGCCTGGCTGCCGGTCACGTAATTGTCCTTTGAGAACGTGCCCATGAACGGCAGATAAATGTGGACGTGCGGATCAATGAAGCCGGGGAAAACAAACATTCCCTTCGCATCAATGACCTCGGCGCCTTTCGGCGGCGCGAGGTTGCGGTCAATGCGCGTGATGGTTTCGTTTTCGCAAAGAATGTCGGCCACGTAGCGTTCGCTCGCGGTCACAATTTCTCCATTTTTAATCAATAAACTCATAACCAAACTCCAAACATTTCCACATTTCTGCTTCTCATTAACACCCGGCTTCAGCCGGGCGACTTTCTGACCACAATTCTCGAAACCGTTTTAACGGTTTCATCGGCGCAAGGAAAGCCGTTGAAACGGCTAAATACTTTCGCTGCGCTCGCACACCTGGCTGAAGCCAGGTGTTAGTGAAATCATTTCTTCTTTTCCGTATGCCACACGTCCCCTTCGCCAAAACTGAACCAGCGGCTCATCGTCACCTTCTGCTGTGTGAAGAATTGCACCCCTTCCTTGCCCTGCATGTGCAGGTCGCCGAAAAATGATTCGTTCCAGCCGTTGAACGGGAACCACGCCATCGAAGCGGGTACACCGATGTTGATGCCGACCATGCCGCACTTGATGCGGTGCTTGAACTCGCGCGCGGCCTTGCCGGATCGGGTGAAAATTGAAGCGCCATTGCCATAGGCGGATTTGTTCGCGAGTTCGATGGCCGCGTCCAAATCCTCCATGTACATCACGTTCAGCACCGGGCCGAAAACCTCTTCCTTCGCCACAGTCATGCCAGGCTGGACGTGATCGAGAATCGTTGCGCCGACAAAAAAGCCGTTCGGCGCGCCGTTGATTTTCACGCCACGGCCGTCGGCGGGAATTTTTGCGCCTTCCTTCACGCCGGTTTCAATCAATTGCAAAACACGGTCGCGGTGCTGGGCGGTGATGACCGCGCCCATGTCGGGCTGCGGGTCACGGTCCGTCGGGCCGACTTTAATTCGCCGCGTGGCTTCGACGAGCGTGGGCATAACCGTTTTCTCCGCCGCACCGATGACGACGGCGGTCGAACCGGCCATGCACCGTTCGCCCGCGCAGCCGAACGCGGCTTCCATGACGCCGCGCGCGGAATTTTCCACGTCGGCATCCGGCATGAGCAACGCGAAGTTTTTCGCGCCACCGCCGCATTGGACGCGTTTGCCGTGTTTGGTGCCGGTTTCATAAATGTGTTTGGCAATGGGCGTCGAGCCGACGAACGAAATCGCCTTCACCTTCGGATGCGTGAGCAGCGCCTGCACGGCTTCACGACCGCCGTGGACGATATTCAGCACGCCTTTCGGCAGGCCGGCTTGTTCAAACAGCTTGCCGATTTTGATGCTGGTGAGCGGCACTTTTTCGCTCGGCTTGAGCACGAACGTGTTGCCGCAGGCGATGGCGACGGGATACATCCAGAGCGGCACCAGGCAGGGAAAGTTGAACGGCGCGATGCCGGCGCAGACGCCGAGCGGCTGGCGGATGGTCTCGCAATCAATGCCGCGCGCGAGGTTTTCCAGCGACTCGCCCATCAGCAGCGACGGCACGCCGCAGGCGAACTCGACCATCTCGATGCCGCGCTTCACGTCGCCGCGCGACTCGACGACCGTCTTGCCATGCTCCCGCGTGGTGCACCGCACGAGATCTTCGAAATTTTCGTCCAGCAGCGTTTTGAATTTAAAAAAAACTCGCGCGCGCTCGACGGCGGGCGTTTCCATCCAGCCGGGAAACGCAGCGGCGGCGGCTTCGACGGCCTCGTTGACGTGCGCCGCCGTGCAGAGCGGCGCTTCGGCAATGATTTCGCCGGTGGAAGGATTGTGAACCGGCGTCGTGGCAACGTCTTTGATTTCGCGCCACTCGCTACCGAACCAGACAGGGCAAGGTTCAAGAATTTTGGTCATATTAAAAAGTTACAAACCCCAGGCTCAAACATCCAGAGCAGCTCCAAATTTCAACATCCAATGAAGCGAGAGCCGCGCGTATTTTGAAGTTTGGTGCTTGAACATTCTCTGGAGCCTGGATGTTGGTACCGGGTGCTTTTTTATCGCGACAGTGCGTCAGATTGTTTTACAAATTCATCGCCGCGCCATTCGCCGTCAGCCTTGACCACCTTGGTGGCGGCGGCGGCTTTTTGCGCGGCCTTGCGTTCGGCCTGGCGTTTTACGAGGTCGGCGTGCGTGGTGAAATAATCGAGGCTCTTGCCTTTGAAATCGGCGAGCGTTTCAAATTTGTGCCTGGCCATGAACGAGAGCAGCTCATCGCACATCGGCTTCACGCATTCGTAGCCGAATTTCATGACGCCGGTGCAGACCTGCACGGTGTCCGCACCAAGCAGAATGAATTGCGCGGCGTCGTTGCCGCTTTCGATGCCGCCGAGGCCGGAGAGCGAGCGTCCGGGAAATTCTTTGCGGATGACTTGGGCGATTTCCATGACCATGCGGAGCGCGATGGGCCTCACGGCCTTGGACGAATATCCACCCGGCGTGGTGTAGCCTTCGACGCTCGGTTCGGGCCGCAGCGTGTCGAGGTTCACGCCCATGACGCAGCGAATGGTGTTGATGGCGCTGATGCCCGTGACGCCCGCGCGCAACGCAGCGCGGCTGGGGTCTTCGATGTGCGTGACGTTCGGCGTCATCTTCGCCCAGACGGGTTTTTTCGCGACACTCATTACCCAGCCGCAGACTTCATTGAGGATGTCCGGGTTTTCGCCCATCGCCGCGCCCATTTTGCGTTCCGGCAAACCGTGCGGGCAGGAGAAATTCAATTCAAATCCGTTCACGCCGCACGCCTCGCAACGCTCGACGATTTCAATCCACGCGTCCTTGCGATATTCCTCCATGATGGACGCGATGAGCACGCGGTCGGGAAACATGTCCTTGCACTTCTTGAATTCTTCCTCCCAAATCTTGAACGGCCGGTCGCTGATCAGTTCGATGTTCTGCCAGCCGACCACTTCCTTGCCGTCGGCGGCAATGAGCTTCGCGTAACGCGGCGTCACATTGACAACCTTCGAGGCGTCGAGGCTGACGGTCTTGGCAATGACCGCGCCCCAGCCTTCGGTGAACGCCTTGGCGATGACGTTCAAATTCGTGCCCGGCGGTCCGGAGCCGATGACGAACGGATTCGGCAATTTAAGCCCATCTACACTTGTGGCCAATGTCGGCATGACTTATTTTCTGGTTAAGCCTATTTCACTTTTAACCGGCTTCGGACGTGATTGCCACAATAATTTTACATTTAAGGCCTTAAGGGAATACAATTTTTGCAATGCAATTATGAACTCGCCACTGAATCCAAAGCGCACGATCGCTGAGCTCAAGGAGCTGCGCAGCCTCACCGCCGACGAAAACGGCGCGCAACGTATCGCGTTCACGCCGACGTGGACGAAGACGCGCGCGTGGTTGCGGGAAAAACTCGAAGCGCTCCCGGTCGAAATCCACAACGACGCGGCGGGCAACACATGGACGACGCTGCGCCGCGAATCCGCTTGCCGCGCCGAAGCGAGCGAAGGCCGGGACCGCGCGCTGCTCATCGGCGGGCACATGGATTCCGTGCCGAACGGCGGCTGGTTGGATGGCTGCCTCAACGTGCTGGCCGGCGTGGAAATCTTGCGGCGAATCAACTCGCAATACCACGGCAAGCCGCCCGTGACCGTCCGCCTCGTGGATTGGGCCGACGAAGAAGGCGCGCGCTTCGGCAAAAGTCTGTTCGGCTCGTCCGCCTGTTCCGGCAATCTGGACATGAACGAGGCGCGCGGATTGATTGACAAGGACGGAATCAAACTGCCCGACGCGCTGAAAAATGTCGGCGTGGATTTCGAGCGCGTGAAGGACAGCGGCAAGGAACTCAAAAACGCCGCCGCGTATCTGGAATTGCACATCGAACAAGGCCCCGTGCTGCTTGATCTCGATCTGCCGCTCGGCGCGGTGCTCGGCACGTTCGGCGTCGAGCGGCACGCCATCACGTTCCACGGCCAGGCGGCGCACTCCGGCAGCACGCCGATGAACCGGCGCAAGGATGCCTTCCTCGCCGCCGCGAAAATGAGTCCCGAAATCTATCGCATCGCCGAACACAGTCGCGGCGGCGTTTGCACCATCGGCTCTTGCACCACCAAGCCCGGCATCGTCACCAGTGTCGTCGCCGAATGCCGCATCACGCTGGACCAGCGCCACCTCGACTCGGCTGCGCTGGCAAAAATGTTGCAGGAGGCAAAGGACGCGAGCGAACGAATCGCGACGGAAGGCAACGTGAAGGTTTCCTGGGAGCGGCTCTGGCAAATTGCCCCGCGCCCGTTCAACTATGAACTGATTGCGCTGTGCGACCAGGCCATCCACGAAACCTGCGGCAAAGGGCATCGCCTGCCCTCCGGCCCGTTGCACGACGCCGCCGAGGTCGCGGCGGCGGGCGTGCCGACGGTGATGATGTTTGTCCAAAGTCTGCACGGCATCAGCCACAACAAAATCGAGGACACGAAGGAAGAACATCTGGAACTCTGTGTAACGGCGTTCGACAAACTCGCGGAGAAGGCAATGAAGTGGATTCAACAAAAATAATTATATGATCATCGGCGTACCCAAAGAAATCAAAGAGCAGGAATATCGCGTGGCGATGCTGCCATCCGGTGTGTATCAACTGGTCAAACGCGGGCATCAAGTCGTCGTCGAGCGCGGCGCGGGCGCGGGCGCGGGCTATCCCGATGCCGGCTACGAGCAGGCCGGCGCGAAACTGATTGACGCGCACGCCGGAGTTTTCGCGCAGGCTGATTTGATTGTGAAAGTCAAAGAGCCGTTGCCCGACGAATACGGTTTGCTGCGGCGCGGACAATTGCTGTTCACCTACCTTCACCTCGCCGCGAATAAATCGCTCACGGAAGCGTTGATCAAATCCGGCGCGACCTGCATCGCTTACGAAACCATCGAGGTCAACCGCCGGCTGCCGTTGCTCGAACCGATGAGCGAGATTGCCGGGCGCATGAGCATCCTTGTCGGCGGATATTTTCTCGCGAAACATTTTGGCGGCAGCGGCACGTTGCTCGGTGGTGTGCCGGGCGTGTTGCCGGGCAAAGTCGTCGTCATCGGCGGCGGCGCGGCGGGCGTCAACGCCGCGCGCATGGCGCAGGGACTCGGCGCGGACGTGACGATTCTGGAAGTGGATTTGGAGCGGATGCGTTTTCTTGACATCACGTTGCACACGGCGCACACGCTTTACTCGAACGAATCGCACCTGATGGAACTTATGCCGGCGGTGGACCTGCTCATCGGCGCGGTGCTCGTGCCGGGAGCGAAGGCGCCGAAATTGATTCGCCGGGAAATGCTGCGGCGGATGCGGCCCGGCAGCGTGCTGGTGGACATCGCGATTGACCAGGGCGGCTGCGCGGAGACGTCGCACCCCACGACGCACCACGACCCGGTGTTCGTGGAGGAAGGCGTGACGCATTATTGCGTGGCGAACATGCCCGGCGCCTACGCGCGCACCGCGACACAGGCGCTCACCAATGTGACCGGTCGTTTCGTCGAAATGCTCGCTGACCACGGCCTGGCCGATGCGTGCCGGCACCAACCGGCGCTGCTGGGCGGCATCAACGTGATGAACGGCAAAATCACTTACAAAGCGGTGGCCGAAGCGCACGGTCTGCCGTTTTCACCGCCACAAATGTGAGCGGTTGAAAGATTTCATCCGCCGGCGAATTTGCCCGGAAACACTAAAAGAAAAATGGGAAAAACCCGCTGCGCCCGAACCGGCGCCGCTGTTCCCGCGCAAGGTTGTTTGAGCCGTGAAAGCGTTGTTGCAAATCATTTTGATTTGTTCCGCCGGCAGTGCAATCGCGCAGACAATCTCGTTGCCGCCGCGCGCCACCAACACACCCAGCGGCGCGGACTTCATCAAAATAATTTCCACGCTTGATTTCACGCAACGCGAACAAGCCGTGGTGAAGGCGGTTTTTGCGGGCAACCTGCCTGCGTTCCAAAGCCGGCTTTGCCCCGTAACCGTCACGAATGTCACTGAGGGGATGACGAATATCGCCACGTTCTTCGCCTCGCCAGATTATCTCGCCGTCGGCTCGGACGAAGATTATCTGCTCATGCCGGTTTCGCCCAACACCGCGCAACGCATCGCCGACCGGCTCGGTTGCGTTCTGCCGACGCGCAAAATGGTGGATGAGATTTACGCCGCCGCCGGGGTGAAACTTGCGCCGGCACCGATTTCGCCCGGCCCGGCGATGACGACCGTTCCCATTTTTGTGCAATGCAACGAAATGATTCGCACGCAGCGACTGGCGAATTTGAGTTCGCATCCGTTGGGCGCGCTCGTGGCCGGACACAAAAAGGACGTGGTGATTTCCGCGCGGCTGGCGGGCGTGACGAACAAGGTCGCCATTTACGGCTGGCAGCAGACGAACGGCCGGGCCATTCAACCGCTTTATCTCGGTCACACGGCGGCGTGGGTGGATTACAGCCACGGCATCCGGCTGGTTTCGCAAAATATGCTGGTGAATGGCGAACCCAAAACGGTCGCCGAAGTCCTGGCTGATCCAAAGTTTTGCGGCCTCATCAGCGATGAAGGGGTCATCACCAATGCGCGTTACTCAACCGACCCGCCAACGCCTTGGCCTTTGCCCGTCGTCAGCGAAACAATCAATCTGCCGTGGCCACAGCAGTTTTCCGCCAGCACAAACTTCGGCGAGATGATTCGGGAAATTCGACTGGCGGATACGGTGCGGATTCTCATCAACGCGCCGGCGCCTGAATCATTCGCCACCAACAAATCCGTGCTCCTGGTTTTCTATGCTTTGCCGAACGGCAACACGATTGAGCAGACCGTCGGCAAAACCTTGAAGCCGGGCGACGACTGGCATTTCGACGTTCAGCACATCGGGGCGCAAACGCGCTGGCTGCGCAACGTAATCACCAATCGCACCGTCGTCGTCGCGTATCTTGAAGCCGGAACCAAAAGCTGGCCGGCGTGGCGCCAGACCCACGATGACCAGGTCATCGTTCACATGCTCGACGGCGTGCGCGGCATTTTTTCGCCGAACAAAACCGAAGTGGTTCTCGCCAGCCACAGCGGCGGCGGCAGCTTGATTTTCGGTTATCTGAACGCGGTTGAAAAAATTCCGGACGATGTGAGGCGCATCACATTTCTCGACAGTGATTACGATTATGACTCAAAGCTTCACGCGGACAAAATCAAAAGCTGGCTGGCCGCTTCCGATGAAAACCATCTCTGCGTGCTGGCGTATCAGGATTATCTGGCGCTTCTGAACGGCAAGCCGTTCGTGAGCGAGCAAGGTGGAACCTGGGGTCGCAGCCACGCGATGCTGGACGACCTCGGCGCGCAATTTCAGTTCACCAGCCGGACGAACGGCGGACTGGAAATCTTTTCCGCGCTCGGCGGGCGGATTCAATTTCTGCTCAAGGAAAATCCGGAGCGGAAGATTCTTCACACCGTGCAAGTCGAGCGGAATGGATTCATTCAGGCGCTGCTTTCCGGCACGGTGGACGAGGACAAAAGCTACGAGTATTTCGGCGGGCGCGCTTACTCAAAGTGGATTCAGCCGGCAGACTGAAATCAACGTTGGTGCGGGGCGCGTTACCGTCTGCGCGGCTGGTTTGCGCTTGCTTCCCACGCCACGCGGTAAGAACTGCGTCCTTTGCACTTGCCGGAGATTGTGGCAAGCACTCGGCCACGGTATGTGATGCGCTTTGGAAACTTCACGTTTGCGACTTCAATCTCAGCCGCTTTTTGTGTCAAGGCTGTGTCAGAAGCACCTGAACCCTCAATTTCTTGCGTAAAACTGGTGCGCGCGAGAGGAATTGAACCTCCACCCCTTGCGGGACCGGATCCTAAGTCCGGCGCGTCTGCCGTTCCGCCACGCGCGCAATCCGCCATCAACCTGCGTCCTGCGCCCCCAAATCTCA